>JAEIGA010008169.1_pt1 | contig 15865 bp, 13 predicted proteins | sample 9270691 | NCBI WGS metagenome assembly JAEIGA01 (sample SAMN17057246, study PRJNA624740) | gut metagenome | biome: biome; isolation source: fecal sample | host: Bos grunniens | place: China: Xizang | collected 2019
TAAGGCTTATAGACAATTAAAGAACTCTACAAAGAAAGATACTGTTAAGGTATATCGTGACGGTGTAGTTGCTGTTGTAGAAGTAGATGATATTGTTGTTGGTGATATTGTTATTCTTCAGTCTGGTGATAAGATTCCTGCTGATGGTGTTCTTGTGCAGGGTGATTTAAGAGTAAATAATAGTGCTCTTAATGGTGAAGCAGAAGAATGTAAGAAGTTTGAAGCACCTGAAGGATTTACAATTCCTGAAGAAATTACAGGTGATACTTTCACAGATAAACATAGTCTTTTCAAGGGTGCTATTGTTTATAATGGTGAAGGTCTTATGGAAATCCAAAAAGTTGGTATGAAGACAATGATGGGTAAAATGGCAGAGGATATGGCAGACGCAGAAGAAACCTCTCCTTTGAAAGAAAAGCTTGGTGTTCTTGCTAATCAGATTTCAAAGTTTGGTTATGCTGGTGCTATTCTTATCTCTATTGCTTATCTTATTCATTTCGTAGTTATGGCAGGTGGCTTTGGTGCTTGGATTGATACTGGATGGATAGAAGTATTAAAGAGTGTCATTGAAGCAGTAATGGTTGCTATTGTTATTATTGTTTGTGCTGTTCCAGAGGGTCTTCCTCTTATGATTTCTTTGGTACTTATGCAGAATACAGGCAGACTTCTTGAACATAACTGTCTTGTTCGTAAGGCAGTAGGTATTGAAACTGCGGGTAGTATCAATATTCTTTTTAGTGATAAAACAGGTACTATTACAAAGGGTGAACTTGAAGTAGTTGATGTATTTGGTGCAGATGGTAAGAATTTTGAGAAGTCTGAAAACAATGCTATTAGAAACCTTATGAATATTGCTATTGGTAGAAATACTAATGCTATGTTTGATGGAGAACATAGAGTAGTTGGTGGTAATGCAACAGACCAGGCTCTTATGAAGTTCTTGACAGAAGATACATTTAATACTCTTACAAAAGAGTATGAGATTAAGGAATCACAGGCATTTAATAGTGCTAATAAGTTTTCACAGGCAAGAATAGAAAGTCTTGGTAAGACATTTTATAAGGGTGCTCCTGAAAGACTTTTGGAAAAGGCTACAAAGTGCTTAAATGCAAATGGTGAAGTAGTTGATATTGATATGTCTGTTGTAAATAAGAAGATTGACGAACTTGCAGAAGATGCTAAGAGAGTTCTAGCATTTGGTTATAGTGAATCTTCTATGACTGAAAACTCTATCAATGAAGATGTAGTAATCATTGGATTTGTTGGTATTCGTGATGAAGTAAGACCTGAAGCAAAGAGTTCTATTGAGAAGGCTCAAAAGGCAGGTATTCAGGTAGTTATGATTACAGGTGATAGACTTGAAACTGCTGTTGCTATTGCAAAATCAGCAGGACTTCTTACAGGTTCTATTGATGTAATTAGAGATATTGATATCTCAGTTGATGAAAATGGTAAGTCTAATATTCTTGAACTTACAGAGGGTAAAGATACTGTTGCTCTTACAAGTGCAGTTCTTAATAAACTTTCTGATGAAGATGTTAAGGCAATTATGAAGAAGATTAGGGTTATTGCAAGAGCACTTCCTACTGATAAGTCAAGAATGACAAAACTTTGTCGTGAACTTGGTCTTGTAGGTGGTATGACAGGTGATGGTATCAATGATGCCCCTGCTCTTAAGAGTGCAGACGTTGGTTTTGCTATGGGTAGTGGTACAGAGGGTGCAAAGGAAGCTGCTGACCTTGTAATTCTTGATGATAACTTCAAGTCTATTGTGGATGCTATCTGGTATGGTAGAACAATTTTCCATAATATTTTGAAGTTCTGTAAGGTTCAGTTGTCAATCAATGTAGGTGCAGTTGTACTTAGTGCTTTGGCTCCATTCATTGGTATTGAGACACCTCTTACTGTCGTGATGCTCTTGTTTGTAAATCTTGTAATGGATAGTTTGAGTTCTATTATGCTTGGTAATGAACCCGCTCTTGAAAGATATATGGATGAAAAGCCAAGAAATAGAGATGATAAAATTGTAAATAAAGCAATGTTTATTCAGTTTACAATAATGGGTCTTTATTTGACTGCTATGAGTATTCTTATTTGTAAGGTTCCTGCAATCAGTGCATTGTTTGGTCCTTTACCTGAATATGCAAAGACAGGTATTTTCCCATTGTTTATTATTACTGCTATGTTTAATGTATTTAACTGTCGTGCAGAAAATCTTTCATTGTTCCATAAGATAGGTGAAAATAAGATTTTCTTCAAGGTATGGATTGCGATTATTGCAGTAACAGTACTTGCTACAATTTTTGGTGGTGAATTCTTTGGTTGTACTCCTATGGGATTTGAGCCTATGGGTTGGGTAGTTGTATTTGCAGTTGCTATTCTTTCAGTACCTTTTGATATGTTACGTAAGGTTATTACAAAGCGTATTGTTGGTGAGTATAATTAATGTAAATATCTACATAAAATTAAAAATAAATTTAGTATAAATGTGGTGGTTGGTGTTTGATGGTCTTATTTATACTAATATGTAGATTATATAAATTGAGTGTTAGACTTTTATAGGTTTGACACTCTTTTTTTTACTACAGTTTTTTATTTTATATAAAACATAAAAGAAAAATAGATAACAGTTAAAGTTATTTTATTAACAAAAATAAATAATATTATATGTATGTAATAATAACATATATAGATATGGTTTTTAGATTTTTAAGAAGGGAGGATATGTCAAAATGTTTGATATACCTATAAGTAATAATGTTAAACCAGCATTAGGTTTGGATGCATTAGCTTCAGGTGGTTTGAATAGTGGTAGTCAGTCTGCTTCTCAGAATAATGGTTTTAATCAGCCTATGAGTCAGCCAATGGCACAACCTGCTCCTCAGCCTATACCTCAGCCAGTACCTCAACCTATGCAAAATAATGGATTTAATCAAGGTCAACCAATGCAGAATAATGGTTTTGCAAATCCTCAGCCAATGCAAACTGGTGGGTTTAATCAACCTCAGCCAATGCAGAATAATGGTTTTGGACAGACACAACCTACTCCTGCTCCACAGCCTATGAGTAATCCACAACCAATGCAACAGCCTATGGCTAATCCTCAACCAGCACAACCTATGGGTGCTGTTCCTGCATTTAGCAGTACACCAAGACCAAATGGTGGTGGTGTTGTATTGGCAAAAGGTCAGAAGGTTAGTTTGAGTAAGATGAGTGCAAATCTTGATTTAATAGAAGTTGGTTTAGGTTGGGATACTGCAACAAATTCTGCTATACCTTATGATTTAGATGCTGAAGCATTTATGTTAGGTGAAAATGGTAAAGTAATTGGTGATGATTGGTTTATTTTCTATAATCAGCCTATGTCTCCTGATGGTTCTTGTAAGCATTCTGGTGATAATAAAGATGGTAGTGGTGTTGGTGATGATGAAGTAATTCAGTTACAGTTATCAAGAGTAAATCCACAGGTTGCTAAGATTGCTTTTGTAATTAGCATCAATGAAGCACAGCAGAGAGGACATAATTTTGGTGGTGTTCAAAATGCTTATGTTCGTGTAGTTGATAAAGGAACAGGTAAGGAATTAATTAAGTTTAATTTGACTGATTACTTTAAGGAAGTTACATCTATGACTGTTGGAGAATTGTATCTCAAAGGTGGCGAATGGCGTTTCAATGCAGTTGGTCAAGGTTTGAATACAGATTTAGCAGGATTATGTGGGTTTTATGGTGTGAATCTTGCATAGTTAGTTAAATTATAAAAATATTTAAATAAAAAATAGTGATATTGGAGGTTAAAATTTATGTATAAGTTAGAAACTTTAAATGAGTTAACCTTAAAAGCTACTTGTGATGGACATGGTGAGTTATTTACTAAGGCAGGTGCTTTTATAGGTGGAGAATGTTATGGTAATAAGAATTATCAATTTGAAAAGGTACTTTTTGGACCTCAAGGTAATCCTGTTCAGGCTATTATGGGTCAGTTAGGAAGAAGATTTACAGGTGAAAATTTGCCTTTAATGAAAGTAAAAAGTAGTGGTCAGAATATTACATATTATGCGAATCTAGCACAGCACGTGACTGTACTTAATCTTCAGCCAGGGCAGCGTTTATCAGTAGAAAGTGAAAATATTTTAGCTTTTACAGGTGATAATACAATTAAATATGGTGTTCGCTTTTTAGCACAGGGTGTTATATCTCAAAAAGGTTTAGCAACATCAACATTGGAGGCAATTGCTCCAGGGGCTCAAGTTGCTATTTTAACAGATGGAAACCCTATTGTTTTAAGTAATATGCAGAATGGTGCTACATTGACAGCAGACCCAGATGCCGCTGTTTGTTGGATGGGAAGTGACCCAGGATTTAAGCTTGATTTGTCTTGGAAAAACTTGATTGGGCAGGCTTCAGGTGAATCATATATGTTTGAATTTAAGAATCAGGCAGTTGTTATTGTTCAGCCTAATGAAAGAACTTCTGGTATTGATATTGGTATGGATGGTAAAGGTGGTAAACCTACCAGACAGGATAATAACTTGTTTAGACAAGGTGGAAATCAGATGTTTAATGGTATGGGTGGTAATAATGGTGGAGCAGGCGGTGGCCTTGGTGGTTTAGGTAATATGTTAGGAAATATTTTGAATAGCTAATTAGTTATTTAAGTGGTGGGTGGTCTTTCAGACCACCCATCCACTAATATTTTAGGAGTGTAGATGTTAGATGGAGTATATATTGGTTAAGTTAGGTAAGGAAAGATATGCACAAAAGAAAAAAGAAATAATAAATTTTTTATCAGATAATGAAGCAAATGCTTTGGTGAATGATATTGAGAATTATCCTCATGCTTTTGTATTGGCTTGTTTAATGGATAGGCAGATAAAAGCAGAACGTGCATGGACTATACCATATGATATAAAATCAATATTAGGTACATTTGATATTTATAAATTATATTCTATATCTTTAATAGAGTATAAGAAAATTTTTGAAGAAAATAAATTACATAGATTTAATAGTATAATGGCAGAGATATTTTATGAAGGAGTTTGTAGAATAGTTGAAGTGTATGATGGTGATGCATCAAGAATATGGAAAAATAGTCCAAGTAGTGCAAAGATAGTATATGATTTTTTACAGTTTAATGGTTGTGGTATAAAGATAGCTACAATGGCGACTAATATATTGGCACGAGATTTTAAAGTTGATATGTCTGATTATTATTCAATAGATATATCACCAGATGTGCATATAAAAAAGATAATGAAAAGAACAGGATTAGTGTCTGAAAATGCAGATATTGATTCGATAATATATAAGGCAAGAGAATTATGCCCAGAATTTCCTGGTATAATAGATTTAATTTGTTGGGAAGTAGGTAGAACTTATTGTAAACCTATAAATCCAAATTGTGAAGATTGTATAATAAGAGAAGATTGTAAAAAGATTATAAAATAGTTTTAATGAAAAGAGTGAAATATGTATGAAAAAGTTAATTTGTATTCTATTGCTTTTTATTTGTATATTTTGTTTATCAGCTTGTGGTACAGATAAAACACCTATAACCTCAGAAGATTTTATAAGTTATTTTGAGGGAAAAGATGGTTTTGAAGTATTTGATAGAGGAATAGAAAATGGTAGATATAACTGTGTAATAGAAGCAGATAGTGAAGATGGCTATGACGTTTTTTTATATGTTTATAAAGAAGAATATCAAGCAGAAGATGATTTTCCAGAGTTAGTAGATGATATGGATGATTATTTTACAGATAATAAGTCAAGTTTGTCTGTAAGTTTGGCTAATTATGAAAAAGTATCATACTCTGATTCAGATAAATATTCAGTTATTTCACGTATTGGAAATACAATAGTACATACAATTAATGTTCCAAAAGATTGTCAAGAAGAAGTAAAAGGGTATTTGGAAAGTTTAGGATATTAGGTGGTATTATGAGTAATATTAGTAGTATGAGTGATAAATATAGAAAATCTAAAAGAAATAAAAAAATAAAAGGTTTAATTTTATCTGTTTTATTTATTTTGTGTTCACTTTGTTATTGCTATAATATTGGTATTTTTGATTCATTTATACAATCTGATAATCAATATATTGAATCAGTAGTTGAAAAGAATGGAAAAAGAATTTATAATGTTGAAGTTAATCGTTTAGGTAATTATAGAAAAGAAGTAAAGAGTATTGTAAAACAATTATTTCCAAAAGGCAATAATTTAAGTGATTTAGAGAAGTATCAAGTATTGCATGATTTTGTAAAAGAATATATATCATATGATTATAAGGCATTAATGAGTGGTAATGAAAGTATATCAGAGGCTAATGATGCTAAAAATTGTTTAAGAAAACAAAAAGGTGTGTGTGGTGGATATGCTTATATGTATAGAGATTTGTGTAAAGCAGCGGGGTTACAATGTGAGGTAATTATAGGTAATGCTTATTTTCAAGGAAAGAAAAGAGGGCATGCTTGGAATGGTGTGAAATTAGATGGAAAATGGTATCATGTAGATGTTTGTTGGGATGATACAGGTGCTCCTGCTTATGAGTTCTTTTTAATAGGTAGTGATGGAATGAATACAACAACTGTGACAAATAGAACTTGGTCCTCAACACAGTGTTCGTTTAATTATAAAGGCGTTGCTCGTGGTGAGATAAAAAAGAATATAATTGTTTATGTTACAGTAAAAGGTTAAAGTAGCAATTATATTGAAAAATCAATAAAAAATAAAAAAAATTATGTCATGAGTGTTGACAAATAAAAATAAAAGTGTTATAATTGATAATGTAATATAGTTCAATGATAAAAAGAGGTGAAAATATGGCAAAAAAAATTCTTTCAGAAGAAGTATTAAAAAGAAAAGAAGAACAGAAAGAATTTGATAAAGAGTTAAGAAATAATCCTATAAATAAGAGAAGTAATTGGCTTAACTTTATTGCATTTTTTATTCCTATATGGGGAGTTTTTGCTATATTTTTTGACTTATATAAATACCCTAAACGTTCAAAAAGTATGTTTAAGGTGGTTATAGTAAGTATGTCAATGCAAATTTGTTTTTTACTTTTATGTTATTTGTTTTTATTTGATTATATTGGACAGATTTGTTTATCATTGTTAGGTTAGATTTTAATTACTTGAAAAAGTTTTAAAATAAATATTAAAATTAAAAAAAATTAAATTTTTAGTTAGGAGGTTTTGTTAAATGGCAATTAGTTTAGCAAAAGGTCAGAAAATTTCATTGGAAAAGGTAGCTGCTGACGCAGGTATTCAGGGTGGTCTTACAAAGATTTTGATAGGACTTGGTTGGGATATTAAGAAGTTTGACGGTGGTTCAGATTTCGATTTAGATGCCTCTGTATTCTTGTGTGATGGTGCTTCCAAAGTTACAAAGGATAGTAATTTTATTTTCTATAATAATAAGGTTGCTCCTGGTGTAGAACATATGGGTGATAATAGAACAGGTGCAGGTGACGGTGATGACGAAGTTATCAAAGTTGATTTGTCTGCTCTTGAACCTGATGTAGAGAAGATTGCTGTTACTGTTACTATCGACCAGGCAGACGCTCGTAAGCAGAACTTTGGTATGGTTGAAAATTCTTATATTAGAGTTGTAGATGAAGCAACAGGTACAGAATTACTTCGTTATGATTTAGGTGAAGATTATTCTATTGAAACTGCTGTTGTAGTTGCAGAACTTTACAAGAACAATGGTGAATGGAAGTTCAATGCAGTAGGTAGTGGATTTAGTGGTGGTCTTGCTGCTCTTTGTGGTAATTATGGTTTACAGGTTGGTTAATAATTAGTATTTATATTTAGGAGGAAACTACTATGAATTTTGGTAATAATATGAACAATGGTGCTCCTGCACCAATGGGCGCTCCACAGCCAATGGGTGCTCCTACTCCTATGGGTGGACCTGCTCCTATGCCAATGGGTGCTCCTACTCCTATGGGTGGACCTGCACCAATGCCAATGGGTGCTACTCCAGCTCCAATGGGTGCTGCTCCTGCTGGAGTAATTAGTTTGAAGAAAGGTGAAAAGATTGACCTTTCTAAATCTGCACCTGCTCTTAAGAGGGCTATGATTGGTCTTGGTTGGGATGCAAATGATAGAGTTGGCGCACAGTTTGACTTGGATGCATCTTGTTTCTTACTTGATGCTAATGGTCGTGCAAGTGGTATTCAGGACTTTATTTTCTACAATAATCTTGTAGGTGGTAATGGTTCTGTTCAGCATCAGGGTGATAATTTGACAGGTGATGGTGACGGTGACGACGAACAGATTCTTATTGAATTTGATAAAGTACCTGCAAATATTGCTAAGATTGCTATTACAATTACTATAGACCAGGCTGATGTTAGACGTCAGAACTTTGGTATGGTAAGAAATGCTTTTGCTCGTGTTGTAGATAATGATACTCAGAGAGAAATGATTAGATTTGATTTGGGTGAAGATTTCTCAACAGAAACAGCAATTATTGCGGTAGAATTTTATCGTCATAATGGTTCTTGGAAGATGTCTGCTGTAGCACAGGGTTATGCTGGTGGTCTTGCTGCTCTTGCAAGAAGTTATGGTTTGAATGTAGGTTAATCTACATAAATAAGAGTTTAATACATTATAGGGTGGTATGGTGATGTTGATTCTTTAATTGGCATCACCATATTCTTTTATAAAGGGAAGTGTGTAATATGGGATTAAATGAATTTATAGGAAAAATAGATAAGTTTATTCAAGATGGTGCAAAACAATTAGAAGATGCATTAAATAGTGGTATGAACTCTGCGGATAATGCAGTTAATAGTGGTATGGACAGTCTTCGTGATGGAACAAATACAATGATAAATAAGATGGGTGTAAAGGATTATCCTGCACCTGAACCTTATGTTTCAGATGGTGTAGATAGATTAAGTGGATTAGGTGAAGCTGAACCTAATATTTCAATAGGTAATATTATAAGACCTTCTATTGGCGGTGAAGAGCCTACAAAAGTAGGTCAAAATGGTGAATTTGTTTATGGTAATGTAGAAGAAGCATTGACAATAAATAATGAACAAGAGCCTGTAATTATTGAACAGGATAATAGTAAAGTTAATTTGGAAAAAGTTGTTATAAATAGTCCAATAACTGTTGAAACAGAAAAAGTTTCAGAAGTTGTTGAAAATAAAGTAGAATTGAAGAAAAAAAGTACTGTAGATTTGAGTAAATCTGATAGTGTTGAAATAAAAAGTGGAATTAATTTATCAAAAGAATAATATTTTTGGAGGTATATTGTTATGTCAAAAAAGGTAGTAGGTATTTCAATTGCAACAGGTATTGGAATTGGATTAGGTTATTTAGGTTATAAATATGGTCGTCAGTTTTTGACTTATTTAAAACAGAGAGATGATAGAAAGTCTATAAATGATATTGCAGAGGATATAAAGGCAACATTGAAGAAGAATATGGAAGATTTATGTAAAAAGACTAATGGAAATGAAGATGAAATACAGATTTCAAACTCTAATTCTGAAAAAACTTTATCTGAATTTCTTGAGGGTTTAAAGAATTTAAAGGTAGATAAAAAAACAGGTGGTAAGCATGTATTATCAGAAGATAAAGCAGAAAAGAATTTAGAAATAGAAATTAATTTAAAAGATGATGAAGAAGAGGAAGAAGTAAAAGAAAATAAGATTAAATCAGTAGAAGATTTGAATAGAGAATATGATAAAATTATTCATGAAATGAATGCAGAAACTTATAAAGTTTTAGATATTTTAAAAGCAAGAAGAGAAGATTTAGCAAAAGAAGAAGTGAAAAAAGAGGAAGAAAAAAAAGTTGTTTCAGAGGAAAAGGCAGAAAAGAAACCTACAACAAAAAAGAATATAAAAGTTGAGGGTGGAAAAAAGAAGTCTGATTCTAATAAGAAAAGTACAAAAGGTACTTCTGATAAAAAGGTAGAGGAAACAGCAGAATAATAGTGATTATTAGGCTGATAATCTTAGGTTATCAGCCTTTATTTTATAGTTAGGTGGTGTAAACAGATGTCAAGAGATAGAAATATAGATGTGGATATTATTTATGATTATATTGTTGAAGGGCGTAGTCAAAACGATATAGCGGATGATTATGGTCTAACTCAGAGTGAGATTAGTAGAAAATTGCGTGAGGACTATGGTTTTAATAAAGGTAATACAGCTTGGGGTACAGGTAAGGCAAATCAAAGTGGAAGATATTCTTTTCTGAATTATGAAGATATAGAAGATTTTGTAGATTCAGGAAGTAAAAATATAGATAGATGGTTAGATGATAGAAATAGTCAAGATGATTATGAGGAAGAAGATTATAATGATAATGACTATGAAGAAGATGACAATAATTATCAATCGAATAATAGTTATAATAATCAATCAAATACTAATTATAATAGACAACCACAACAAAAGAGAAAAGTAACTTATGTTAATACTAATAGTGGTTTGAATTTGAGTGGCAAAGAGAAGTTAATAGGGTTATTTCTTTTAATAATTGCTGTAGCAATTATGAGTGTAATAGAGAAGCCAAGTGAAGCATTTGAATATATTATGTATTATGTTACAGAGGGTTATTTATTATGTAGTTTTGCATTTGCTATTTTGTATGGCTTGGTAGGTGTATTTATTGCTAAAATAGATTTCAGAGATATTATACAAAGACCTCATATGTTTATATATTTGGCATTAGGGTTTATTGCGTGTGGAATAAAATATTATTTTGATGTAGGGTACATACTAGTAAGTGTACTTGCTTGTATAATTGGTGTTATTAGTTTGTTAATAGGATTTAATAAGAGATAATTAGTTATTTGAAGTGAGGTTTACATAAAATGCGTGTAGTTAGTCTTTTTAGTGGAATAGGTGCTTATGAAAGAGCATTAAAAAATGTAGGAATAGATGTAGAATTGGTAAATTATTGTGAGATATTGAAAGATAAAAGTAGAGCCTATTCTATATTACATAATGTATCAGAAGAAAAGAATTTGTGGGACGTAACTAAAATAGATACACAAAAATTAGAAGATTTTGATTTGTTGGTATATAGTACTCCCTGTCAGAGTTTCAGTATATCAGGTAAAATGCTTGGTTTAGAAGATTTAAGGGGTACATTATTTTATAATGCTTTGGAAGTTATAAAGGCAAAAATGCCAAAGTATTGTGTCATGGAGAATGTTGCAAATTTAGCAGGAAAAAGATTTGCGAAAGATTTTGAGGCTATGCGTGATGCTTTAGAATTATTAGGGTATAATAATTATTGGAAATGTATAAATGCAAAAGATTTTATACCACAAAATAGAGATAGGGTATATTTAGTAAGTATTAGAAAAGATATAGATGACGGTTGTTTCTTATTTCCAGAGGGAAATGATAATAGAAATTGGTGGGATTTAGTTGATTTGAAAGATATGAGGCCATTGACTAATAGGCAACAGAGAATGGTAGATTATGCTATGGGTATTAATAAGGAAGATAGTATAAATCTTGAGGGTGAAATTTATTTTGATAATGCTGTAATAACTTTAAGACAAAGTGGTTTAAGGTTTCAACATAATAGAGAATATCCTACTATTACTGCTTTTTATGGTAAGGGTGGCGGTAACTTTACTATAATAGCTAAGGATGGTAAAGTATTGGGTGGTATTACACCTCGTAATTGTTTTAAGTTAATGGGTTTTGAATTTGAGGATAGTGAACTATTGACTGAAAAAGGTTTTAGTAATAGTAGTCAGTACATAATGGCAGGAGATAGTGTATGTGTACCTGTATTAGAAAAAATATTTGAAGAATTATTAGTAGAAAAAAAATAATTTCTACTAAATAAATAATAAAGGTTTTGGATGATAAGACTATATATTAGGGAAGTGGTCTTATGTTTACGGATGATATGTTGTTGAAGGCTTATTATAAGATGCTTCAAAATAAGGTTGAAAAGCAAAAGAAAAATATTGATGAAAAAGCACGATTGTATAAGAAAGAATTAGAATCAAAAGCTGAAGTTTTAAAGAGACAGGCATATAATGAATATTTGAGTAAAGTAAATACTATTGATAGAAATACTGAAATTTTTAAGACACAAGTAGATGTTCAAGCAAATGGGCATAAGCAAAATATTGAAGATGATATATTAAAAAGAAAACAAAAAGGTATTTTGACATTAGATGATGTAAAAGCGTTATTTGAGATAATAAAACAAAATAATTATTAAAATTTTATTTAGAACTTATAGGTAAAATCTATAAGTTCTTTTATTTTTAGGTGAAAAGTTACAAATTGGTAACAAGCAGTAACAAAAAATTACAAAGACATATATAGAAAAAATATGAGACATATTTTTACTTTTGTGTGAATGAATGATTTACAAATATCGAACATTTTGTGAACAAATAGTAAGGGTAAAGTTAAATTGTATTGAAATAGCACGAAAAAATAGTAATGTAAAAGGCATGTAAAAAATAATTATTAAAAGTTGAGAAAATATAATAAAAGTGGTATAATATGTTTGTATTCATTCAAAAAAGTTTAGAAAATGAATATTTAGTTACTTGATAAAAATAGTATTTTTAATACTATTTCCATATTTCTAAAAAAATAAAGTTTAGGAGGAATTTAATATGGTAAAGTGTAAAAGAATGCTTGCTTCTTTACTGAGCATAATGATGGTATTTTCTTTTATGGCAGTACCTACTTATGCTGCATCAACTAATGATAGTGATGACTATATCTATGCTGAAAACTTGTATAATGACGTAAGCGCAGACGACAGTTTTTACACAGCATTAGCTATATTATCAAGATTAGATATCATTGTTGGTGACGATAAGGGTAACTTTAATCCTGATAATACTATTACAAGAGCTGAGGCTGCAGCAGTAGTAGTAAGATTGACAGGTATGAGTGATACTTACACAGGTTCATTGAACACACAGTTTGTGGATGTTCCAAGTTCTCATTGGGCTTCAGGTGTAATTGCTACAGCAAACTCAATGGGTATAGTAGAGGGTTATGGTAATGGTTATTTTGGACCAGAAGACCCTGTTAAATATGAAGAAATAGTTACAATGATAATTAGAGCTATGGGTTATGACCCAATGGTAGAAACAAGAGGTTCTTCTTGGCCTGGTAACTACTTATCTGTTGCTTCAACTATTGGAGTAAGGTCAACAGAGGGTGGTTCAGTAGGTAAAGAAGCACCAAGAAAAGTAGTTGCTTCATTATTATATTCTGCTTTGAAGGCTCCTTTAATGGAAGTAGTTTCTTGGGGTTCAAGAACAGAATATGCTATAATGGATGGTTCTAATTATGAATTGAAAACACTTTTAAGTGAAAACTTTGATGTGTATATCTTAAAAGCATTAGTAGATTCAACTGATAAAGCAAGTTTAAGTGGTTCAGTTGCTCGTGAAGATTGTGCTAAATTAGAAATTCTTGATGCTTATGATGTAGAATATTTTGAAGAAATGAAAGATGATAATGATTTATTAACAGTATATGAAAATGGTATGTTAAGAAATTATTTAGGTTCTACAATTACAGCATTTGTATTAGAGAATGATGAAAACTATGCTGATTATGATTTGATTGCGTTTACAGCAATTGAAGATGAAGAAGATGTTGTAGTTATTCCTGATGCAGAAAATATAATTTTAACAGGTTCTTCAAAAGTAACAAAGAATTTTGGTAATGGTAATAATTCTAAACCAGTAATTGCTTATTATGATGAAGATGATAAGGTTAGAACTGAAACTATTGATTTAGACGCACGTATTTTAATGAATGATGAATTTTATGCTAATGTAAAAGATGAAGATGTAGATAATGATGTTTTTGATATTGAAGATGCTTCAGTAACATTAAGAGATACAAATAGTGACGGAGATTTTGATATTATTAGTATTGATAGAGTAGTTATATTTGTTGTAGATGAAGTAAATGAAAAATATTTGAAGATTACAGACGCAAACAATTACTATACAGCATTAAGATTTGATGATTATTATAATGATGAAATTGATTATACAATCAAAGATACAAAAGGAAATGTTTTAGATTTTGAAGACTTAAAACAGTATGACGTATTGACAATTAGAGCAAATGCTTTGAAAGACAATGGTAAGATTGATAATGAAAAAGCAGATTATTATGATATAGTTGTTAGTAGAGAAACAGTTGAGGGTGTAGTAAAAACTAAAGGTTCTAATTGGAATGGTAAGCCTGAATACACTATTGAGGGTGAAGAATATACAATAGTTCCTAATATAATGGGTGAATTAGATTTAGGTGATGAAGGTGTGTTCTATTTAGACTCAATGGGTAGAATTGCTTATTATGAATATTCAAATGTATCAGATAAGGAAACAGCTTCTAATTATGGTTATATAGTTAAGACTGCTGTAGATGATTATGGCTTTGATGAAGAAATTTGGTTCAAGATTGTAACAGATGAGGGTGACGTTGAAACTTATGAAGCACCTGCAAAAGCAATTACAATTTATGATAGAAATGGTGATTCACACAGAGTACATGCAGGTTCTACAACTTCTTCTTATGAAGGATTTGAAGATGAAGGCTGGGATGATGCATTAGAAGGACAGTTAGTTGCTTATAGATTGAACTCAGAGGGTGAAATCAGTAAGATTTATTTAGCAGAAGGTAGAGACGATAATGCTTCTACATTTAGTTTAGATAAGACTGTTACAGGTGCAAGATTTAAAGAAAGTGCAGAAACTCTTGGTGCTATTGACGTTGACGAGGATACAATCGTATTCTTTATACCAAGTGGTACAACAGACGAAGATGATATAGAAGTTGGTACTATCGCAAATCTTGAAGATGATGAGTATTATGACGCAGAGGCTTATCATATGACAAGAGACTATGTTGCTCGTATATTAGTTGTAAGTTCAGAAATGACTTCAATTAACTTAAAAGGAAATGTTTATGTGGTACAGGGTGTTTCTCACGCTGTAATGGATGATGAGGATAGAGAAGTATCACAGAAATTAGAACTTCTTTATAAAGGTGAAAAAGAAGAATTATGGGTATCTCCTGATGAAAGCGAATTTGATGTAGAACGTGGTGATGTTATCACAGTAAAATTAAATTCTGCAAATGAAATTGTAGATATTAAAGTTCTTTATGACGTAAGTGAAGAAGATGTCTGGGATGTAACTGCTGTAAGACAGGGTGGTTCTGCTGTTGAAGATTTATATACTGTTGCAGGTTATGTAACATATAAGAAATCTAAGACTGTAACAATCGCTGCTGACCCAACAGATACAACTGCTGAATCATTCTATGCTCAGAATGCTTATGTATATTTAGTAGACGGTAATTCTTATAGAAGTAATGTAAAAGTTGCTGATTTCTCTGATATTGAAGAATATGAGGATAATGAAGATTTAGTAGTATTCGCAAGAATTTATGAGGATGAAATTACTGATATTGTTATTTATGATGATGTAATTTCAACTCCTTCTACTGTACTTCCTTCTGACCCAGAAGAAGATGAAGAAGAAGAAGTTACATATACTTATGTAGCAGGTATTGATACAGATACATTTGCTTATGGTACTGTTGAAGCAGATGTTATTTCAGAAATCACACTTGAAAGATTTATTGATGGTGTTGAGGATGATGCATTTATAATGGATGCTAGTAAAATTGCTATTACAGGTTATGATGCTGAAGCAGAAGGAACACAGAGATTAACAGTATCTTATGATGGTGTTAATGCTTTGAATAAGGTTAATATTACTGTTGAAGCACCTGTTGTTGCTTATACTTGTGAAGATTCTGTAACTGTGGACTTTGGTGCCACAGTTGCAGATGTACTTGAAGTTTTGAATGTAGAAA
>JAEIGA010008170.1_pt1 | contig 15864 bp, 13 predicted proteins | sample 9270691 | NCBI WGS metagenome assembly JAEIGA01 (sample SAMN17057246, study PRJNA624740) | gut metagenome | biome: biome; isolation source: fecal sample | host: Bos grunniens | place: China: Xizang | collected 2019
AAAGTTTTGATAACATACCTCATTTTGCTGCTTTTTCCAAAAAAGGATTGCAGTCGTCGTAAATTACGTAGAGCATTCCGTCCGCAACGGAAATACTGCCGTCGCAACCTATAAATTCGTTGCTGACACCAAGGGGGATGTGGTGGCAGAGAATTCCGTCTGATAATGTGTATTTTAAACCGGACAAAGATACGCCGCGAGCTTCTTCGCCGCAAGCAAAAACAGAAACGCGCCCACGGAAATTCTCGTCAAATTTCACTGAGGAGTTTTTTATTGCAGTTATTAGACTGCCCGAGCCTACAAAATAACAATTACAACCGCTATTAACAATATTGGATAAAATTTGAAAATTTGCTAAAGTAAACTCCGGCTTGCCGCCGATTCCGCCGTAAATTATAAAATTACGGAATCCTCGCTTTTTGCCTTCGTTTAGTGCGAGCATCATATCGGTGTCATCTTTAACAGTGGGGAATTGAACAAGCTCTATATCATTGGGTGTGTAGCCCAGAGAATCTAAATCGCCAACAAGAAGATGTGGTTTTATGCCTTGTGAAATCAAAAAATTATAGCCGGCATCAGCAGCGATTATAAAATCTTCTGCTTTAGAAGGTATAAATTTTAAGGGGACCGTTATAGGCCCGGCACCAAAAATATAACAAAATTTCTCGTTAGTCATAAAAACACCTGATTCATCTGAAATATCTGTAAAATTTTATAAAAATCATTTTAGCAAAAACAGCCTTTTTGTCAACAGCATTACAATAATTTGGCAAGAATGGAAGCGCGTGTTTTATCTATCTTGTTTTGTTTTTTCTTGACACGTCAGATACTTGTGCTAAAATACAACGAAACAAAGTATTATTCCGTATAATCAAGGAAGTGTTCGATATGAAATTTCACGTAAATCTTGTAAAAACCGTAGACGATTCATACGATATAGAAATAGGCAGCAACTTGTTAAATAATTTAAAAGAATATTTAACAGAAAGCCTGCAACAGCAAAAAAGAAACATAGCAATCATAACAGACTCAAATGTTCACACCATATACGGCAAAAATTTTGAAAAATTCGTGAAAGAAGCCGCAATACAAGCCGCTGCAGGTGAAAACTCAGTAAAAGTCAATACGGTAGTTTTTCCTGCAGGAGAAAAAAGCAAAACAAGAAAAATCAAAGAATATATAGAAGATAAGCTCATAGAGTGGGGCTATCGCAGAGATACTTTGATTATAGCCCATGGCGGCGGTGTGGTCACAGATATGGCAGGCTTTGTAGCAGGAACTTTCGCAAGAGGCGTTCCGTTTATAAATTACGCAACGACACTTTTGGCGGCGGCAGATGCTTCCGTTGGCGGAAAAACTGCAGTTGATACTGAGGCGGCAACAAACCTTATAGGACTTATATATCAACCAAAGAAGGTTTTTATCGACACAGCAACATGGAAAACACTTGAGCAAAGAGATGTTTCCGGCGGACTTGCCGAGACAATAAAACACGCTTGCATGGCAGATAAGGAATTTTTTGGATATTTAGAAGAAAACATTGAAAAAGTATTCGATATGGACTCTCAAGTGTGCAAACATATTGCAGAAAAAAATTGCGAGATAAAATATAACGTTGTAATGATAGACGAAAAGGAGCAAGGATTAAGGGAAATCCTTAACTTAGGACATACCGTGGGCAGGGCGATAGAAACCGTAAGCGATTATACGTTGTCCCATGGCGAAGCCGTGTCTATCGGCATCATGGCGCAAATTAAGTTAGGTCGCAAATTCGGTTATTGTACGCAAGATGATGTGAACAGGGTAGAATCACTTTTAGAAAAAGCAAAGCTTCCTGTCAAAATTCCGCAAGAAATTGACAAAGAAGCCTTAGTTAAAAAATTATACACTGACAAAAAAGTTCGCGGCGGCAAGTTGAGATTCGTTTTCCAAAAGGGAATCGGTCAAATGGTGCAATTTGCGCCGGGCACAAACGCCGCTAATGCAGTCTATTCAAATTTTGTTAGCGAAGATACAGCGCGCTCAATCATTTCTGAGCTGTAATATTTCGTCATCATCGTCGTCGAAATTGAAAGTCTCTTTTGCAGAATCTTCTACGGAATATTCCTCGGTTTTTTCAGTTTCCTCTGTCTCTTCTGCGGCTTCTGTCTCTTCTGCTTCTGCAGCAGCCTTTGCCGCGGCAATAGCGTAAGCACTGCTGTCGTCGAAAAAGTCCTCTTCGTTTTCAAAACTTTCGGCGATTCTTCTGCTGCGAACAATAATTACAATAACTGCAATTATAATTGCAGTGATACATACAGCTATTATTATAAAAAGCAAATCTTTTTTATTCAGTTGAAATTCATTTTCGGGATACACACGTACGGGGCTCGGTGAGGAAGTAGGCGCTCCGGTAGAGCCGGGTACAGGTGATTCCGTAGGCAAATCGCCGTTTGCAGATTTTTCCAAAATTGACGGATCTATACATCTTTGTAAAGTTCCTTCTGTATTGTCATATAAATAATAGAAAAGCTCACCGCCGGCTTTAAAACCATAAAGCACAAGAAAATCCTTGTATTCTTCATTGCTTATTGTATAGGCAATAACTGTATTTTCACCCAAAAGAAGGGTTGTTTCGGTGAGGTTTTCCGGCTTTTCGTCAAATGTTATAAAAACATAATTATTACCGTTGTAAGGAATTTCCAAATATGGCATTAAAGGTGTTGCCGAATTTATAAAAATGTAAAAAGAACCATTTTCTCCCAATACGTCAGTAGCGTAAATAAGTTTCACACCGGAAGAATTCTGCGCGCCTGAAATATTACTGTCTTTATATTTAAATAATCGTTTCTCAAAGCCTTCCGGTAAAACTACATCTTTTTCTTCGTAATTATCAGCTATATAACGGATTTCTCCGTTATAGATAAATTCTAAATCAGAAGAAGGAGTAGCGCTTGGGTCAGCACTTGGGTTAAAAGGTGTATGGGAAGGTCTTTGCGTAGGTGTTACAGCCTGCGTTTGCGAAGGCGTGGGCGCATAAGTAGTATGTGAGGGAGTTTTCGTAGGAGTGGGAGTTGGTGTGGGAGTAGGAGTGGGAGAATAAACTGTCACTGTTTTTTCTAAAGAGACAGGAAGTTCCTCTGCTTCCAGTGTTCCGCAAGAACCCGTAACCTTAAAAGTAACAGCACCTTCACTCTTGCACTCAAAAGTAAAATCATACTTATGAGATGTTTTTAAGGAAGATGTAGCAACATATATTGTTGAACCGTTATCATTAAAAAGGGCTGCCGAGTCATTAGGCGCATAACAGCTTTTACAATTCAACTTGGAACTATTGTAAGAAATTTCCAAATCTACCATTGCTCCCACATTTGTTTCAATTCGAACGGAAAGCTTCAATGTTTGTCCTTTGGGAACAGAACTGTTTGCGTCAATAAAAACATCTACGGTACCTGCCGCCGAGCTGCCTGTCGGCACTGCGGATAAAGTAAATAGAGTTAATATAATTGATATAAATAAAAACATTGGTAAAATTTTTGTCTTTTTTAATAACCTTCTCATATTTGTTTTCTCCTTGTTTCGTGATTATTTCCTGCTTTGGCTGATATTGCCTAATTTGACAAGATGTCTCTGAATTGCAATCATATCCATTATCGAGCATTTTTTGTCATTATTGGCATCAGCAGACTCTATATATGCACCGGTCAAGCTGTCTAATTTTACTAGCTGCCTTTGAATCGAAATCATATCCATAATCGAAATTTTGCCATCCGCATTAACGTCACCGTAAACTACAATAGGGTAATCTGCAAATAACTCACTGTTTTTATATATTTGCAAAACATCGCCGGTTACAACAATGCCGGTTGCTTTTGCGTTACCCTTTGAATCAACAAATTGAATACTGCCGTTAGAAACCTTGAACTTACCGATAAAATCAGCAACGGAAGTTTGAGGCTCAACGCCTGATACAAACGTACCAAGCGAATATTCCGTACTCTCAACCTTAGGGTCGGGAGTAGGAGTCATTGTAGGTGCTGTTGTAGGTGCTGTTGTAGGTGCTGTTGTTGGCGCTGTTGTTGGTGCTGTTGTTGGTACTGTTGTTGGCGCTGTTGTAGATGTGGCTGTGGCTGTGGGAATTGCAGTTGCAGTAGCCGTAGGCACTATAGTCGGAGTCGCTGTCGGTGCTACAGTAGGCGTTGCAATTTCCGTACTTTTAACTATATTAAGAGTATATGTGCGCATTTCGTAGCTGGGTGCAAAAACAGTAATTACGTGCTTCGTTGTTTCTCCTGTAAGCAAAACTTCGCCTGTACCCATCAAAGTTGCACCGCTTGCACAAGGCGTTGCGGCAATATTTACTTTTGAAACCGCGCTTGAAACTTTAACGGTGTATTCATACGATGTGCGTGAGAAATCAGTTGTGAATTGTCCGCCCTCTACGCTAAGGGATGATAACCAGTTGTTGTTTGTGGCTTTACTGTTGTCGGAATATGGCTCGCACGCTGCAAGCTCCGGCATGTTTTTGTAAACGGGAATTTGGAATGAAAAGGCGCGGCCTTCATATATTCCTGAATTTGTATACGCTTTTTTCATTGAGGAAGCTTCAGAAGAAGGAGCGTTTACATTTGACATATATTGGTGGTAAAAATAACCATTATCCCCATTTGTTACATCGAATTTTTGTAAGTACAATGTATTTTGTTCTCTTCTGATATATCCGCTGCCCAAGAAATCTGCACCGCCGAGAATTGAACGGTATGGATTTGACCACGGTCTTAGATAAGAACCTTCTTCATTATTGTTTTTTGCATAAATCGCACCGTTTTCGCGAGCAGGCCTGTTACTGTGAGCGTATGCACCGATGTTAAAGAAGTTGAAATATCCTTCGTAACCGGGGTATGTTCCAAATGACAGCTGTGAGCCTGAACCAACTTCTTGTCTTATTCGTGAGGCTATAAAGAAAGGACTTACTTTTGCGTATTTTGCGGCTTCTAATAAAGTGTCAACGTATGTAAATTTATATTTTATGGGCGCATTCGGATCTAAAGTGGGTTCTGCCGGAGTTTGCGAGGGTGCAGCAGTTGAGGTTGCCTCAGTTGTGGCGGTTGCCTCTGCGGTTGAAGCTGCATCTGCAGTCGGAGTCGGCTCTGCGGTCGAAGCTACCTCTGTTGTTGTTTCGATAGTTGCAGTGGGGGCTTCGGTTACCATTCCGTAGGAGGGGTAGAGCTCGTTGTAAGGTGCCTCAAAAGAGTACTCGCCGGCAAGGTATGTTCCTTTTAATACATTGTATGTGTCTGATGCTGTGTCTTCTGTATCGTGAAGCTCGGGAATGTACGCCAAATCTTCAAATTGAAAAATCACAGAATCATTATAAAGTCCGTTGCGAGGGTCAAGGAAATAAGCTGTTATGGTTGCAGATGAACCGTAACAATTTGTGTCTAATTCTTTCCATGTTTGTGATTTCCAATCAAAGGCGCCTTCTTCCATTGAGAACCAAGAAGCAGGGAAGTGTTTTTGAACCATATTTGTACCTACTTTTGATTCTTCGGCTAAAGCGTAACTCCATTCCATATCAATGTGTTGTGCGTTGAAAATCCAATTGGGGTGCTGCTTGTGCAAAATTCTTAAATAAACTTTATAGCTTTCGGGGAACTTTTGAGATTCCATGAATATTTCAAATTCGGGGTCTTCGCCTACGGCCGCTATGTCGTTATAAAATTTTACATAGTCTGAGTGTACGTAGCCTGTCCTGTATTGATTTGCGGCTCTTAAATACTTAATCTCGTACCAAGTCGCGCCTGCACCGTCTACAGCGGCTCCTGTTACGAGTATTTGTGAGTTTTTTTGCAATCTGTCCAGTAGCATTGAATTTGTGCCGGCTGAAAGTCTCACTGCTAATGATGTATCTGTTGTGCTGACGTATGCGTAACCGCGTTTGCTGTCAGCATTTAAAGAAATTCCTCTTATCGAAACAATAAGAACGCACAAAAAGGGCAACAGACCAAAAAGTAACACTGATAAGCGCTTAGTGCTTCTATGTAAATCAAAGTGCGTAAAAAAAGATGAATCTTGATGCTTTGTGTTTTTTTGTCTTTTGTGAGTGCTTCTGTTCATGGTGCAATATTCCTTAATAAATTAATGTATGAAAATTATAAAAAATAATAAGTGATATGTCAAATGGAATATATTGTATAAAATTTAGTGGCGCGCGACGGAATATGGCGGCGTGCGGCAGAATTTCGTCCCCAAAAGCTACGAAATTGGACGAAAAAAAGCAAAGTAGGAAAAGTTGCAAATATGAATTGCAATTTATTTGTTGTGATGATATACTGAGCGTACAGTTATAAAAATCATAATAGAAAGGACATGAAATTATGAAAAAATTCTTAATACTTATAATGGTTATTTGTTTGAGTGTTTCTGTATTTGCCGCTTGCGGTAATGATACAGAGAATACAGACGCTACAAAAGCACCTGCTACAGAGGCAGCTACAACTGCTCCTACAGCTACTCCTACAGAGCAACCGACACCGGAGCCTACTCCTGAACCGACACCGGAGCCTGTTTTAGAAGATCCTGAGGTTGATGCAGTACTCTTCAGATTCCACTATGCAGACAAATATATGTGGGATAAAGATAAAGTTAAAAACTTTATTTCTTCAGATGCTACAGGATCAGGTCAGACAGCTAAAGGTGAAGCTTGTCAGTATTACTACGAAGAAGGAGAAGGACTTGCAATTGATGTTCTTTTAGAGGATCCTTTCTTTATGGTTCCCGGAACAGGTGAGAACGGAGAATCTTTCAATCTTTCTGATTATCCTATATTCAAAATCAGACTTAAGAACGAAACTTTGTCTGAAACATTCGAAGCTTTCATCACAAAGAATCCTGCCGGCGCAAGCGCATCAGAGAATTTCAAATTTGATATTACTGCAGAGGATACAGAATACAAAGATTACATCTTTGATTTCGCAACAAAGGGTGATGAATACTTCACAAATTTAAAACCTGTTGGCGGTATCAGACTTGACTGCTTGAGCATTACACAAGAACAACTTGACGAAGGTTCAGGTTCAGTATATGTTGATTACTTTGGATTCTTCAAGACAGTAGAAGATGCTCAAAACTGGAATCCTGCACACGTAGTTCCTGCTACTGCAGAGTAAGCATTTAACAATTGATACGCAAAACAGCAAAACGCTCTTGGTTGGGCGGGTTGCTGTTTTTTATTTTTATTTTATCTAATTTTATTTCGTTTTTGTATTGACATGATAAGGTAAATAGTTGTATAATCATACGACCGATGAAATCGGTGAAGAATTACCAAACATAAACAAAGCAAAACAGATATTTAAACATTTAATTGTTTTGCTTTAAGAGTAACATAAAGACAGATTTGGTGTTCCATCAACTGCTACAGTTGGAGGGAGGGGATTTGGATGTCAGAAGTAAGAATTAAAGAAAACGAATCATTGGACAGCGCGCTTAAAAGATGGAAGAGATCTTGTGCAAAAGCCGGTACACTCGCAGAGGTTCGCAAAAGAGAGCATTACGAGAAACCCAGTGTAAGAAGAAAGAAAAAATCTGAGGCTGCGAGAAAACGCAAATATTGATTTTCGGCGCAAATATTGATTTTTATATCAGAAAATTTTCACCCGTCGTACTAGAGTTAAACTTGAATACGCGGGTGATTTTTTTAGCAAGGTATCCTTAATAAAAAGATTAATAAAAGAACTTGACATTTTATGCATAAAGTTGTATAAATATACAGCTGAGTGAATAAAACACGAAAGCAAAACATAAAATGCAAAATGCAAAACCAAGCGATAAAAACCAAGGAGGTTATTTAAAATGAATAAAAAAGACATTAAGAAAGTAGTACTCGCATATTCAGGCGGATTGGACACATCAATTATCATTCCGTGGTTAAAAGAAAACTACAACAACTGCGAAGTAGTAGCAGTATCAGGAGATGTAGGACAAGGAACAGAGCTTGACGGACTCGAAGAAAAAGCAATAAAAACAGGAGCATCGAAGCTCTATATAGAAGATTTAAGAAAAGAATTCGTAGAAGATTATATTTTCCCCACAGTAAAAGCAGGCGCTAAATACGAAGGCGACTATCTTCTCGGTACATCATTTGCAAGACCTGTAATAGCAAAGAGAATAGTAGAAATAGCAAAAGCAGAAGGCGCAGACGCTATTTGCCACGGTTGCACAGGTAAAGGAAATGACCAAGTAAGATTTGAGCTCACAATTAAGGCATTGGCACCTGAGATGCATATCATAGCACCTTGGAGAGAATGGGATATTAAGTCAAGAGACGAAGAAATAGAATATGCAGAGGCACACAACATTCCTCTTAAGATAAACAGAGAGACAAATTACTCTAAAGATAAGAACCTCTGGCATCTTTCACACGAAGGCCTCGATTTAGAAGATCCCGCTAACGAGCCACTTTACAACAAAGAAGGATTCCTTGAATTGGGCGTATCACCTGAGCAAGCACCTGACAAACCAACTTATGTAAAGATTGACTTCGAAAAAGGCGTTCCCGTTGCAATTGACGGCAAGAAAATGGGCGCAGTAGAAATCGTTGAAACACTCAACAAATTGGGCGGCGAAAACGGCGTAGGACTTGCAGATTTGGTAGAAAACAGACTTGTAGGTATGAAATCACGCGGCGTTTACGAAACACCTGGCGGAACAATCCTCTACAGAGCACATCAAGTATTGGAAACAATCTGCTTAGACAGAGATACAATGCACTATAAAGAGCTTATAGCAGCAAGATTTGCAGAGCTTGTATATTTCGGACAATGGTTTACACCACTTCGCGAAGCACTTTCTGCATTTGTAGATAAAACACAAGAAACAGTAACAGGTAGCGTAACACTTAAGCTCTATAAAGGCAATATGATAAATGCAGGCGTTACATCACCGTATACACTCTACAGTGAAGAAATTGCAACATTTGACGAAGACCATGTATATGATCAATTTGATGCACAAGGCTTCATCAACCTCTTTGGTCTCCCAATCAAAGTAAAAGCAATGATGGATCAGAAAAGACAGGGTAAATAATAAAAGCAAACAATAAAGGAGTTTCATAAATGGGAAAAATGTGGGAAGGCCGTTTTTCAAAAGCACTTGACCAAACGGCAGACGATTTTAATTCCTCAATATCATTTGACTCAAAGATGTTCCGTCAGGACATAAAAGGTTCGATGGCACACGCAGCAATGTTAGGAGCAAAAGAAATAATATCTTTGGAGGACGCCAATACTATTATTGGCGCCCTTCAGGGCATTCTTGAGGATATTGAAAAAGGCGCATTAAATATAGACATGACATGCGAAGACATACATATGTTCGTAGAAGCAGAGCTTACAAAGCGTATTGGCGATACAGGTAAGAGACTTCATACAGCAAGAAGCCGCAATGACCAAGTGGCACTTGATATACGTATGTATTTAAGAGATGAAACAAATAAAGTAATAGAATTGCTCAAAGATACCGTTGAGGCAATAATTGAACAGGCACAAAAAAACAAAGATGCCATATTGCCAGGTTATACACATCTTCAAAGAGCACAGCCAATTACTTTCGGACATCATCTCATGGCATATGCAATGATGCTTTTAAGAGACATCAGCAGATTAAAAGATGCACTCAAAAGAATGAATTTATCGCCACTGGGCAGTTGCGCATTGGCAGGTACCACATATAACACAGACAGAAACTTCACGGCACAAATATTAGGCTTTGACGGTATTACGGCAAACAGCATAGACGGAGTTTCCGACAGAGATTTCTGCGTAGAGCTTGCAAGTGCGTTCTCACTTATAATGATGCACTTGTCAAGATTTTCAGAAGAGATAATACTCTGGTCATCATGGGAATTTAAATTTATAGAGCTCGACGACTCCTTCACAACAGGTTCCAGCATTATGCCGCAAAAGAAAAATTCCGACATGGCAGAGCTTGTCAGAGGAAAAACAGGCAGAGTGTACGGCGATTTGATAACACTTCTTACTATGCTCAAAGGCTTACCCCTTGCATATAACAAAGATATGCAAGAAGACAAAGAAGCAATTTTTGACAGTGTGGAGACAGTACAAAAATGCTTGGAAGTATTCGCGCCCATGGTACGTACCTTTACAACATTAAAAGACAATATGTACAAGGCAGCCCAAAAAGGTTTCATAAATGCAACGGACCTTGCAGATTATATGGTAAAAAAAGGCTTGCCATTTAGATCCGCATATAAAACAGTGGGACAAATAGTAGCATATTGCATAGAAAATAATAAAGTATTAGATACGATGACCATAGAAGAATACAAGAAGTACAGTGAGTTATTCGAAGACGACCTGTATAACGAGATAAGTCTTGAAACATGTGTCAGCAAGAGGATTTCCGAAGGCGGCACATCGGTAGAATCAGTAGAAAAACAGATAAAACTTGCATTGGAGAGCTTAAAAAATGACTAAAATATTTATAGACGGCAGGGAAGGCACAACAGGACTTCGCATTTATGACAGGCTTGCAAGCCGCGATGATATAGAGCTTATAATATTAAAAGAAGAAGACAGGAAAAATCCGGAAAAGAGAAAAGAAGCAATAAACTCCAGTGATATTTCATTCCTCTGTTTACCGGATGCGGCAGCAATAGAAGCAGAAGAAATGTGCGATAATCCAAATACGGTAATTATTGACACTTCAACGGCGCACAGAACTACTCCCGGTTGGGCATACGGATTTCCGGAGATAGACGAAGAGCACCGAGAAGCAATAAAACAAAGCAAAAGAATTGCAGTGCCCGGCTGTCATGCAAGCGGTTATGTAGCACTTGTGTATCCACTTGTGAAAAACGGAATACTCGACGAAAATGCACTGCTCACTTGCCACAGTATTACAGGCTACAGCGGCGGCGGTAAAAAAATGATAGCTGAATACGAAGGAGAAGAAAGAAGCGAGCTTTTAGATGCACCGAGACAATACGGTCTTACACAAAATCATAAGCATTTAAAAGAAATGAAAGCATTAACAGGAATAGCACCCGTATTCAGTCCGATTGTTTCAGATTTTTACAGCGGCATGGTAATGACAGTGCCACTTTTTAAAGAGCAGCTTAAAGAAGGCAAGACAGTCGAAGATATAAAAACAGTATATAAAAATCTGTATACAAGCGAAATAGTATCTTACAGCGAGGATATAACTGACAATAACGCAGGCACATTTATATCGGGCGCCGGAATGTCACATAAAGACAGCATGAAAGTAAGCGTTTTAGGTAATGAGGACAGAATACTGCTTATTGCTCAATACGACAACTTAGGTAAAGGCGCATCGGGAGCAGCATTGCAGTGCCTTAATATTAAAATGGGAGCAGACGAGAAGAAAGGACTTGAATTATGAAATATATAGACGGAGGCGTTTGTGCAGCACAAGGATTTAAAGCAAGCGGATTGCACTGCGGCATACGCAAAAACAAGACAAAACGCGATGTAGCATTGATTCTAAGTGAAAAAGTAGGTACTGCAGCAGCAGTATATACAACAAATCTTGTAAAAGGAGCGCCCATATTGGTAGATATGGAAAACCTTGCCGACGGTAAAGCGCAAGCAATAATAGTAAATAGCGGTAACGCCAATACATGCAATGCTGACGGTGTAGAAAAAGCAATGCAAATGTGCAAGATAGCAGCAAGACAATGCGCTGTATTGCCATCAAATGTTATAGTAGCATCAACAGGCGTTATAGGAATGCCGCTTGACGTGACACCAATAGAAAAATCAATAGGACAGTTGTATTGGGATTTGGAGCATTCCGTAGCAGGCAGCAGAAACGCAGCAGAAGCAATAATGACTACAGATACTACAATAAAAGAAGTAGCTGTGGAGTTTGAGCTGGGCGGTAAAGTCTGCAGAATGGGCGGTATAGCAAAAGGCTCAGGTATGATACACCCCAATTTAGCAACAATGCTGATATTTATAACGAGTGATGTAGCTATTTCGTCGGAAATGTTGCAAAAAGCATTAAAAGCAGACGTTAATAAGACATTTAACATGATAAGCGTAGACGGAGATACATCTACAAATGATACAGTTGCAATAATTTCCAATGGTATGGCAGGCAATAAGTTGATTAACAGCGAAGGTGAAGAATATGATGTGTTCTGTAAAGCGCTGTATATGATAACATCAAAGCTGTGCAAGATGCTTGCGGCAGACGGAGAGGGCGCAACAAAACTTTTAGAGTGCATTGTAACGGGCGGTAAGGATGTTCAAACAGCACAGACAGTTGCTAAATCCGTAATATGTTCATCATTGCTAAAAGCCGCAATGTTCGGAGCAGACGCTAACTGGGGCAGAGTTTTGTGTGCAATAGGTTACAGCGGAGCAGATGTGGATATAAATAAAATTGACGTTGCATTCAAATCTGTAAAAGGCGAGCTTCCCGTATGCAAAAACGGCGCAGGTATTCCGTTCTCAGAAGAAAAAGCAAAAGAAATATTACTTGAAAATGAAATAGACATATTGATAGACTTAAATGACGGAGCATCATGCGCTACAGCATGGGGATGTGATTTAACGTATGACTATGTTAAAATAAACGGAGATTACAGGACTTAATAAAAGAAAGAGGAGCATATATGGACATATCAAATGCACAGCGCGCAGAAGTGTTAATACGTGCGCTGCCGTATATTCAAAAGTATTATAACAAAATAATAGTAGTTAAATACGGCGGCAATGCCATGATAAACGAGGATTTAAAGAAAGCGGTAATGGGCGATATAGTTTTGTTGTCGCTTATTGGCGTAAAGGTTGTTCTTGTACATGGCGGCGGCCCTGAGATTAGCGAGATGCTTAACAAAATAGGCAAAAAGTCAGAATTTGTTAACGGTCTGAGAGTAACCGATGCAGAAACGGCAGATATTGTTCAAATGGTTTTGGCAGGTAAGGTAAACAAAAGTCTCGTAAATCTGCTACAGAATACAGGCGGCAAAGCAATCGGCTTAAGCGGCGCTGACGGCCATATGATAGAAGCAACTCAGAAAAATCCGGAGCTTGGTTTTGTAGGCGAAATAACTGATATAAATGTAGATATTATAAATGATGTATTGGAAAAGGGCTATATTCCTGTAATATCAACAGTAGGCTGTGACAAAGAAGGCAATGTTTATAACATTAATGCTGACACGGCAGCCGCAGGGATAGCAGGCAAATTAAAAGCAGAAAGCCTTATTTCCATGACAGATATAAGCGGCATTTTAAGAGATAAGGACGATCCAAGCTCATTGATTTCACAAATTGTAGCAAGCGAAGCACCCACACTCGTAAGAGACGGTGTGATTTCCGGAGGAATGATACCCAAGGTTGAATGCTGCATAGAAGCCATAAGACAAGGCGTTAATAAAGTATTTATAATAGACGGCAGAATACCACACTCTATATTGATAGAAACATTAACAGACGAAGGTATCGGCACAATGTTTACAGAGGGTTAATTAAGGAAGGTTAGCAATGAGTGATATTTTTAGTATAGATAATGAATATATTGCACATACTTACGGCAGATTTCCTATTGCGCTTGTAAGCGGCAAAGGAGCAAAGATAAAAGACGTAGACGGCAAGGAATACATAGATTTAGGTAGCGGAATTGCTGTTAATATTTTCGGCATTGCAGACGACGAATGGCAAAAAGCTGTGACAGAGCAGCTTGGCAAGTTGCAACACACATCAAATTTGTATTATACAGAGCCTTGCGCAAAGTTAGCAGAGCTGTTATGCACAAGAACGGGAATGAAAAAGGTTTTTTACGGTAACTCAGGCGCAGAAGCCAACGAGTGCGCAATAAAAGCAGCAAGACTTTATTCATATACGAAATACGGCGAAGGCAGAAGTACAATTATTACTTTAAAAAACAGCTTCCACGGCAGAACGATAACAACACTCGCAGCTACAGGACAAGACACATTCCATACTAAATTCGGCCCGTTCACGGAGGGTTTTGTATATTGTGAGGCAGATAACATAGAAGAATTAAATCGCCTTGCAAACGAAAATAACTGCTGCGCTGTAATGTTTGAAGTAGTACAGGGCGAGGGCGGAATACACGTGCTCTCAAAAGAGTTTGTGGCAGAAATTGACAAAATTGCCAAAGAAAAAGACTTGGTAGTAATTGTAGACGAAGTACAGACAGGTAACGGCAGAACGGGAAAGCTTTACGGATATATGAATTATGACATTATGCCCGATGTTGTAACAACAGCAAAAGGCATCGGCGGCGGACTTCCCATAGGATTGTGTATGTTGGGAGAGAAGATGAAAGATGTTTTCACACCGGGAACACACGGTTCTACTTTCGGAGGTAATCCTGTTTGCAGTGCCGGAGCGTACAGCATTATGTCAAGAATCGATGATAAGTTAATGGCAGAAGTAGCAGAGAAAAGCGCATATATAAAAGCAGAGCTTGAAGGAGCAAAGGGCGTTAAATCTGTAAGCGGTATGGGACTTATGCTGGGCATAGAAACAGAGCGCAGCGCCGCAGATATAATAAAAGAAGCAATGGAGCGCGGAGTTCTTGTACTGAGCGCTAAGACAAAGGTAAGGCTTTTGCCGCCTCTTAATATAAAAACGGAGGATTTAAAGAAGGCAATTGCAATATTAAAGGAGGTAATCGGTAAATGAAGCATTTATTAAAATTACAAGATTTAAGTAAAGAAGAAATTTGCAGCATATTAAATATGGCTGACCAGTTAAAATACGAAAAGAAACACGGTATAGAGCATAAGCGTCTTGCCGGCAAATCACTTGGAATGATTTTCCAAAAATCTTCTACAAGAACGAGAGTTTCTTTTGAGGTAGGAATGTATGACCTTGGAGGTCAGGCTTTGTTTTTAAGCTCAAACGATTTGCAAATAGGCAGGGGCGAGCCTGTAGAAGACACTGCAAGAGTATTGTCACGCTATCTTGACGGTATTATGATAAGAACATACAAACAAGAAGAAGTGGAAAAATTGGCAGAATATGGCTCTATTCCAATTATTAACGGACTTACGGATTATTGCCATCCTTGCCAGGTTTTAGCAGATTTAATGACTATTCGTGAATATAAAGGAGCAATTCAGGGAAATAAGCTCACATATATAGGCGATGGTAATAACATGGCAAACTCATTAATCGTTGGCGGTATAAAAATGGGCATGAAAGTAAGCATAGCTTGTCCTAAAGGCTACGAGCCAGACAGCGAGATTATGAAATGGGCAGCTCAAAACGGTGAATTCCAATGCACCGAGGATATTTTGGATGCCGCAAAAGATGCTGATGTTTTATATACCGACGTATGGGCATCAATGGGACAAGAAGCAGAAGCAGCAGAAAGAAAGAAAATTTTCGTTAATTATCAAATTAATGATAAAGTTATGGCTGTTGCCAAAAAGGATGCTATGGTACAGCATTGCTTGCCGGCACACAGAGGAGAAGAAATCACAGCAGAAGTATTCGAGGCACACGCTGACGAGATTTTCGACGAAGCAGAAAACCGTCTCCACGTACAAAAAGCTGTACTTGTAAAGTGTCTTGGCTAATAAATAATATGAATTGGGAAGAACTTTCTGATTATTGTAATAATTGTAATCGGTGCGCTTTGTCACAAACGAGACAGCACGTAGTGCTGGGCAAGGGTGACTTGAACGCGCCGATTTTATTTGTGGGAGAAGGACCGGGCGCAAAAGAGGACGAAATGGGCATTCCGTTTGTAGGGCAAGCCGGCAAGCTTTTGGATTTGGCTCTTGAATCGCTGGATTTTAAACCTGACGAATATTACATCGCAAATGTTGTAAAATGCCGTCCTCCGTCGAACCGTGTGCCA
>JAEIGA010008171.1_pt1 | contig 15864 bp, 15 predicted proteins | sample 9270691 | NCBI WGS metagenome assembly JAEIGA01 (sample SAMN17057246, study PRJNA624740) | gut metagenome | biome: biome; isolation source: fecal sample | host: Bos grunniens | place: China: Xizang | collected 2019
GAGAGTAGGTAGCTGCCACTTTCTTATACGACACCCTGTCATCATACGATGACGGGGTGTTTTGTTTTTTGGCAGAAAGTTTGATTATCAGACCTCTGATTTTTAAACGAACTGCTATGTTTTATAATTTTTTGTTTCCTCAGTATCTCAGAGGGAAGGGAGTTTCCACTCTGATTCTTCTGATAAGACTTGTATTTGGAGTCCTTTTCTTCACGCACGGCCTTGATAAGATGATCCATTTCAATGATCTGCTCAATGGCTATCCAAGTGTTCTTGGCTTTGGAAGCTATATGACCTTGATGGTAACTGTTTTCTGTGAATTCTGTTGCTCACTTTTTTTGATTGCTGGTCTTCTTGTCAGGTTAATGACTGTTCCGATGATCATAGCTATGGGTGTAGCTTTCTTTGATATTCACGATGCTATTTTGCCGGAAGGTGAATTAGCTTTGATATATTTGATTGTATTTATAATTCTTTTCCTTACAGGTCCAGGATGTTTCTCTGTAGACTATCTTATCGATCGCAAAGTACAGGATGAAAAGAATAAACAGTAATAAATAAAGGTGCGTTCAGCAAAGTTGAACGCACCTTTAAATTGCTTTTATTGGCCTTTATGAAAGCTTGTGTATTGCGAGACCACTGCGGAGCTTAGGCTCGAACCAAGTCGTCTTAGGAGGCATAATATTGCCTGAATCTGCGATATCCACGAGCTGTTTCATTGAAACCGGATAGAGAGCAAAGGCAACCTTCATCTCACCGCTGTCTACGCGGCGTGAGAGTTCGCCAAGTCCACGGATACCACCTACGAAGTCGATTCTCTTATCTGTACGGAGATCCTTGATACCAAGAATCTTGTCAAGAACAAGATTAGAGAGGATGGTTACGTCAAGGACACCGATCGGGTCATTGTCATCGTAACGTCCTTCTTTAGCTGTCATAGAGTACCATTTTCCGTCGAGATACATTGAAAATTCGTGCAGCCTTTCTGGCTTGTAGATCTCTGTGCCTTCTTCCTTTACATCGAAATCTTCAGAAATCGCAGCGATAAGCTGCTCTGGAGTGAGACCGTTCAGGTCTTTGACTACACGGTTATAGTCGATGATCTTGAGGTGGCTGTCTGGAAATGCTACTGTCATAAACCAGTTATATTCCTCGTTTCCTGTATGCTCTGGATTAGCAGCTTTCTTTTCTGCTCCTACGAGGGCAGCTGCTGCTGTACGGTGATGTCCGTCCGCTACATAGAATGCCGGAATCTCAGCGAAAATCTCTGTAATTCTATCAATGTCTGCCTGGTCGTCGATTACCCAGAAATGGTGGCCGAATCCGTCAGCCGCTGTGAAATCATACTCAGGCTCGCCTACGATATACTTGTTGACGATCGCATCGATCTCTTCATTGTCAGGATATGAGAAGAATACTGGCTCGATATTGGCGTCCTGGATGCGGACGTGGATCATACGGTCCTCTTCCTTATCCTTTCTTGTGAGCTCGTGCTTCTTGATCTTGCCTTCAGCGTAGTCATCGGTATGAGCGCAGACAACCAGTCCGTACTGTGTACGGCCATCCATTGTCTGAGCATATACATAATAGTATGGCTTTTCATCCTGTACAAGCCAACCTTTCTCCTGCCAGCATTTGAAGTTCTCTACAGCTTTGTCATATGCAGGCTGACTGTGCTCGTCAATGATAGGGTCGAAGTCAATTTCAGGCTTTGTAATGTGCAGAAGAGATTTTTCACCTGCTTCGGCCTTGGCTTCCACTGAATTGAGGACGTCGTATGGTCTTGCAGCTACTTCCTCTACATACTGCTTTGGCGGGCGTATTGCCGCGAATGGTTTAACTCTTACCATAATTTATAGATTCTCACGGCCCCTGACAGGGCCTCAGAATTACATTACTATTTATTTACCTGGAATTTAGTGCAGCCTGTCGCGAAATAGTTCACGATCTGGTTTGCTGCTGCAAGTCCTGCGTTGATATTGGCCTCTGCTGTCTCTGCTCCCTGCTTCTTAGGTGTGGCGAAAATCTGCTTGCCGTACTTCTCCCTGAGCTCAGCATAAGCGACAGGAGCAATGTCGGTTGCATATTTGAGGTCCGCTCTTTCTGCAAGTGCTTTGTCGAGTCCTTCCTCGCAGATGATTTCCTTACGCGCTGTATTGATGAGGCAGCCGCCCTTAGGCATCTTGGAAAGGAGATCGTAACCTATCATTCCCTTGGTCTCAGGAGTAGCAGGAATGTTCACTGATACGTAGTTTGACTTGCTGTACAGTTCTTCGATGGTAGGAACTGTATTCCAGCCCTGATGCTTTTCTGCAGGCTGCGGAGCGAGGACAATCACGTTCATTCCCAGACCGGCTGCTTTCTTGGCTACAAGCTGACCGATGTTTCCGAATCCCTGGATACCCATAGTCTTGCCGCTGAGCTCACATCCTGTTCCTGGATTGAACTGATTGCGTGACATATAGATCATAAGGCCGAGAGCAAGTTCTGCTACAGCATTCGAGTTCTGGCCTGGAGTGTTCATAGCCACGATGCCGCGCTCTGTGCAGGAAGGAAGGTCGAGATTGTCATAACCGGCACCAGCACGTACGACGATCTTTAGCTGTTTTGCGGCAGCCACTACATCTGCTGTCACCTTGTCAGAACGCACGATAAGAGCGTCAGCGTCAGCTACTGCTTCGAGGAGCTGCTCTTTTTCTGTATATTTCTCAAGGAGTGCAAGCTCGTGACCTGCTCCTTCTACGATTTCGCGAATGCCGTTCACAGCAGCTGCTGCAAAAGGCTTCTCTGTTGCTACCAGTATTTTCATATGTGGTTAAATTAATATCCCCGGTCAAGCCGGCCGGGGATGATGATTATTTCTTTAATGCTTCAAATTCCTTCATACAGTCAACGAGTGCCTGAACACTTTCCTTAGGACAAGCATTGTAGATGGATGCACGGAAACCGCCCACAGATCTGTGACCCTTGATGCCGACCATACCGCGCTCCTTTGCGAATGCCATAAACTCGTCCTGGAGAGCCTCGTAGCCAGGAGCCATAACGAAGCAAACGTTCATAAGGGAACGGTCTTCCTTTGCTGCTGTACCGACGAACAGAGGATTGCGGTCGATTTCATCATAAAGGATGGCAGCCTTCTCCTGATTCATCTTGTAGACAGCCTCTACACCGCCCATTTCCTTAACCCATTTGAGGGTCTCGTTCATAACGAAGATAGAGAATACCGGAGGAGTATTGAACATTGAACCGCCGTCGATGTGTGTCTGGAGGTTAAGCATTGTAGGAACATAACGGCTTACCTTGCCGAGAAGATCCTTCTTCACGATGAAGAAAGTGACACCTGCAGGACCTACGTTCTTCTGAGCACCACCATAGATCATAGCATACTTGCTGACGTCTACAGGGCGGCTCATAATGTCAGATGACATATCTGCGATGAGCGGAACAGGACAGTCGATATCCTCGTGAAGCTCAGTACCGTAGATGGTATTGTTGGTAGTCACGTGGAAGTAGTCGAGATCGGCAGGGATTTCGTAACCCTTTGGAATATAATTGAATGTAGTTTCAGCTGAAGAAGCTACTGCGTATGCGTTGCCGAGTCCCTTTGCCTCTTTCAATGCCTTCTTTGCCCAAACGCCTGTTTCAAGATAACCAGCCTTGTTCTCGAGGAAATTCATTGCAACATAGAGGAAGCCGAGGCTTGCACCGCCACCGAGGAATACTACCTCGTGAGTGTCAGGAATATTGAGGAGTTCCTTCCAGAGAGCGCGGCATTCATCCATTACGGCATCCCACTCCTTTGATCTGTGTGAAACGCAGATTACCGGCATACCGGTTCCGGCAAAATCCTTAAGAGCATCGATAGCCTTGTCTACAGCCTGCTGTGGCAGTACGCAAGGGCCAGCATTGAAATTGTGTACTTTTTTCATTTTTTATGTGGTTTTAAAATTTTGTAATCAAAATCGCGCTAAAGATAACGATTTAATTTAAAATATGTGTTTTGAGTCAGTTATTTTTTCGCAATAGTGGCATAAAAGTGAAATTTCGTTACCGTTGTCAATCGTCTTGAACCAAGTCTTGATCGGCTGGTGGTTTGTGACGCATTTCGGGTTGCGGCATTTGGCTACTCCGTGGATCTCCTCCGGCATTACAAGCTTCTTCTTCTCCACTACCTTGAAATCCCGGATTACATTGACTGTAGCTTTAGGAGCGATCAGAGCCAGTTTGTTCAGCTCATCATCTTCGAAGAATTTGTCTGCGATCTTGATGATACCCTTCTTTCCGAAGAATTTGCTGGTGAGGTTGATTCCGATAGTGATCTGATTTTCAATGCCTTTCAGATTCAGTATGTCGAGAGCCTTATATACGTTTTCAGCGGGTATATGGTCCAATACGGTACCATTCTCCAATGCGCTTACTACCAATTGTTTATGTGTCATAATCCTTCTGTTTTACCTATAACCTAGAAGATAGCTTATTATAGCCATACGTACATAGAGTCCGTTTTCTGCCTGCTTGAAATAATATGCGTAAGGGGTGTCGTCCACATCCTGATCGATCTCAGTAACTCTTGGCAGCGGATGCAGGATCTTCATATTGTCCTTTACATTTCCCAGCATCGACGCATTGAGGGTATATACGTCTTTTACTCTTTCGTATTCCATCGGATCTGTGAATCTCTCTTGCTGAACTCGGGTCATATACAGGATGTCGCAGTCATTCAGATGTTCGTTCAGAGATGAGGTCTCTATATATTCAATGCCTCTTCTGTCCAGAAAGTCCTTGTATTCCTTCGGCATCTTCAGCTCCTCGGGAGATGTAAAGATGAATTTAGGGCTGAAATGTGACATAGCCTGAAGAAGGGAATGGGTGGTACGGCCATATTTGAGGTCGCCTACCATATTGATGGTCAATCCTTCAAGGGTTCCCTGTGTCTGCAGTATCGAATAAAGGTCCAGAAGTGTCTGGGACGGATGCTGGTTAGCACCGTCTCCGGCATTCACGACCGGTACTGTAGCCACTTCGGATGCATATCTCGAACTTCCTTCCAGCGGGTGACGCATTACGATCATATCCACATAATTGTTCACCATCTTTATGGTATCCTTGAGGGTTTCGCCCTTGCTCTGACTTGTGTTGCTGGCATCAGAGAAACCTATGACCTTGGCACCCAGACGGTTGATCGCTGTCTCGAAACTTAGTCTCGTTCTTGTCGAGGGCTCGAAGAAGAGGCTGGCTATCACTTTGCCTTCCAGAAAGTTCTGTACCTTGTTCTGCTCGAACTCCTTTGCAGTCTCCAGCACGTGGAGAATCTCCTCCTTGCTGAAGTCGCGGATTGAAATCAAACTTTTCATATCTTATAATTCTTCAATATTACATCCTTCCACATCTCCCATACGTTCGAGGAATGTGTCCACCATCGACAGACGCACGCTCGTATCCAGACTGCATTCCATATCGAATTTCTGATTCTTCTGCTCCAGTCCCATATCCTTCATAACCTTCATCACTCCGTTCATATTCAGGTAACCGAAGTGCACTCGGAACATTCTGGATGCGATCTTTTCAATTATTTCCGCATTGGCAAGGGCGTCTGCAGTAGAGGTCTTGTATGCCCGTATGAGTCCCGGAATGCCTAGCTTGATGCCGCCGAAATATCTGACCACTACCACGAGGATGTCGCTCAAGCCGCAAGAGTCGATCTGACCCAATACAGGCCTGCCGGACGATCCTGAAGGTTCTCCGTCATCATTGGCGCGGAACTTGTCTCCCTTATATCCCAGACGATATGCATATACGTGATGTCTTGCATCGTAGTATTCCTTCTTGAGTGCCGCTACGATCTCTTTTACTTCTTCCTCTGTTTCAACGGGATAAGCGTGGGCAATGAATCGGCTTCCATTGTCCTTGAACAGCCCCTTAGACTCGGCTGCAATGCTTTTGTAAGAATCCTGGATCTGTGTTGTGTCCATACCGAAAATCAAAAATAATGAATTTTCATAGAAAAATAAAACAATTATTGCACTTTCTTTACAACCTTATCTTTATGTCAATTTTTTGTGCGTGCAGAAAGAAAATTTTACTAACTTTGGCTTCGCTTCCGCAGAATGTGGAGGCATTTTTATGCATAATTCAATTCTAACTGACTATGATTCTGAAATATAGAGTTTCACTCCCGGGTATAAAGGGATTTGCTAGAGTTTACGAGGTGAAAGGAAATGCCTCATTGTACAGTTTCCACAAACAGATGAGGGCAGATATGGATTTCCCTCAGGATCAGGTAGTGCTTTTCAAGGCATTCGACAAAGATGGTGAAGTGGCAGCCCGTTATAGTGTCTTCCAGGATTTCGGTTTCGGAACAATTGACAGTGTGACTGCAGAACAGTGTCACAAGAGGGGTGAGGATAAATTCATATATTTCTATGACACTACGAATGTCAAAAGCGTGATCATTACCTTCGAGGGTACTGCAGATGAGCGTAGAAATGTGATCTATCCGCTCCTCGTAGAGACCAAGGGACCTAATCCGATCGAGTTCGAGAACGGCTATGTGGCATTCGAGGACCTTCCGGACGATAAGAAGAAAAATCCAGATGATGATGACTTCGATGACGATGATGTGGATGTGGACGAGGACGCTGATGATGAGACAGAAGAAATCTATGGTGATGACGATGATGAATAGTGTGGCGTTCAATTCATTGATTATCATTTGATTATAATATATGCCTGCTGCGTCCGTACAGCAGGCATTTTAAGTAAATGATTTAATATCAATATCCTATGCGTCGACGGCTGCTGATAATATTGGGCCCTACTGCAGTGGGCAAGACTGATTATAGTATAGAAATGGCACTCAAGTACGGGTCGCCTGTGATTTCCTGTGATTCGCGCCAGATTTATAAGGAAATGTCCATCGGAACAGCTGTGCCGTCGCAGGATCAGCTCTCTGCCGTCAAGCATTATTTCATCCACTCTCACACTGTCACAGAATTATATACTGCCGGCAAGTATGAACTCGAAGCCCTTGATCTTATCAACCGTCTTTTCGATGAGGGGCACGAAACTCTTGTGATGGCGGGAGGTTCAGGGTTTTATGTGGATGCTCTGGTCAATGGACTGGATGATTTCCCTTCCGCTGACCTGCAGCTTCGAGATGAACTGATGAACCGTCTGCGTGAAGAGGGCGTGGAGTCTCTCAGAATGGAACTGCAGAAGCTTGATCCTGAGAGTTATGCAACAATTGATATCGCGAACGGTCAAAGGGTGGTCCGCGCTCTAGAAGTCTGTATTATGACAGGCCGACCATTCTCTTCCTTCAAGACCTCTCAGAATAAGAAAAGGAACTTTGAAGTGGAGAAGATAGGTCTGACGAGACCACGGGATGTACTTTATGACCGTATCAACCGCCGTGTCCTGCAGATGGTTGATGATGGACTTGTAGAAGAAGTCCGCTCTTTGGTACAATATCGTGAACTGGCAGCACTTCAGACGGTCGGTTATAAGGAAATCTTTGACTGGATGGACTTTGAAGCTGGACTTGTATCGACCGAAGGATGGGGACCGACCTCGCCTGGAGATGGTCCTGTCACTTCACTGGAACGTGCTGTGGAACTTATACAGCGCAACACCAGACGCTATGCCAAGCGCCAGATGTCTTACTGGGGAAGGGATAAGGAAATACGGTGGATGGAAATTTAATTGGCCACCTCGCAAAGGAACTTGATACGTACCAGGCGTACTTCCAGTTCGTCATAATCTGAACCAAGGTCAGCCATAGCGTCAGCAAGTGAGTCTGACTCAGCTTCATCGTGGAAATAATCATATATCTCTTCGATGATATCCTCATCAAGGGTCTGCTCGATGTAATAGTCGAGGTTCAGTTTGGTTCCTGAGAATACGATAGCCTCGATTTCGTCGAGAAGTTCTTCCATATCCAGGCCTTTTGCATCCGCAATGTCTTCCAGAGGAAGCTTTCTGTCCACGCTCTGGATAATGAACACCTTGTTTACAGACTTGTTCACGATGGACTTCATCACGAAGTCGTCAGGGCGCTCTATCTCATTCTCCTCCACGTATCTGGAAATGAGTTCTATGAATTCCTTACCGAACTTGCGGGCCTTTCCTTCACCGACTCCCTGACAGTTTTTCAACTCGTCGTATGACATAGGATACATAATGGACATATCCTCCAGAGAAGGATCACCGAAAATGACCCAAGGCTGAAGCCTCTTCTTCTTCGCTACATCCCTTCTGAGGTCTTTCAGCATTGCCAGAAGCTGAGGATCTCCTCCTCCACCGCCTCTAGCTGCAGCAGCTGAATCGTCGTCGTCATCCTCGCCTTCGGCAAATTCCCTTTCCTCAGTCAGCATAAGTTCATAAGGATTTTCATAGAAGTCCAATCCTTTGTCTGTCACGGAAATGAGTCCGTATGATTCGATGTCCTTATGGATCAGATGCAGTACCATTCCCTGATGGATGACAGTACACCAGAACTTGGCCGAGTGGTCTTTTCCGGCACCGAAAAGCTCCAGTCTGTCGTGATGATACGACTTGATGATCGAATTCATCTCACCGGCAAGTATATTCGCCAGATGCTCGATCTTGAAGCGTTCCGGCAGTGCCTGGATGAGCTCGATGACCATTGACATTTCTTCCCTGCCATCAAATTGTCTCTTTGGATGCAGACAGTTGTCGCAGGCTCCGCAGTCCTCTATATGATAGTCTTCTCCAAAGTAATTGAGCAGCAGTTTTCTACGGCACGAGTTTGACTCTGCATATGCCACGGTTTCCATCAGCAGCTGCTTGCCGATCTCCTGTTCGGCGATAGGTTTGCCCTGCATAAATTTCTCCAGTTTCTGGATGTCCTTGTAGCTGTAGAATGCGATGCATTGACCTTCCTTGCCGTCTCGACCTGCGCGACCGGTCTCCTGATAATATCCTTCGATGCTTTTAGGAATGTCATAATGTATCACGAAACGCACGTCCGGTTTGTCGATACCCATTCCGAAAGCGATTGTCGCCACGATTACATCCACTTCCTCCATCAGGAACTTGTCCTGATTCTCCGCTCTTGTCCTGGCATCAAGTCCCGCGTGGTATGGTGCAGCCTTTATTCCATTGATGTTCAGAAGCTCCGCGAGCTCCTCCACCTTTTTTCTGCTCAGACAATATATGATGCCGGACTTGCCTTTGTTCTGCTTTATATACTTTATTATATCTCTCCTCGGGTCGGATTTGTCCCTTATTTCGTAATAGAGGTTAGGGCGGTTGAATGATGACTTGAATACAGTAGCATCCGGCATACCCAGATTCTTAAGAATGTCGCTCTGTACCTTAGGAGTCGCTGTAGCTGTAAGTGCAATGATAGGAGCGTTTCCTATTTCCTCGATTATGTTTCTGATACGTCTGTACTCAGGTCTGAAGTCGTGTCCCCATTCTGATATGCAGTGTGCTTCATCGACTGCGTAGAAGGAAATCTTTATCTCCTTCAGCATTGCTACGTTTTCGGCTTTTGTGAGTGATTCCGGGGCTACATAGAGAAGCTTGGTAGCTCCGGAAATAAGGTCATTCTTCACTTCATTGATCTGTACCTTGTTCAATGAAGAGTTCAGGAAGTGTGCGATCCCGTCGTTACCGGCCACGAAACCGCGTATCGCGTCCACCTGATTCTTCATAAGTGCAATGAGTGGGGAAATTACAATCGCTGTTCCCTCCATCACAAGAGCAGGGAGCTGGTAGCACATCGATTTACCGCCGCCGGTAGGCATAAGGACGAAGGCATTGTTGCCGCTTACAAGATGTTTGATGATACGTTCCTGGTCTGCCTTGAAGGAGTCGAATCCGAAGAACTCCTTCAGTTTGGCGTGTAACATTGCAGAATCAGTTGACATAATCCTAAGGTTTTGGATTATAAAATTATAAACTTTTCTCTGAAAATTCAAAATTTTTGTGGCACAGATGTCTGTCAAAGACCCGGAATTCTTAGATTATTTATATATAGGTGTGATTGGTGAATAAAAAATGTGTCTAAATCCAAAAAATCATTACCTTTGCAGGCTGTGTTGAAAATTTTTATAAACAAATAAAACTAAAGACAATGAAGGCAATTAAATTTTTCGCAATCGCAGCTTGTGCAGCAGCACTTGCTGTGTCTTGCAACACTGCTTCCAATGGTGTTGCAGTAGAGGCAGAGCTTCCTACAGCAGCTGAGACAGATTCAGTAAGCTACCTTATCGGTGTTAACTTCGGTTCATTCCTCAAGGGTAACAATTTCGCAGAGAATCTCGGTGAGATCAATATGGCTGAGCTTAAGAAGGGTATGCAGGATTTCCTCGAGGCAGAGGGCTCTCCATACGATGAGGAGTTCGGAAAGCAGTTCAAGATCGATCCTAACGAGATGAGCAGAATTCTTAACGGCTACATCTCTAAGAAGCAGTCATACAAGGCAGCCAAGAACCTCGCTGAGGGTAAGGCATTCCTTGCAAAGAACGCTCTCAAGGAAAATGTGGACACTACAGCAAGCGGTCTCCAGTACACTATCGAGGCTGAGGGTGCAGCGGAGAAGATCGCTCCACAGGATACTGTATGGGTTAACTACAAGGGTACTCTCCTCGACGGTACAGTATTCGACGAGAACGACTCTACTATGTTTGTTGCTAACCGCGTGATCAGAGGATGGACTGAGGGTCTCGGTCTTATCGGTGAGGGCGGAAAGGCTACTCTTTACATCCCTTCAGACCTTGCATACGGTGAGAGAGGAAACCGCTCGATCGAGCCTAACTCTGTACTCGTATTCGATGTAGAGGTTCTCAAGGTAGGTAAGTTCGTTGCTCCAGAGGCGAAGTAATAATGGCAATGGAACTCGAGGGCAGGATAGCCCGTAAACTTCCTGTGCAGACAGGTACTTCTGCAAGAGGTGCCTGGGCAAAGCAGGAATTCATCCTTGAATATCAGGAAGGCAATTTCCCTTCCCAGGTATGTATGAATGTCTGGGGAGATGATAAGGTAAAGGAACTTGACAAGTATCAGGTAGGTGACAAGGTGAAAGTGTCGGTGAATCTCAGCAGCCGTGAGTACAATGGACGTTGGTACACAGACGTGAGAGCCTGGAGAATCGAGCCGGCAGGTGCTGCCCAGCAGGATTATGCCACAGGTGCAGTTGCAGGTGGCGCCGGTTATGTAGGCGCAGCGGCTCCGGTTCAGACCCCTGGTTACAATTACACTCAGTCAGCCGGTTCATATTCGGCTCCGACTGGTGCTCCGATGCCGTCAGCGGATGATATGAGTTCTCCTGTCGAGGATGACCTTCCGTTCTAAGACATTTCCTGCCCGTTGGGGCATATGATAGAAAAGCCGCTCACGTGATCCGTGAGCGGCTTTTGTTATAGCGGGAGCTGGATGAGCTTGCGGGATTCGTAGTGGGCGGTCCAGCGGAAGCCGAGGGATTTGAGCAGAGCGGCGTGATGGGCGAATCCGGAGCCAACCCGTGACGGGTCGTGCGAGTCGGATCCGAGACTGATGATTTCGCCTCCCATTTCTCGGTATCTCAGGAGGACATCCTTGTCCTGTACTACGGTGCGTCCTTTGTGATTCTCGTAGCTCTTGGTGTTGATTTCCAATGCTTTACCCTCTTGGATGAGGTATCGGAACATTTCGTCGAATATATCACTGAAGTCGCTGTAACGGATGGAGGTGACAGGATATGGGGCATAGCGGACAATATAGTCGTAATGTCCCATAATGTCGAAATCGGCCAGCCAGGTCATTTCTCTGTAGATTGTCTCGAGATAAGTACCGTATGCCTGTTTCCAGTCTTTATCATCGTAATAACCTCCGTAATATGGGTCGGTCTGCTGGATATAATGGACTGATGCCAGTACCTGGTCGAATGAATTTTCGCTCAGTACCTTGCGGATATCTTCACGGCATTCTTCGTACATTCCGATTTCTATGCCCTTGAGTATCTTGATATTGTCTCCCAATAATCCTTGCACCCGATCGATTTCAGCCTGCTGCTGCGGAACGTCGAAGTGTTCCGGTTTCAGATCTTCAAACGATGCCTTCATCGGTGGTACGTAATGATCGCAGTGGTCGCTGAAGCATATTCCTTTCAGACCAGCTGCTGCAGCTGCGCGGGCGCTGGCTTCAACGCTGGTTCTGCCGCCATCGAAGGAAAACTGACTATGGTTATGGTTATCGAACAAATGCATACTAAAACAGAAAAACGGGGCAAAAATACTAAAAAATTCCTATTTTTGCATTTAATGTGCTGTAGCCTGCCTTGGCCGCAATGGAATGCTTGGATCAATGGCAGTGGAACTATGATGTAATAGTTTAATAATTTATTGGAATACAAATGGTTATATTCGGTTATAAGAGTAGGGTGAATGGCCCGATGAGGGCGTTGGTCGCTCTTGCTGTCGGAATTATGATGGTGATATATCCCACCAGTGCTCTGACAACGGTCGTAAAGATAATTGCAGCGTTTATGATTGCTTCCGGAGTGGTATCTCTGGTGGTAGGACTCAGGGATAAGGAAAAAGGATCCCTTCCTCTGATGTCTTTCAATGCATTGATCGATCTTTTGCTTGCAATTCTGATGTTCGTCTTTGCTCCGGTGATTGCCAAGTTCGTCATTTACCTGATCGGCTTCCTTCTTCTGGCCTTCGGTATTGTCCAGATCATTGCCTTCCTTGGCGCAAGGCGTGTGATGGCGGTAAGTTTCGGGTCTTTTATTCTTCCGATCGTGGTGACATTGATAGGTGGATTCATACTTTTCAATCCTTTTGCCGAGTCAGTTATGACTACGATTGCCGGTTCCGCCCTTGTCCTTTACGGTGTTTCGGAATTTATGTCGTCGTGGAAGATGAAGAAAGTGAGGGACTTCGAGGATTCGAAGGTGGACGAGCAGGAGGCTCAAGTTATAGAATCTGATGATCAGCCGGACGAGCAGTAAATGATTCCACAGGAGACGGTAAACAGGATCCTCGATGCAGCTCAGATCGTGGATGTGGTAGGGGACTTCGTGACATTGAAGAAGCGAGGTGCCAACCATATTGCGTGCTGTCCTTTCCATAACGAGAAGACTCCTTCGTTTTCGGTTTCCGCTTCAAAGGGAATATATAAATGCTTCGGTTGCGGAAAGTCCGGTACGGCAGTGGGCTTCGTTATGGAGCACGAAAATATGTCTTATACCGAGGCACTGAAATATCTGGCAAGGAAATATCATATAGAGGTAATCGAAAAGGAGGAAACCGCAGAAGAGATTGCACAGAGACAGAGGCACGAGAGCCTTCTTCTGGTTTCTGAATTTGCTGGGAAATTCTTTCAGGATAGTCTGCAGACTCCTGATGGACAGGCGATTGCGATGCAGTATTTCCGCAAGAGAGGTCTCGAAGATGAGACGATAAGGAAGTTCGGACTGGGCTGGGCGCCGGTAAGCCGCAAGGCATTGACGGAGGCAGCACGTGCAGCTGGATACAAGGAAGAGTTTCTGGTGGGTGCCGGAGTATGCCTCAGATATGACGACGGAAAGCTGGTCGACCGTTTCTTCGACCGGGTTATGTTCCCGGTACATTCTGACAGCGGCCGTGTAATAGCCTTTGGAGGACGTACGCTTAAAACAGATAAAACTGTCGCGAAATACATCAATTCGCCTGAGAGCGAGATATACGTGAAGAGTAAGTCGCTCTACGGAATCTACTTCGCGAAGAACGGGATCTCCCGTCAGGACAAGTGCATCCTGGTCGAGGGATATCTGGATGTACTGTCGATGCACCAGCTGGGAATCAATAATGTGGTGGCTTCCAGCGGTACTTCTCTGACGGTGGAGCAGATCCGTCTGATAAGAAAATTCACGAACAATATAACGATCATCTATGACGGTGACGGTGCAGGTATAAAGGCGGCTCTAAGAGGAATCGGTCTGGTGCTGAAGGAGGGTATGAATGTGAAGGTCGTGCTTCTTCCGGACGGTCAGGACCCTGACGATTTCTCCCGCAGGCATACTCTGGAGGAAGTCCAGGACTATATTGCCCGCAATGAGCAGGATTTCATCGGTTTCAAGACCGAACTGCTTCTGGGAGAGGCGGGAAACGATCCGCTTAAAAGGGCCAATCTCATCAATGATATTGCAGACACGATTGCTCTGATACCTGATGCCATAGTACGTTCGGTATATACGCATAGCAGTGCTGACCGCTTCGGAATGGATGAGCAGATCCTCGTCGCAAGGGTCAATAAGACCAGGAAGGAGATGCTTCTGGCGGATCAGAGACAGAAGGAACGCGAAGATGTGCCTCCACCTATGCCGGATGATTATTATCCGGAAGATCAGCACATCGATGCTCCGGATGTTCAGACTCCGGTGTTTCAGGAGGGACCTGTTGTCTTGAACGAGCCTTATCTGGTTCCGTGCGAGAGGGAACTTTTAGGGTTCATTCTGGAAGAAGGATGTACGGATCTGCAGTTCGACATTGACTCGAAATATTATATAGAAGGCGAAACGGTCAACGTTGCCGAGTTTATTGACGGAATCTTGGCTGATGATGATGCTGATTTTGTAAATCAGTCATTCAGAAAGGTTTATGATGAATATTTCAGAATGTATGATGAGGGGCTGACGCAGCAGCAGATCCAGACAAGACTTCTGAACAGTATGGATGCAGAGATAGCAGCAGTGGCTCGCGAACTCCTGATAGAGAAGTATCAGATCACCGTCAAGACTTATGAACAATCAATGACGGCGACCGCGACCAAGCTTGTCCAGTTCATACCTAAGGCGCTTCTGGCATATCAGTGCAGGAAGGTGGAACTGCTGCTGAAGGATCTGACGGCTCGATTGGCCGTAGAACCGGACCCTGAGCGTCAGGTGGAGATTCTGGCGAAGATCGGGGAGTATAACAACGCCCGCACCCGCCTGAACAACGAACTTGGACGTGTGTGATGGCTGTTATCCTGAACGCAGTGAAGGATCTATTGAGAAAATATTAATATTATAAGAATATATGAGCAAGAAATTTAACAGAACGCTTGTGACCTGTGCGCTTCCATACGCCAACGGTCCTGTCCATATCGGCCACCTTGCCGGTGTGTATGTCCCTGCGGATATCTATGTGAGATATCTCAGAATGAGGGGAGAGGATGTCCTCTATGTCTGCGGCTCGGATGAGCACGGAGTGCCTATCACCATCAAGGCTCAGAAGGAGGGATGTACTCCTCAGGACATCGTGGACAGGTACCACAAGATCATCAAGAATTCGTTCACCGGACTCGGAATCAATTTCGATATCTATTCAAGAACTTCATCCAAGACTCATCACAAGAATGCTGCTGATTATTTCCGCAAGCTTTACGATGAGGGAAAGTTCATCGAGAGAGTGAGCGAGCAGTACTATGACGAGGAGACCAAGACCTTCCTTGCTGACCGTTACATTACAGGTACCTGTCCTCGTTGCGGAGCTGAGGGTGCATACGGTGACCAGTGCGAGAAATGCGGCGCTACACTCAGCCCGGATGAACTCATCAACCCTAAGTCAGCCCTTAGCGGTGGCGAGCTTGTGAAGAAGGAGACCAAGCATTGGTATCTGCCTCTGGATCAGTATGAAAAGTGGCTTTCAGAGTGGATCCTTGATGGTCACAAGGAGTGGAGAAGCAATGTATACGGCCAGTGCAAGAGCTGGATCGACGGAGGTCTCCAGCCACGTGCGGTGAGCCGTGACCTCAACTGGGGTGTGCCGGTTCCTGTAGAAGGTTCTGACGGAAAGGTTCTCTATGTGTGGTTCGATGCACCTATCGGATATATTTCCAATACCCAGGAGCTTCTGCCTCAGAGCTGGGAGATGTGGTGGAAGAGCGAGGATA
>JAEIGA010008172.1_pt1 | contig 15864 bp, 22 predicted proteins | sample 9270691 | NCBI WGS metagenome assembly JAEIGA01 (sample SAMN17057246, study PRJNA624740) | gut metagenome | biome: biome; isolation source: fecal sample | host: Bos grunniens | place: China: Xizang | collected 2019
CGCGATCCTTGTCTCATGGTTTTCGAGCTTGATCTGTATCTGATCTATCTCGTGGCCATGAGAAGTGATTCGGTCCTTTAGTTCTGATATTATTTCTTTCAATGAGTCGACACTTGCTTTGAGTGCCGTTATGTTGTTATTCAGTTTTATGATCGGGCTCACCACTCCGGCAAGCATTCCGATCAGGGCCAGCGCGCCCACTAAAATCTCGTAGTTCACCGCTTGCCCTCCTATGCTATTTTATTGTAGATCTTCAGGCACTCCGGTCCGAAGAGTCCATCCATAGCAAGTCCATGTTCGCCCTGGAACTTCTTGACCGCTGCCATTGTCAGTTTCTTATAGTTGCCGCCTATACGACCTTTATAAAGTCCCTGCTGTTTCAGGAATCGCTGGATCTTCTTGATGTCCTCACCGTGATCCTTGTACTGGAAGTAGCCACGCGCCGGGAGTGTGATATTCTCAGGCGGGATCCTGCCGACCCATATCATCTTGATACAGCCAGCCATACTCCGCTCATATGAGTACCAGCCATCGTGCCAGCGGTTGCCGGAGTCTTTGGTGTAGAAGTAATGATACTTTCCTACCTTGTATCCGACTGCAGCGATGTAGTGCCCTCCTCCGGTCCACTGCGTTCCGTTTGGTGCCTTATTGCCATTAAAGAGAAGGACGGCCACTCTGTTGCCTTTGGCCATCTCTTTGTATAAGGTCGGTATGTCGCCTACCCTTTTCACCTCAGTAAGTCCGATATGCTTCATACCGTTGTCAATGCCGACCCACTCGGTGCCGTGTCCTGAGACTGCGTACTGCTTCATATAGGAGTATAACGTGTCCGGTGTGTAGTTGGCTTTGACACTTCGTTCAATAGCCAGGTGAGTCACGGAACACAGTCCGCACCCGCTCGAGGCTACTGTAGAAGGTTTGGTCGGGTAAGGCTTTTGTGCCCAGTTGCCCGACCATTGATGGAAGACCTTTTTGGTCCTCGGTTTTCTGTAGTATTTCATTTGTGCCTCGCCTCCTTATATCTTCATCCATAATATGTCAACGGTCAATGCGCCAGCCCAGGCATTTGAACCGGTATTTGACAGGAAGTAGTTGACTGTGACGCTTCCCTCTGCGATGTCTGTCAGGGTGCAAGTTGACAGATGCATCCATTTCCTGTATGTTCCATTGATATTGTATCCCGCTACCGCAAGAGGCATATATCCGCTCTTGGTAAGAGCCTTTGTCGAGTTGTAGTAGTTCGATATGCTTTGCGTACCGTCTGCTATGATCTCGTGTGTCTCTGTTACGAGTTCGATTCCTTTGCCTCCTGATCCTGAAGAACTGACACCGAGAGCATCGGCAAGGGATGTCTGAAGATCCCCCAGCTCCATCTCGATGTATCTGCCCTGCAATACGTCCCATACGATACGCACGATCTTGAAAGATCCCGCCACGTTATAACGCGGGAATACCATGTTGATCGTGTCGCATAAGGAACAGGTCATGAGCGGAGCATATTCCTCATATTCGGGGGAGTCCTGAAGCCTTATGAAGTTCACCTTGATGTTCTGCTCGGGGAGCCAGGTCTTATCTCCGTTCATAATCGAAAGGGCCTTTGCTTCGAGCTGGGCCGTTGTCGGTTTGTTCTCGAACTTGTCGGAGAGATCCAGCGGAACGGTGACGTCTCTTCCTGAATAGAGCGTCTGCCCTGTCGAGACCACGTTTCCTGCTATGGTGTCGTCTCCGCTCTTCCAGTACGGAATGCACTTGTTATATGTCGCGGAGAAGTCTGCCTCGTCCTCATACTCGTTCATATTGACGCCATATCTGATGGTCAGGCTCCGCATAGTGCCTCTTGTTTTCATCAGATACACGTTCCACTTGTCCCACTTGTACTCGCCTCCGTATGCGTCAAGGAGAGAACCTTCCGTCCCTCCTAAACATTGGCGAACCGTCCTTGGTGTGGCGTCGAATACCGAAGCATATCCGCTTGCCGTGAAGTCTGCGGAGATCCTGAACGATGAGCCTTGTAAGGAAAGAACCGAGTTGAGCGCGGTAACGGCTGATGACAGGTCGTTGATGTTCTGTGCTGAGAATAGATTCTCCCTTAACCGATATGACAGATGGACGCAATGGAAGGTCACGATCCCGTCTATCGGTCTTGAGAATGAAACGATGTCGAAGGGCTGGACGTCACCCGTATCGTCGTGCGTTACGGTTATGACTCTGCCCGGGATTATGAGGTCGTAGTTTGCTCCGTCTACGGGATAGGTGAACTCGCACTCATATATGCCGTTCCTCTCTTCCGCCACTTCGCAGGTCAGACAGTCCCTCAACCTTCCGAGGCCGTTTGATACAAATGCTGTCTCTGTTTTATCGTAAATGATAGGTATCATATCTTCCACCACCTCGGGGTTATTTTGAGTTGTGTTACCGTGTTGGGGTATGTGACCGTTGTGCTTCCTGGAGGCAGAGTCGGAAGCTCTGCGGGAATAATTACGGCGTTATTTGCCGAAGCAATTTTGTTGTTGCTTATCGTGTAAGCTTCTCCGATGTCAAGGTCAACGTAGACCGTACCCGCTTGCTTTGTAGAGTCGAGTATGATGTCCCCTATGCTCTTTCTTTGGCTTCCCGGCAGAATTATAAAGGGAGTCTGCCTTGTTGCCGAAGAGGACAAAGTAAAAGTATTAGATCCGTTATATGCAACGCTAAAAGATGCGGTCAAAGTCGCTGTTGCGCTCTGCTCGGTAGTAACGGTAAAAGTTGCACTATTTGAAACGGTTTTGCTTGTGCCATAGACGAACGACATATCCCCGGTTGAAATGGTCGCGCCCAATGAATTTCCGACTATGGCATAATCTACCGTACCTGTTCCCGTGTGTGATACCGAAACCCCCACGGGGACATCGTTTTTAGCACCAAATTGGACAGTAAACTCCGCGCTTGTTCTGATGTCGTCCCCGCTGTTAGCGAAGGTGTTGTCCATTGTCACGGTAAAGTTTGAAGTGCTGTTCGTGCTTGTGTTTCCACCCACTACTACTTCGCCGAGTATGTTCTGCGTGACTTCTACCGTATCGCCTCCAATGTTTACTTTGCCGTATCCTGTTATCGCAAGGAGTGGTCTCGCATCGAATAAAGTCGGATTTGTTATCGTCCCGTTGTTCGCCACGGTCACGGCTGTTTCGCCTGATTTCAGGAATCGCTGAGGCTTGCAGTCAAAATCGATGTTGAACTGTGCAACCGTGTTATACTTAAGTACATCCACCTCAAATCCGTCAGCAAACGTTCCGAGGCGATACTCATCAGTGTGGAATGTGTCTTCAAGCCTCTGGTATCCCTTCTGGCTTGCGAGTGCGTTCCTGAAGTTGCTCAGATAGGTCTTGAAGTCGGTCATATTGTCCTTGTAGATATACGCAGGATATGAGACGGTGATATTCTCGTACCGGTTATGATCGATTATAAGATCTCCGTTCCTGCCAGGAATAGCCACCTTCTCGATGTCCTTTTTAGGAGCATTAAAAACGCCCTCGCCCGATATAACTACGTTATAGTTGGAACTTGTGACATTTCCAAATGTTAAACTGTGCCCCATGCTAAGCTCCTCCTTTTTGTTGCCTGTATCAGCTTGCGTTCTACTGCGTTGGCAAGCTCATCTACTCCCATGCCGGGCGATGCATATACATTGACTATTATTTGCCCTGCGTTCTGCTTTGTTGCGTCTATGATCTGATCCATCTTATCCCAAAAAGGATTCAACGGAAGCAATGCCTCTGAGCCAGCTTCTCCTGCTCCTATAAGAGTAGCACCCTTGGTGATAAATCCTTCCTTGTTCCAGCTGATGCTCAGTTTGGGGATGGTACCTTTGAGCAGGTCGCCCAGTTTCCATCCTGGAGGATTTATTCCGAAGTGCGGAGTCGGTATATGAGGCATGGTCACCTTGAAACTGAAGAAGCCTTTGATCTTGTCGATGATGCTCTTAACCTTATCCTTCAATGAGTTGATAGGCGCCAGGAATTTCTCCTTGATTGTTTTAGCTGCAGATGTGATCTTTGGCCATATAGCAGAGCCAAGACCTTTTACGATCTCCAGCCCGATCTTACCGATAGCCGATACGATCTTCGGCAGGTTTGTGATTAAGCCTTTAGCAAACTTGCCTATTAGATCCCCGGCGGATTTGAGCAGTTTGGGAATCGTTGTCACTGCCCAGCTCTTCACCTTTTCGCTCGTGATACTGTTCGCTTTGCTCGTCAGTGATTTTGCCAGGTTAGCAACGAACGAACTGATTTTGGTCAATAGCGTCGGTATCCCCTGCCTGATCAGGCCTACAATTAGTTTTGGCAGCCCTTTTACGATCGTAGAGACCATTGGGATCAAGTTATTGAATGCGAAGTTATTGACCGCAGATAAAAGTCCATCAAGAGCCGGCTGGATGTCTTCACCTAAAGCAAGGGACCCCATAAGGTTGGAAGCAGCTGCCTTCATTGCCCCGAATGAGCCGGAGAATGTCTCTGCCGCTTCAGATGCAGCTACGCCTGTGAGCCCTAAATCGCCCTGTATGGCGTGGATAGCATCATAAACGTCTCCTAAGTTATTGATGTCGTATTTAACGCCTGTGAGCTTCTCTGCGTCCGCCAGGAGACGCTCCATCTCGGTCTTGGTGCCTCCATATCCGAGCTTTAAGTTGTCCAAGAGCTGATACTGCCCTTTTGCAAAGCCCTGATATGCTTGCTGTATCGATTCGATAGGCGTACCCATCTTAGCCGCATTGTCTGCCATGTCTAAGATCGCGGTGTTTGCCGCTTCCATAGCCTTGGTTGTGTCGCCACCATATGCCGCCTTTAAAGATGCACCAAAGCTGACGGCTTGTTCGGACCAGTCATTCATACTGATGCCCGCCGCGGCTGCTTGTTTAGCATATTCTCTTGCGCCATCTGCAGCCTCTCCGTATAGGGTATCAAGTCCGCCCAAATAGGACTGTTGCAGCTTGGCTCCCTCTGATATGGCACCTTTGACGACTCCTACGACAGCCGTAGTGATTCCAGCCGCCGCGATTGCCTTTTTAGCGAAGGATCCGATCTTTGAACCTAACGAAGTTCCAGCAGACTGTGCCTCCCCTCCCATTACGTTCTCGATGGATCCTGAGATACCCTTAGCGGACGGAACGATCTGGACGTAAGCCGTGCCGAGTGTTTGTCCTGCCATTTTATCCTCCTAATGCCCGAGCATATGCCTTGTTAAAATCCTCTACTGTCTTAAAGGCCAATGCCTGGGTTTTGTTTTCTTTTGGTTGCTCCTCACCTAACAGCTGAGACACGAACGGAGGCGGCATTTTGGCTCTGTCAGCGTCTTTGGTGAATCCGAGCCTGAATGCTTCGACACGGTCTGCTATCGATGCGAGAAGCAATGTTTCGACCGCTACAGGAACCCCTGCAGCTATAAGTTTGATCCTTGAATTATCCCTCAATCCAGCAGCTAAGGTCGCCACCGTTTGAAGCGGTAACGACCTATAGTCATATATGTGATACGTCTCCGCAAGGTCGCAGATCAGTGCGTCCTCGTCGAGTGATATCATGCTGGAGAGGGTTCTGAGTTTTTTAGTGAATTGACGGATTCCATCAGCTCCGTTATAGCTGATACCATACTGTCGACAGAGGTCACTCCATTTACTTCCAAATGCTTCGCAAGTCTATCGACCTCTTCATTACCACCGAGTAATATCTCGGCAGCGTCTACGATTAAGCCGGTCTCGCCTTTGTCGATTTTGCGGAGCACAGTCAGGAAGCTCCAATCGTTGGCGATATCATCACGGATTTCGGTGGTATATCCGTCTTTTAGTATAGCTTTCATTCAGTTCCCTCCTTTTGGTCTATATATCAGGAAACAGTCTTCTTGATATATTCATAATGGGTGTTACCGTTTGTGTCAGGGATGGCAGTGATGGTGATCTCATACCCAACGGCGTCGTTGTCTACATATGTGATGTCTCCCAGTTCGGAAATCTTTCCGTGCGGGATTACGATTCTCTTGACGCAGTTGGTGGAAATTACCATATCGATGGCCCATACACCCTCTACAGGTTCTGCAGCATTAGCCTTGATGGTCAGGCCTGAGCTTCCTGTAATTGTGCCTGTTACGTTTGAGCTGCCATATACAGCCTTGATAACTTCTTCGTTAAGCACTTCGATGAGTGTCAGCTGGAAGGTATCTTCCTTCTCGTTCTGTACTACGAGAACCTCATCTCCTCCCCAGGCTCTGATTGATTCTGTTGAGGGGGAGTTGGAGTTGACCAGTCCATCTTCGGATACATATCCAAGTGCTTTAAATGCGGCAGCGAGGGATGATGTTGCATCGGTAGGGGGTGTTGTTCCCTGTACGGCTCTATATACGGCACCGGAGATCGCCGGCTTTCCTGCCGTTACGTTTGCTGCATTATTAGCCATTTAAAATCCTCCTAAGTAGTGAGTAATCTGATATACGGCTTGCCAGCGATATTGCTTGGTTTCCGTATTAGTGAAGTTATAATCTGTTTCAAGCCTTACGCTTGCGACCTCCGACTCAGCGACGAAGCCAGCCATCAGGCTCTTAACTTCTTCATTCAGTAATATTGCATTATTTAAAGATGCGCCATATGACTGAACTGCTATAGTCGTGGTGGTTATGTGGTTCCTGGTATTGCTCCCGGTCTGATCTATTAGGACGTAGTTGGTTATCTGCTTGGGTGCTTCGACTCCGACAAATACGCCTTCCAACTGCTCCGAGAGGTATCCAATCAAAAGTTGTACTATTGTCATCTTCCGCCTCCTAATGCTTTCAGGAGAGTATTGTGCTCCAGGTTATCTTTTTTTGCCTTGTAGGTGTCAGGAAATATCGCGACACCGGATCGCTCGGGATATGTTCTGCTTTCCATTTCGTACCCGGCTCCTGCCCTATTAAGGACCTGAGCTCCGTACTGGGTGCAGACTGCAGCGGTCTCTGGGTCTTTCAATAATCCCCGGATGCCCATCTTATCAGGTTTGAATTTAAAGCCCTTGCTCATATCTCTCCACTCTTACCTTTTTATTCCAGCCGAGAGGGATCAGATACTCGATGCCCTCTTCTGGTAGTCCTATGATCCTCCAGTCTTCACCGAAGAAGCTGACCTTTTTGCCGGCTGTCCAATCGTGTGTATCTCCTTTAGGGATGCCCATCTGATAAACAGCCTTGCGACCGGTTAAGGTGTATGTCTGCAGCACTTCTTCGGTTGACATGGGAGCGACCAGCACATTCTGGACGGATACGGCTTCCTCCGTATAGATCGGAGCATTGAGCGCGTCCGTCCCTGTCTGTGTCCTGTCATACAGAGTTACTGTGATACCGTTCATTTGCAGCCTCCCATCTTCCAATCCCAGGTAAGGTACTCGGTAGGACTGCGTGATCCGATTTTCTCACCGACACCGAGGAGCTTTTTCTCGAGTTTGCCGATATAAAGCTCGCCGGTTGCTCCGGATCCAATCGTCCAGCTCTGAGAATATCCAAGAGCTGACATACTGCCCTGAGTCGCACCTATGGGAGTGATGGGGTCTCCTCCAGATCCAAGTGCTCTGATGGTCATACGACAGGACACGACCTTTTTAGCATCGAGTTCGGCCCTTTCGTTATAAGCATCTATGATGGCGGCGGCATCGTCCAAGAGCTGTTCGCAGATGGATTCCTCCTGCTCCGTCATTTGTCTGCTCATACGGGCCTGAACGTCGCTAACTGTTGCGTATGCCATTTGTTCACCTCCTTGCTTATTCTTTTGAATAAAGCGACCGGAACGAGCCGGCCGCCTTAGTCTCATATAAGCTCATTATCTGCCGATATTAAGCAGATGCAGGTGTAGCTGTGAGCAGGTTGAAGCAGTCATCATCAGCTACGAAGCCGATCTCGATCTCTGCTCTTACTGCGAACATGTTCTGCTGGAAGAGGTTGATAGTTACGGTGCTTCCGCCGGATGTGTAGGTAAGTGTAGCGTCGGAGCTGTAGTCGATTACTACGCCCTCTACGGTGCCGTACATAGCCTGTGTCCAGTCACCTGCGATACCTACTACGTTGTTGGTGCTGTCATAGATGCCCTTGCCGAGTACGGTAGGAGCTCCCAGGATCATAGGGATAGCACCTTCTGCAGCGGAATTGATGAAGAGCGGACGACCATCAAGGTCAGTTGCTCCGAGGATTGCGCTTCTGCCCTGAGGAGCAAGAGCGATACCGTTCATGATGCCGCCGTTTGCAGCGATGTCTGCATCAGCTGCTACAAGACCTGCATAAGCAGCGGTGCCGATCTCCTGAGTCTGTGCGGATCCAAGTGCGTCAAAGTTTGCTCCGGGAGCCTGAACTGCTCCTACTACGGTTGCGTCGAACTTCTGAGCAAGTGCAAGAGGAAGACGTCTTACGAGTTCGTCATATAAAGCAGCTGCATCTCTTCTGAACTCATTGGAGAAGGGAACTACTACAGCGAGCTTGTAAGGGGTCATGATCTTGGTGCCTACAGTAGGATTGGAAACAGGCTTTGCTGCTGTCTCGCCTACCCATGCAGCTTCAGGATCTGCGGTGATTACAGGTACTGCTACGCCTCTGCCAGGGAGGTCGATACGTCTTGCGAGTCTCATTACAGCGGACTCGGTCTGCATTTTAGCAAGGATCTCTGCGCTGATTTCTGCAGGCAGAGTGATGTTTGTTCTGTTGGTGGGTACTCCAGATGCCATTTTTTTACTTCCTTTCGTTTAAATAGAATTGAGCCACTCTGCAAACTGATCGCGAGTGGACTTCTTTGCATGACCTAAAGGATCCCCGCCGTCAGGGATTTTGGGGTATCCGTTCGGTGTTGTGTCTTTTGCCCAGGTAAGCATGGCGTCTGCCTGTGCCTCGCACTCTTCCGGTGTGCTGCCGGTAAGAAGTGTAGCCGGTACGCCTTTCCTGGTAGCTACCTCATCGCGCATCGTTCTGATCTGTTCGGCTGCCTTGATCGCGTCCAGTTCGGCCTGTAAGCTGTTCGCTCTCTCTGTCGCCTTCTCCAGATCGGATTTGTTAGCCTCGACCTGTTCGTCATACTTTGCCGCCTTTTCCTTCAGGGTCTCGTAGTCGGAATATCTAGCCACTCTTTTCGTGACGATCCTGTCCACGTCTTCCTGGGTGAAAGTTCTCTGTTCGGTCTGTTCGGCTTCTGCGTTTACAGAGTAAGTGTCCTGATTTGTAAGGATTTCAGTTTCCATGTTTTGCCTCCTATGAGTGAAACCGCGTTTAAGGGACGCGTTCCCAATAAAAAAGCACCCTTTCGGATGCTGACTAACGTATTTGATTTTTAGTACACATATACAAGCTCATAACCGCCATTGTAGAACGAACCGCCTGCTGCGCCTCTGCTTGCCGATGAGGATATAGTCAATGTGCCATTCGAATATGTATGGCTATAGTGTGTAGTGTCATTATAGAATCCACCATTTGACCTTCTCCAATAGTTTCCATAATGGTTTGTTCCGTTATATCTGACAGCAGTTACATAGTAGTATGAATACGAACTGCTCCTTGTTAACTGTGAAGTACACCTTACGAAAAACCATTTTGGCTGACCGCTTAATCCAGTAAACTGTATCGAAGTTGCTTGGTCATTGCTGTTGGTCATCGTTTCAGTATCACAAGTTGAAGTCCCACCACCGCTTACATTGACTACTAACTCTGCAAGGTTTGTAACATCATATGTGCCATTCTCTGTCTTGGTTTCGCTTCCAGATACAAGTTCACTCGCACTAACTGTTACCGCAGTACCTGTCTTTGTGCCACCGCTGATAAAACCGCTTGTATTGGTTACGGACGGTGTAACGCTGACAGAATGATTTGTTACTGTTCCTTTTGTCGCAGTAGGTGTTCCCTCTGTTCCGCTTGGGATAGAGGCACTTGCATAATTGGTTACGTCTTTTGTTCCTGCGGAAGTTACACTCAATGTTCCGCTTACTAACTCGCTTGCTGATACTGATACGGCAGTACCGCTTTTAGTTCCGCCTGTGATGTAGCCTGTTGTATTGGTTACTGACGGAGTAACAGATACGGAATGGTTAGATACTGTGCCTTTCGTTGCGGTTGGTGTTCCTGCCGTTCCGCTTGCCACGGACTTGCTTGCACTTGCTGAATAATAACCGCTTGGTGCTGTTACTGTTGCACCGCTTACAGTTAGGTCTGTTGACGACCTCTGTGTGATACCGCTTCCAACATAGTTTGAGGGAATGGCTGATACTGTTACCGCACCCTCCATCATCGTGTTTGCTCCACCGATAGTCTGTGCTGATTCAGTAGGTGTTACTGTTGTGCCTGTGGGAATAGCATTATAATCTTTTGAGGTCATAGCACTACCTTCAGCACTCCATCCCCTACCAACCATAGCCTCTCCAGTTACCCTTGCTATCCTTGCGTTGTTTTGAGTGTAATACTGTAATGAGACATTAACACTTTCGATGCCACCTTCTTCTACGGTAGCCGTTGCGTAGTTCGTTACATCGGTGACTCCTGCCTGTGTGATGTCAATGTTTCCTGTCGGTGTGATTCCTCCACCGCCTGTCTCTATTCCGTCTACCGCCTCGACCATCTCATCAAGGGTGAGTTTTAATGACTCTCCACTTTTCCCTGCTATGGCATTGGCAAGAACATCAAGTTTGTTTTTCTCTACTAATACATTTGACATTATCGTCTCCTCGTATGATTATTATCTCGTCCCATCCTTCGTCAAGGGTAGGCGGTTCAAAAGGGAAATCGCATCCTTTGTTCCACCCTTTGCGTGTGCATCTTACTTCTTGAGGAGTATCTAACCATATACATTTTAATCCGTTTCCTTTGTATTCTTTAATAAGACGTCCTCGAAGATAACGGTTTTGATATACCCCGTCAATTATTACATCTTCGCTTTTACCACGAATGTTATGAATGACTCCCTCATAAGCACCACACATATCGAGATGGATAACATTGTCATATTTTTCTGAATATGTAGTTTTCCCTGCTCTTGGCAGTCCGCAAATAAGAGTAAGCATTATCCAACAACACTTATACTTCCATCGCCCGTGATACGATATGCATTTACCACAGGTGAACCCCAACTATAATATAATGATGACTCGCTTGCTATGTCGCCCGTTACGGACACCGATGCCACTCTAGAATCTGCAATAAAGAACAAGCCAACATTGTCACTCGGTATTATAGTTAAAAATGGCGGTATGATTTTGGGTGCTTCATTTGCAAAACCCAAAATGGTGTTCCAATAGGTATCATTATCTCTATCAAGGACCCATCTTGAGTTTTGTGCATCATAGATGCCATAAACAATATAACCATAGCAGGTTGAAACCGTACTATATCCCGTTGCAGAAAACTGCACTATGACATTATTCCCTGCTCCTGCTATTCCGTTCTCTATCTTATTCATAGCCGATGCCGTTATGGTATCGCCTGTTGTCCAAGTTGTTGGTGTGTAAGCCATTTATTCCTCCTTATATTACCGCTGAACCGACTTTTGCTACTCCTACCAATGGAAGTGTGCCATCGGTCAGTCCGTATTCCAAAAGGTTACCGTCTACTGCGTGGTAGAAGGTCAATATGTTGTTGTTGTCATCGGTGGCTTTGATACCTGTTACATTGGTAAACTCATCACCGAATATTTCTAATGTATCACTCATGTCTTCTCCTTATGTTGTTGGTGCCCATACCGCTATCCATTTGTAGGTGCGTCCTGCTCGCCAGTAACGAGATGTACTGTTTGAACTCGGACGGATACAGGTTGACCTAACCCAACTCCACAAATACGAACCTCCCTCAGTCTCGGATGTTCTGTTGGTTACGCTTGTGCCACTGAATGATAAAGATGTCCCAGTTATTCTATGCCCATATGTTGTTCTTGCATATATCAAAGTTGTTCCGCTGTGATAAAGACCGTGATTAAAATCTATATCCCAGTAATCTATTGACCAGTATGCGTTAGAATTTTCAGGTGCAAGGTCATCTGAAACGTCAACCATCATCGCAAATCGCGGCGGAGTGCTGTGCGTATTTGTAAAATTTATTGTTGGCTGAGCCACATCCTCACTCGGAGTCCATGTTCCCGTTTCATACTCAAGACCGCCTACGCTCGGACTACCGCCTCTGTCTGGCGGTAATACGATAAATCCGTCTTGGTCTTGCGTTACACTTCCACCGCCTGTAGCCGTTCCTGTTATCAATGCACCGCTTCTGTCGTGGGCAGTATAACCTTGCATCAGTTTGTCGGCTGTTACTGTGTCAGATGTAAGGTCTATTAGAGTTGTATTGCCGTATTGGACTTTGTTGATGCCCATAAAGACACCTCCTATCCGATAGTTACTGTCGTGCCGTAAGTGTTCGGTGTTTCAGCGTATGGAATAGCCGCAACTGTTACCTGTGCCAAATAATCATATCCCGAAGAAGGTGTGATTACCTGCTGTGATGTGCTTGGCGTTGCGTTCTTGTTTGATTCTACTGCTACCGCTTCGCCTGAGTACGTTCCGAGTACGCCGAGAATAGTGATTCCGCTCTTGATGTTGGAAGCAATTATCTTATTCTGTTCAGCTGTAGCGATCTGCACCTTTCCGCTTCCATCATGGTAGCCTACAGGTACGGTGTACTGCTGTGCTTTGGTCGAGATCGTTCCGGATACAGCACCGTTGTTTACCATAGCGCCGTTGATCTTATTTCCGTTAACGTAAGCGCTTGAACCGGAAAGAATCTCTGAAGCTGTTGCTGTTGCATCGGATGTATCCGCATTATAGGTACACGTTCCTTCGGTCTTTACTCCGTCGCGTCCGTAGAAGTAGTATCCGTCCAGCACCTTATCGGCGAGTGCTGTAGTGTCGGTGATGTCCATTAAGGTATTACCGCCGTAAATTACTTTGTTTATAGCCATTTATATTTCCTCCGCTATATATGCTGTTTTACCATCGAATAGATTTGATGTTTCATAGTATGGAACTCTGCGGACTGTTACGTCAGCTTCCATCGTCTTGTTCATCGTTTCCAGAACTACCTCATTATGTGCTCTGGGAATCACTTCATATGGACCCTCGTATATGTCGCCTCCGCTTATGACCTGAACGAGACCGTCCACCCTGAACCTCGCCCCGTCTTCGCTCCATGCGTTCAGTTTTACTGTATTGTCTTGTACTCTTAACTTAATAGCCATATTCAATCACCTCGTCGAGGAGATTACGCATTACATCGATTTTCTTTATTTCCGTCGCGCCTCTGACTCCACCGGCTGTGATCCAGTTGACCTGGACCGCTGCGTTTCGGTTGAAGTCAAATGAAGCCGATTCTTCCTGACTCAGTACCATAGTGAGTACGGTGTCTGTTCTCTCCCCTACGGTCTCAGTCGTTACTGTCATATCGCTGCCTTTTTTCGTCAGCTGACGGCATCCTTGCTCGAGGGTCGCATATATGTCTTTGCCTGTTAGATCCACGCCCTCTACTACAAGGGTTATTGTTGGTGTTGTGTATTTTATCATTCTGTTACCTCATATTCCTCCGCTGCGGAACTGTTCAGCTCTTTGCGTTTCTCGTATGCGGATCGCTTCTGTGCGTTTATTTCTTCTTTGTTTTCTGCATAGAACTCACGACGCATTGAGTTGACCCGCTCTTCCGGTGTGGATCCTTCTGCTCCGTAGTACATCTTGCGGTACTCTTCGCCGTCGTTATACCCTTCTATCTCTACGTCTGAACTGAACCGGATCGCATAGGTGCAGTCGCAGTTTGCATGGATGTGCATTGCGTGTCCGTTTCGTAGTGCCTTTTTAGAAGCTCTTTGCCATCCATTCGATGCAAGCATCAAACAAAAAGCACAGGTATCGCCTCTCGGGATCCAAGCCCATTCAGCTCCGTCCCTTAAGGCGTTCTGTTGCATTGTGTCTGCGCTGGCCATCTTTACGAGTCGGCCGATAGCGTCTGCCATCACCTGCGGATTTTTGGACTGTAGGTTTGTGCCATATACGGCTTTTGCTACGTCGCCATAGGAAGCAGTTGAGGCAGGAACCGCAGGAGCGACTATCTTGCCGGATAGTTCAGCAAGAGCATCGTACATTTCCGCAGATAATGCCGCCGCTCCTTCTCCGTATCGTGTGGCTATGGCATAGGCGTATCTTATAAGCTCGACGAGTGCCTCAGGATCCTCTGTGCCGAGTTCGTTAATCTTTGCCAGCATCCTGTTCGTGGCTTTTGTGTTCAGCTGCTTGAGTGCGCCGATGTATTTGTCCCATGCCTTACTTGATACCGTTGCCATTATTCAAGCTCCTCTAATACGGATAAGCCTCTCGCCCTTGCCTCCTGTCCTTTGATTCGTCTGACGTCAGCCTGGCTGAATCCGATCATCTCCAGGAAGGTATCAGTAGAAGCAAATTCGGGACGAGCAGAGGCGATCTTGATAGCCGCGTCAGCTGTAACCGCTACGGATGGCATTGCAGGGTTCTTGAAGTGTGCGACCACGCTCTTCTGCTCATCTGTCAACTCGTCGAGGCTCTTATCGTTAGCAATTGCAAGAGCCATCTGTGCGATGTTCTTCAGAGCCTCACCGTTGCCGGCGTTCAGCTGTTCTGCTAACAAGACAAGGGTCTGTGACTGTGCCAGGATCGCGTCAGAGCTTGTAGGGTTGCCCTCATTGACTACTCCGGTATCTGTTACAGTAAGACCTGTAGCGGCACTATACTGAGTCGAGAGAATCTTCAGCATTTCAACGTGGGGACCGATAGAGCCCTGAGGGAGTTGTCCAAATGACGGCTTTTCTCCGGTCTCAGGGTTAACGGTTGAAGTTAAGATGTTGCCCACATACTGTCTGAATTTATCATTAACGACCGCATCGAACTGATCATCAGATACACCGAGCAGATACTTCTGCGGTGCGGTGCTGAACTCCAGCCCGATGGTTGCGTTTGCAATGGTTCTGACATAGCCCTGGATCAGTCTTCTTATAGGCTCCTTGATCCGGCTCTGTCCGAACGGTTTTGCACTGGTTGGGTTGTAGATCAGAGGCTCCATCAACGGTCTGCCCATCTTGTGCTTGATCCTTGTAGCTGTCCAGTCGTCTCTGTTTGGTAATCTTCTGAGGAGCCATACTGCCTCATCTGTATCCAGCCTTATAAGAGTCGGCCTCCACACAGTGCGGTCTTTTGTTACCGGTTCAGTGTCTATTACAGCCATGCCATATGCGATGCGACTCTTTTCTCCATCCCATATAGCCGCCGCTGAGCTGGTTGAATGGAAACGGATCCTGCATCCTATGCCATCGTCAGCTGATAAAGTAGCAAATGAGCAGCCTATTTTCAGCTCGTCTCGGCAGGCCTTTGGATATTCTGCTACCAGGTTGTTGGCGTTTACGATCTCGGTCATCTGCTCGACCTCTTCGCCATTCTCCCCTACGAAGCCATCGAACATCGAACGGCTTGCCAGCACGTCGACGGTCTTGGCTCCCCAAGCGCATCCGATCTCAAGGCCTTTCATCCCCTGCGGAATAGCTATCCCCAGGTTGACCTCTCCGAGCGTTATTTTGCCCTCATAATATCTCTCTTTTGTTCTGTTTTTGGTCTCAGCGTCGTGGAATACATCTAGTAATCTGCCGAGCATCTCCTTCTCGCGCTCTCCAAGGCCTGAAACCTTATCAGGATTTAATAATTTGTTCATTATCCCACTCTCATCCTTTTACTTGGATTACGTTTGCTGTTCTGTGCTCCCCATAGGGCAAGAGCAGCCGCTTCTATTGGTGCGGAATTGTCTCCGCCGAAGCCCCAGCCTCCGCTGATAGGCCTCTTAGTCGATGTTATCGCGCTCTCACGTAAAGCCTCCTGACCGTAATACCAGGTCACCGTCTTCTCGTTGAGC
>JAEIGA010008173.1_pt1 | contig 15862 bp, 8 predicted proteins | sample 9270691 | NCBI WGS metagenome assembly JAEIGA01 (sample SAMN17057246, study PRJNA624740) | gut metagenome | biome: biome; isolation source: fecal sample | host: Bos grunniens | place: China: Xizang | collected 2019
GATCCTCCTCGAGGTTTGCCTCATAGTCGGCATCGAGCAAGAAGAGGTCGGTACGACCTACCTGACACTTCCAAACACGTGCCGAAAGAGTACGTCCTGGCAGAGCCACCTGTGTAGTAATCCAGTTACCATCCTCATCACGTACAGGCGATATGGGCAACTTAAAGAAGTTCTGTGCCTCGTATGTAGCCTCCTGCGCACCCTGTGCCGAGAGACGCTGTGTAAAGTAGCCATAGCGATACAACAGACCTACTGCAACCATAGGCACATTGCGATCTGATGCCTCCTTGAGGTAGTCACCCGCAAGGATACCAAGACCACCCGAATATATCTTCAATGATGAGTGCAAACCATACTCCATAGAGAAGTATGCAACCTTTGCGTGCTCGGGAGAGGGCTTCTCCGACATATACTCGCAGAACTCCTTATATACAGCATCCATACGCTTCAAGAAGTCCTTATCCTTTGTAAGCTCGTCGAGACGTGCCGCAGAGAGCTTGTCGAGCAGAGCGATAGGATTGCGATCAACGCTCACCCACAACTCCTTGTCTGTTGACTCGAACAACTCCTGTGCAGCAGCTGTCCAGCACCACCACAAGTTACGTGACAACTCCTCCAGCGGCTTAAGACGCTGCGGGATACCCTTCTCAACCATCAAACGGTGCCAAGAGGGACGGTTTGAGGTAAGCTGCTGACGCACGAAGTTAATCTGCTCCGAGCGACCACCACCGTCGATAAGCACACGGTTTGTGCGTGAAATAGAGTTATCCATAGCCTCCTCGTAAGCAACCTTATACTCGTTGAAGAGCTTTGACCAGAGTGCTGTTGATGATATCTCCTGTGCTGACTTGCGTGTAGATGCTGCCTTCTCCACGCTCATATCCAAATACTTGCGCAACACATCGGTAATCTGAAGAACAACCTCACGCTCATTGTAGTCGTCACGACGAACAATGTCTACGCCCTCGTGCTCCGACTGCTTTGCAACCCACATACCAAAGCCTGCAAGTGTTGTGGTAACGGTAGGTACGCCATAAGCAACCGACTCCAGAGGAGTGTAGCCCCACGGCTCATAGTATGACGCAAATACGGTAAGGTCAACGCCAGCCAATACATCGTAGTAAGGCATATTGAAGATACCATCTTTGCCATTGAGGTATGTAGGCACGAACAACACTTTTACGCGCGATGCCGTCGTTGAGAGGATGCTGCCTTCGATGCTCTGTGACACCTGATCCCAAGCCTCTGACTCAAGGTAGTGAGTAAGGTAACGCTTCTGTGATGGGTCAATCGCATAGCTCTTATCCTCGAGGTGCTGTACCAAGTCCTGACGCACACCTGCGGTGGCTGCGGGCACTGCGATAACTGCCAGTACGTCGCGCTCCAAGTTACTTGATGCAAGCTGCTTGAGTGACTCAAGGAATACGTCGATACCCTTGTTACGATACTCATAGCGACCACTTGTAGCAACAATCAGAGGCTCACCACGGAACTCAAAGTCCCAAGTAGCCTGTGCCACGTCGATAAGCTTGCGACGTGCAGCAGCACGCTTCTCGGCGAGCTTCTCGCTCTTCGGAACAAAGCCATTCTCAAAGCCGTTAGGTGTGATGCGTGTAACCTCACGACCAAGCAGATACTTACACTCGTTAGCCGTGATGTCGCTCACTGTGAGGAATGCATCAGCATAGGTTGCAGCCGACTTCTCCAATGAGTGCTTTGCCATAACATTGAACTGACGTGCAAGGTCATCGGCATTGAACTTGTGAAGGTCGTTGTACAGGGGAAGACGGTTGCCAGCGATGCAACGTCCGATAACTGTAGCGTGAGTAGAGAATACTGTTGCTACATAGGGGGCATTGTCGCGCAAGTAGAGCGAACCTGCGGCTGCCATCCACTCGTGGAAGTGCGCTACGACCTTATCTGTTGATGCGCACATTGTCTCAACATACGATGCAATAACAACGCCTGCTGCGTGACCAAACAACACGGGCTCAACATAGTCCCACTGACCAGACAACGAGTCTACGTGGTAAGAGTCCCACAACTGCTTAAGTATAGCATCCTTCTGACCGAAGAATGACTTAAAGTCAATAAGTATTGCGATGGGATTACCCTCAATCATCCAACGACCAATACGAACACGAACACCACGATTGTAAAGCGACTCGCGCCACGCCGCCATAAGGGTTGTATCCTCCTTGAACTCGGGATTTGCTGCATCCTGCGAGAAGTCGGGACCAATGGTGATGTACTTATCACCGAGCAGAGACTTCACCGTAGGTGCCTTCGAAGCGATAACGGTATGAATACCGCCCACTTTGTTGCATACCTCCCAGCTGACCTCAAACAAATAGCTGGGGGTTAGGTTTACATTACTCATAAATCTTCTATTATAAAAATACTTTGTTTTCCGAAACATAGAGTCGCCGACACCCATTGGATGCCACCGACCAAAAAACATCTTTTTCAATTTGCAAAGGTAATACAATATATTTAATATAGAAAATCTTATTAAATAATTTTAATAAATGGTATAAATGTTGTGCCGAGCGGTCATTTTTAGGGAGTGAACGGTGAATGCAAAAACGAGTCGGAAAGCAAGGCGCGAACAACCTGCTCTTCAGACATATTCAATAACACCACTCGTAATGTACAACGCTTGCTAACTACCAAAAATACGGATATTTACACCATATTGTTACTATTTTCATATATTGTGGCTCATATAGTTCAATTAACAGTATTTGGCGTTAAAGGTGACAAAATCCCAAAAAAAATACTTATATTTGCAGACTAATCGAGCTTGCCGCAACTGGTTAGCGCAGCTTACAAAACAACTCACAGATGCCCCATACCGCAAACAGAGCATCTATATAATACATTATAAATGAACGATATAAATATATATATAGTTCTTGCGGCAATCGCCTTTATGGTATGGATGTTAATACGTGACAGACTACGTCCTGGCATCTTGCTATTTAGCATTGTCGTCATCTTTATCTGCACCGGTATCTTGACCCCCAAAGAGGCTCTTGCGGGCTTCTCTAATAAGGGTATGATAACCGTGGCACTGCTCTTTTTGGTTAGCGAGGGCGTGCGCCGTTCCGACTGCCTCGGCGCGATAATGTCCTTCATATTTCCATCAAAGGAGCGTAGCTCGCTACGCAAGGGGTTGCTCTATATTATGGGTGTTGTAGCATCAGCATCAGCATTTCTCAATAACACCCCCATTGTGGTAATCTTCATACCACACATCAAGCAGTGGTGCAGGCGCGTAGGGCTACCCATAAAGAAATTCCTTATTCCGCTATCGTATGCCGCCATACTCGGTGGTATGTGTACGCTTATCGGCACGTCAACAAACCTTGTGATTCACGGACTTATGCTCGACGCTGGATACGAGGGTTTCTCAATGTTTGAGCTTGGCAAGGTGGGTGGAATAATAGCTATTGCAGGCATCGCATACATCGTGCTATTTGGCGACAAGCGTCTGCCTGGCAACACAACACCACAAAGCTCACAGCAACTCTCCAACGACAACTACCATATAGTAGAGGCGGTGATAGGACCACGTTTCCCAGGTATCAACAAGTCGTGGGAGGAGTTTGACTTCAAGAACCACTACCAAGCCGACATAATTCAGATACGCCGCGCAGGTAGCATCATTGAGGATATGCACAAAATACGCTTCCGCGAAGGCGACACGCTGGTACTATCTGCCGACGAGCAGTTTATACCCACGTGGGGCGATTCGAGCGTCTTCTTGCTCTTATCCAACGACTTGGACTACACGCCAAAGTGTCCCTCGCCAAAGAAGTGGTTTACATTGGGGCTACTCTTAATGATGATTATAGGTGCTACACTCGGCGACACATCATATGTCAAGGAGCTGTTCCCAACAGCTACGCTTGATATGTTTTTCTGGGCGTGCGTAGTGACTGTGATAATGGCATTTTGCAATATCTTTCCTCCCAAGAAGTACACTAAATTTATCTCGTGGGATATACTCATAACCATCGCCTGTGCCCTTGCCATAAGTCAGGCGATGACAAAGTCGGGACTTGCGGACTGGGTTGCAAGCGGTATGATTGGCTTGGCAAAGGAGATGCCGCCTATCGTCATCCTCGCCATACTCTACGTTGTGACTAACATTATAACCGAGCTTATTACAAATAACGCTGCCGCAGCCTTCGCCTTTCCTATCGCGATGGCAGCAGCCGAGCAGCTTGGCGTAAACGAGATGCCGTTCTTTGTGGCGATATGTATTGCAGCATCGTGCAGCTTCTCGTCACCCATTGGTTATCAGACAAATATGATTGTGCAGGGTATAGGTGGATACACGTTCAAGGACTTCTTACGTATAGGTCTACCCCTCAACATCATAGCCTTTATAATATCAATGATTTTCATCCCTATATTCTGGTCTTTCTAACTTATGAACAGCGAGATTGTAAATAACATTCACCCCATATTTGACCGTATGCAGTCACGCGAGGAGAAGGAGCAGCAGCTCGGTCAGCGCGGCATTACCGTATGGTTCACAGGTCTTTCAGGCTCTGGTAAGAGCACAATCGCCATAGCCCTTGAGCAGCGTCTTTCACAGATGGGCATATTGTGCCGCATCCTCGATGGCGACAATGTTCGCACGGGCATAAACCGTGGTTTGGGCTTCTCTGAAGAGGATAGACGTGAGAATATACGCCGCATTGCCGAGGTGTGTAAACTCTTTACGCATACAGGCATCGTGACCCTCGCCGCCTTTGTGTCGCCCACGCAGGAGCTTCGCACAATGGCAGAGGAGATTATCGGCGCAGAGGATTTCGCTGAAATTCACGTGTCTACACCCCTTGAGGAGTGTGAGCGCAGAGACATCAAGGGGCTATATGCCAAGGCACGTCGCGGCGAGATTGGCGACTTCACAGGCATAAGCTCGCCCTTTGAGGAGCCACAGCACCCTGCGCTACGCATCGACACCACAGACAAGAGCGTCGAAGAGTGTGTTGATGAGGTACTTAACGTAATTGAGAAACGTATAAAACTATAATATTATGTCATACAGCTTGAGTCACCTGAAGGCTCTCGAAGCAGAGTCTATACACATCATCCGCGAGGTGGCGGCAGAGTTCCGCAATCCGGTGATGTTATACTCCATCGGCAAGGACTCATCCGTAATGGTACGTCTTGCCGAGAAGGCGTTTGCTCCAGGTAAAGTGCCCTTCCCCCTAATGCACATTGACTCGATGTGGAAGTTCAAGGAGATGGTGGAGTTTCGTGACCGTTATGCCAAGGAGCACAACTGGAATCTTATTGTCGAGTATAACAAAAAGGCATACGAGGAGGGTGTAGGCCCCTTCACGCACGGAAGCAAGATACACACCGACCTTATGAAGACACAGGCACTGCTTATGGCACTCAAAAAGCACGGCTTCGATGCAGCCTTTGGTGGCGCACGCCGCGACGAGGAGAAGAGCCGCGCCAAGGAGCGTATATTCTCTTTCCGCAATGAGTTTCAGCAGTGGGATCCCAAGAACCAGCGTCCCGAGCTATGGGATATATACAACACCCGCATAAATGCTGGCGAGAGCATACGTGTATTCCCGCTATCAAACTGGACAGAGTTAGATGTATGGCAGTATATACGTATGGAGAACATCCCTATTGTGCCGCTATACTACGCCAAGGAGCGTCCTATCGTCGAGATAGATGGCAACCTTATAATGGCTGATGATGACCGCATGCCCGAGGAGTTGCGCCGACAGGCAAAGATGCGTATGGTGCGCTTCCGCACATTGGGCTGCTACCCGCTCACAGGTGCTATCGACTCGGAGGCTGACACAATTGAGAAGATTGTCGAGGAGATGATGACAACCACCAAGTCGGAGCGTACTACGCGTGTCATCGACTTCGACCAGGAGGGCAGTATGGAGCAGAAGAAACGCGAAGGATACTTCTAAAGCACACGACTCTTTTTCGGTATTAAATATTCGGAAATTATGGCATTAAGCATAGAGGAATTTTTGGCGCAGGACGAGCAAAAAGATCTTTTGCGCCTGTTGACCGCAGGATCGGTTGACGATGGAAAATCTACACTCATAGGTCGTCTGCTCTTCGACAGCAAGCGACTGTATGAGGATCAGCTTCAGGCACTTGAGCGCGACAGCAAGCGTGTGGGTAATGCTGGCGACAACATCGACTATGCACTGTTGTGCGACGGTCTTAAGGCAGAGCGCGAGCAGGGCATAACCATTGATGTTGCATACCGCTACTTCTCGACAAATCGTCGTAAGTTCATCATCGCCGACACCCCAGGACACGAGCAGTATACACGCAATATGATTACAGGTGGCTCAACAGCCAACCTCGCAATAATCCTTGTCGATGCGCGTCAGGGCGTTGTCACGCAGACGTGCCGCCATAGCTACATCGTCTCGCTACTTGGCATACGCCATCTTGTGCTGGCTGTCAACAAAATGGATCTTGTGGAGTTCAGCCAGGAGCGTTTCGACGCAATTGTCGCGGAGTATAAGAGCTGGCTCAAGCAGCAGCATATCGACATTCCCGACCTGCAGTGTATTCCGCTCTCTGCACTCGAGGGCGATAACGTTGTTGAGAAGAGCTCGCGCACGCCGTGGTACGACGGTCAGTCACTTATGGACTACCTTGAGACAGTGCCCATTGACCAGGATATCAATATGCGCTCAATGCGCTTTCCCGTGCAGTACGTACTACGCCCCAACCTCGACTTCCGAGGCTTCGCAGGTAAGCTTGCTTCGGGTGTCGTGAAAGTGGGTGACGAGGTTATGGCACTCCCCTCGGGCAAGACATCGCGCATCAAGGAGATAGTAACCTACGACGGCAACCTCGATGAGGCATTTGCACCGCAATCTGTGACACTTACGTTAGAGGATGAGATTGACCTGTCACGAGGCGAGATGCTTGTACATCCCAACGACAGACCAATGCAAGGACACCACCTCCGCGCAATGATGGTGTGGATGGATGAGCAGCCGCTCGACAGCTCAAAGGCATTCTACCTCAAGCACACCACCAATACTACTCGCGCCTACATAACCAACGTCAAGTACCGCGTGGATATAAACACTGGCGAGAGGGTGGCAACAGAGGGAATGCGCCTAAACGAGATTTCGGAGGTCTGCATAACCACAGCCTCGCCATTAACCTTTGACCGCTATGCCGATAACCGCCAGACAGGTGCCTTTGTTGTCATCGACCCTATAACCAACTTCACCTCTGCCGTAGGTATGATAATTGCCGAGGACGAGGCACACGCCATAGCATCGACAATACAGGTGCGCCTATCTGAGTATGGCGTAGCCACCGAGAATTGGGATGTCGTAGAACGCTTCTGCGAGGAGCTGCGTCAGCGCGCTGGCGTTAACATCGAGTGCATAAAGGAGTAGATGTATGGGAATACTTAACTTTGAGAAGCTACCCGCAAGCACCCTTATAGGTGCCGACAGCAGCACCATAAAGCGTGTATTGGAGGGCGTGGAGTACGAGAAGGAGTATCGCTCGAAGATACGCATCACAAAGTGCATACAGAGCCTCCTATCGCCACTATACAACATAAACACACGCCGTTACGAGGCTATGCCCGTGCCAGCTACGGAAACAGCACCCGTCTTTATCATCGGACACTGGCGCAGTGGTACCACCTTCGTACACAACGTGCTCACGCAAGACAGCCAGTTTGGATATTGCACAACCTACCAGACGGTATTTCCACACGTGATGCTGTGGGGCTACCCCACGTTTCGCGCACTTGTAAAGCTCTTTATGCCCTCGACACGCGCCACAGACAAGATGGAGCTGGGCGTGGACATACCACAGGAGGAGGAGATAGCTCTATCAAATATGACTCCCGTGGCGCACTACCACTTTCTGACGCTGCCACAGCGTATGGAGTACTACCGCGACCACTGTCTGCTGTTTGATGGCTTGAGTGATGCGGAGCTGAATGAGTTTAAGGCAGCTATGCAGAAGCTGGTGCGCATATCGCTGCACGTGCAACATAAGGAGCGTTTCTTGTCGAAAAACCCGCCACACACAGCGCGCATAAAGACTCTGCTGGAGATATGGCCCGATGCCAAGTTTATATACCTTGTGCGCAACCCCTACACGGTGTTCAAGTCTACGCGCGACTTCTTCGGCAAGACCACGCTGTCAACAACACTGCAACACTTCAACGAGGAGGGCTTCGAGCTGGAGGTGCTAAAGACATACAAGGCACTCATTGACCGCTACGAGGAGCAGAAAATACTGATACCCGAGGGCAACCTTGTGGAGGTGCGCTTCGAGGATTTTGAAGCAGACCCCGTAGAGAATACTCGCCAGATATACAACACATTACAACTTGGCGACTTCGACAAGGTGCGCGCTAACATTGAGCAATATGCAGGCTCGAAACGTGGCTTTAAGAAGAACCGCTATAATTACGACAGCCACACCGTAGAGCTTGTCGACAAGTGGTGCAACAGCACCATACAGAAGTGGGACTACCACCTATAAGCTATGCGGCAGCCGCTCCCGATTTATGGAGCGGCTGCTCTCTTTTTTCCCGCCCAGAGCCTCCACACTCACTCCGCGCAATAGCCATAATGGGGCAAGCTGTTGGCGCAACTCTTAATTTTATAAATTAAGCCACAATATTTTAGTTTTTTTTACGTATCTTTGTATGTTATATTTGCATATTCGTACAAGTGAAACGATTTTACACATATATACTGTTGATAATCTGCATTATAGCCCTATCGAATAGAGCTACAGCGCAGTATTATAGCTGGGGTGTGGACCCCACTTCGTTTCGCTGGCGACAGATGAAGGGCGACGACTTCCGCGTTGTATATCCCGACACGGCACAAAATATTGCAATGCGAATGATGCACTACCTCGATGCTGTGCATAATGATATATCTTACGGCTATCGCCATCCGCAGATGTCCATTCCATTTGTTGTTCACCCATCGAATATGATGTCCAACGGACTCGTTATGTGGCTGCCCAAGCGCGTTGAGTTTTTATCATCGCCCGCCATTGATAGCTACTCTATGCCGTGGCTGAAGCAGCTCATAGCACACGAGTATCGCCACGCCGTACAGTATAACAATCTCAACCGAGGCATCGTCAAGGGTTTAAGCTATGTCATAGGTCAGCAGAGTTCAACCATAGGTCTGCTCTTTATGCCGCTATGGATGATGGAGGGCGATGCTGTGATGATAGAGACTGAGATGTCGACATTTGGTCGCGGCTTGCAGCCCTCATTCACAATGGCATATCGCGCATACGGCAATGTCGCCGACGAGTTCAAGAACGTTTACAAGTGGTTCTGCGGCTCGTATAAGGACTATATCCCCGACCACTACGCCCTCGGCTATCTGCTATCGCGCCACAGCTACAAGCGTTTTGGGCGTGTCATAGGCGATGATGTAGCTTGGCTCACATCGCGCCGTCCGTATATGGTGGTATCTACATCGTGGGTGTTAAAGAAGCTCTATGGCAGCAACACAAAGCAGCTCTTCTACGACACCTTCCGCACATTAGAGGATCATTGGGCTACGCTGGAAGAGGTGCAGGAGTCGACCACTCCCATAGCAATACCTGCACCCCGCAGCCACACCAGATACTCACACCCGCTACCACGTGACAATGGTCGCATAGTGGCTCTTAAGGAGGATCTCGACCACCCATCGGCATTTGTCGAGCTGGATACCCTCACAGGCAATGAGCGACACATAGCCTACACAGGCGCTGTGTCGACACGCCCCATAACTGGTGCCAACGGACGTATTTGGTGGACAGAGTACCACCGCAGCCCGCTATATGCCGAGAAGGTAACGTCACGACTTTGGTATATGGATCCCGACGATAAAGCTCCACAGCGCGTACGCAAGCGCGAGAACAAGAACAACATACTCTACCCCACGCCCACAAGCGAGCACGGCATAGCGTGGGTGGAGTACACGCCCGACGGCATATACTCGATTGTGGTAAATGGCAAGAGCAATCTTCCACGACGTACGACAATACCATCAGGCTGTGAGGTACACGGTATGGCGTGGGACAACGCCACAGAGGGTCTATATGTCATCATCACAGATGACCGCGGTATGCACATCGCCGAGATCAAAGATGGCGTACTTGTTGAGATAACACGCCCTGCATATACCACCCTGAGCGACCTTACGGCACGTGACGGCAAATTGTACTACGGCTCGATAGCCTCGGGACGTGACGAGATACACTGCTACGACATCAAGCAACAGCGTGAGTTGCAGCTCACGACATCAAAGTTTGGCTCTTTCGACCCAACACCTATGCCTGATGGTCGAGTGCTTGCCACGAGCTATGACCGCCGAGGATATATGCCCGTAACACAAGACACGGCGAGAGGCAAGGAGGTGGAGTATGCGCCACACCCACCACAGTTATTGCTCCCCGAGATGAAGCGATGGGATGTGGTAAACCTCGACACGGTGAGTTTCACGCCCGCCATTGCGGACACCATCAAGCAGCGCACTCCCGACAGACGTTTTCGCCGCTTTGCCCACGCCTTCAACATACATAGCTGGGCACCTGCATCGTATGACCCATACTCGATTGTCGAGGAGTCACGCATATCGTTCAACCTCGGAGCGACGCTGATGTCGCAGAACATACTCTCGACAATGGAGGGTTTCCTCACGTGGGGCTGGAACCACAACGAAGGCTCGGTGTTTAGCGGCACGTTGCGTTATAGCGGCTTGGGTGTTACACTGTGGGTTAGTGGCACGTATGGCGGTAGCCAGAACATCCACACCGTCTACATATACGACCCTGACAAGGGGTTTATCTTCCCCGAGCCACCCAAAAAGGGCAAATACTACTCGGTGAGCGCAGGAGCAACACTCCCTATAATGTTCCAGCACGGCTACCACACACGACAGCTCGTGGTGTCAACGGCGTGGGGCTTCTCAAATGGTATGGTAGCAAATGTCGATAAGCTGACTTATGTCAACGGCAAAATAACAAACTTCTCGACCATAGGCTACAAGGAGGGTGTGCACACGCTTCAGACGAGCATCGGTTTTCAGGATATGGTACGTATGGCGCACCGTGACTTCCTGCCACCGTGGGGCGTAGTGCTGTCGGCAGGCTACAGTCTCAACCCTGCCACAAACGACTTTGGGCACCTGGCGGTGGTATATGGCAAGGTCTACACCCCAGGCTTTGTAAAGCACCACTCGCTATCGTTAGCTGCATCGTATCAGCTATCGTTAGGCGGCTTCCAGTCACCTACAGTGCTCTCTGGCTTGACATTTAAGTCAACACGTCTGCTACCACGCGGCTTTTCGTCATACGACATCGAGAACGACCACTATGTAGCAACATCGCTAAACTATCAGATGCCTGTATGGTATCCCGACAGTGGCTTTGGTGGTGTAATATTCTTCAAGCGTCTGCGCGTAAACCTCGGTGGCGACTACGCCTCATTCCGCAAGGTGTCAAACATCGCCGAGGATGGTACGTTGATGCGTGAACGACGACATATATGGTCGTACGGCACAGATATAACCGCCGACTTTAACGTATTTAATATGCCCGACGCTGCAACAATGTCGGCAACATTGTCGTTCTATATGAAGGGCGCACCCCACGACACACGCTCACACAACAAGCTACACGTGTCGTTTGGTTTGGGACTACCATTTTAAGGCAGGGGCAGAACAGAGAGAATTGAGATAAACGAAAAATAAAAACACTACAATATGGCACAGACACAACCCAAAGACAAGACCACAAAGAGTTGGCGTAAGCGACTCATTACAGCTATGTGGGCAGTAACCATCTCGGGCATCGTCGCCGTGACGCTGCTCTTCATTCTCGCGAAGTACGAGATATTAGGACCTATGCCCACCTTCGATGAGTTGGAGAACCCCAAGACAAACCTCGCCACACAGATATTCTCGGCAGATGGCGAGGTGCTGGGTACATACTTCATCGAGAACCGTACCTACCTCTCGTATGAGGATCTCTTCCCCGAGGATCGCACAAAGTGGCTCACCATAGACGGGCACACACTACCTCCTATTGTAGCAGCTCTGCTCGCTACGGAGGACGTGCGCTTTTTTGACCACTCGGGCATAGACTTCGAAGCTACGGCACGTGCCGGCATCAAGACCGTCATCCTGCGCCAAAGTGGTCAGGGTGGTGGTAGTACCGTTACGCAGCAGCTCGCCAAGAACCTCTACAAGACACGTCGCCACGCACACGGCTTGGAGGGTAAGGCGGGTACGTTTGCCGCCAAAGCACAGGAGTATGTCATTGCGACGCAGCTTGAGCACAACTATACCAAGGAGGAGATTGTGGCTATGTACCTCAACACCGTAGAGTTCTCAAATAGTAACTTCGGCATCAAGTCGGCAGCCAACAACTTCTTTGGCAAGGAGCCTTGCGACCTCTCTATTGAGGAGGCGGCTGTGATTGCAGGACAGGTTAAGGCCCCTGGTACGTATGCACCTTTACGCAACGGCAAGCCCAACGATAAGGCGCGCGAGAGACGTAACCTTGTGCTATCGCGTATGGCTGTGGCGGGTGCTATTAGCGAGGAGGTGGCAGACTCACTAAAGCAGCTTCCCGTAGACTTGTCGCGCTACCACCGTGTGGCAGATGCTCACAACGAGGGAACGGCAACATACTTCCGCGAAATGGTGCGCCGTGCGATGATGGCACGCGAGCCAGAGCGCAAGAACTTCTACACCGAGTGGGACTATAAAGCGGCACTCAAGGAGTACAACGAAAACCCAATTATGGGCTGGTGCCATAAGAACACCAAGGCTAATGGCGACACATACGACATCTACCGCGACGGTCTTAAGATATACACCACCGTAGATTCACGTATGCAACGCTATGCCGAGCAGGCCGTAGCAGAACATATGGCAGAGGTGGTGCAGCCACGTATGAATGAGCAGATACGCGCACGCGGCTCGATGTATGTAAACCTCTCACGCCAGCAGACCAACGAGAAGATTGATGCCTCAATGCGCCAGACTGACAGATGGCGCAATATGGCAAAGGATGGCGACACCGAGCAGGAGATAATTGCAGCATTCAACACACCTGTAGAGATGGAGGTGTTCACATTTAAGGGTGTGCGCGATACGGTTATGACACCGCGCGACTCTATAATTCACCACAAGGCGATAATGCGTGCAGCCTTTGTTGCCATAGACCCCAACTCTGGTTATGTACGTGCATACGTGGGTGGTCCTAACTACCGCTTCTTCAAGTATGACGGTGCTACACAGAGTAAGCGTCAGGTAGGCTCTACGGCAAAGCCATTCATCTACACCTTCGCCATTGACCACCTCGGTCTTACGCCCTGTACACCTGTGCCCAACGTGCCTGTGTCAATCGAGACACCTGCTGGTATGTGGTCACCCAAGGAGGCTTCAACCGTTGAGTACACTGGCGTACACCCGCTATACTGGGGCTTGGCAAATAGCCGCAACAACTACTCGGCGTGGATTATGAAGCAGGCAAAGCAGCCCGAGGCGGTGGCAGAGTTCATCCACGATATGGGCATCAAGGGCTTTATCGACCCTGTGGCAGCACTCTGCATCGGCTCGTACGACAGTAGCCCCTACGAGATGGCATCGGCATACTGCACCTTCGCAAATGAGGGCGTGCGCATAGACCCAATATTTGTAACACGCATCGAGGATAGTCAGGGCAACGTGCTTGCAACGTTCACACCCAAGACCAATGACGTATTGTCTAAACGTGTGGCATACACGATGATAACGATGATGCAGCGCGTGGTGACTATGGGTACAGCCCGCCGTATGATATATGAGTTTGGCTTCAACGACGTGGAAATTGCCGCCAAGACAGGTACTACGAATGACAATGTCGACGCGTGGTTTATGTGCTGCGTGCCTAACTTGGTTATGAGTACGTGGGTTGGTGGCGAGGAGAACAGCATACACTTCTCACACTCTGCCGACGGCTCGCGTATAGCACTGCCCATCACGGGTAAGTTCCTTAAGAAGGTATATAACAATGGTACGCTCGGCGTTGACCGTGGCGACCTGTTTGAGCGTTCCGACGAGCTACCCGACTACAAGTGTAGCGTCGATATGTCGGATGCTGGCGACTCATCGACAACAACCGTTGACGACGACATCTTCTCGGATGAAGAGTTCTTTTAGCATATAATTAGACCGCAAACAGCGATGCGATAATGCGACTAACACTCGCATAGGCACATATAGTAAACAACTAAAACATTGAAATTATGAGAATTGCAATAGTTGGCGCAAGTGGCGCAGTAGGACAGGAGTTCCTCTCGATTCTTGAGAATCACACAATGCACATCGACGAGCTTCGACTCTTCGGCTCAAAGCGTAGTGCTGGCACAATATACCGTTTCCGCGGCGAAGATATCGTAGTACGCGAGCTTCAGCACAACGACGACTTTAAGGATATCGACGTGGCACTATGCTCGGCAGGTGCATCAACCTCGCGCGAGTATGCCGAGACTATCACCAAGTACGGCGCATTTATGATTGACAACTCGTCAGCCTTCCGTATGGATGACGATATTCCGCTGGTCGTACCCGAGGTAAATGGCGAAGATGCCTTTAATGCACCGCGCCACATCATAGCTAACCCCAACTGCACGACAATACAGATGGTGGTGGCACTTGGCGCAATCGAGCGTCTGTCGCACATCAAGAGTGTACACGTTGCTACATACCAGTCGGCAAGTGGCGCAGGAGCTTCGGCTATGCAGGAGTTCGAGGAGCAGCACAAGGCTATCGTAGAGGGCAAAGAGCCTAAAGTTGAAAAGTTTGCGTATCAGCTTGCCTATAACCTCATACCCCATATCGACGTCTTTCAGGACAACGATTACACCAAGGAGGAGATGAAGATGTTCTACGAGACACGCAAGATTATGCACTCTGACATACGCACATCGGCAACGTGTGTACGTGTTCCCGTTATGCGCGCACACTCTGAAGCTATATGGGTAGAGACCGAGGAGGAGCTTAGCGTGGAGCAGGTGCGCGAGGCATTTGCAAGCACAAAGGGCATTGTCGTTGTTGACGAGCCAAGCGAAAAACGCTACCCTATGCCCCTCTATGCACAGAGCACCGATCCTGTCTACGTAGGTCGCATACGTAAGGATTTATGCAACGAGCGTGGCATCACCTTCTGGTGTGTAGCCGACCAAATACGTAAGGGTGCGGCACTTAACGCCATACAGATTCTTGAGCTGCTGGTAGCGAACAGATAAATTTGGTTTTATTAGGCAACAAAGTCGAGCGTGCAAAAATATTTATTGTTTTAGTTGCAATTGACCATATTTTTGTATACCTTTGTCGCAGTTACCTGATTTATAATAAGAAAAAGGGTGTGAACCAAATAAAAAAGAATAAATTATTAAATTATCAATAACCTATAAAAAACTACAAACTATGGAAATCCCATTTGCAGAAGCGTATCGAATTAAGATGGTTGAGCCTTTGAAGAAGAGCACACGCGAGGAGCGTGAGCAGTGGCTCAAGGAGGCACACTACAACCTCTTTGGTCTTAAGTCAGAGCAGGTTTACATCGACTGCTTGACAGACTCTGGTACAGGTGCTATGAGCGACCGTCAGTGGGCAGCAATGATGACTGGTGACGAGGCTTACGCTGGTTCAAAGTCATTCTTCGAGCTTAAGGAGACTATCGGTAAGATTACAGGTTTCGAGTATGTAATCCCTACACACCAGGGTCGTGCAGCTGAGAATGTATTGTTCTCACACCTTGTAAAGGAGGGCGACATCATCCCAGGTAACTCACACTTCGACACTAC
>JAEIGA010008174.1_pt1 | contig 15862 bp, 15 predicted proteins | sample 9270691 | NCBI WGS metagenome assembly JAEIGA01 (sample SAMN17057246, study PRJNA624740) | gut metagenome | biome: biome; isolation source: fecal sample | host: Bos grunniens | place: China: Xizang | collected 2019
GCCACAACGGCCGGCACCAACGCTTTAAGACAAAGAAGGACGACGGCGTGCTGGATATGAGAGAAATTATGAAAAACCTTTGATTTATAAAGCAAAACGCTTTGCTTTTTCACAGACCCCCAGGGGGTGGTCAAAATTCTACGGCCCGCCGGGAAGATAACGACCACAGAAGGGGGCTTTCGTACAAAAAATTCCCCACGGCGATTTTTTCCACAGGGGGCCCGGCCCCCTCAAATTGACAGGAAGGAGGAGGGCGCCATGGCTGGACAAAGACAACCCATTGAGCTGGTGGTGGCAAACGGCAGAAAACACCTGACGAAAGCGGAGACTGAGGAGCGCCGGCAGCGCGAGCTGAAACCGTGCACCGACGAGATCACCGCGCCCTCCTATCTGACCGGCAAGCAAAAAAAGGAGTTCGACAAGATTGCCGCCCAGCTGCAAAAACTCAAAATCATGGGCGAGACGGACTGCGACACCCTGGCCCGGTATGTCATCGCCCAGGGCTTTTATGAGCAGGCCGTCAAGGATTTACGGGCCGTGCAAAAGGAACGGCCAAAAGGAGCTGACGCCGACCTGGCCGCCCTGGCCAAGTGGTCCAGCATGCTGGAGCAGCTGGACAGACGGCAAGAAAGATATTTCAAGCAGGCGCAGCAGGCCGCCAACGCCCTGGGCCTGACAATCAGCGCCAGGTGCAGGCTGGTGGCGCCGGTGGTGGAAGAAAAGCCAAAGGAGAACAAGTTCTCCAGGTTTGGAAAGGCTGCCGGCGGTAAATGAGCGCTGCTGCGCTATATAACGACCGGGTCACCAACTACGCCAGGCAGGTAGTAAAAACGGGACGATACCCGGACACCGGGGACCTGTGCGGCGAGCTGCACATTCTAGCATGCAAGCGCCACCTGCGGGACCTGGAGAACGAGCGAACCAGCAATTTCCCGTACTACTGGGACCCGGACGCCGCAGAGATCGTCCTGGACTTTTCCGAAACGCTGACCCTGGCGGAGGGCGCAGAACCGAAACCGCTAAAGCTCATGGACTGCCAGGCGTTTGACATAGGCGCCACCTTTGGCTGGAAGAAAGTACAGAACGGCGCCCGGCGATTCCGCCAGCGCTACAAGTCAATTTCCCGCCAGCAGGGCAAAACCATGGAAAACGGCATCATGGGAACCTATGTGGCCGGCTTTGGCGGCTACAACCACGGCAAGCTGTTCACGGTGGCCACGAAAAAGCGCCAGGCCCGTCTGGCATGGGAAGAAATGGCCAAGTTTGTGCAGATCGACCCGGACCTGGCGGAGCTGTTCGACGTAAAGGACTATAAAGCCACCATACTGGCCCTGGAAACCATGTGCACCATCGAGGCGCTGAGCCGCGAGAGCGGCCTGGACGACGGTTTCCGTGCCATTTTTGCGTCCATTGACGAGCTGCACCAGCACAAGGACAACAAGATTTATAAAGCCATTTACAACGGCACCCGGTCCCTGCTGGAAACGCTGGTTTCCATGATTACCACCCGCGGCGACAAGCTAAACAGTTTCTGCAAAGAAATGGACGACTACTGCAAAAAAGTCCTGCAAGGGCTGACCACAGCCGAGGACCTTTTTGTGGACATATATTGCCTGGACGACAACGACGACATTTGGGACGAAAGAAACTGGGCCAAAGCGTGCCCGTTTACCTGCGCGGACCCTGAGCGGCTGGAAACGCTGCGCCAGGACGCACAACGCGCCAGGGATATGGGCGGCTCTGAGCTGCGGGACTTCCTGACCAAATGCCTCAATATGTGGGTGAAAAACACCGACGACCAGTACATTGACCCGGACTCCTGGAAAGCCTGCGGCACCGACCGCCGCCTGGCTCAGATCGTGGAGGCCGGTTTCCGGGACTGCTGGGTGGGCCTGGACCTGTCCAGTGGTGGAGACCTCACCACGCTGGCCCTGGAGTTCCCGCTGGGCGGTGGCAAGTATTACCTGCACAGCCACAGCTTTATGCCACGCGGCCGGCTGGAGGAGCATGTGGAGACGGACCTGGCGCCCTATGACATGTGGGAGCGCATGGGCCTGATAACCGTTACCGGCGGCGCCATGGACTTTATGAACGATTACAAGTTCATTGTGGCCCAGCTGGCGGAGCTGAAAGAACGGTTTGAGCTGAATTTCCTGGGAATCGGCATCGACCCCCACAACGCTGCCGGCGTCATGCAGGACCTGGAGGCGTTTGGCTGCCCGGTTACGCTGATAACCCAGTCGGCCCGAAACCTGAACGACGCCACCGTGGCCATCCAGCTGCTGACCAAGAGCGGCGCCCTGGAATACGACCAGGGAAATGAGCTGCTGACGTGGTCCATGGTCAATGCGGCCGTGGTCCGCAATAGTTTTGAGGAGATCAAGGTGGACAAAAAACCGGGCGCGAAATTCAAACGCATTGACCCGGTGGACGCCATCATTGACGCCCATGCCCTCATGCTGCAGATTACCGGCGGAGACGCCGGCATTGACGTGGAGAGCGAGCTGGAGAACTACCTGGCCATGATGGGCTGGAGCTAAGGAGGAAAAACCATGAAATTGACGGAAAGAGCCCGCGCAGCCTGGGCGGTACTCACCGAAAAGGGCGCAGCGGACAATTCCGAACAAATGACGCTCAACCAGCTGCTGCATTTCCTGGGCGTGCATAAGTCCGGCGACGCTGCAGCAATGAGCGAGGCGGTATATTTCGCCTGCTGCAAGGTGCTGTCTGAGGCGGTGGGCAAGCTGCCGCTGAAAATCCAGCAGTACACCGAGCTGCACGGCATCCGCATCGCCCGCGAGCATCGTTATTATCGCACACTGAACGAGCGGCCCAACAAATACATGACCGCCAGTACATTCTGGAGCACCATGGAGCTGTGCCGCAACCATTACGGCAACGCATACGCCTGGATTGACGAGCGGGAACCCGAAAAGCCGCAGCTGTGGCCCATCGACCCCAGCGCGGTGCAGGTCTGGTATGACGACGCCAAGCTGCTGCAGAATGTGCCCGACGTTTACTACCGCGTGAGCACGCGGGAGGGCGTCATTGTCCTGGGCTCCGAGGAAGTGCTGCATTTTAAGAGCCACAACACCCTGGACGGCCTGGTGGGCGTCTCCGTGCGGGAGCAGCTGGCCAGCACCATCCAGGGCAATGCCAAGGCCCAGGAGTACATAAACAAGCTGTACGAAAGCGGCATGACCGCCAAGGCTGTGCTGCAGTACACCGGCAACCTGAGCGACGCCAACCGGGACGCCCTGACCAGAGGCATGGAGGCATACGCCAAGGGCGAAATGAAAGAAAAGGGCATTGAAAACATCATTCCCGTGCCCTTTGGTATGACCCTCACCCCGCTCAACCTGAAACTGGCGGACAGCCAGTTCCTGGAGATCAAGCAATACACCGCGCTGCAGATCGCGTCCGCCTTTGGCGTCAAGCCGTACCAGGTGGGCGACTACACCAAGAGCAGCTACGCCAGCGCCGAGGCGCAGCAGCTGTCTTTCCTGGTGGACACCCTGCTGTATATCGTTAAGCAGTTTGAGGAGGAAATCTGCTACAAGCTGCTGCACGACCCCGAAGTGGCGGCCGGCTATCATGCCAAGTTTAACACCGCCGTCATCCTGAGAGCCGACCAGCAGACGCAGATCAACACCCTGAGCGCGGCCGTGTCCAGTTTCCTTATGACGCCCAACGAGGCGCGGGAGCGGCTGGACCTTCCCAGCAAGCCGGGCGGCGACGAGCTGCTGGGCAATGGCGCGAGTATCCCGGTCCAGCTGGCCGGTACTCAATACACCAATACCGCAGGAAAGGAGGAGGAAAAACAGTGGATGATGATTACCGCAATAGCGAAAGCCCTGACCGTGGCCATGAAGGAGACCCCGGCATGACCAAAAAGGCCGCCCGCCTGTATGCCCAGGAAGTGACCGAGGCAGACCTGCGAGCTATCAACAAGTATGCACTGGTGCCCCTGAAAGCTGAGGACGTTTTCACGTTCAAGCTGGTGCTGTGCGACAACGAAGTGGACCGGGATTATGAACGGTTTAGCGAGAAAGCCCTGGACGGGCTGCGCAAGCTGTTCCTGGGTAAAACCGGCATCAAGGACCACCGCTGGAGCGCAGACAACCAGGTGGCGCGGATTTACGCCACAGAGGTGGTCAAGGACGAAAAAACCGCCACCAAGGCCGGCGAAACGTATGCCCAGCTGGTCGCCTACTGCTACATGGTTAAAACCGCCGGCAATGCCGACCTGATTGCAGAAATCAAGGGAGGAATCAAAAAGGAGGTTTCTGTGGGCTGCTCCATGCGCAGGTGCACCTGCAGCATTTGCGGCAAGGGATACGGCATGTGCGGCCACCAAAAGGGCCAAAACTACCCAAAGGACGGAGCAGACAAAAAGACCTGCACCGCCATCCTGGACGACCCCGTGGACGCCTACGAATTTTCGTTTGTTGCCGTCCCGGCGCAGCGGAAAGCTGGCGCGTCCAAAAATAGCGCAGGAGCGCCCCAGGACGCCCCGGAGACGCCCGCAAGCGACGAGGCGACCACCAACACCACCGACGCCGAAAAGACCGCAGAGCTGGCCGCCCGTGCCCGCCTGGCCGTGATTTTCGCAAAAACCAACAACTAAGGAGGAAACACCATGAACAAGAGAATGCGCGAGCTGCTGGCTCAGATCAAGCAGAAGGCCGCCCTGGCCAATGGCTACCTGGAGGACGACAACAAGGACGTGGCAAAGGCCACCACCCTGCTGGACGAGGTTGACGAGCTGCAGAAGGAGTATGACGCCCTGGAGCGCGTCGAGAAGGTCAACAAGGGCAACGTCCCCACCGACCCCGTGCCCGGTGCCGAGAAGAAGGCCAACGGTTTCAAGATGCTGGCCAAGCTGCTGCACCGCAAGCCCCTGGACGAAGTCGAAAAGACCGCCCTGGTTTCCGGCACCAATTCCGAGAACGGCGAGACCTACCTGGTCCCCGACGACGTCCGCGCCGAGATCAACGAGCTGCGCAAGACCTACGTCAGCGCAAAGCCCCTGGTCACCGTGGAGACTACCGACTCCCTGGCCGGCTCCGTGACCTACGAGGACGGCAACCCCACCGGCCTGGCCGACTTTGACGACGGCGACGCCATCGAGGAGGAGTCCGGCGCCAAATTCGTGCTGAAAAAGTTCACCATCGGCTGGAAGGGCAAGCTGATCCCCGTGTCCCGCATCCTGCTGGGCGCTGCCAAGGCCAGCCTGATGAACTACCTGAACCGCTGGTTCGTCAGAAATGCCATCATCACCGAGAACGCCAAGATTTTCGGCACCCTGAAGTCTGGCTACAACGCCGGCGCCCCCAAGGCCCTGACCGGCTGGAAGTCCCTGAAGAAGTCTATCAACAAGGACCTGGACCCCTCTGCCAAGATCGACGGCGTTATCATCACCAACCAGTCCGGCTGGACCTACCTGGACGAGGAGGAGGACAAGAACGGCCGCCCCATCCTGCAGCCCAACCCCGCGAACGCTACCGAAAAGCTGTTCCAGGGCATGGTGGTCCATGTTTTCCCTGACGCCCAGCTGCCCAACATCGACGCCACCCACGCCCCCGTCATCTACGGCAGCACCAAGGCCGGCTGCACCTTTGTGGAGCATGAGGCGCTGGAGTTCACCATCTCCGAGCACTACCTGTTCAACAAGAACCAGAACTGCCTGCGCGTTATCGAGGGCTTTGATACCATGAGCACCGATACCAGCGCCTACATCTACGGCAGCATGGACATTTCCGGCGCCGCTGGCGCCTGATTCCCCGCCGGGCGGGGCAACCTGCCCGGCTACTTTTTGACCTGAGAGGAGGCGGTGACAATGATCACCATTGACGACGCCCTGCAACACCTGGGCATTGACTACCCCGACGAGGTTATCACCGCCAACGTCACCCGCGCCATGAAAGCGGCCGAAAGCACGCTGAAAGGCGCCGTGGGCGCGGACGTGTGGGACCTGCTGCCGGACGATGGCCGGCCCGAGGAGCTGCTGCTGATCTACATGGACGACCTGTACAGCGAAAGAGGTGTTTCCGCCAAAGTATCCGGGGCGACCCGGCGAATGGTGGCGGCCATGGAGCTGCAGCTGCAGCTGGAGCTGCGGCAGCTGAGGGGAGGCGCCTGACGTGGCACTGATTCCCTTTACCATCCAGAAGATGGACCCGGACACCGAGGAATGGACTGACCTGCTGCGCCTGCACGCCACGAAGGTCAACAAAACCGGCGCCGGCGAAAGTTTCAACGCCGGGGCGGAGCAGTACCACCCCCGGCTGACCTTTACGGTCCGCTATCAGCCGGCCCTGGAGGCCGTGAACTACAACACCCAGCAGCACCGCATCGTCTACCGCGGCCACGTCTATGACATCCAGGACTATGACGACTTCATGGAAAAGCATGTCGAGGTCCGGCTGGTAGGTGTGGCGTATGGCTAACAGCAACCGCGTGACCCTGGAGGACCTGGCCGGCGCAATCACCAAGGAGCTGACCGTCTACACCAAGGACGTGCAGGACGCGGTGAACAAGCGCGGCCGCAAGGCCATCAAGGAAGTGGAGCGCAGGACAAAGGACACCGCGCCTTTTAACGCCAGAGCGTACCACCAGCATTATGCTGAACAGATCGCCACAAAGACCGAGAAGGGCCGGACCGGCGACGAGAAACACGTCTGGTATGTCAAGGCGCCCGGCTACCGGCTGACCCATTTGCTGGTCCATGGCCACGAAACCAGGGACGGCGGCCGCACACAGCCGGACCCGTTCCTGCAGAACGCCCTGGACACTGTGCTGCCGGACTACGAAAAAGAAGTGGAGGAGGCTGTGAAAAATGCTAAATGAAATCCTGGCCGCCGCTGGCATCCAGCAGCGCGGCAGTCGTTTCGTAAAGCCGCCCGCCGGCACCTATGCCGTATGGTTTGACGACCTGACCACGGACGGCGCCGACGGCCAGCCGCCCCGCATCTTTACGCACAACGTAACCATTGAGCTCTATGAGCCCAAAAAGGACCCTGCTGCGCAGCAGGCCCTGGAGCGGGAGCTGTCCGCCAGGGGCCTGCACTGGTCCAAGCAGGACCGCGTCTGGATTAAAGCGGAGCAGCTTTACCAGACAATCTATGACTTTACATGCACCGAGAAAAAGGAGGTATAAGCCATGCCTAAGCGTGACAAGAAAACCATCACCATCGGCTCCGCGCTGCCCTATATCATCCCCTACACCGACACCGTCCCCACCGTGGAGGAGATTTGCGTGGAGGAGAACCTGCTGGGCTACATCAAGGGCGGCGCTGCCCTGGAGTACACCGAGGAGACCTACGAGGAAAAGGACGACCAGGGCTACGTCTCCAAGATCATCACCACCAACGAGGAGGCCCTGCTGAAAATGGGCCTGCTGACCTGGAACGGCACCACCCTGCAGCATCTGATCGACCGCTGCAAGGTTACCGAGACCGCCGGCAAGCGCGTGACCAAGATCGGCGGCGCCGGCAACGCCCAGGGCAAGTACTACGCCATCTGCCTGCATCATGTGGACAAGAAGGACGGCGACCTGTGGGTTCTGATCGTGGGCCGCAACACCGCCGGCGCCACCCTGACCCTGGCGTCTGACGAGGGCACGGTCATCGAGCCTGAGTTCAAGGCCATCCCTCACGACGAGGACGGCACCCTGGTCCAGCTGGTCGAGGAAATCCCCGCGACCTAACACAACACCAGCAGCGGGGCCATGCCCCGCTGCATTACAACATAGGAGGACAACAAAATGCCTAGAGCGCTGGATTTTAACGAGGTACAGAGTTCTTTTCTGGACATTACCCTGAGAGACGAGGCCCGCACCGTCGTGCACCTGGACCTGCCCAATGAGGGCCTGATCTCCGAGCTGCAGGGCATGCAGGGCGAGCTGCAGCAGATGAAAAACGGCGACAAGTCTGCCGTAAGCGATATTTACGACCTTGGCGCCCGGCTTATTAGCTGCAATTTCGACTGTTTCACCACCACCGGCGAGGAGCTGCGCACCAAGTACGGCATGAACCTGGTTCTCATGCTGTCCTTTTTCGCTGCCTACATGGGCTACATTTCCGAGCTGAACAACCAAAAAAACTAAGGCTCCCGTACTACCCGACGCCAAGTAGTGCGGGCGGCCACAAATACAGGACTGCAAGCTGGTGGCGGCGTCTGGTATCAGAGTACACGGGCCTAAACTTCTACGAGGTGGCCCAGCTGCCCTATTTGCAATACCTGATCTGGCGCCGCGACGCCTTTATACACTGGCTGAGCCGCACAGAAACGGGCCAGGAATACCTGGACAACGCCTGGCGCATGGAGCAGACAGAGCCGGACCGTGCGGCGCTGCGTGCGAAATTTGGAAAAAAGGAGGGGTAAACAGTGGCGAGCAATACCATTAAGGGCCTGACCGTCGAAATCGGCGGTGATACCACGAAACTGGGCAAGGCCATCAAGGACGTGGAGGCCAAGTCCCGCTCCCTGTCAAAAGAGCTGGGCGACATTAACAAGTTGCTAAAACTGGACCCCGGAAACACCGAGCTGCTGGCCCAAAAGCAGAAAGTGCTGGGCGAGGCGGCAGAGGCAGCCGCCAAAAAGCTGGAAACCCTGAAAGAGGCCGAGCGCCAGGTGCAGCAGCAGTTTGAGCGCGGCGAGGCATCCGAGGAGCAGCTGCGGGCCCTGCAGCGCGAGATCGTGGCCACGGAAAACAAAATGAAGGGCTACGAAAAGGCGGCCAGACAGACCGCTGAGCAGCTGGAAAACCTGGGCGAGGGCGCCGGCGAGGCCGAGGAAAACCTGGGAGACACCGGCGACGAGGCAAAGAAATCCGCCAAAAAAGTGGACGACTTTGCCGACGCTGCCGACGACGCGGAGCAGTCCAGCGGCAACCTGGGCAGCACCCTGGCAGGCGCAGCAAAAGCTGGCTTTGCGGCCGTCGCTGCTGCTGCAGCTGCTGCCGTCGCCGGCCTGGTGGCCGCTGCCGAGGGCACCCGCGAATACCGCACCGAAATGGGCAAGCTGGACACGGCATTTACCCAGAACGGCCACAGCTCCGAGGCGGCCCTGGGCGCATACCAGGCCCTGCAGGGCATCCTGGGCGAAACGGACCAATCCGTGGAGGCAGCCAACCACCTGGCCAAGCTGACCGACAACGAGAAAGCCCTGGCCACCTGGACCGGCGATATCCTGCCAGGCGTGTTTGCCACCTTTGGCGCGTCCCTGCCCATCGAGGGCCTGACCGAGGCGGCCAACGAGACGGCCAAGGTAGGACAGGTCACCGGCCCGCTGGCCGACGCCCTGAACTGGGCCGGCGTCTCTGAGGACAAGTTCAACGAATCGCTGGCCAAGTGCACCAGCGAGCAGGAGCGGCAGGCCCTGATCACCGAGACCCTGGCCGGCCTGTATGGCGAGGCGTCCCAGGCTTACAAGGAAACCAATGCGGAGGTCATCCGCGCTAACCAGGCAAATGACGAGTGGATGCAGTCCCTGGCGGGCGTGGGCGGCGCCATTGAGCCGATTATCACAGACATTAAGCTCATGGGCGCGTCCCTGCTGTCCGAGGCTGTGCCAGGCGTCCAGGCCCTGGCTGAGGCATTCCGGGGCATGATGAACGGCGAGGAGGGCGCGGCCGGCGACTTTGCCGCCGCTATCTCTGGCATGGTTTCCGGCCTGGTTTCCAAGATCACCGAGGCGCTGCCCGGTATCGCCCAGGTGGGCCTGTCCATCATCACCACGCTGGCCACGTCCCTGGTGCAGCAGCTGCCCACGCTGCTGTCCACCGGCGGCCAGATCGTCGCGCAGCTGCTGAGCGGCATTGCCACCAATCTGCCCAGCATGGCCCAGGGCGCCCTCAATGCGCTGTCTGGCTTTGTCAGCGGACTGCAGACCAATCTGCCCCTGGTCCTGGCAAAGGGCCGGGAAATCCTTATGAACCTGGCCACGGGCATCAAAAACAACCTGCCCAGCCTGGTCTCCCAGGCCCTGGACATTATTATGAATTTCGCCCAGACCATCTACGACAACGCGCCGAGCCTGATAAAGACAGGCTTTGACGTGCTGAGCAATTTGGTGCAGGGCATCCTGGACAGCCTGCCCGTGCTGCTGTCCAAAGCTCCCGAAATTATCAGTAAATTCGCCAATGTTATCAACGATAATTTCCCGACCATCCTCAAAAAGGGCGCCGAGCTGATTTGGCAGATTATCACCGGAATCATCGGGACCATCCCTGATTTGATAGCCAATATCCCGAAAATCATCACGGCCATCGTGGACGTGTGGGAGGCTTTTAACTGGCTGAATCTGGGCAAAAAAGCCATTACGGCCCTGAAAGACGGCGTGCTCAAAATGGTGGGCGCTGTCAAGAACGCCGGCAAGAGCGTCATGGACGGCGCTGTAAATGCCGTGAAAAATCTGCCCACAAGTCTGGCCAATTTCGGCAAGAACGCCGCCAGCGGCCTGGGCAACGCGCTGCGCTCTGGTATCGCCACTATCAAAAACGCCGCGACTCAAATTTTTAACGCCGTTGTCAACGCAATCAAGGGGCTCCCTTCTAAAATGCTGGGCATCGGCACGGATTTGATAAAGGGCCTCTGGAACGGTATCAGCGACATGACTGGCTGGATCATCGGCAAGCTGGAAGGTTTCGGCAAGTCTGTCCTGGGCGGCATCAAGAAATTTTTCGGAATCAAGTCCCCCTCCAAGGTCATGGCCAAAGAGGTGGGCCGCTGGCTCCCTGCCGGCATGGCTGACGGCATCGAGGGCAACACCAAGGCGGCCACCAAGTCCATGGCAGACATGGCCCAGGACGCCCTGGCTGCTGCAAATGCTGAGCTGGCCGGCGCAAGCCTGTCCGCTCCGTCCATCAACGGCCTGGCCCTGGAGCGTGGCCTGCAGCAACGAGCCGCGACCGTGCAGGCGGCAACTGCTGCCCCTGGCGCCGGCATGCTGGCCAAGCTGGACGCCATCCTGGCAGCCATTGAGCGCGGCCAGGTGATTGCCCTGGACGGCAAGACGCTGGTGGGCGCTACTGCTGCCGGCTATGACAACACACTAGGCCAGCGCCGGGCGCTGGTGGCAAGGGGGGCGCTGTAAATGAGAGCAAAACGCACCATTATCCTGGGCGACTATGACACGGCCGCGCATGGCCTGTGGACCCTGACCGCCTGGGGGTTTCCTGAGCCGGAACCCGTGGAAAACCTGGTGCAGGTCCCCGGCCGCATCCAGGGCCCGCTGGACCTCAGCACGGCCCTGACCGGCGGCGAGCCCCGTTATGGAGCCCGCAGTCTCAGCATCACGCTGGAAAGCTCTGAGGGCACTAGAGAGGCCAGGGCGGCGCGTATCTCCGAAATGGTCAACCGGCTGCACGGGCAGCGGCTCCAGATCATCCTGCCCGACCGTCCCAACCACTACGCCGTCGGCCGGCTGTCCGTGCGCATGCTGTACAATGACCCGGCCCACGCCTCCGTCGAGGTACTGGGCACCTGTGAGCCCTGGCTGTATGCCAGGGACGAGACGGCGGTGCCGCTGACGGCCACCACCACGGAGCGGCAGGCGACGCTGCGCAATTCCGGCGCCATGCCTGTGGTGCCCCTGGTGACGATCTCCGGCACCAGCGCCGCGGTGCAGCTGCGGTATGGTGCCAATAGCTGGGCCCTGTCTGCTGGCGACTACAAGCTTCCCGCGCTGCGGCTGACCCCCGGCGACCATGTTATTTACTACAGCGGCGCCGGTACGGCGTCCATTACCTACAGGGAGGCGGTGCTGAGATGATCGTGCAAGTTTACGCCGGTGAGCGGCTGGTCTATGACAGCACCATGGAGGGCACCGACCTGCTGGCCCTGAAAGTTACCGCTGCCCTGAATAAGGGCGGCACGGCCGAGATCACCATGCCGCCGGGTCATCCGGCGTATAGCTGGTTTACCAGTTATAAAACCATTGTGACCATCTACCGGGACGGCGTGCTGCTGTTCCGTGGCCGGGCCCTGTATCCCGCCGACGATTTCTACAACCGCCGGACGATCACCTGCGAGGGCGAGCGCTGTTTTTTCCGCGATTCCGTCATGCGGCCGCACCTGCACCAGGACACCCCGGCCGCTGTGTTTGCGTCTGTCATTGCGCAGCACAACCTGCAGGTGGAGGCGGACAAGGCTTTCCAGGTGGGCACCGTGACCGTCACCGACGCCAACGACTATATCAGACTGGAGGCCGAAAACCCGGAGCAGACCCTGGACACCATCGACAAGCTGGTGGAGCGCTGCGGCGGCTATATCGTTTTTACCACCGACGCCGAGGGCCGGCGCGTCGTCAACTGGTACGCGGAGCTGGGATACCGCAGCAGCCAGGCCATTGAGTTTGGCGAGAACCTGCTGGACTTTGCCCGCAGCGGCGAAAGCCCCGACCTGGCCACCCGCATCATCCCATACGGCGCTAAGGACGAGACGACCGGCGAACGTATCACCATTTACGACGTAAACGGCCAGCTGGACTATATCGAGGACGCCGAGGCGGTGGCCCTGCGCGGCGTTATCACCAAGGCCGTTATTTGGGACGACGTCACCGTGCCGGCCAACCTGCTGGCCAAGGCCAAGCAGTACCTGGCAACCAGCAAGATGGCCGTCACGGCCCTGGACCTGTCCGCGGTTGATCTGGCTGTGCTGGGCGTGGACATTGACGCGCACCACATCGGTGACACCATCCCGGTCCGCTCTGCGCCTCATGGCGTGGACGACGATTTTCTACACCAGCAGCGCACCTATGACCTGCTGGACCCTGAGCAGGACAGGGTGCAGCTGGGCAAGAGCCAGGCGACGCTGACCGGCGCGGACGTCGCCGGCGACCGGGACACCATGAACCAGCTGCACCGCACAGAGCGCCAGATCAAGGCCGACTACACGCTGAACATCGGCCAGGCCATCGAAAGCACCATGACCACCCTGGCCACGCTAATCCAGCAGACCAGTGAGGCCATCATGCTGGAAGTCTCGCAGACCTACGCCGTCAATGGCGAGGTACAGGAGCAAATCGGCACCGCCATGACCCAGCTGGCCGACAGCTTTAATTTTGAGTTTGAGACGCTGCGGACCACCATGGACGCAAACGACGCGAGCAACCGGGAGCAGTTCGAGACCATCCGCAAATATATCCGTTTTATCGACGGCAATATCATCCTGGGAGAGGACGGCAACGCGCTGGTGCTGCGCATCGAGAACGACCGCATTTCCTTCCTGGACGAGGGCGCCGAGGTTGCATATTTCAGCAATAAGCAGCTTTTTGTCACGGACGCGCATTTTCTCAATTCCATGCGCGTGGGCGCCTTTGCCTGGATTCCGCGAATGAATGGAAATCTTTCTCTTGTAAAGGTGGTGGAGTAAGTGGGCGCATCCCTGTCTATCAGCATTACACAAAACAGCCAGAACGTGGCCAATAATACGTCCAACGTCACCGTCACGGTCCGCATTTCCTGGACCTATGGCTCATTCAACCGTAACAGCAAAAGCGGCTGGCTTAAGATCGACGGCACGAAATACGACTTTACCAGCGGATTTAATGCCAGCGAAACCACCAGCGGCAGCCAGACCCTTTTCTCCAAGACGGTAAACGTGACGCACGGCGCCACCGGCGCCAAGACTCTGGCCTGCTCCGCGAGCTACACCACCGGCGTCTCCGCCGGCACGATCACGGCCAGCGCCTCCAAGAACCTGACCACCATACCCAGGGCGACCACGCCGACCGTCAGCGCCTCCAGCGTGGACATGGGCGGCAAGGTGACGATCTCCACGCCGCGGGCGGCCTCCAGCTTTACGCATGACCTGGCCTACAGTTTCGCCGGCGGGTCCTATGTGAGTATTGCCACGGGCGTGGGCACGTCCTACGCATGGACCACGCCGGACCTGGCCACCAGTATCCCAAACGCCACCAGCGGCACCGTGACCATCCGCTGCATCACGAAAAACGGCAGCACCACCATCGGCACCAAGACCGTCACCATGACGCTAAAGGTGCCCAGCAGCGTGGTGCCCACCATTCCGCTGATTGGCAGTCAGGACGTCAACAGCGCCGTCCTGGCACAGTTCGCCGCATATGTCAAGGGCAAGTCTCAAATCAAGGTCACCATACAGGCCAGCGGCGCCAAGGGCTCCACGATCAAGAGCTACAGCACGACGTTTAACGGCAAGACCTACACCGGGGCGAGCTTTACGACGTCCACAGTGAGCGCCAGCGGCTCCCTGAGCATGGTGGTCAAGGTCACCGACTCCCGCGGCCGGACGGCCACCAAGACGGCCACCATCACCGTGCTGGACTATACCACGCCGGCCATCAATACGCTGCACGTTTACCGCGCTGACGCCACCGGCGCCGGCGACCCCAACGGGGAATATATCGCAGTACAATACAAGTACGGCGTCTCATCCCTCAACAGCAAAAACACGGCCAGTATGGTGATTGAGTACAAGCGGACGACCGGCACCGAATGGGCGCAGCTGCTGACCGGCACAGCCCTGAGCGCTAACACCACAGCCAAGCCCACCAGCCCGACGTTTTCCACGGACTACCAGTGGGACGTGCGCCTGACGGTTACGGACTGGTATGGCACCAAGGCGACCCGCACCACCGTGCTGCCGTCCGGCGCGGTCATCCTGGACATTGGAGCGGACGGCGACTGCCTGAGCATCGGTGAGACGGCCCAGTATCCCGGCCACGTCGGTATTGCCTGGACCCTGAAAACCAAGCACGGCGAAATCCCACGCGACGCGGTGACCATCCCGACCGGCGCCAAACTGGACGACTACAAAACGCCCGGCTATTATGTGTTTTCTGCGGCGGCCAGCTCCACCATCACGGGCATGCAGTTCAGCAGCGGCAGCGGCTCCCTGGAGGTCTACCGGGAGGGCGATTACAACCAGGTCCGGCAGGTCGTCACACGCTGCTCTGACGCGTCCCGCGAATACTGGGAGCGGCTGTACTATGCCGACGCCTGGCATGAGTGGCGCTGCATCTACAAGGGCGGCACCGGCCAGGTCCTGTGGTCCGGCAGCTGGTACATGACGGCCGGCCACACGGCCACCCTGCGGGAGCCGGTGAGCAAGCAGCCCACGGGCATCATGCTGGTATTTTCTGAGTTCGTGGACGGCGCGGTGGCTGAGTCGTCCTGGCATCACCGGCCAATCCTCAAGGAGTGGGTGGCGCTGCACCCCGGCAAGGCGGAGTGCATCCAGCTGAGCACCAGCAACCTGGCGTTTTTCGCCACAAAATACCTGTATATCCACGATGACAAGATCGTCGGCCACAATAACAACAATCTGACCGGCACCGGCGCCTGCGGCATCACCTACACCAACGGCCGGTTTGTGCTGCGGTATGTCATTGGATTTTAAGCAAAGGAGGGCCAAAAATGAAAATGTTATCAGAAACCGGCCGGGGATATTTCTGGCAGTGGGACACCGGCCAGCGGGTCACTATCGTGGGCGACGAGGTCTGCGACCATGCGCTGGTTAGCAACAATCCAACCGGGCCAGCGCTGCGCGTCGGTGTGGAGGTCCGCGACGGCGTCCGCAGCGTGGCCGTCCCTGACATCCTGCTGCAGGAGGCGCAGACGATTACTGTGTACGTTTGCGAGTGTGCAGACGACGGCACCACCACCCACCACAGCCAGCGATTCCCGGTGCTGGCCCGAGCCAAGCCTGACGACTACGTGTATACCCCGGAGGAGCGGCAGACATGGGACAGCCTGGACAAGCGCATCACCAAGATGGAGATGGAGGGCGTCGGCCAGCCTGGCCCCGCAGGTCCGCAGGGTGAGACCGGCCCCGCAGGTCCGCAGGGTGAAACCGGCCCCGCAGGTCCGCAGGGTGAGACC
>JAEIGA010008175.1_pt1 | contig 15858 bp, 14 predicted proteins | sample 9270691 | NCBI WGS metagenome assembly JAEIGA01 (sample SAMN17057246, study PRJNA624740) | gut metagenome | biome: biome; isolation source: fecal sample | host: Bos grunniens | place: China: Xizang | collected 2019
CTGTCCCCGCGGAGCGTGAAAGCGCAGCCAGAATCCCTGCAGATCGCCTTTCTTCACATCGGTCCGGTCAAGATAATCGAGCACCGGATCCGGCCACCATCCGATCTCGCCCTTGCCGGAAACCCGCGTATAGCCGAGCTCGTTCGTGGACGTCGGACTTATTTTCGCGACGGTGTAAGGGGCGACACGTTTCGTCTGCACATAACCGAGAACCGACGCCTTCACGTTGGTCGCGGAAAAAACCTGACGCGGAAGCAGCCATCTGAACGGACCTTTGAGATCGCCGATCGAGACGCGCACGTTCCTGAGATCGCCTTCACACGGCAATACGAACAGCTGAAGAGACTCGTATTCTCCGCGGGCGAGGCGCACATCCAGCCGGCCTGCGGGAGCGGGAATCTCGGTTCCGCGCACGCGCACCTTCTCCATCGCCGTCGCCCTGCCCAGAAAAAACCCGTCCGATTCAGGCTGTCCGGCGGCGATGCAGTTCCTGCGGAAAACCCGCATCGCATCGGCATGGCGCTGTGAGGATATGATTGAGGCAAGTTCAACGAAAAGTTCCTGGTAATTCTGCGGATCGGTCACCTTAGCAAGACGTTTGCGGAACGCGGAGAGCTCCCCGGAAATATCCGGAAATTTCTTTTCCATCTCCTGCAAACGGTCTGTAAACGTACGCTTGACCTGTGCGCGCACGAAATCCTCGGAGAAAGCAGGCGGCTGCTCGCCTTTGGCAAGCAGCATGATGCGGTCGATGCGGATGTCGACGCCGATGGGACGGGTCATGAAGAAGTGCAGGCGCTCAACCTTGGACGACGGTGCGCTCGCCGGCCATTTTTCAAGCGGAATCGTCCAGCGGACGAAACCCTGCTCGGGAATGTCGAGAACGCGCGGCGCAAGCCCCGTCTGGACGCGGTCCTTCGTGCCTCCGATAAAAGCCGAGAGCCGCGCCGTCTCCCCGTAGCTGACGACATCGACGACAAGCCGGTCGTAGCGAGACCAGTCGGTAACGGCGGGCGCAAGGTTGAAACTCGGCCATTCCGGAAGCCCGATGCGCCACGTCGGCGGATTGAACCTGAAGCTCCATTGCCCGGAGACGGCCCCCTCCTTAACGCAACCGGCATACGCAAGCTTAGGCGCATTCTTGCGCTCGGCCTCATTTTCAAAGTCGAAAAGCACCTCGGCCGAAAAGACGGACGGAACAGCGAAAATCGCGGCGGCGATAGTCAAAACGGCGGTGATAGCGAAACTCATTGTCTACTCCTTGCTGTCTTAGGCGAATTCAACCATTCTGCTCAAATCCGGGCGCAGATGCACCTTCTCTCCAGGCTGATACTCGGCAAATCCCTGAAGGCGCACAATCGTCGGAATACCGCGGAAAATCACATGAACGAGCGTTTCGCTTCCGAGCGACTCGACGAAATCGACCTCCGCCTCAAAGCCGCCGGATCCGTCGCCGGCGATCGCGACATGTTCCGGCCTGAGTCCGGTTTTGCGTTCTGAAAACACTCCCGCCGGGAAAACGTTCATAGGGGGCGTGCCGATAAACCCGGCGACGAATTCATTTACCGGATGCTCGTAAAGGTCAAGCGGTCTTGCCACCTGCTGAACGCGCCCTTCGTTCATGACGACGATGCGCTCGCCCATCGTCATCGCCTCGGTCTGGTCGTGGGTGACGTAGATCATCGTCGCGCCGAGACGGTTGTGGAGCCGGATTATCTCCGCGCGCATCTCAACGCGCATCTTCGCATCGAGATTTGAAAGCGGCTCGTCGAAAAGAAACACCGCAGGTTCGCGGACGATGGCCCGCCCCAGAGCCACGCGCTGGCGCTGTCCTCCGGAAAGAGCTTTGGGAAGGCGCTTCATATACGGCCTGAGCCCGAGCGTATCCGCCGCCGCCGAAACGCGCTTTTCAATCTCGCTTTTCGAAAAACCCCTCAATTTGAGCGCAAAGGACATATTCTCCGCGACGGTCATGTGCGGATAAAGCGCGTAGTTCTGGAACACCATCGCGATGTCGCGGTCTTTCGGAGGAAGATTCGTGACGTCCTTGCCGCCAATGGTGATTCTGCCGCCTGTGGGCAGCTCCAGCCCCGCCACCATCCTGAGCGTAGTCGATTTGCCGCACCCGGAAGGTCCGACAAGCACCAGAAACTCGCCGTCGGCGACGGTCAAATCAAAACCCGCCACCGCCGGACGATCGCCCTTGGCGTAGACTTTCTCCACACCGCTGAATTCAACTGCCGCCATAGTCTTTTGATTATATCAAATTTCCGCCCGTCGCGCGCTTCACGATTTAAATACGCGAATTTGCTATAATACATGTCAATGAAACAGTATGACAATGTGTATGCCGTCGTTATCGCCGGCGGCGAGGGCCGCCGGTTGTGGCCGCTCTCGACGCCGGAGTTCCCCAAGCAGTTCATTTCCTTATTTGAAGGGAAGAGCCTCATCCGTCACGCGACCGACCGTCTCAAAGGCCTGATCCCGCCCGAACGGATATTTGTCGTAACCTCCGCAGACTTTCTGAAGTTGACCCGTAAGGCGCTGCCGGACATCCCCGCCGGGAACATAGTAGGTGAACCCTGCCGCCGCAATACCGCCGGCGCGCTCGCCATAGCCTGCGCTCTCGTCAAACGCCGCGGCGGTGACGATGCCGTCGGCTGCGTACTCCCGGCAGACCATCTCATCAAGCCTGCGGCAAAATTCCGCAAAACTCTCAAGGAGGCCGTCGCCGCAGCTTCGCGGTCCGACGCAATCGTAACCCTGGGAATCGTTCCCGACCGGCCGGCAAGCGAATACGGATACATCGAATGCGATACCAAGGCAAAAACGAAATACGGCAGCTCCACCGAAGCGGTACGCCGGTTCGTGGAAAAACCCGACAGGAAAACCGCTGAAAAATACCTCAAAACCGGACGCTATCTGTGGAACGCCGGCATGTTCATCTGGCGGGCGAAAACTCTCGAAACCGCTTTTGCCGCGGCAGCGCCGGACATAGGGTCGATCATAAACCCTTTGGCGAAAGCGAAGAATCCCCGGACCGCCCTCAGAAAACTCTACCCCGGCATAAAATCCATCTCCTTCGATTATGCGGTAATGGAGAAGATACGCAACATCCTCGTGACAAAATGTTCCTTCGACTGGGACGACGTAGGCTCCTGGCTTTCTTTTTCCGAACATTTCGACGCGGACGGCAGGGGTAACCGCCGCATCGGCAGAACGGCGGTCTACGAAACTTCCAATTCCACCGTGGTCTCGGACGGTTCCCATCTGGTCGCCGTCGCCGGGTTGCGCGATGTCGTGGTCGTCAGAACAAAGGACGCGACGCTGGTGATGTCGGCGGACATGGCTGATAAAATGAAAGCCTTATGCGACTCGTTCATGCCCGCGGATGGGAAGTGAAATACGCCTCCTTGAGCCGTTCCACCGAAACATGAGTGTATATCTGGGTCGTTGACAGCGAAGAATGCCCGAGCATCTCCTGCACGGAACGGAGATCCGCGCCGGAATCCAAGAGATGCGTGGCAAACGAATGCCGCAGCTTATGAGGCGAAAGATCCGCGGGCAAAGAGGCGAATTCCAGATACCGCTTCATCCGCCTCTCCACGAACCTCGGTGAAACATGCCTCCGTTCGTCGGTCAGAAACGCGTTTGCCGATTCATGCGCGAGAATCGGATTTTCCGCTTCTATGAAATCGCGCAGCGCCGTAAGCGCCGTAAGCGCCGGACGGCCGAGAATGACCAGCCGGTCCTTCGAACCTTTGCCGGTGACGATCAGACATCCGCGGGCGAAATCGATATCCCCCCACTTGACCGCCACAAGTTCGCTTATGCGGCAGCCGGTGGAATAGAGAAATTCGAAAATAGCGATATCGCGCAAAGCGGCATACTCGCCGAGCATCCCCGCCTTGTGCATCCTGCGAGGAGCGGCGAGAAAACTCTTGATCTGTTCCACCGACAGAGTTTTGGGAAGAACCTTTGCCTTGCGCGGTCCTTTGAGCACGGAAAAAGGATTGTCCACGATCACGCCCGAACGCTGCAGACAGCGGAAAAACGCTCTGGCCGACGCGAGCTTGCGCCGTAGAGTCGCCGCGCCGGCTCCGGCGCGGGAAAAAAGCACGGTGAAACGCCTCGCATCCTCCTCGTTGAACGCGGTCCAGTCGAAAGGAGGCTCGCAATCGCTCCCCCATTTGGAGGAAACAAGCTGCGCAAGGTCGCTCAAATAGGCGTTTTGCGTATGTTCAGAGGCGTTCCTCTCGGCAAGAAGCCGCTCGCGGAAAAACGCAAGCGCCGGATCGCGCATGGCGGATTTATTCGGAAGCGGGCCCATCTATCACCTCCGCCGATTTCTCGGAGGATGAAGGGATGTTTACCAGACCAAGTTCAACGGCCTTCTCTTCGTATCCGGGAATCTTGTCGCGATAAGCGACAGCCACACGCTTCAGCGCCATGACCTGCCGCGACGAAAGCGACTGCCTGCGCGCATACTGGTCGGCAAGCGACTTTACGAAGCCCTTGTCGTCGTAGACTTTCTTGCCCTTCTTGCTCTTCGGCCGCCACTCGGTGACCGTCTCCATCAGTTTGAGGATCCCGGGGATTGTAGGATCGGCCGGTTCCACGCTGAAACCTTCCGGCACAAATTCGCTAAGCTTCGCCCGGACCTCGGCGGCGTCGTCAAGCGCGCCGGCGTTCTCGCCGACCGCCCGCGCCAGAATCTGGAACTGCTTGGGTGAAAGCCCCTTGCCGCGATCGACCTGTTCGCGCAGCGACTTGAGGAACGGATTCTTCATCATCCCGCCGATCCGGTCCACCGTCTGGAAACAGTACTTGACGAGTTCGGCATCGGCGCGCTTGACCACGGCGACTCCGGTTCCGAGCCCGGCTTCCTTGAGCACGGCCTCGGCGTCCTGTATCTGCTCGGCGTACATGAGCACCATCCGCACGAGAAATTCAAGCTGCCTCGCCGAAAGCGGTTTTTCGCCGGCCGCCTGCTCTTTGACGCTTTCGACGAACGCCTTGTCGTCATAGACGCGCTTGCCGATCTTCTTCGCCGGTTTCCATTCCTTGACCTGGTCGAGAAGCGCGAAAACCGTATCGAATTTCGCGCGGTCCGGCGGCGGTTCGGCGCTGTCTTTTATCTCTTTGAGGAATCTGGCGTAGAAATCGGAGAGCATCACGTCCATAGGCTCGCCCTGCTCTTCGACCTTGTCGAGTTCCGCCTCCATCTCGGCGGTGTAGCCCACGTTGAAAAGCGAATCCATCTTTTTGACGAGCCAATCGCAGACCAGCTTGCCGCGCTCAAGCGGAACGAGTTTCTTTTTCTCCGTTTTGGCGTATTCGCGGGCTTTGAGCGTTTCGATAGTCGCGGCATACGTCGAAGGACGTCCGACGCCGTTCTCCTCGAGCGCCTTGATGAGCGAGGCTTCGGAATAATGCGACGGACCCTTGGTCTGCTTCTCGTCGGCGATCCACCTGACCGCTTCAAGCCGTTCGCCGATTTTGACGTCGGGAAGTCTGGCGACCTCGTCGGAATCCTCGTCATCCTCCCCGTCGCTGCGTTTTTTCGAAAGTGAAAGCTTCATGACTTTCAGAAACCCTTCGAAATTTATTTCCGTCGCCGAAGCCGTGAAAAGATACTGATGGGCGAGCGCCGGTTTGCGCGCCTCGATGCAGAGGGTCTTGACGGTGGTCTTGGCATCGGACATCTGGGAGGCGACGAACCGCCGCCATATGAGATCGTAGAGTTTCAGCTCGGAGGCGTCCATCGACGCGCGCTGAGGCGTGAGCTGAACATCGGTCGGACGGATCGCCTCGTGGGCCTCCTGCGCCGAAGACTTCGATTTGAACACGTTCGGCTTTCCCGGATAGAAGTCGCCGCCGTAGTTCGAAACGATAAAGTCTTTGGCTGCCGTGCGGGCCTGCTCGGAAACGTTGACCGAGTCTGAACGCATGTAGGTTATAAAACCTTTTTCATAAAGACTCTGGGCAAGCTTCATGGTCTTGCCCGGCGACATTCCGAGCACCGATGAAGCGGCCTGCTGCATGGTGGAGGTGGTGAACGGCGGCAGCGCCCGGCGGATCTTCGGCTGCGATTTTATATCGGTCGCCTCCAGTTCCGCGCCGGCGAGATCCAGAAGAATGTTGTTTGCCGTCTCCTTCGACCGGATTTCGGGTTTTTCACCGTCAAACCGCGAAAGCTTGGCGACGAACGTCAGTTCATCCGCTTTGCGTTTGGCTTCGACACCGAGCAGGAAATACACTTCCGGCTTGAACTCGTCGATCTCCCTCTGGCGCTCGACGAGCAGACGAAGCGCGACCGACTGGACCCGCCCCGCCGAAAGCGTCCGGTTGTTGGGGCAGTTGACGTTCTTCCATAAAAGCGGCGAAACCTTGTAGCCGACGAGACGGTCCAGGATGCGACGCGCCTGCTGGGCGTCGACCCGCGCCATATCGATCTCGCCCGGCTCGGAGACCGCCTTCAGAACCGCCGACTTCGTAATCTCGTTGTAGGTGACGCGATGGAACGGCTTGTCGGCCGCGACCGGAGAGAGCACTTCGCGCAGATGCCACGCGATCGCTTCCCCTTCGCGGTCCGGGTCGCTCGCGAGAAATATCTCGTCAGCCGATTTGACCGCGCTCTTGAGCTCGCTTACGACCTTGTTTTTCCCTTCCGAAACCTCGTAGACGGGAGTGAATCTCCAACGGTTCTCCCCCTCCTCGGATATTTTAATCGCTCCGTTCTCCTTGGGAAGATCGCGGATGTGACCGACACTCGACTTCACGATGAAATCTCCGCCGAGATATTTGCCGATCGTCTTCGCTTTAGCCGGGGATTCAACGATCAACAGTTTTTTTGCCATGTCCTTCTCCTTGATTTCCTGTCCGACGCTCAGCTGAAATCACCCATGGCGCGCAGCTTTTCGTAGCGCTTGGCGACCAGCTCGTCGATATCCAGTTTCTTCAGCTCCTTGAGCGCCGCGAGAACGGCCTTCTTGACATTCCCGCACGCGGCGCTGTGGTCCATCTGCGCTCCGCCTTTAGGCTCCTTGACGATAACGTCCACCGCATTGAGCTTCTTGAGGTCACCCGCCGTTATCTTGAGCGCTTCCGCCGCTTCCGGCGCCTTGGAGCCGTCGCGCCAAAGAATCCCGGCGCATCCTTCGGGCGAAATTACCGAATAGACGGCATTCTCCATCATGAGCACCCTGTCGCCGACAGCAATGGCGAGCGCTCCTCCGGAACCGCCTTCTCCGGTAATGACCACCACCACCGGCGTACGCAGAAGCGCGAAAACCTCGAGCGATTTCGCGATGGCCTCCGCCTGGCCGCGGGCTTCGGCGGTATCGCCGGGATATGCTCCCGGCGTATCGACAAAAGTGACGACAGGATTCCCGAACTTCTCGGCGAGCTTCGCCAGACGCATCGCCTTGCGGTAGCCGTCAGGATTGACCATTCCGAAATTGGCCGAAAGATTCTCCTCGACGTTGGCGCCCTTGTGATGGCCGAGAACCAGCACTTTCTCGTCTCCGATGGTGGCGAAGCCGCCGATAAGCGCCCTGTCGTCGCTGACAAGGCGGTCGCCGCGCAATTCTTCGAAATCGGTGCAGACGTTGCTGATGAAATCCCAGATATGCGGACGTTTCGGATCTCTCGCGAGCTTTACGCAATCCATTGCAGTTTTCTTCGCCATCTTCAGAACCCCCAGTAATTGAGCATCTTGGAAATGAACTTCTTAAGTTCGCCGCGTTCGACGATCCTGTCGATAAAGCCGTGCTTCTCTAAATACTCCGCCGACTGGAAATCATCGGGAAGCTTCTGGCGGATCGTGTTTTCAATGACCCTGCGCCCGGCGAATCCGATAAGCGCCCTGGGTTCGGAAATGTTGATGTCTCCGAGCATGGCGTATGAAGCGGAAACGCCTCCGGTGGTCGGATCGGTAAGAACGGAGATGTAGGGAAGCCCCGCATCCTTGAGTCTGCCGATGGCGGCGGAAGTCTTCGCCATCTGCATGAGCGAAAGGATTCCCTCGTGCATGCGCGCTCCGCCCGAAGCGCTGAAAAGAACGAGCGGACGGCGCTCGGCTATCGCCTGTTCACACGCGCGGACGATTCGCTCGCCGGTGCCGGTGCCGAGACTTCCTCCCATAAAGGAGAAATCCATCACCCCGAGCATCACCGGATGAGAATCAAGCTTACACGTTCCCATGACAATCGATTCCGTTTCTCCGGTCTTGGCGATCACGGCTTTGACCTTGTCCGAATAAGAACCGGTCGCATCGCAGAATTCGAGATGGTCGGAATACGAAACCTCACGGAACAGTTCCGTGAACGTACCTTCGTCGGCGATCTGGGCGATCCGCTCGCGGGCGGAAAGCCGCCCGTGGTAGTTGCACTTGGGGCATATGGAGCCGTTTTTCCTCCACCGCGCCTTCTCAAAGTGGCTTTTGCACTTCGGACAGACAGCCCACAATTCTTTCGCCGACGGAATTTTCACCTTCTCGGCGTTTTCAAACCATCCCATGGAGAAACCCTCCCTCTTGTTCCGTTTGTTAAAAAGAATCCATCCCGTCAGAACGGCATGAACACAACCCCGTAAATACTCGCCGGATTGCCGCCGACGGCTTTGAGCGAATGTCGGACCACCGAATTGTAATACGCCGTATCACCCGGCTTAAGCACGAACTTGTCGTTGCCGTAGGCAAGCTCGACCTCGCCGTCGAGACATATGATAAGCTCTTCGCCTTCGTGGGAAGACACCTCGTCGACGCCGTCTGCTGCAAATTCGATACGGAAAGGATCCATGTGCCGGTCGGGCTTGCCGAGCGCCAGCGAATGGGAAGCGTAACCGAGAGTATTGGTCCCTGCCTTCGCCACCTGGGCCGAACCGAGATCTTCGGCGCGGGTGATGATCGGATCGGGCTTGAACTGATCGTCCATAAACGTTCCAAGGCGCTGTCCGAGGGCTCTCGAAATCTTGGTCAGAACACCGAGAGCGGGCATCACTTCGCCCTTTTCAATCGCGTTTATCACCTTTTCGTCGATTCCGCTCTTCTGCGCGAGATCGTAAACGCTCATATCAAGCTTGTCGCGATAAGTCTGGATTCGCTTACCGACGCTCTGTTTTTTTGCCATACATTACCTCTCTCATCTCTTAGATGAGCGGTATTATAACAAAATATTAAGCATCTCCGCTACAACTTTGCCGCTTTTCAAAAGCGACTCGACGGAAATCTTGTCCATCGTATCAGCATCGGTGTGCCAATAGGAATTATTCGGCCCGTATTCAAAATCAATCATTCCGATAGCCTTGTAGCCTTTTTCATGGAACGGCAGATGATCGTCCTTGACATGCTCATCCCAAAGCGACACCAGATCGGGATACCCGGCGCGTCTGGCCGCATGCACGGCGATTTTAGCGAGAGTGGGCGAGCCGTTGGCGGGAATTTTAATTGAAAGATCCTTGTCTCCGATCATATCCAGGCACACCACCGCCTGTATTTTCATTCCCTTCGATTCTACATAATCGACAGCTCTCCTGGCGCCCCAAAGCCCATCGTTGGGTCCGTATTCATTCATGCACTCCTCACCGTCGGTCCAGACGCAGAGCAGGTTGCCTTTGGGCGTTTTCCAGCTTGAGAGCGAGTTGGCCAATCCGACCAGCAAGCCGGAAGTTGAAGCCCCGTCATTGGCTCCCGGACACTTGATCCCGGGTTTGGTATCGTAATGGGACAGTAGAACAACCCAACGCGCATTCTTGTCCCCGGACGAAAATTCTGCATACAGGTTGATGAGCGTTTTCTCGCCGTTAGGAGTCTGGACCTTGAAAACATCGCGCCGGACATCTGCTCCGGCGGCGCTTGCCGCGTCAAGAATGCAGTTGGACGCAAGCCGTCCGCGGATAGTCCCGGCGTCACGGGGAGTGTGCTCACTTACGAGCGTCTTGGCCGTGCGGTACGCCAAATCGGCATCCGCCTGCGAAAAAACAAGCCCTGCCGCCAACAAAACTGCGGAAAACATCAGTCGACCTCAACACCTATCATTTTAATAATGCGGTCCAAATCGTCATTATTGAAGAAATCAATCTCGACGACACCCTTCGTGTGCCGACCGTTCGCATGGGTGACACCGCTGGTGACGCGAACCGCGCAACCGAGATGGCGCTTCATCTTTTCGGACAGATTGCGAACGTAATTATCCGGCAGATCAGGAACCCCCTTGGGCTTGTCGGCAACAGGCTCGCGCATGCGCGCGACCTTCTTTTCCAGCGCCCTGACCGTCAACTGATCGTTCACGCAGTCGCGCGCAAGCAGAATACGCTCTTTTTCGTCATCTACGGAGAGAAGAACCTTGGCGTGTCCAACCGAAAGCGCAAGACTTGCAACAAGCATCCTGACCTCGTCCGGCAGTTCAAGAAGACGCGTTGAATTCGCTATCGTCGCACGCCCCTTGCCGACCCACTCGGCAACCTCCTGCTGGGTGAGGTTGAACTTATCCTGCAGCGTCCGGTAGGAAACAGCCTCTTCGATCGGGTTCAGGTCCTCGCGCTGCAGATTCTCGGTCGTTGTCATTGCCGCGGCGGTAAGATCGTCCGCCTCGACCAGCGTCACACGGATCTTTTCCCACCCGGCAAGCTGCGCCGCCCTGAGTCTGCGCTCACCGGCGATAAGCTCGTACCTGCCGGCGGAATTCTTGCGTACCGTCGGCGGTTGCACAAGTCCGCTCTTCTTGAGCGAATCGGCGAGTCCCTGCAATTCTTCTTCGGCGAAATCACGGCGCGGCTGGTAAGGCGAGCGCTCGATATCCATTATCTTAAGTTCAAGCGTTCCGCCCGGCGCAGACGCCGCGACAACAGGAGAAGCCGGCAGCGGAACCGAAGGCGTATCCGGAATCAGCGAACCAAGGCCACGGCCGAGGCCGTGGCGTTTTCTGTCAACCGAGACGGGGGCCTTGGAGGTCCCCGTCGCTTTCTTCAGATAAGGATTGGTCTGTTTCGACACGTCAAACCGCCGATCAGAAGTAGCAGTTGACAAAAGGAAGAACAGGAATCGCGTTATCGAGCATGATGTTCACGAGACCGATCTGGAAGCCCCAAGGACACTCGCTGGCGATGTTGACGAAACCGATCTGGCAGCCGTGAAGCTCGGAAGTGTAGTTGATGATGAGACCAAGCTGGAGACCGTAAGCGACGGCAGCATAGTTGCCGAAAAGCGCCGCCATCATACCGTAGGACTGCTCCCTGGTGACGGTGGCCAGACCAGCGACCTGCAGACCGTTGAAATTACCCTGGTAAGCACCGAGAAGGTTCACGTCCACGCCCCAGAATTCCTCCGGACGATAGGCGATGACGCCGGCTTCAAGACCGTAAGAGTCGCCGAATGCGATATTTCCGCCGGCCGAAGCGCGAACACCGTAAACATCAGCAGAGGCCCAGTTGCAGAGCAGGGATGCCTGAACACCCTTGAGATCATCGCGCGTGGCCATCGCTACGCCGCCGACACCGATACCGTACATCTTGGGGGCATCCGTGTAAAAAAGATTGACATCAAGACCGAACACGTCCCAACGCGCACGGCCCCAGGGAAGCTGAAGCGGAGAAGCGATGCCGACGGCAACCGGAGTCCAACCGACTGCACCGTCATAAACCCGCTCCTTTTCTTCGGTCTTCGCGAAAGAGGGGAGTGAAACTGCGATCGACAGGGCTACAAAAGCGACCTTGGACATTTTCTTCATTTTGATCATTCCTTATTTTTTGATGTGAAATCTTCGGTGATATTTTACACTTTCGCCGGAACCTCGTCAAGCGCACCGCCGGTATTTTTGAGGTGGCGCGCTCTTACCTTGACAAAGATGAAGCAGGTCACGGGAACGGTCAGGATATACAGAGCCCCCACAACTCCGATCGTCAGCCAGAAATCAGCCGCGAGAAACGCAATCAGCAGCAGCAGTCCGGCGATTGTGTACGGGAGCGCTCTGCGCGGGATGTGCACAGACTTGAGCGAAATCGTCGGAAGACGTGACGCCATGAGCGTTCCGACGAACAACAGCATGAAAATCCCGACATACGGCGGAAGCGTCCACCCTCCGCAAAGCGACAGCAGCGCCGGCGTAAGAACCATCCAGCATCCGCCCGGCGCAGGAACACCGGTAAAGAAATTTTTCCAGTACGGCGCGGTCTCCTGCTCGAGCATCGTATTGAAACGTGCCAGGCGGAAGCAGTCGCACATGGCGTAGAAAAGCGAACTGGCAAGAACCGTGCGGATGAGAACGGGATTTACGCTCTGCCCGTCAATGACATGGGCAGGTCCGCCGGTAAACCAGAAATACATGAACATCGCCGGTGCAACGCCGAAATTCACGAAATCGGCAAGCGAATCCAGTTCCGCACCCAGTTTCGACGAGGCATTAAGAAGTCTCGCCACCCGACCGTCGACACCGTCACAAATACATGCGACCAGAAGCGCCCACAACGCAGGCCAGAACCGCCCCTCGGACGAAAGCGATATCGAGGTGATGCCGCAGCATGCCGCAAGCGAAGTGATAAGATTGGGAACGATCGCGCGAAGCGGCACCCGGTCGGGACGCGTTTCGCGCGACTTCCTGCGTTTGCCTCTTATCCTGAACTTGCTCATGACAAATGACCGAGAACTGTTTCGCCCGCCACCATGATCTGCCCAACGCGCACTTCCGGTCTGGAGCCCTCGGGCAGATAGACGTCAAGGCGGCTACCGAAACGGATAAGTCCGAAGCGCTCGATACGCTCAAGCTTCTGCCCTTCCTCGACCTGCGGCACGATGCGCCTGGCTACGAGACCTGCGATCTGCGTGACGGCGTAGACCTGGCCGTTCTCCGCCTTCACGAGATAGTTGCAGCGCTCGTTATCCTTGGACGCCTTGTCGAGCGAAGCGTTGAAGAACTTGCCGGGGATGTACTCCTTCCTGAGAATCTCGCCGGCTGTGGGCATGCGGTTGACATGAACGTTGAAAACGCTCATGAACACCGAAACTCGCCAGCACTTGCGCCCCTTGTATTCTTCAAGTTCTCCGAACGAATCCGGAAGTTCGCATTCCTGAATGAGGCAGACCCTGCCGTCAGCGGGCGACAGCACCGCTTTTTCATCCTCCGGCTGATACCGTTCGGGATCGCGGAAGAAGAGAAAGACGCCGTAGGCGAGCAGGAAAAGCGGAATTGTCAACACGCTCAGCCAGCCCTTGGCGAAAACGGCAAACAGCACGGCTATCGCCAATGCGATGGATCCGAACTTGATTCCTTCACGGTTTATGTGAGGGAAAAGGTATGCGCTTGTCGAAAACTCGGGTTTCGGCTCTTCCATGGCCGCCTCCTTGAAATATTCTTCAGCTTACCCGGATGTGGATTCCGCCGCCTTCGCCCTCATTTTTCGGAGCTTGGGGCTTGGGGCCGTTCTTCCGGGGCGGCCCGACGAGAGCGCCGTGAACACGGCCGAGCGTCTTCGGAGCCTGCTCGATAAAGCATTCATTCTTGATTTCTTCAAGAACACGGTTGATGACGTCCTCGCCAAGTTCGCGGTGGGCGTTCTCACGGCCGCGGAACTGCAGAGTAAGCTTCACCTTGCAGCCTTCCTTCAAGAAACCGCGAATCTGGTTGATCTTGTAGTTGAAGTCGTTCGTGTCGGTGCCGGGATGGAATTTGACTTCCTTGACCTTCTGCACCTTTTGGGCTTTACGCGCCTGCTTGGCCTTGATGGACTCTTCGTATTTGAATTTTCCGTAGTCCATTATCTTGCAGACCGGCGGAACGGCATTAGGCGTAATCTCAACAAGATCAAGCCCTCTTTCATCCGCCATGCGCTGTGCATCGCGCGTCGCCATGACGCCGAGCATTTTACCTTGAGCATCAAGAACGCGGACCTGCGGAACGCGAATCTTGAAATTTACACGAGTGAACTGTGCGATAACCCACCTCTTTTTTGTTGTTTATGATTTCAATATTGTATCACAATCAGACCAATCTGCGCAACCGTTCACCGGCTTGGAATATCGCCACCTCTTGAAACAGTTTACATCACTCGCATCAAGCATGTTTTATGAGCATTCAACCTATCGCGTCTTGTTTACACCCATATGCAAAACTGTTATACTATCTGAAATCTCAAGCGACACTCATACAGTCGGCAGATAAAACCACAAAGGAAAGAAATCAAACATGAAAAGCGCAAAAGCAGCAATTGTTGTTCTGGCGACATTGGTCGCAGGTTACGTAACGGCAGGGCCCGATGCGGATAAGATCGCCGCAACCGGCGTAAAGATTTTCCAACAATCCAAAATGCAGGGATTTGACTGGACCATGTTCGAATACGAAGGCTGCGAAGCGTGGGTTGTCGAACCGGCCAAGCCGGCACAAGGGAATCCGTGGGCGTGGTGCATGGAATGGCCCACTGCATTCCAGAACCGCACCGGAGTGAAAGCGCTTCTGGAATCCGGTTACCGCTGGGTCACCTTCAATCCCGCCTACGCAAAGCACTGCAACAAGTCCCCCGCCGGGAACCAGAACGACGAAATGATCGCAAAGCGCCGCAAGTTCCAGGAATTCCTCATCCAGACGCTCGGTCTTGAAAAGCGCGCCTGCCTCATCGGAATGAGCTGGGGCGGCTTCTACTCGATCCGCTATGCTTCAACCCATCCTGAATGCATCAAGGCGATCTATATCGACGCCCCGCTGCTCGACTTCTCCACGCTTGCCGGCTTCAAGACCAAGAACTGGCAGAGTCTTGCTAAGTTTTACCCCGGTCTCACCCCCGATTATGTCGGCGCCGACGATCCGATGCAGCCGGTGCACCACACCCGCGCCGAGAAGATCGCCAAGGCGAAAATCCCCGTCCTGTGCGTATACGGCGGCTCGGACAGCGTCGTTCCCGCCGAATCCAACTGCATGCGCTTCGCCGAAGCTTTTGAAAAAGCCGGCGGTCACATCCGCATGTGGCGCGACAACAAGCGCGGCCATCACCCCCACGGTCTCGAGCCGAACGAAAGCAACGTCTTCCTGAATTTCTTCAATTCGGCGAAATAACGCCCGCCGACATCCGGCAACATCAAAGCGCCGCAACTCAACCTTCGGTTGTCGCGGCGCTTTTTCTTTCCCTAAAACACTCGCCTTTACCCTTAAACTTTATTACGGCGCCGGAACCGGAAGCACGAACACTGAAGTGTCGGAAGACGTTCCGGAGTAAAACGCCGGGTAGTGCGTTTCGCCGATGACGGCGGTACTCACATTGCCCGCGTCGTACGCAACCTTCTCTTCGCCGGAAGCGAGAATTTCCGGCTCCGGCCATTCCATCGGGCGATTGAAAATCCAATCGGCATTGACGAAGCGGCGTTTGAGTTTCTTCGCGCCGCGCTGATAGTAGTAATTGCAGAGCTTGCCGCTTTTGCGGTCAAGAACCAGACTCGGCGTGGACTCCAGCACGTCGCAGATGTTGGTCTTTTCCTTCTTCCAGGTTTTGCCGCCGTCAGGCGACGTGAGCTGAAACTGGCACTTCGCTCCGCCCTCGCTGCGGGCGATGCAGAGAATGCGCCCGCCGCCCAGATGCACCGCCGACTGCTCCGTCGGCCATTCGTCCTTGGCGAGATCCTTCTCGATGACGTTCTGCCTCCATGTGCGTCCGTTGTCGGCGCTCACGAGCGTTCCCCAGGCGTGGCTCAAGTCCTTGCGGTAGGTTCCGGAAAACCAGAGCGACACAAGACCTGCACCGGGAACCTCGAAAACATCGGTAATCTGCATCGGCAACGGCGAAAGCTCCGGCGTGGAGATCTTTTCGAACTTGACTCCGTCCTTGCTCCGGTAGAGATCGTGGTGCGGCTTGCTCCCGCCCCAGGAGCGGACC
>JAEIGA010008176.1_pt1 | contig 15856 bp, 16 predicted proteins | sample 9270691 | NCBI WGS metagenome assembly JAEIGA01 (sample SAMN17057246, study PRJNA624740) | gut metagenome | biome: biome; isolation source: fecal sample | host: Bos grunniens | place: China: Xizang | collected 2019
CCACCACCTCGCTGACGGTCCAAGTGCGACCACATACGGGTCAAACGAGGAAGCATATACTGGAGGTGCGCCATCTCCACCTGCGTTTTGGCATAGGATGTTTGGGCGCGATGGAGGAAAATTTCGAGAATAAGGATTGTTCGGTCTATCACACGAACGGGCTGCTTGTGGTTGTCCTTAATCTCGTTTTGATTATGGGCATTGAGTGCTTTTTCGATATTGCGTAACTGACGAGGAGAGAGCTCATCGTCGAAAATTACCATATCGATAAAGTCGTCAGTATCAGCGAATTGCTGGACATACTGGTTGATCTCCTGAAGTTTTCCTTCACCCACATACGTGGACGTGTTAGGTGAGTCAAGACGTTGCACAAAACGCTTGACGCAGTTGGTATTGTTGGTGTCGGCAAGGAAAGCCAACTCGTCGAGATATTCTTTTGTTCGTTCTTCGTTTTGGTTAGGTGTGATAAGTCCCACGAGAACGGCATTTAGTTTCCCCATATGGCGATTTATTGTTAATTCTTGGATTGTAAAGAACGGAATATAGCGGCACGAACAAAGCAGTTGAACCTGATGTAAACTTTTGGTTTTCTGGTCTTTGGGTTTATAGGAGCATCCGGTTCTGGGGTTTTAAGTTGCGCTTGAAAGCGCTGTTTCCAAACCGCTACCAATGCTTCGTCTTTGAGTTCTACTTTCGCACGTTGGCAAGCCAAGGTCCAGTTATCCAGACGTTTCTTTTCCGCACCAGTTGGTGGATTCTTTTTCCAATCACGTGGATGTTCGATCACGTAGGACTCTTGTGCACATTGTGCGATGAGATTGCCATTCTCGTCATACGCCCCTTTTCGGCGGAAGACTGTTTTACTCTTTTTGGTAATCTTACCCCGCAGGGTATCAATTGGAAAAACGAGATCAGATTTTGCCATAATTGTGTTCGCTATGTTCACGCTAAAGGTGAACGTTGTTGTTTGTAACCATTGTTTCTCTTGTCACATCCGTTAGACAGCGGAATCACTAAGTAATCACTAACTAATAACTAACTTAAGACAAGGATTTGCAAAGGTAGTAAAAAGTTTAGACATGTGCAAATTTTCGAGAGAAAAACTGAATAACTCGTAAAAAAAAGCACTCGGTTGAGTGCTTTTTTGTGGTTAATGAGCTTGGAGCCAGTTGGTTCCGATGCCACAATCAGCGATGAGAGGGACAGTGAGATGGACGACATTTTGCATCTCGCTGACTACGATTTCGCGAACTCTATCGACCTCAGCAACAGGGACATTGAAGTTTAACTCATCGTGAACCTGCATGATCATTTGCGTATTCAGTCGCTCCTCTTTCAAGCGTCGGTGAATAGTGACCATTGCCATCTTAATGATATCCGCAGCCGTACCTTGGATTGGCGAATTGACGGCATTGCGTTCAGCAAACGATCGAACAGTGGCGTTATGCGACAGGATATCAGGCAGATAGCGTTTGCGTCCGAAGAGCGTAATGGCATAACCTTGCTGACGGGCCAGTTCTTTTTGCCGTTCAATATAATCAATTACCCCTGGGAAAGCAGCGAAATATCCATCGATGAGCGCTTTGGCTTCGGAACGCGAACAGTCAAGTTGCTGAGCTAAGCCAAATGCGGAAATACCATAGATAATGCCAAAATTAGCGGTTTTGGCTTGACGGCGTTGGTCTTTTGTTACTTGTTCGATAGGGACATTGAAAATTTTAGCAGCCGTGGCAGCATGGATATCTTGTCCCGAACGAAAGGCTTCAACAAGATGCGGATCTTGCGAAAAATGTGCCATAAGACGGAGCTCAATTTGCGAATAATCGGCAGATAGGAACAAGCAACCTTCGTCAGGAATAACCGCCTGGCGAATGAGTTGTCCGCGTTCAGAACGGATAGGTAGGTTCTGAAGATTGGGGTTGGAAGAAGATAAGCGCCCTGTGGCAGTAACTGTTTGGTTATAAGTAGTATGTATCTTTCCCGTAGCAGGATTGATATAGGTCGGAAGTGCAGAGATATAAGTCGAGATAAGTTTCTTGAGTTCACGATATTCAAGAATCAAACTCACTACTTCGTGCTTGGGTTTGAGAGCAAGAAGTACCTCTTCGGAAGTAGAATATTGTCCATTTTTGGACTTCTTTGCCTTCGCATCCAATTGGAGTTGGTCGAAAAGAACTTCGCCAACTTGCTTTGGAGAATTGATGTTGAAAGTCGTTGATGTAGATGTATATATCTGTTGTTCAAGGGTTTGCAACTCTTGGTTGAGTTGTAGTTCGGCTTGTTTGAGCATATTGACATCAATACGTACACCTGCCTGTTCCATCTCGCGAAGTATAGCAGCGAGGGGGAGTTCGACTTCTTGATAAAGATTCCAAAGCGATGTATCCGCCTTGAGCGCCGCCCATTGGATAGGCAGGGAGGGATTGTATGCCAGTTCTGGGTTGAGCAAATAACTCACCAAACGTCCCTCCAATGATTCTTGAGATACAACCTCATCCTTTGGAGTTCCTTCGGCTTCAAAAGCAGCAAACAAATCTAGCGTCGCTTCTGCTTTCTTCTTCGAATTTTGAATTTTTGATGGTGAATTTTTGACTTTAATATCCTCTTTATTCGGAGCTTGTTTGAGCAAAGAGTTAAACTCTAATTCTCTGTATAATGGCGTCAACTTTTCCCAGTTTTTCTCCTGGTATACAAGTGATTGCGCGTTAAATTCAAGAGGTACATCGGTCTTGATGGTCGCCAAGAAATAGGAAAAACGAATCTCCTCGACCTGCTCTTGCACCTTTCGTTGAAGAGCCCCCTTGAGTTGGTCGGTGTTGGCTAGGAGATTTTCGATAGACCCAAACTGTTGCAGCAGTTGCACAGCAGTCTTTTCTCCCACTCCTTTGCAGCCTGGTATATTATCACTACTATCACCCATAAGTCCAAGAAGGTCAATTACTTGCTTCTGATTTTGTAAGCCATATTTATTGCATACTTCTTGGGGGCCTAGTTTCTCAAAACCGCCTGTATGGCGTGGGCGGAACATAAAAATATGATCCGTAACAAGCTGTCCATAGTCTTTGTCTGGGGTTGCCATATAAACCTCAAATCCCTCCTTCTCGGCTTTGTGCGCAAGTGTACCAATCACATCATCTGCCTCATAGCCTGCGACTTCTAGCACAGGAATATTCATAGCTTGGAGAATCAGTTTGATACGCGGAACAGCCCAACGAATATCCTCGGGTGTCTCTTGGCGCTGCGCCTTGTATTGCTCGAAAGCCTCATGGCGGAAAGTAGGTCCAACAGGATCAAAAGCCACTGCTATATGACTGGGTTTGAGGCGCTTAAGTAGATCTTCAAGAGTAACAACAAACCCAAAAATGGCAGATGTATTCTCTCCGCGAGAGTTCATACGTGGTGCGCGGATGAAAGCGTAGTATGCGCGGTATATCATCGCGTAGGCATCAATGAGGAGGAGGGTTTTCATAATGTTGAATTATGAATTGAGAATTTTGAATTATAAATTACCAAGCGATCGGAGATAGTCCGTGTTGCTGTAGGTAGTTGTTGGCTTGAGAAAAATGTCCACATCCAATGAAACCGCGATAAGCACTCAAGGGGCTTGGGTGAACGGCAGTCAACACCAGATGCTTGCGTCGATCAATAAACTGTCCTTTGCGTTGGGCATAACTTCCCCAAAGCATAAAGACAATGTTTTCTCGCTGATTATTAAGTGCTTGGATAGCAGCATCCGTCAGTTCTTCCCAACCTTTTCCTTGATGACTACCAGCCTTGTGAGCTTCCACCGTGAGGGTTGCATTGAGTAGAAGTACTCCCTGTTCTGCCCACTTCGTCAAATCACCTGTATTGGGAATGGGTTTTCCCAAATCACGGTTAAGTTCCTTATAAATATTATCCAACGAAGGTGGAATCTTCACTCCATCTTGTACTGAAAAACAGAGTCCATGTGCTTGATTAACATCATGATACGGATCTTGGCCAATAATCACCACACGTACTTTGTTGAAGGGGCAAAGGTCAAAGGCACGAAAAATATGCTTTGCAGGAGGAAAGCATTGCGCAGTACGGTAAGCATTGCGTACAAAATTGGTCAGCAACTCAAAATAAGGCTTATCAAACTCAGGTTGCAGAACTTGTCGCCAGCTTTCATCAATCCGCACAGTCATAAGGTAAAGTTCAAAATGTTTGAAGAGTCCAAATGGTTAATCATTGAGGATGAGCATTGCATCACCATAATCACCAAAACGATACCCCTCCTTGACTGCCTCTTTGTATGCTTTCATTACTAAATCATGCCCTCCAAATGCACAAACCATCATCAATTGCGTGGACATCGGCATATAGAAATTCACGAAGAAAGCATTTGCAACCGTAAAGTTGTAGGGAGGATAAATAAATTTGTTAGTCCAACCTTCAAAAGCTTTTAATTGCCCATTCGTACCCACAACATGTTCCAGCGCACGCATTACCTCTGTACCAATAGCACAAATACGTTTGTTATCCGCATGAGCTTTATCCACTGCAGCAACTAGGTTTGCAGGAATACTGATTTGCTCACTCTCCACCTTATGCTTTGACAAGTCTTCGACATCTACCGACTTGAAATTACCTAATCCCATATGCGAAGTTAGGGTAAATGTTTCTACGCCCCGTATTTCTAGACGTTTGAGTAGATTTTTTGAGAAATGCATTCCTGCGGCAGGTGCAGCTACTGCTCCGATATGTTTGGCAAAAACAGTTTGATAACGTTCCTCATCCATTTCATCTACTGGTAAATCACCAAAAACCTCTTCATATTTTGTCAAAGTATCTTCATCCATAGGGCGATGAATATATTTAGGTAACGGAGTGACGCCCATAGCATACAATTGCTGCACAAATTCATTTCCCTCATAGTCAGTTAAGAAACGCAAAGTACGACCTCGAGAAGTAGTATTGTCTATCACCTCTGCCACAATAGTAGCATCCTCATCAAAGAAAAGTTTATTACCTATGCGAATTTTACGAGCAGGATCCACCAGCACATCCCAATAACGATTCTCATGCTGCAATTCGCGGAGCAAAAAAACTTCTATATTAGCTAATGTTTTCTCCTTTTGAGCATATAAACGTGCTGGGAATACCTTTGTATCGTTAGCTATGATAATGTCATCTTCAATGAAATAAGATGCTAAATCAGTCATTACTCTGTGCTCAATCTCACCAGTTTTTGCGTGTAAAACCAGCAAGCGTGCATCATCGCGAAAACGACTTGGGAACTGAGCAATTTGCTCTTCTGGCAATTTGAATTTGAAGTTACTTAATTTCATTATCTATCAAAGTTGTAAATTGTTCGAATGTCATACAATCCTCAACACGAATATCTCCTACTCTTGTGCGACGAAGCGCAATCAAATGTGCACCACTATTTAATCGTTGACCTATATCTCGGGCTAATGCGCGAATGTACGTCCCCTTAGAGCAAACGATTCGTAGCGATAATTGCATATCTTTCTCGTTGAATTTCAGGATTTCAATCTCATCTATCACGAGCAGTTTAGCCTTAAGCTCTACTTCCTCTCCCTGACGCGCCAACTTATATGCTCGTTTGCCGTCCACTTTAACAGCCGAAAACATGGGAGGGACTTGCCATTGTTCACCAGTAAAAGTAGGTATAACATCTTCAATCAAGATGCGAGAAATATGATTCGTCGGGTAGGTAGCGTCAATCTCTTTTTCGAGATCAAAACTCGGGGTTGTTGCTCCAAGTTGAAGAGTAGCTACATATTCCTTCTGGTGGGCTTGTAATTGGTCTATCAGTTTGGTTTTCTTACCAGTACATACAACCACAACACCCGTTGCAAGCGGATCAAGCGTGCCAGAGTGTCCCACTTTCAGTTTTTTTACACCCAACTTTTTACACAGTAACCAACGTGCCTTTCCAACCACATCGAAACTGGTCCAACGATAGGGTTTATCAAACGCTAATATTTCCCCCTCAACAAAGTCCATATACAATGGCAAAGATACCTGCGCAGAGGCAATAGATGGCAAAATATATTAATTTTTGTCGGCGTACAATATTTATCATAAATTTACAAGCCAAACATCCTGAGATGAATGCTGCCATAAATCCCACGACCATTGGTACTATCCCCAACGCACTCACTACTTCACCGCTTAATATATCCAATAGTTCTAGGAAAGCCTCACCCAAGATAGGAACCAACACCATAAGGAAGGAGAATTTGGTCACGCTCTCTTTCTTTACACCACAGAGCAATCCTGTAGCAATAGTTGTTCCACTTCGGCTAAGTCCTGGCAATACAGCCACAGCTTGAGCTAGACCTATGATAATAGCATCCTTGTAACTTACTTCGTGACCTAATCCTGCACGATGCTTGCTTATCCACTCGCTCAGATACAACAAGATAGCAGTCACACAGAGACAAATACCCACGAGTAGCAAACCACTTCCGAAGAATGCTTCCACTTGCTCTTTGAAAAACATTCCAACGACAAAAACAGGTATCATTGATACCAGAATCATTGCTACATAATTTTTATCCTCATTCCACTTCAAGGTTGTGAAAGACCCCTTGAAGATTTGCGCAACCTCTTTCCATAGAATCACCAATGTAGAGAGTACCGTAGCAGTATGCACTACAATCGCAAAAGTAAGATTCTCTTCACCTGAAGTACCCAGCAAAGCTTGACCGATTTCCAAATGTCCAGATGATGAAACGGGAAGAAACTCTGTTAGTCCCTGAATAACACCCAACAATAACGCTTCCCACCAACTCATTTTTTCTTTGGTTTATATAAAATGGCTAAAATCATAACTACAAATCCGAAGAGAGAAATCATAGGTCCTACAGTGATTCGACGAAACGAAAAGATGTCAGGATTGAACTCCCTTGCGCCACTTGGTTCTCCAACCATCAATGCAAATCCTATCACAATGATTAGCACACTAATGGCTATCAAAATCATATTCAATTTAGAAAGATTATATTTCATAAAGTTTATTGGTTTTCATTCGAATATACTTGCTCGTTGCTGCTAAAGAAGCAAAGCAAGTTATTGTAAGTCCACTTAATAGGATTGTTAAGAGTACAAACATTACATTCGTATAGGTCAATGAGAACAAGAAGATTCCTAAATGACTTACACAATAATAGTAAGTTAATGCTAACATCCCCAAAGCGATAACTGCGGCTTCAACACCCATTAACATATTGCGTCGCACAAAAGGCCACTTTATTACCCATGGAGTAGCTCCAACTAGACGCATCGTGTTAATAATAAAACGCTTAGAATATATTTGCAATTGGATCGTATTACTAATCAAAACAAGTGCAATAACGAGCAGTAGCAAACCGATTATTAGTAATACAATGGAGACCTCATTCAGGTTGCGATCAAGTGTATTGACAACATCCTCTTGATAAATAACATTATTCACATACGGTAAAGATGATAATTGGTAATCTATCATCTTCACACTATCTATCATTGTATATGTTGCCTTCAGACGGAGTTCAAATGCGTCTGTCAAAGGATTATAGCCAAGGAATTTAGAGGGGTCCTCGCCTAGATTCTTAATGTGGTCCAACAACGCCTCCTCACGTGATATATATTTGTAATCCAATTTATAAGGAGCTGCATTCAGCAAACGATGCATACGTTCTACATCATCTACACTTGCCTCATCTTGCATCACAATCGTCATGGTAACATTCTCACGCAAAGTTTCTACCAGTTCTCGCGAGGACATCAATACAACGCACTCTAGTCCAATGAGAAATAGGACCAAAGCCACAGAAATTGTGGTAGTTAAATGCATATTGAATAGACGATGTCGTTTCATTATATCGCAGAGAGGGCAGGTGTATTACCCGCCCAAAATAGAATTAATATTCCCACAGATCCTGCTCTATATTGAGCAACTCTGTTTCTATGCGCTCTTGCTCTTTGCGAATATCTTCACGTGTCGTAGCAATCTCAGGAATCATTCTTCCATACACATTATTTACCCCTACTAAATAAGAAGTATATTTCTTGTGCGTAAAGAAATCATCAAAAGTTACTCGCTTGGAGTCACTACCACGAGGAGTTACATATTGCTGCGCCATATATGGACGAAATGCATCAAAAGGTACCCAAAACAAAATCTGTCCATACAAAGCTTCCATAACTGACATGCCCTCGTAAATGCCTGCATTATCTACATTTAGAGGAGCTATTGCCATGATTTTAGAATATAAACGAGAATAATGACGATCAAAGAAAATAACCTCTTGTATCATAAACTTCAATTGGTTACGCACAAAGTTATTATATGAGTAGCCATTGAATGTCATCTTATCTGCTACTGAATCATAATTTAGCAGCATATACTCAGATGTAGCAATATCACCATCCCCCAATTCACCTGTGCGGTCGGTATTCAATACTGTAGGAATCATTTCCTTAGCCATTGGAGGAAGATTGAAGTATGGTTTCACATCACCCACATTTCCTGATTTCTCATAAACTGGCATACCATTCTCAATCGCACGGAGCATAGTTCTAAACAATGAACTATATTCTGGGTCTTCGGCTGAAACAGGAGTATATAATTGATAGTTCTGCTTAAAGCGCATATCTATAATACGATATACTACACGTGACCAAACCACATCATCCTTACGGTGAAACAAAGTGACTAGTGAATCAGAAGACTCTTTCAACTCTTGGGTTTCCAAACCGATGGTTCCCATCTCATTAAAAAAGCTAACACTATGTTGCGCATAGGTCATTACAACACCTAGCAAAGCAACGAAAATAACACTAATTCTTTTCATATATTGTTATTAATTTAATTCTATTGGAAGTCCACGCAATTGAACCTCTTTTCCATCAGGACCTTTGGCCTTGATATACATCAAGTTAATAGTATTTCCTTGTTTTAATTTCTTGATTGCAGCTAAAGCCTTTGCATCAAATTTATCTCCCTTTACCGAGATAGAAGCACCCGTTTGCAATTTCACTTGGAATGCGACAATCTCAAATTTTGCCTGCACCAAACCATCAGGTCCATAAGAAGCTACAATCTTATTCTTTGGGTTAGTCAAATGACGCAACGGTATCTTAGTATCCTCTGTTACCACACCATCAATCTCAAAGTATGCATCTGGACGAGGCAAATTTTTCACACGATAGGTATGAGATCCCATCAATATCTCTTGACTTCCAATACGTGCATATACCTCAATGTCTAAATTGTCTGATGAAGAAGCACTAGGCTTTATAATCCATAAGTCATTTTTACGAGAAATATTCGCCTGCTTACATTTTACTTCCAACTGATTACTGCTAATACCAGGCACAGATACAGAGAAAGGGTTGTCATAGCCTCGGTACATAATATTCAAATCCATGTTAGAAATAGTTGCACTAGGCTCTCCCACTGTAAATTCACGTTCAAAAGGTATATATTGCATTTCACCTTGCTGATCCATATAGCCTATTTTACCAGTGATTTTCTGTTGACCAACTGTATTGGCTACCATCTCATACACACCATTACCTTGTATTTTGATGCCATTTACATAGTACTCTGGTGCTTGTGTTGAGTCTATGGCTGCTAAGATAATTTGTGCTTTGTATTTGTTGCCCTTTACCACATAGTCTGATGACGGTATAACATATGCATTAAATTTGTTCACGCGCAAATCTCCTGCATCTGTTTGGGTCAATAAATATCGTACTGCACGACCTTCTATATGGCGAATATCATTTTGCAATTTGGTCAATACCGTGATACAAGCACACATAGGCATCTCCTCAAACATGCTGCGTTCCCATGAAATAGAGTCGCCACTAGTATTAACACTACGAGGTGTTACAAATGTTTGGCGCAACTCCTCATCAATTGCAGGAGAGTCACCTGTAATCTCTATCATGAAATCACGATAGGCATTAATGGCCTCTTTTAATTTAGTAGCATTGCCTTCATTTATAGCATAACGTTGAGGAACATTCGTGTCATCTTGTTTTTTTAGTTCACGCACAGAAGCATTCTTTTTGGCATTTTTTCCTTCTGCTTCTGCCACCATTTCATCCTTGAACTTTTGTACATAGTTATAAAACGCATCTGAATTCTTCTTGATCTCCAAAGACTTATCATACCATGATTGTACCTTCTCTGGATTCTGCTCTAATGCCATTTTAAATTGCATATATGTATCTCGGTTACCTTCTGCCATAGTCTCAATAGTCGCATGCAAACTATCATCAACAGCCATATAGCCATTGAGGATAGCCGCACTGACGTTGAGCGCCAACATGGCTGTCAGCACTAGATACATCATACTAATCATCTTCTGTCTCGGAGTCTCCGGACAATTCTTCGCTCCACCCATAATATATCAATAAGGTTTTACGCGCGCGTTAAGACAACGCATTCAACATGTTACCATATACTTTATTCAAATCAGCTACTTGATTAGCCAACTGTTTTGAGCCTGCCACATAAGCTTCTTGAGTCTTCAACGCTTCATTCGTTTGCTCAGTCATAGACTTAATGCCTGCAACCATATTTTCAACATGAGCGGTAGCCTCTGTCACCTTGAGTGTTTGTGCATTGTAGGCATCTACTTGAGACTGCAAAGCTTTCAATTGCAACTCGTACACTGCATTCAAGCTATTCAACTTCGCAGAAATATCACTCACTTGGTTCTCAAATGCCTTTGTTTCTACTGCTATTTTTTTCATATCTGCAGTAGCTTGTGCGTATGTATCCGCCAAAGCTTCGCTCTTTTCGCCTACAATTTTACCTGCCTCCACAAATTGTTCTGCCGCTTCACCAGCAGCATCTAACTTAACTACCAATTTGTTTGTAGCTGTTGCCACGTTTCCAAGTTCACTTAATTGTGTTGCTGTTTTTGCTAAATCGGCAATACCATTCTTCAAAGATTCTAGTTCTTTTTCAGACAAGGCAGGTACATTTGTTTTAGTAGCAGCATTTGACGAAGAACCATTATCCAACAAAGTAGGACGCGGACGATTCTCAAGCTCTTTAATCAACTCAGGATCGGCCCCATAACCTAGTAATTGGGGAAAGACATTTTCCCAATGATGTTCAGCATGAGGTTTATCCAAACAACCAATTGCAAATAGAATAGCCTCAATACTCATACCAGCTATCAGCATCGGACCTGCCCCAGGAAAGTGCATAATCTTAAACAACGCACCTACAATTACGATAGATGCTCCTAACGAATACACACATCCCACGACTTTCTTACCTTGATAAGACTCATACCAATGCATAAATTTTGCCCATCCACCTTTAGGTGCTACTTCATTATTTACTCCCATATTTTTATCTTTATTTGTTAGTTATCTTTAATTATTACATTTTATCTTTTTATTCTCCTATAGCCGAACGAACACAACGGAAACCGATGTAAGAACGTGGCTCAAATTGGTATTCATACGAGCGAATACCACATTGCAAGTAGTAACTAATATCCTTCCAACTACCGCCCTTAACCACCTTACGTTTCATACTCATCGGATCATCCTTGCGAGCTACATATGGAAACTCTGGGTTCATATCGTGTATATACGCATTTGATGCCGTAGAATAGGACGAAGCGGTCCATTCTGCCACATTGCCTGCCATATCAAATAATCCAAAATCATTTGGTTCGAACTGAGCTACAGCCATAGTTGCCACTCCGGTATCATCATGATAAGAACCTCTATATGGTTTAAAGTTAGCCATAAAGCAACCTTCTGCGTCACGTGCATACTTATCGCCCCATGGATACATGGCCGCACGGCGACCTCCACGAGCTGCATACTCCCATTCAGCCTCTGTTGGGAGACGATACTGATTGGTAATTTGCTTGCCCCTAGTACGCAACAGATGAGTACGCCAGTGACAGAAAGCATGTGCTTGCTCCCATGTTACTCCCACTACTGGATAATCCGAATAACCTGGCATGTTAAAATAGCCATAAAGTAATGGGTCGTTGTACGAAAACTCAAAGTCACGTGCCCAAACCAAAGTATCTGGATATACACATATTATCGCATTGGTAGTTAGGTCACTAGGTTCACGCAGAGGACGCTCTATCGTGGTAGAATGTATCTCATCATCCTCAATCCAGAAACTATCCACACGCACTGTCGCACCTTCTGGGAAACGACCTGTATTCACGTTGAAACGATGAGAACGACCTACAGCCTCATCTATGTTCTTCCAACTATAATGGTAGCGCAACAATGGAGTACGCAATCCACCATATCCACCATCATAAAACATAGGTGACAACGCTTCGGCAACAGGATCTTCAGGGATCAATCGTTTCTCCCATGGAATCTTCTTCTGCCAATTAATCAACACTCTCTCTTCATCAGTCTCATATCTTGGGCGAATAGCATACTCACTATCCACACCATCGTCGCCGATCAATAACCCATACGCTATTGAATCACGTACCCAATGAACAAACTGACGATATTCACTATTCGTGATCTCAGTTTCGTCCATCCAAAACGCATTCACAGTTACCATCACATTGTTATCAGACTGAGCAAATACAGCAGACTGATCATTTGCGCCCATCAAAAAAGCGCCTTTGCGTATGAAACGCATTCCATAAGGTTCAGCATCACCCATTGGACCAGGAGCATAAGCACCTACCAACTCTCCAGCAGGCTTGTTACATGCTGACAGGCCAAGTGCCAGCACAATAATTGGCAAAATTTTTGCTATTTTCATATATTTTATTTTGTTTATTTACTTATAAATACCGCACACTCTTATATTTATTCGTATGCTTTGGACGCAATATATTGAATCCATACGACAAATACAACTCATGCGAACCATAACTCTCACGTATCAAACCATTAGCTGGCAACTCATACGTATAGCCTAGTTGCAAGCCATTGATGATGTCTATACCCAAAATCACATTAACACTACCTGCCAATCGATAACCCAAGCCAAAACGATAACGCTTGCGCAACTGAGCCAACATCGTCAAGTTCACATCCCAACCACTAAAGTCGGTCATCACCATAGCACTTGGCAGCAACATCCAATCTCTATTCTTCAACTGCCAATTATATCCACCAGATACGTATAACGCACCACGAATTTTAAATTCCACTTCCCGCGTACCATGCCACACCAATCGCGGATTCGTCAAGTGACCATAACTCACTCCTGCCCACCAACTAGGTGCTGAATAATACACACCCAATCCCAGATCAAACCCCATTGCAGAGGCTCCCTTATCACTTCCACTACCCGAGGACATAGGCACCGCTGGATCATTCTCTTGATGATATTCATCTTGACCTGCTGCATAATCTACGCTATCCCCCGCAAAACTCAAATTCAAAAAGCCAGCATCCACACCAATACTCAACGCACCCTTTCCCAAGGGCAACTTATAGGCATACTCCAAGTACAAACTTTGATTGGTGAATAAACCAAATCGATCGTTCATAAAACGCACACCTGCGCCATGACGAGTCTTTCCTATCACAAACGGAGATGAAAAGGAAAAATAAGTCGTCATCGGAGCGTCCTTTATACCTACAAAATCCATGCGATGGCTACCATACACACGCATCAAGCCATCCTCACCTATCGCAGCAGGATTATAGGATGGTTGCAAAAACATATATTGACCCACCTGACCATCAAATTGTGCATGTACGTACATGCAACAACTCAACAACGCAACCACGAGTACAATACTACGCCTCACAGCAACATCTCCTTTGTATAACCCTGGTATAACCCAAATTAATATTCCTCTTCATCAAAGAAGAAGTCCTCTTTAGTAGGATAATCCGGCCATAAATCTTCTATAGACTCATACATTTCCTCATCATCCTCTATCTCTTGGAGATTCTCAATAACCTCCATAGGAGCACCTATACGCAGAGCGTAGTCCAACAATTCATCCTTAGTTGCTGGCCATGGAGCATCCTCTATTTTCGAAGCCAATTCTAAAGTCCAATACATAACAAAAACAAACGCATTAAGCGCTTTTTACTGAAATATCGCGCAAAAGTACTAAAAAAATCTCAATTACACAAATTTTTTATACTTTTTTAGTTATTTTTCCCAAGTTGAGACACTAATTTCTAAATTATCAGCAATAAATCGAGACAATACAAACCAATAATCACTCAATCTATTTACAAACTGCCACACATCTTCAGGTAGCGTTTCACCCGTCGCCTCGTACCACGCTACCATAGCCCTCTCCAACCTTCGAGTCACTGTTCGACAGATATGACCAACTGAAGCTATTTCACCCCCGCCTGGTAAGATAAAAGCACGCAATTCAGGCAGTTTTTCCTGCATCATATCAATCCAAGTTTCCAGTTGATTTACAGAGCCTTCCTTTAATATAAGATCTGCCCCAGCTAATATGGCTCCTAAGTCAAATAAACGATTTTGAACCCAGTACAATTGCTCATCTACATCCACGCTCCAATTTCCCGAAGAGCAAACAATTAGACTGCGCAACCAACCTACATAACTATTCAACTCATCTGCTGTTCCATATGCTTCCAAGCGCAGATCCGATTTACTTACTCTTGTACCTGTTGCAAGCGAAGTTCTACCTTTATCGCCTGACTTTGTATATATCTTCATAACCGCATTTTATAGTTTCGATTCCAATAATGTTTATCAAAAAATACCAAGCCCATCTGATACAAATCTATCGTACTCGTAACACGTTCATCCTCACACACTTTACGCCATGCATGCTCCATATCCTTGTTGTAATGAATATCATCTACAACTATAATGCTTTTCTCATGCGCTTTGTCTGCCAATACACTAAAGTATTCGAGCGTATTCGCGTATGTATGATTCGCATCTATAAATGCCACATCCAAAAGTGCAACATCTTTCTTTAGTTTCTCTATATCTATTTCCCCTACATAGCAAAGGATATTATCTAGTCCCAAATTCTGCCAATTTTCCTGTGCTACAGATGCTACAGCGGCACATCCCTCATACGTTTTCACTCTATCACGCTTATCGGCAGCAGCCAAATAGGCCGTTGTAATGCCCAAACTCGTACCTAATTCCACTATTTCCAAACCACGTCCATCTTCGCGTAACTGATGCCCCAACCAATTCACTAATCGATACAACATCTGCGCATACTCCCTATTCGCCAAACTTCCTCTGGCTATATCACACACCCGCCTTATATCTCTAAATTCTAATCTATGGGCCGCCTCGCTGCCGTTCTCTAAACCGTGCGATTTCATCGCGCTCCCATAATCCACAAACTCCAACTCCCTCCTATCCTGCAACATCGCTTGTCTGCGCATCTCTATCTCTTCCCACTTGTAGTACTCATTCTTATCTGTCATCACCATACGTACCCACTCAAACAGATACGGCGAATGCACTCCCTCACCGCCTGTGTTCCAAGCAGTTAATTGGTGTCTTAACCACGACTTCGCACGATATAGCAATGTCTTAAAATCCATATTGCGCTGCAAAGATACAACTTTTTTTTAAATTATGCAAATATATCGCTAGGAAACACAAAACTCTCAACTCTAAGTAAAAAAATTTGCAAGTTTCGCAAATTTTTCGTACCTTTGCGCCCAATATGCTGCTCAACTACATTTGGATAGGACTTATTCTTCTCGCAGTCATCATGGGCTGTGTGCAATTTTTCTTTTTTGGGCAAAGTGAAATCTTCTCCGAGATTCTCAACTCCACCTTTGCCTCTGCCAAGAATGGTTTTGAAATCTCCATCGGACTTACTGGTGTGCTTGCCCTCTGGATGGGTATTCTCAATATCGGACAACAAGGTGGCGTAGTCAACAC
>JAEIGA010008177.1_pt1 | contig 15855 bp, 13 predicted proteins | sample 9270691 | NCBI WGS metagenome assembly JAEIGA01 (sample SAMN17057246, study PRJNA624740) | gut metagenome | biome: biome; isolation source: fecal sample | host: Bos grunniens | place: China: Xizang | collected 2019
ATCAAAGTTACAGTTAGATTCATACCAGCATCATATAAAGATAATCCTTTCTTGAATGCATCATATGCAGCTATGTTAGAGATGCAAGATGAAAACAGAAAGAAGATGGACTTATACGGAAACTGGGATGTAGTAGCTGGTAAGATGTTTGACTTACGAGAAGATCAGTTAATTGATCCAAAGCTAGCATTCTCTCTTGTTGATAAATATCCAGAAAATGTTGATATATACATTTCTATAGACTGGGGATATAAACCTTCCTACCACTCAGCCTTATGGCATGCAGTGTTTGAGGATGGTAGAGTAGTCACATTCAAAGAGATGTATGGTCAAGAATTAATATTTGAAGACTTTGTTAAAGAAATAAAAAATCAAAGCCGAGGTTATAACATTACAGCAACTCTATTACCACACGATATGTATCGTAACGGTGACAGATATAGAGATGATTCGGGAAGAGTTATAGGTGAAATGAAATCAGATGTATTTGATTACCACGGTTTAAATCCTATAGGAGTTGAATCAGGTAAAGGTAAAGTAGAAATGCGTTACGATAAAATACATTCATCAACTAGATTAGATACAGCAGATGGTGTTCCTATCTTCAGAGTATCTAGAGTATGCTCTAGTTTGATTGATGAAATGAGTGAAGCAGTATATGATGACTTTAATACAGGTGCTATAGCTAAAGGATGTAAAGACCACGCCATAGATGCTTATGGGTTATTCCTTGTATACTACTCAAGTGACATTGCACCAATAGGTTTTGATGATATTGAAATAGATACAAGAACTAAACTACAACGTAAACTTGATGATGAAGAAGAGGAGCTAGATTCTATGGCTGAATATAGCAATTCATTCTTCGGAGTATCTCTTGAAGAAGATTGGTTTTAATGGTATAATGTATTTGTTAAGGAGGTATAAGTATGTTTAAATTTAAATCTACAAAAAATACTTATTCAGATCCAGTTTCTGCTACCTTTAAACCAGGTATACCTTTCGGAAGAAAATATTCTGCGGGAGATATTTGTTTAATTCATGAAGGTTTTCAAGCCTCAAAGGTATTTTTAAATTCTAAAATATTAAGAAGTGCATTACTTAATAGTAAAGATTTCTTAGAAAAAGTTTTAGAAATATCTATTAAGGATATAAGAAAACAACCTAAAGAAATCAAAAAAGAAAATGTAGAAGTTATTGAAGCTGAAGTTAAAAAGGCTGATATACCAAAGTCTGGAAAAGAATTAGTATTAGAGTCTGAAGAATTAATATTAGATTCTAAGGAACTTATAATAGACAATAAAAAAGAAGAAGTAATTATAGAAAAGAAAACTAAAAAGACAAGTAAAAAATAAGGAGGTACCAAACTATGGAATGGATAATTGGTGCATTATGCGTTGTTATAGTTATTTGTGTAATAACGATCTCCGTAGTATTACATAATTTTATGTTGTTATTAAGTGAACTTAATAAAAGACAAGTATATATAATCAGTGATATTTTACAATCTATTGATTTGAGTACACCTCATCTTGATACATTGAATCCTGATGAGAACATAAATATTGAAGATATATTAGAAGATGCTAAGAACGGAGATAACTATTTTAATCCTCATGAATTCGAAATGGAAAATGATAACTAATGAAAGTATCTAAAGATCTAATAAACAGAATCAAATCTTTCACTAATGATGCTGATCTTAGATTAAGACCTTTTGTATTATCAGGAGAATTAAATAAAAGTTATATTCAAGGCATACAATATAAACGCATTAATGACAGGATATTAGCTATTGAAGGAATGAAAACTCATAATAGCTTATATTTAGAGAGAAAAACATTTAACAGAATGCTACCTATCTACCTAACTAGATATGGTATACTATCTCAAAACCAACCTATAGCAGGTTTTAGAGGAACAGATAATCGTGAAGAGTCCATAACAAATGCCCTAGAAGGAAATAAATTCCTTGATACATTCTGTAAGGATATCAACTTCAAAGAGAAGTATAAGAAAGCTATCCAACACGCAGACGTATTTGGATTAGTTTGGTTCAAGCATGGTATTGACTGGTCTAAAGGTGACGAGATCGAAGTAAGAGATATTACTATAAAGAAAAATACAGATGATGATTATAAAACTACAGGTAAAAGAATTATCCGTGAAGGTAGAACTTTTATAGATGTTATACCTATGCATGAAGTTTTAGTTGATTCATTAGCTGTTGAATCTATGGATGATATAAATGAATTAGTTCATAGAAGAATGTTTTCATTAGAATACATACGTAAACGTTGGGGATTCGAAGCTGTTCCAGAACAAATAGATCCTAGATATTTCTTATCTGATGTTAGATATTCTGACAACAATAGATTTGAACAATCTAAATATGCATACGTTTATGAATACTATCGTAAGCCAGATGCATTATATCCAAAGGGTTGCTATGTATTATTAATAAATGATTCAGTACTATACTCTGGAGAACTTCCATATAACAATGGACACAATCGTAGAGAAATTCCTTTTGACTTTTTAAATTTACAAACTGTACCTAACCATTTAGTAAGTGTTACAGTATATAGTCAATTGATTCCTATACAAGATACTTACAACAGTATCAAGAACCGTTTACTAGAACATATAAACCATTTATCAATTGGTCAAATGTATGTATGGCAAAACTCTTTAGTTAATCCAAATGGTATAACTAATAAACCTGGACAATTCATTCACTTAAAAAGGAATGCAAAGAAACCAGAACCAGTTACTAAAGCTCAGATTGGTACTGAAATAACTAACTACCTTAAATCTATTGAGGAAGATATGTTAGTAACTGCAGGTCTATCACAAATATCTGCTTACGGTATGAGTAAGTCATCAGTAAGAACAGATGGGGTTGCAGATAAGATTGGTGAAGCCGATCAAAATAAACTTACAAATGCTATCGATTCTATCTCAGAAGCAATTCTTAGACTATTTAAACATGTTATCTATGTTGAACAAGATAGACAGAAAATGCTTAAAGAAACGTTAAGACTTGCCAAACTGGATAGTTATATGATAAAATATGAATTAGGAAAGTTAGATCCAGAAAATATCGAAATTGTTAACAGGGAATTCCTGATGCAATCAGATCAAGCTCGTCAACTTCGTATGACTCAAGCTAGTAATTTTGGAGTATACAATCCACAAAGTGGGTTATCATACCTAACTAAATTAGAAATTTTAGATTCCTTGAATTCGGGATATCTAAAAGATACATTAGATCCTATCGAAAGAAGTAATCATGATGCTATTCGAGATGAACATAGTGATCTAGTGGAAAAAATTGACATTGAGGTACACGACTACGATAACCATTCGCAACACATTCTTGAACACACAGTGTTTAGAATGAGCGCACAAGTTAGAGAACTTAAGAAGAAAGATCCTCTATTATATGCGTATATTCAAGAAAGTTTGAAGAAGCATATAGGAGAACATTCTAAGTTCCAACAAGATACTTCTAATAAGGGTGTCTACGAGAATGCCAAGGCATTATTATAATTACAGCTCGGAAGAGCCAAGGATCATAAGTACAGCATACTGAGGAGGAGATACTATGACTGAAGAAGAAATGAGACAAAGAGTAGAAGCTGCTGAGGCTGAGGCTGCCAAAGCAAAGCAAGAGATCGAAGATTTAAAAAATCAAAGATCAAATCAAAACTCATATATTACAAAGTTGGAAGGAAAAGTAAAAGGATTAGAAAATCAAATGGATACAGTTAAGAATGCCGCTAACACAGCACCCGCGCTAGCTCCAGAAATTACTGAATACTTTCAAAAGAAAAGAAGAGAAGATTATACTGAACAAGCAGTTGCTGAAATCATCTCACAAGTAGGTGAAGACAAGTATAGATGTTTGGAAAGTGAATTAAAGAACTTCTTAAAGTTATATATGACTGAAAAGAATGTATCTGTTAGATATATAATAGACTCATTCCACTTGTTATTAGGAAGAGCAATGGCTAATCCTGAACATGAAATCCAAAAGGTTTTAAAACCAGTGGAAGAACCAAAGCCTATCACAGAAGAAAAACCTGTGACTGAGTCAGACCAAGCATTATTTAGATCACAACTAAATAACATGGTCAACAGGACAATGACAAACGATGACACAAATGTAGGAGGTGCCCCAGAAGTTAAGGCGCCAAGTGCAGCAAACACACAAGAAGCCATGAAGGCATTCCGTAACAGACTATTTAACTTAGATTCATCTAAATTTGAATAGGAGGAAATTATTATGAATTACAATGGAATTAATTATAATAATGTTAATGTTAAATCATCATTAGAAGATTTCTTAAAAATAGAATACACTGATGGTCTTCAAAATGAATTTAACACAATGGAAGCATTAATAAACAAATTAAAAAAAGATACTTTAACAGGTAAATATCGTACAAAAAGTTTCGCATTAGGAGTTACTGATAACATTCGTATGTTAGGAAATGGTAACGACCGTTATGTATTAGATGTAAATGATTACACTGATGCTGCTGAAACTGTTGAAGCTCAATTTGATACAACAAAATTAATGGGTATTTTCTCAATCACTGACGAAACTATCTTAAAAGGAACTACTGATGGTTCAATCTTTGATGTATTAAATGATAGCTTAGGAAGAATGAACTTATCATTAAAACATACATTAAACAGATTCACTTATGGATCTAAATCAGGTTTAATTGGTGAAGTTGTTGGAGCAGTTACTAAAGCTACTTATGGTAAAGAAGGAAACGAATTACCTACAGTAGAATTCGAAATGACTAACAGCTTATCAATCTTACCAGGAATGGGTGTATCTATTGCTGATGCTGCTGGAACTACTATCTTAGCTCAAGGTAAAGTATGGCAAAAATATGCTCCAAGCGTAGGAAAAGAAAAAGTTGTAGTTATCTTAAATGACGGTTCAGCTAACGGAGACGCAGTTGTAACTGGATGCAAAATCTTAAGCAGACAATTAAGAACTAACAATATCGTTCCTGAATATACAGGTTTAGAAGATATCGTTATAACTCAAAACAACGAAATCTTTGGAATAGACAGAAATGTTTATAAAACATTAAACTGCACAGTTCAAGACTTAGCAGGAGATATGTTAACAGAAGCTGTATTAAGAGATATGGCTGATCATATTGAAATCAATTGTGCTGACGATAGCAAAGTTAAATTAGTTGCTTCTAACCACAAAATTATATCTACTATTGAAAAACAAATGTACCAATTCAAAGATTACTCAATCGATACTGCTGGTAGCGCATTCCACTTAGGAAGAAAAGATATCATCTTCGATACTTATACTTTATATAAAGATAAATATTCAAGAAATCAAAATGTTTATTTATTAGATACAGATAAAATTGGGGAATTAGTAAGAAAAGAATTCGGTTGGATCACTTCTGGAAATCATCAAGTATTAGAAAGAAGAGATGGATCTGAAATCTACGAAGGTATCATGACTAAATACGCTGATATGTACATTGATGCATGGAAATCTCACGCTGCATTTATCAATGCTGCTGAAAATGTAAAAGTAGAAGATATATAAGATTAAATATAAAAGAGGAGATATAGACTATCTCTTCTTTTTTTGGTATAATTTAAGTAGCAAAGGTAGGTGCCAAAATGATTCAAGAATTTCTACGAAACAATAAGCATTTAAAGCCCGTACATCTATATAATTTATATAATAGATTTTTAGAAGCAACAAATTCTAACATATTAATATTGTTTAATATTTATAAAGATAGATATGAAATGCACTCTATCAAATCGTGGTTATTAAATGGTGAAAGTATTAATATTGTAATAGAAGAAGACATGCTCAATGGGTGGTTATTACATGATTATCTAGCTAATAATATACAGAAGTTTGGTATGGAAGTAGCTAGTGATAGAGAATTGTCTAATGCATTAATAGCATCCGCAGAAGATAGAGGTCTTGAACTACTAACTACCAGAGCGTTAAAAACTATTGAAACTATGGTAGGGAGGGAAATATAATGACTTATAAACAATTATATCACAGGATAAGAGAAAGTACTGGTCTTGATGTTCTTACTGAAAACGTTCTTCAAACTATTATTGAAAACTGTTTTGCTGATGTAACTAGTAGAGGATATAGAGAATTCAACGAAAAGATTTATCTGAAAGAAGCAACAGAAGATAATGAATATACTTTTACATCATTAGGTTATGGATTATACTGTATTGATATTCCGAAAGATTATCGTAAAACTTTACATCTTAAAGTTACAGTAAATAACAAAGTATACCTAGGGCATAGACTGGCTCTAACTGATGAAAGAGTAAATAGTATAGTAGTTGGATATGAAGGTAAAGATGTAAGAAGTAACTTTGCTTATATAGATAAAGATGTAATCTTCTATTCTAAAGGAGATAAACTTTATGTTGAATGCAGATTCAGAGATAAAGAAGTATTCGATATTAGATTAGGTTATGACAAAAGATTAATAGCACCTGAACAACCTAGTATTAAGAAGTATCACGAAACAACTATAGACATAAGAAAAGAATTTGAAGATGCTATAGTGCTATTCGGAATATATTTCTTATTACAAAGATACAGTAAAGATACAGACAGAATACAAATAGCTCTTAACAATTACAAATATTATATTGAAGATCTAACTTATACATTAGCATATGAAGATAACTACACTGATGAAGACGGAATAATTTGTTTAGAAAGAGTATAGAATGTCATCAATTCAAAAGATAAGAACTTATGTGTATGATACCCCAGCAACATATAATCAATTTGATGGTGGTATAAATACAAACTTATCAAATGAAGCTCTTGAGTTAAATGAACTTCGTGACGGATTAAACTGTCACTATGTCAATCAATCTATTGTAAATAGACGAGGAGAAAAATTAGTAAAGAAACTAAATCTTCCTATAAATAGTAGACCTCAAGGAGACTTCTTATTCTCCGCTACTCACAAAGATTATATAATCTCAGTAAGAAACGGACATATATTTTATGGAGATTACTCCTCTTCACAGTTAGAAATTCAAATGCAATTAATGCTAATAGACATACCAACAATAACAGAAAGAGATGATTGTGAAAATTATCTTATAGACATTAGAGAAGAAACCGAAATAGATTTAAATAAAGAAACTGAAGGTTTCATATATAAATACTATGGTGGGAATAATGAGGAAGAAGATTATGTTCCATCAGAAGATGAATACCAAAAAACTTTGATAATCCAAAATACTAAGAGAGTTCAAGGTATACCTTCTTCTATCAAACAGTTAAATAAAAGTGGTCAAGAAGAAGAGATTCCTATTTTCATCTTAGCAACAGGATTGAGAATATTAAAAATTACTGAAGAATATGATGCAGATAGTAATGACTACTTCCTATATGCTAGAGTACTAGATGCTTATAAACCAAACAGCTGGGAACTAAGAGATATAGGAGTTAATAACTTGTCACCTTTCCCTAACTATCATATAGACGAAACGGTGGAAACACCTAAATTGTCTATAGGTACTATACGAACATACCCTAAAGAAATAGATGTAAACGTATCTTCTATAAAATTAGAAGCATTACTAAATTGTTCTACTGGGGTAACTAAAAAAGACCTATATTATAAATGGGAAGTTAATGTAAATAACAAAGGATGGCAAACTATACAAGCCTTTAAGAATGATTCTAAAGGAAAGAGTTCCATCACTGTAAGTAAGAGTACACTTGTATCATACAATGGTGGAAGTACTATAACAAAAGGTACAGAATTACTATTTAGATGTTCTGTTACTGATGAATTCCAACAACGCTGGGATGTCAATGCACAGTCTTATAAAGATGATTATGACAGTTCAGGAGATTTGGTATCTGATATGGCTAGCTCAAACTATAGTAAGACGCATATATCTAAAATAGTAAGACAAAAATATAATCCATCTTTAACATTACAAGACGTAGAAGGATGGACTGAAGAAGAAAAAGAAGCACAAGGCTTTGTTGCACCAGATGCTGAGTTCTTAAAAATTCATAGTTGCACTAAAGTAGTAAGTGATGGAGATAAATTACTATTCTATGATGATGCATATAATAGCTGCGAATGGTTTAAGACTGTAGTTGGAGAACCTAATTATTTAACTAATGTAGGTAACTTATGCTTCAGAACACATAAAAATGAAAAGCTAATAGGTGTTGTAATATTTGATAAGAACATTGTAGTCTTCTCAGATAATGAACAGCTTGGCGGAAACATTAGTGTTGTTACTGGTAATGGTGATGACTACAATAGTGGAGAATACTATTCACCTTACCAAAGAAAGATAGTAAATACAAATGTTAGTTGTGACGCATTCAACACAATCCAAATAGCAGAGAACTATATAATCTTCAAATATAGAAGTGACATATACATGCTGGATACAAATGACTTAGACGCGGAAAGAGTTAATGTTGTTACAATAAATGATAAAGTAAAACAAAGATTAAACAATGTTGAGTTCCCTCTAAATAGAATAAGGGAGCCACAAAAGGATGAACACTTTGATCATGACTTCCATGAATTTAATAAGTGTTTAACACCAGAAGAAATATTCTCAGAAGTATATGATGGATTCTATGGAATAATCTTTCCACATCAAGGGTTCCATATAGATACTTATGAATATCCAGAAGAAGCTCTTAAATATTATGAAGGTGCAAACCCAGACTATATCAATTATCTAAGAGGAAGAAAGATAGAAAATATATCTGTTAAACCAGGGCTTAGATGGAAATGTTATTTCAGAAAAGGGGCTATATACCAAAACGGTGGAAAGACATTCTACCCTTGGTTAAGAGATACTAGTAAATACTTAAATATATGTGGAGTACTTACTATAAATGGTGAGTCAACAATGGTCACTTATAACGGCGAGCTTGTACAATTTAATAATGAAAACTATTCAGGATTGGATGAGTACAACTATAAAGTTAGAATGACTACTAGATGTTATGATATGGAATTACCTACATTATGTAAATTCTTAGATAATGTAAATGTGTATTATAACCGTGACTTTACTAAGACTCTTAAGTTAGATTGTTATGTTACTAATGAAGCTGGTTATGATATCTATTCTCCTAATGTTGAAGCCTTTGTAAATTTAGCCTCAGAAATAAGTCACATTAAATATGATGAAAGATATAAAATAGATGAAGCTTTAAACTTACTACCAGGCTACGAACCTATAGATCAATATGATAATGCCTCTTATATAGATCCTATGGAGAAACCAGTACAAGTATTAAACGAAGTTGAATTGAATACAGCCGTGTTAGATAGACCATCATTCACATCAGTGACACTAACACCTAAATATAGATTTCCTTTCTTAAGTGCACAGTTCATTCTTGAATTAAGAAGTAACCAAGCATTCTCATTAAGTAGTTTAACATTTAGTTTCACTTCAAATGATATGCCAGACTTCACAAGAGAAACTTTGTATAGAGAAATCTTAAAAGGAAATATTCTTAAATGAGATCTGTTGAAGATATAGTAAGAGACTTAGCCACAGCAAGAAACAAGAATGACCAAAAAGGAATTAATCAGTATGCATTAGAGCTTACTGAAAAGATATGGATTCCAACTATAGACATGACTTTCCAAGAACTCTTGGAGAGTTATGGCTATAAGGAACCAAATAAAACATTACTTAAAAGGAGGTAATTATGAAGAAGATAATTAAAACAAAAGGTACTCCTTATGAGCAAAACGGTAAAGACCTTGCAATTATAGATACCTTTTTCAAGACAAAGAAACCAATAATGGTTGGTTCGAAAGAACTTAAACTAGCATGGGAAAATAGAGAACAAGAATTAGAAGAACCTCTTTCAGTTAAAACAGAGATGGATGGTTATGGTGAAGACATGTTCAACTCAGATGGTAGCTTAAACCCAGATAAATTCATAATTAAGAAAGGTATAGGAGATCTTAGTAATTTTTATGCCTACTATTCTGGTTTATTAAAAGGGTCGCATATAGAAGATGTAAGTGAAATAACTAAGTTAGATAATGCATTTTATGAATATATAAATCACAATGCTGATATAGTTATAGAAAATATGTCTTTTGATTCATTAGAAAGTATATCAAGTTTTATGACTAGAGCTGCATTAAATTCACTTACATTTAAAAATTGTAAATTTCCTAAACTTAAAAAGATTTATTGTTTATTTTATGCTGGATATGTTAGTAGTAGTTTTAAAGGAAATCAAGTATATGTAGAAAATTTAGATTTTCCAGAGGTAGAAGAACTTGACTCACCTTTTAATGATTATGCACCAATAAATAATAATATAATAGATATGGCAGAATTTAATATGCCAAAACTAAAGAAAACTCGCAATCTATTTTATGCTGTTGACGCAAACGTATTAAGTATGGGATCTTTTAATAATTATCCTTTAGAAGATGTAACTGGTATATTTTATAACTATAATGGTTCTGTAAATCTAGACACATGGGACACATCAAAAATAAAAATATTTGCACAAGCCTTTCAAGGTGCTAAAAATATATCTACAAGTGCTTTAGAATCTTTATCATATGAAAGCGCTGAAGATATGAATTATTGTTTCTACAATAATACAAATAGTAATACCTTAGATTTATCAAAACTTAACCTACCAAAAGTAAAAGATATATCTTATATGTTAGGATACGGAACAACAAGAACATCTCTAGACTATAGCCAATTAAACTTACCTGAAACACTAGAAAAAGCTGATGGTGCATTTGCGTACATGTCTGCATTAACATCCTTTAACTTAGGACAATTAGCAACACTAAAATTAAAATCATTAAAAGAATGGTTTATAGGATGTAAGGCACTAACTACAATAAATATAAGAAATGTTGATATGTCAGAAACAACTACGCTGCAAGGAATATTTAAAAATTGTGAAAACTTAGAGATGGTTTATTTACCTGATAGCTTATGTTATCCTAATAAAATAGAGTCCTTAAAAGAAATGTTTTATGGATGTAAAAAATTTCCAGTAGCTGATTTATCACCATACGATTTAGCTAATGTAAAAGATATAAGTTATATGTTCTCTGGGTGCACAGCTATAACAAGTGCAAACTTAAATAGTAATTTAACAACTAAATTAGAAAAACTTTCCTATTTATTTCAAGGAACTTCAATATCAACTATAGATCTAACACCTATATTTAATATAGATATTACAAGAGAATGGGATCTTTCAGCTATATTTCATGGTTGTACGTCACTAACAAATGTTGTATTTCCTACTGAGCCTTATAAACTTAAAACACTATATTATATGTTTTACAACTGTTCTTCTTTAGAAAACATAGATTTATCTAACGCAGAATCCATAGGTAGTTTATATAATGCTTTCTACGGTTGTACTTCTTTAAAGAATATTATATGGTCTTCTAAAGAATTAACATTAAAAGATAACAACTTGTATTATGCTTTTCAAAATTGTAAAGCCTTAACTTCTATAGACTTATCAGGGTTTAGATTTTCTGAAAACCCAGAGGCATTACACACTGCTCCTAGACTTACATACGCTTTTTATGGTTGTTCATCCCTAACAAGTGTTAAATTTCCTAAAGGTATATGGAGTTCTACATCAGCGCAAGATTTAGATTATATAATAAGAGACTGTTCTAACCTTGAAGAACTAGATTTATCTTTTGTATATGCACCAATGTATAGAATGTCTTATATTATGACTAATTGTACAAAGCTTAAGAAATTTATAATGCCTAATGTAACAAGAGCTTCAACTGCTTCAGATTCTATGCCTATGACATCAGCTACAACAGGTTGTACATCTCTTGAATTAATAGATATAAGAAATTTAAAACTAACAACAAGTGAGGCAAATACATTCTTTAGTGCAGACATTCCTAAAAGTTGTAAAATAATAACACTTACACAGGAAGTAAAAGATTACTTAATAAATACAAAAGGTTTCACAAATGTATTTACTAAAGAGGAGGTAGAATAATGAGAAAATTAATAACTACTAAACATTCAGAATTTGCTCAAAATGGTGAGAACATGGCATTAATAAAAACTGAAATGCCAGGATCTAAACCTATAATGATATCAACTTCTACATTTATGGAAGCTTTAAAAAATTCAAATGAAGAAGTTACAGAAATGTTAGGTCTTAAAGCTGATGAATATTTTATCAAACCAATAGTACAAAGTGGTGATACAATAAGTAAGGCTATATTAAAAATGCCTCCTATTACAATAACAGCATATGAAGGCTTGTTTACTGGCAAGAGTACGGAGGCTGCAGAAACATTTATACAAAACGTAACTACATGGTCAGATGGCTCTTTATATAAACTTTGTTATGATAATATGAATATAACAGAACTAAAATTAGACGCCGCAAGAGCACATATAAATACAACAAGTTTAAATAGTGCTTTTGCAGAATGTTCTCGATTAGTATCTGTAGACCTATCAGGTATATATAATACAGAACAATGTACAGTAGCTTCTATGTTCTCTTATACATATGAATTACAATTTGTAGATATAAGAAATTTGGATTTTGAAAAAATAACTGCTCCTAATGCTCTTTTTGGAACTGGTAAGATGTTTAATAGTGTTCCATCAACATGTAAAGTTATTGTAGGTAGAGACATAGATAAAGAATTAATTACAACAAAAGCAGGCTTCGGTGCAAGTTCTTTAAACGTAATGACTGTCGCTGAATATGAAGCGTCATTGGAGGTGTAATAGATGAATTTCTTAGATAGAAGTTCGATGCCTAAGTTCCAAGAGCGTTTGGACTTAGCTGCATCTGAATTAAATGATATGGAAGAAATACTTTGTGCAGCTATAAATGAAATAGCTGGAAGACATTTCATCCTAACAAATATGATTCCATTAGAAGAAAGAGATAGATACGCAGAAGATACTAACTGCGCAATACTAGATACATTCGAAGGAATATTACAAAGACTTTCAACTTTAGAACAAGATGTAATTGAAATAAGACAACTTAGAGATAATGATATAGCAATGTATGATGACAAATATTTAGAGTTAGAAAAAAGATTAAATGCTTTGGATGATGCAGCTGCTAGAAAAGACGACTTAAATGTCGTACTATACAGAACTAAAGATTTACCTTCATCTCTAGAAGAATAGGAGGGATCATATGGAACTAGCTACAGTAAGAGAAGCAGTAAACTTAACCAATAATACCAAGGCTATATCTCCATATACATTAAGACAAGTACTTACAATGTACGCCACTAAAGAAGAGGCTGCTTCTGGAGGCGGTGGAGGCGGAAGCGGAGATCTTTCTCAATATGCAAAGAAGTCAGATCTTCCAACCAAGGTAAGTCAATTAACAAACGACTTAAACTTTGTACCATCTATAAATGGTACTATACCAATACAGTATCTTCCCAGTCATGTGACGGATGTGTTTGAATTTTCTTCAACTGCATCCTTCCCTATACCTGGGGATCCTGCAAAATTATATATTGACACTTCATCCAATCTGATATACAGATGGAGTGGATCAGATTATGTAACTATTGCTAGTCCAGTAATGTTGGGTGTTACATCTGATACAGCATTCAGAGGTGATCATGGTAAGATAGCTTATGATCATGCGATGTCTACTGGTAACGCTCACGGAATGGTGCTAGGTGACTTAGGAATAATAGTTGATACAACTACTATAAATTATTTATTAGGATTAGATGAAAACATATTAATAAAACTAAATGATTATCTATTATTGTCTGGAGGAATAATGACTGGACACATCACATTAGTTGGTGACCCAGTAGCTAAAATGCATCCAGCAACTAAAAATTATGTTGATACTAATATAAATGCTATCTCTGTTAGAGTTACACAAAACGTGACTCGACTAGAAGAAGTGACTGATAATTTAGAAGAGCAAAGTAAAACTCTAGCAGTACAAGCCGAGACTATAACTGAAGTTAAAAATGATTTAACAGGTATAGATCAAAAGACTACTAGCAATATAGAAGCTATATCTACATTATCTCAAAACGTAGCAGGATTATCATCTACAGTTTCTAAGACAGAAGAAAGAGTTACAGAACTTACAGCCACTGTGAATAAACTAGAGATATCTTTGATGCAGGATACAATAGTTATTCCAGTAGACAAGGACAATAAACCATTAGAAGATGCATCATATTCAATTGATTATACTAGCTCCTTTGGAGCAAACCAAATAGAAGTAGATAAAGTTAGAATAGAAGGGGAACACGCAGGAATAGGTATAACTGCTGATAAACAGTACATTACATTAACATTAGACAAGGATACACCAATACCTAATCCTACTAATTTAGTATCCTTATTCTTTGAATATACTCAAACCTTATTATACACAGTAGGTAAGGCATTGATTATAGTAACAGTACCTCCTGGAGAACCAGGGGAACCTGGAGCACCTGGAGAGCCTGGAGCACCAGGTATAGGTGGAGCAACTCAAAGCTATGAACCACCAGAAGATACAGAAAATCTTTGGTTGGATTTGAATACAAACCAATTAAAAAGATACGTAGTAGAAAATGATGAGGGTATATGGATAGTAATAAATGATTTTAATTCAGAGTTTAACAACCTAAATGAAGCTATAAATAGCTTAAATAAAGAATTAGAAGACAAGACAAATGAATTAAATAGCAGCCTAGAAGAATTAAACACACGTTATGAAACTAGTGTAAATCAAACAGCTGAACAAATAGAATTCCTATTCCAACAAGAAGAAGAACTCTCAAGAGATCTTAATGGCAAATTAGAAGAACATATAAACCATCAAGAACAATATATAAGATTTAAAGAAGGTAAAATAAATCTTGGGGAAAAGGATAGTCCATACACTTTAGTAATAGACAATGATAATATTAGAATATATCATAATGATATTGAAATATCTGAATGGTATAGAGATGAATTTACAGCCAATCAGGTTGGTATAAGAAGACCAGAATGGAAGCATAAGTTTGTATGGCTTCCTAGAGAAAACGGAAGTATATCTTTCAGAAAGGTGAGTGATGAATAATGGCAAGCGGAAAATTTGATTTAACCAAAACATTAGGTATAAGTGCTTATATCTATAGTAGATGTGAATGGTCAAGTTCAACTGATATAACTAACAACAGATCAACAATTAATATAAATGTAATCGTTGGTAAAAGAAGTGGTTCAAATACACCTACTACTTGTACATTTAATACATCTGTATCAGTAAGTGGTGCTAATAGTCCAGCAACACAAACTAGTGGTCCTTACGCAAGTGTAAGCGCTAACCAAGAAATTAATGTATTTTCTAAGACATTCACCATTAACCATAATGCAGATGGTACTAAGAGTACAACCATTAGTGCTTCAATTGGTAATAACGACGTATATCATGCTAATGGATCTGCAAATATAACATTAGATACAATTCCTAGAACAAGTAAACCTTCATTTCCTTCTTCAGGAACTCTTGGAAGTAAATTAACTTTTAATACAAATAGAGCATCATCAAGTTTCACACACAAATTAATCGTATGTAGAGGAACAACTGTATATCAAACAGTATCAAATCAAGGTGCAACAATCGAGTGGACACCATCCCTTGATATATTAGCACCATTAATTACAGGTAATCCTCCTACTGGAAATTTCCAATTAATATGTGAAACATACAATGGATCTACTAAAATAGGGCAAGACTCTTCAACTATATCCTTAAGAGTACCTAGTAATTCTTCTACAAAACCAACAGTATCC
>JAEIGA010008178.1_pt1 | contig 15853 bp, 15 predicted proteins | sample 9270691 | NCBI WGS metagenome assembly JAEIGA01 (sample SAMN17057246, study PRJNA624740) | gut metagenome | biome: biome; isolation source: fecal sample | host: Bos grunniens | place: China: Xizang | collected 2019
CTGCAGCCCGTTGTATTGCAGATTGGCGAGGCTGCGGGTATCATTGCAGCTCTGGCGGTGAAGAACGACGTTGAGCCACGCGAGGTATCGGTACGCGACGTTCAGCGTGAGGTACTCAATAACAATGGTTATCTGCTTCCATTCCTCGATATCCCTTCGTCACACCCACATTTCGCTGCAGTGCAACGTATAGGCGTTACGGGTATTATGCGAGGCAAGGGTATGACCGTGGGTTGGGAGAATCAGACCTGGTTCTACACCAACGAGAAGATTACCACCGCCGAGCTTGCTGCGGGTCTGGACTCATACAATCCGAACTATAAGTACGTTACATCGAACAACAAGTCGCACTACGTCACTCTACGTGATTTAGCCTCATTCTGTGGCGACATCACCGCTGAGCAGTGGGCTGAGTGGGGGCTCGAGAACTACGACCTCTCACGCGAGCTTACACGTCTGGAGTGTGCCGTTGTACTCGATGCACGTCTCAAACCTTTTGACAACCAAAATATTAATATAAAAGGAGATTTTCTGCGATGAAACACTTTTTACCCCTTATAATGTTGTTTGCAGCAAGCGGTTGCTGCCAGCAGGGAGGCAACACAACACTCTCTGCCACCCAAACACCTATGCATATCGAAGGTCGTTACGCCACATTGGACGATGGCTCTATATCGTTCGATTGGAGTGGCGTATATATCGACATCCGCTTTACGGGCACATACCTCGCTATGGAGGTGAGCGACACCAAGCGTAACTTCTTCAACCTCACGCTCGATGGCGAGGCTCAGGATAAGTTCACCACCGAAGGCGACCACACTACCGTTGTACTCTTCGACAACAAGGAGGCTCAGGGCGAGCACATCATCCGTATCCAGAAGGCTACCGAGGCTGAGCAGGGACAGGTTACCATCCACTCGTTCACTACCGACGGAGAGTTTCTCTCGGCAGATGACATAGCTCTGCCACGCCATATCGAGTTCTATGGCGACTCACTCACCTGCGGCTACGGCACCGAGAGTGAGTCGGGCGATGAGCCTTTTATGCCCGAGACCGAGAACTGCTGCTACACCTATGCGGCACTCACCGCTGCTCATTTTGGGGCTGACTACAACCTTATCTCTCACTCGGGACGTGGTCTTGTGCGTAACTATGGCGATGCCGAGTCTACCTCGGAGTTCACCACCACTATGAGCTCACGTGCCTTCCGCACTTTTGATGAGGTTGTAGAGTCGGCGTGGGACTTTCAGGCGAGCCACTACTCACCCGATGCTATTGTCATCACTCTGGGCACAAACGACTTCAGCACCCAGCCACACCCTGCCAAGGAGGTCTACGTCGAGGGCTACCGCAAGCTTATTGACGGTTTGCGTCAGGCGTGGGGCAAGCAGCTGCCTGTGTTGTGCGTTGTTCACTCGCCACACGCTGTTGAGTGTGTCCGCGAGATGGTTGCAACGATAGACAATTGTGCTATGGCTGATATATCAAAGGATGTCTACAACCGCACCACCGACCTCGGAGCATCGGAGCACCCCAATAAGTTTGGTCAGGCGAAGATGGCAAAGATTGTCATCGCCGAGTTCGCCAAACTGACCGGTTGGCAAGCCGCCGAATAACAACCTATCATATTATAACAAAGGGCGTTGCAGTGCAACGCCCTTTTATCGTTTACTTAATCTCTAGCACCATCCTATTCTCGCGTTCTCTTGACCACCGCAACTACTTACTCTTCAGTGCAATACTTATTATCGGCACCAGCAACAGCAAAAAGAGTATCGAGTAACAAATCAGATAGATTACACCCGCCAATATTACGGCTACGACAAACAACACCACGCCAAAGCATATCCTCTCCGACCACGTCATAGGCTTATGCCCAGCTTTATCCTCTGTCTGCTCCATAGTTTTGCGATAAAACGGTTAAAAATCCTTGTGCCACAAAGGTATGGCGACACTTTGTCAACTCTTGTTAAAAAGGCATTTTTTCACAGAAATATGCATAAATTTTGATATATCAACCAAAAAGCATAACTTTGCTCAAGTATAAATTTAAACCACACCGTTATGAAAAAGATTTTAGTCCTCATAGCTGCGATGCTTACCGTCAGCACGGTTGCCGCACAACAGACTATCAATAACCACCTCGTAGGCGTTGCGACCACTGCCGATGGCACTCAGCAGCTCACCGAGCCTTCGACATTTATCGCAGTCGATGTCACCGTCGAGCAGGAGCAGATTATCCCTGGACCTTATGCTCGCTACGCCCAGAAGCTACTCGGCACACGTGCGAGCCTCGTGGAGCGTTCATCGTTCGCCGTTACCGACGCTACGATAGGTCTTATCCCTTACTGCGAGGCTGTATCGGCTAAGCCTCTTGCCGAGGATAAGTGCGTTACGGCATCACATATGGGCGATGCCACCACCTTTGCCAAGATTCTGCCCGATCGTCTCGATAAGAGCGTCATCGCTCCCGAGCAGGCTGCCGAGCAGGCTGCACAGATGATTTTCTCTATCCGCAAGCACCGTATGGAGCTCATCACAGGTGAGGCGGGCGAGAATGTCTTTGGTGGCGGTCTTAAGGATGCCCTTCAGGTACTCGATGAGAAGGAGGCGGCACTTATGGAGCTCTTCTTCGGTAAGCATATCACCACCACCACACACCAGCGTTATGTGGTTATGGTACAGGCTGACAAGAAGTCATACCCTCTTGCGGGCTTCAACACCACATCTGGTTTGGAGAGTGTGGCAAATGGCGAGAACAGCATCATCTCGCTCAACATCACCCCTGCTGAGGGTGCTGCTTTGAAGTATACCCCGCTGGCAGATGCTCGTGCCAAGAACACCGCCGAGGTACGCGTAGCCAACAATGCCACTTGTGAGGTTATCCTCAACGAGGAGGCTTTGTGCAGCATCGTAGTGCCTATCTTCGAGTTCGGAACAACAGTGAAGATTGCCAAATAGCAGTGGATAAGACACAACAGATGATAGAGTTACTCGGCAACTTGCGTCGTGAGATGAACGGTGCAGTTGCCGATTCTATGTACTATAGCGGCAAGCGTTATGGGCTGAACTACGGTGTCAGCATACCCACCATACGCTCCATCGCACGCAATGTGCAGCCCGATATGTCGTTGGCAAAGTATCTGCTCACGCAGCAGGTACGCGAGTTGCAGCTCGCCGCTCTGCATATCGTTCCTGTGGATGAGCTTACCGCCGATGATGCCACCTCTATAGAGCAACACATCACCAACTCGGAGCTTGCCGAGGAGGCATCGTTTGCCATTTTTGGCAGATGTAGTTGTTTCAATGAGCTAAGCGAGCGATGGATGGAGAGTGGCAACGAGCAACTTATGTACTGTGCCCTGCTCGCTGCGGCACGCAACCCCATAGCCGACCGCATAACCATTGCGACCAAGCTCCCTGCCATCATCACGGCTGACACAAGTAATATCGTTGCTCAAGGGGCTATATCGCTACTCACCGCCATTGCAAACAGCTCTGATAAAGAGGTCGTTAGTGATCTGCTAAAAGCCCTTCCCGACACTTCAGCAAGTGATAAAATCCGCGAGGAGGTCGCTTGGATGTTGGAGTATTAGGCTACAGTAAATATAGATATAAAAATCATCTTTTGCATTTTGCAAAGGATGATTTTTTATGTTTGACTATCATAACTGTTGCCAATTGCAAAAAAGTTTCTAACTTTGTATTGTCGTGGGATTTTTTTTACGACAGACATATTTTTGATGAAAGTGTATTAGCTTTTATCCTTGAATGGAAATCTGGTAAATTTCAAAAGCACAAGGATAGCAACACACTCGTCACTTCGTATTGTAGTATCGGGAGCAATTCTTGCTCCACACAATACGGGTGTGGGGTATTGTTTATTTGTGCTTAGGCTTACCAGAGCCTCCATTCGGATAAACTAATCGGCTCCACACTTTCTATTTTTATAATCCGCCTAAGAAGCCGAGACGGGGAAAATTACACACACTATGAAGAGATGGATTCTTCCGTTGCTGGCAATTATGTTCTTTGCCACCGACGCTATGGCACAACAGCGAGTAGAGAAAATTGAGTATCAAGAGTCATCTGCCCGCAACCTTGAGCCCGAACACTTAATGTTGCTCACACCGCTGATTGCCGACTTAGAGGTATCACCAACTAAGGTAAGGCATACTGAAACAGAATCTTTTAAGACTATAATCATATCTCGTGAGGTCATTAAGATGATGCCCGAGTTAAAGAAAATTGCACTCAGCCGAGCTGCAAGAGCACATCAGGCAGACGTTATGGTCGGCACAACAATCGACGTAGAAACAAATGAAAGCGGACGATTAGAGATAACCGTTACAGGATATCCTGCCGTCTACAAAAACTTCCGCAATGCCGAAAAAGAGGATTTGGATATTATAAAGTATGGTAACTCTATTCCTCTGTCGAACAACAACGAGCGAGTAATACTCAGCCCCGATAGTAATTTCGAGATAGTTGAAGAGGAGAAACAGACGAAATAGCAACTTAAACTAACACACTACTAAAGCTATGAAAAGATTTTTATTTATTACGGTTGGTCTACTATTCTGTGCACTACCACAAGTTAAGGCACAGCAGGGTTTTATAAGTAGTTCAATGACCACAACAACAATTAACGAAGAAACAACTGTTGAACCTGAAAATGTTGGACTTGAAAAGCCTACATCAACCACTTACGTAGGTTTTCAACAATCGGCAAACATACAAGTCGGAGCAGACTTAGAATATTATACAAATGTTATGGGTAACTATGTTGCCGGCTGGAGGTTTAATAATCTATTGTTTGTAGGAGGTGGTATAGGTTTGGGATATGCCGATGGTTTTGCTGCCAGCCTATATGCTAATACCAGACTATACATCACAAAAACACGTGCTCAACCGTTCTACGACTTATCTCTTGGAGGTGCAATAACCGAGGAGGGAATTGATGCAACTATTAATTCGCAGATTGGTGTTAATTTTAGAACCTCTCATAAAAAATTAAGTCCATATGTCAGTGCAGGTGTACAATACTTTCCTGTATTAGGATATTCTGCAATTATATGTAAATTAGGCTTAAATTTTTAGTTATAAGGTAATAGTATAAATACAGCATTAAGATAAGTATGGGTTGTTCAGACAACCCATACTTTTTATAGCCTTTTCATCACCTCACCTTAAACCTCTCTATCACCCTCTCCAAGGTCTCTACGGTCAGAACGCCGCTCTCTCGCCAGAGCTTCTTGCCGCCACGAAACAGCAACATCGTGGGGACATTCACTATGTTATAACGCTCAGTGAGGTCGAAGTTTTCCGCATTATCCACATCGAAGCGGAAGAGCGTCACAGCCGAAGGATTCAGCTCCTCCAGCCTGTCCAATATAAGGTGCATAGCCCTGCACGGACCGCACCACGAAGCGAAAAACTCAACAAGCGTCAATCGGTTGTGAGCTATTATCGTATTGAAATCTTCTATCGTCATAACAAAAAAGTGAGTTGTTCCCAAAAGAACAACTCACAATATCTATACCACAACCACCTCGTTAAATCTCCTCGCAGAATATCGCACGTGGCAGTTCGCCGAGGTTACTTATAAAGACCACCTCAATACCCTTCGGCTTCTTCATTCCCTTACGTAGGAATCCCGACACTATGATACGCTTAAAACCCAATCGTGCCGCCTCTGCTACACGTTGCTCCGTTCGTGGTGCAGGACGCACTTCACCCGAGAGACCTATCTCGCCCGCACAGCATACTCCCTGTGCCACAGGACGGTCATAATAAGAGGATATCACTGCCGAGACTACCGCAAGGTCCAGACCAGGGTCTGCCACCTTAAAACCGCCTGCAAAGTTCAGAAAAACATCTTTCTGGAACATCTTCATACCCACCCTCTTCTCCAACACCGCAAGCAACATACTCATACGACGTGTATCGAAGCCCGTAGCATTACGTTGTGGCGTGCCATAGACTGCATTGCTCACCAACGCCTGCACCTCGATAAGGTAAGGTCGTATGCCATCTACCGATGCACCTACAGCGATACCGCTCAGCGGTTCATCGTAGTGTGAGAGGAGTATCTCAGACGGATTTTCCACCGCACGCAGTCCTTTATCGACCATCTCGAACACACCTATCTCATACGTCGCACCAAAGCGGTTTTTTATGCCACGCAGGATGCGGTTTACACTGTTGCCGTCGCCTTCAAACTGCAATACCACATCGACTATGTGCTCCAGGATTTTTGGTCCTGCGATAGCTCCATCCTTGGTGATATGACCAATGATGAATATCGATGTACCCGTAGTCTTGGCATACTTCAGAAGCATCGCCGCACACTCACGAATCTGCGACACACTACCCGCCGACGACTCTATCGTGTCGGTGTAGATGGTCTGTATCGAGTCTATCACCACCACATCGGGCTGATGCTGCTTAATCTGCAGAAGGATGTTTTCCAATAGTGTCTCCGAGTAGATGTAACACTCCTCGTTACCTATGCCCAATCGTTCGGCACGCATACCTATCTGCTCTGCCGACTCCTCACCAGAGACATAAAGGGTCTTCAGCCCGTGGGCAGTAAGTGCCAGCTGAAGGCTCAGCGTTGACTTGCCGATACCTGGCTCTCCGCCGAGCAACACCAGCGACCCCGGTACCAAGCCACCGCCTAACACGCGGTTGACCTCGCTATTTTGCAAGTCAAGACGGCGATGATACTCGCTACGTATCTCGCTCACTCGCTGAGGGGGAGTCTGTGGTATATCGGCAACAACCGACGCTACCGAACTGCTCTCCTTGGCTATCACCTCCTCGGTGAATGTGTTCCACTCGCCACACGACGGACAGCGACCCAACCACTTGGGAGCCTCAAAACCGCAGTTAGAGCAGAAATATGCCTTCTTGACCTTTGCCATAACTATTTGAACAATCTTACAATATCATTACCATTGGCATATATGAGCAGAGCCATCAGGAGTATGAATCCTATATACTGCATCACCTCTAAGAACTTATCACTCGGCTTACGTCCTGTCACTATCTCCCACAGAGTAAAGAGTGAGTGTCCGCCATCCAGACCTGGTATCGGAAGGATGTTGAGCACCGCCAACATAATCGACAAGAAGGCTGTCATCATCCAGAAACGCTCCCAATCCCACTGACCGGGGAAGACATTTCCTATAGCGATGAAACCACCCAACTCCTCGTGCATTTTTGTCTTAGGGTTGAATATGAGTTTCAACTGCTCCCAATATGCTGATATCTGGTCGCCCACCATCTTCACTCCCGCAGGGAATGACTCAAAGAATCCATATCTCTGCGACTGCACATCAAGCTGAAGCTGCTTCGCCACGATGCCAATCTTACCCTCAGCATCTACAGGCACACGCAGCGAAACCAACTCACCTGCTCGCTTCACTACCATATTGACAGTATCGCCCTTGTAGCCCTCAGCCAATATCGCCGATATCTCCGCTGCTGCCACATTCTGATGCTCTCCCAACGAGATAATCTCATCATCTGCCTGCAAACCCGCTGCAGAGGCACTCTCCGCCTCTACGCTGCCTATGACAAATGGAGCAAAAGGTGTGTAGAGTCCCTTATAGCCCTCGCTGCGACGCATCTCTAACAGTTGCTCAAACGTAAGGCTCAACTTAATGGTATCCTGACCACGCAACACATCTACCTCACGACCGCTGTCGGTGAGCAGGAGTTTATTGCCAAACTCCTTGTAGTCCACAATAGCCTCACCATCCACGCTCAGCGGAAGATCTCTGTCCTGGAAGCCGAGAGCCTCTCCCGCCTCGTTGAACTCATAGCCGTATACCACATCATCGTTAGCGAGATACTCCGTACCACAGAAATAACATATACCCGAGTAGATAACAAATGCCAGGATGACATTCATCACCACACCCGCAACCATAACCATCAGTCGCTGCCACGCCGGCTTAGCACGAAACTCATCGGGCTGTACGGGCTGCTTCATCTGCTCCTTATCCATACTCTCGTCAATCATACCGGCAATCTTGACATAGCCACCCAGCGGCAGCCATCCTACGCCATACTCAGTCTGACCAATCTTCTTCTTATAGATTGAGAACCACGGATCGAAGAATATGTAGAACTTCTCAACTCTGATTTTGAATATGCGGGCAACAATATAGTGTCCGAACTCGTGTATCGCTACCAGGAGCGACAAACTCATAAAAAACTGAAGAATCTTAATTACAATTTCCATATCTTATTACAACTTTTTATCTCTTAACGCTCTCCATATACTCCTTCGCCAAGGCTCTTGCCTCGGCATCCGAAGCATCATACTGCTCAAGTGTCGGATGCTCCACAAAGTGGGCACGCTGCAGTGCATACTCTATCGCAAGCGGTATATCCGTCAGTCGGCACTCGCCCTCAAGGAAAGCAGCTACCGCCACCTCGTTTGCTCCGTTCATCACACACGACGCATTTCCTCCACGTCGCAAACACTCATAGGCAATGCCCAATGCAGGATATTTCGCGTAGTCCACCTCGCTGAATGTCAGTGGCGAATGTTTCACAAAGTCGAATGGCTCGCTCTTTATCGCCGCACGATGAGGGAACATCAGAGCGTAGCTGATTGGTATACGCATATCAGCTGAGCCAAGCTGAGCCTTCACAGCACCATCCTCAAACTCCACCATCGAGTGAACGATAGATTGAGGGTGGATGACCACCGATATACGCTCCGCCTCAACGCCGAACAACCAATGAGCCTCAATAACCTCAAAGCCCTTGTTGACAAGTGTTGCCGAGTCGATTGTTATCTTGCGGCCCATACTCCACTGCGGATGACACAGAGCCTGCTCGGGCGTAACCTCTGCCAACGCCTCACGTGGCACATCACGCAGTGCTCCACCGCTGCAAGTGAGTATCAGACGGCTCAGTGGTGACTGCTCGCCTACCAAGCACTGAAATATCGCCGAGTGCTCCGAATCTATCGGCACTATCGGCACGTTATGCTCCTGCGACAGACGCATCACAAGCTCTCCTGCCACAACTAAGCTCTCTTTATTTGCCAATGCGAGTTTCTTTCCCGCACGAATAGCTGCTATCGTGGGATGCAGACCTGCGTAACCCACCAAAGCGTTGACCACCACATCCACCTCCGACGAGCCTACCACCTGATTGATAGCCTCCGAGCCTGTAAAGACCTTTATCGGGTAGTCACGCAAAGCCTCTCTGAGCAGCTCATATTTCGACTCATCGGCAATGACTACCGTGTCGGCATCAAACTCCACAGCCTGACGTGCCAACAACTCCCATTGCGTGCCTGCAACGAGTGTCCGCACTTCAAACATATCTCCATAGCGAGCCACTATGTCGAGCGTCTGCGTGCCTATTGAGCCTGTCGAGCCGAGTATCGCAAGTCGTTGTTTCATTTCACTTCGTTAGAATACCATATAAATTTCAGGATCTACAGCCTTTCCATCGCTCCATAGCTCCATCTCGAAGAGAGGATTCTCCTCATCGCCCACCTTCGGCATAGCATTGTAGCCCAGCACCTGTCCCGAACGCACCGTCTGACCACGGCTCACGAGTGGCTGCACCAAGTTGTGATATATCGACACAAATCCATTGTAGTGCTGAACCACTACTGTGGTGTATCCCGCCTCCGCCGAGAAGACATCCATCACACTACCCTCGCCCACGCTCACCACCGATGAGTTAGGTGCTACACGCACGCCTATGCCTAAGTAGTTGTCCTTGTGCGAGAAGTGGCGAACTATGCTTCCACCATCCACAGGAGCCTCAAAGAGCTCACCATCACGCTGACGTGGAGCTGCATTGAGCGAGAGCGAATACTCTCCATCGCCCTCCATCTGTGCACGCAACACCGAGTCTATCTGCGACGGCTGCACGAGCGTCTTGTCTAACTTCACCGTATCACTTATCTGACTACGGACTGCAGGTGTTCGTCCCACCATCACCATAGCCACGTTGTCGCTGTACTGCTGCATAAGAGTCATACTACGCTCCAGAGAGTCTATACGCATAATATTTTGTACCAACTCGTCGTGGGTACGTTCTGCTGCGGTACGGTAGCCGGGGAATATGTCGAGCACAGGTGTGTATGCCACCAGAAGCATTATCAGAGCAAACAACACCACGATAAAAGCTATCAGACCACCCAACAGACCACCCATTGAGATGCGTATGCTCCACTCGGTATTCTCGCCAGAGGTCATACTCAGCGTTTTACGCGAGAAGAAAGCCTTTATTTTATCCGAAAACTTAGCCATAATGATAAGTGTATAAAGTATGCAAATATAGCACAACGCCCGCCGATAAACAAATTTATATGCTCAGAAAATGATTTTCGCGATAATTAACGTATTTCGTATAAAAATTATTACATTTGTCAAACATATAACTAAAGCAGAAAAATTATGGTAAAACCTACACTTCTCGTATTGGCTGCTGGTATGGGTTCACGCTATGGTGCACTCAAGCAGATGGACGGCGTTGGCCCTAATAATGAGGCTATTATAGATTATTCGATATACGATGCAATACGTGCTGGCTTTGGCAAGGTTGTCTTTGTCATCCGCCACTCTTTTGCCGAGGCTTTTACTCAGATTTTCAACAAGGAGCGTTTTGGTGGACGCATCGAGGTTGAAGTTGTCTATCAGGAGCTTGACTACCTCCCCGAGGGATTTTCTGTACCCGAGGGACGCGAGAAGCCCTGGGGCACCAACCACGCCCTGATGATGGCAAAGGATGTTATCAAGGAGCCTTTTGCAGTCATCAATGCCGACGACTTCTATGGTGCTGATGCCTACCGCGTTATCGGTGCATACCTCTCGGAGCGAGGTGGTGAGAGCGGTCACTACTGTATGGTTGGCTACGAGGTCAACAAGACTCTCTCGGAGAATGGTACTGTGTCGCGTGGCGTCTGCTCGGTTAACGATGAGGGCTTCCTCACATCTATCGTCGAGCGTACCAAGATTGAGCGTAATGCTGAAGGCACAATCGTCTTCCACGACTTAGGCGAGGATGAGGCATTAGAGGAGCAGACTCCGGTATCGATGAACTTGTTTGGTTTCACGCCCGACTATTTTGCCCACTCTGAGGAGTATTTCAAGGGTTTCCTGAGCGATGAGAAGAATATAGCTAACCCTAAGGCTGAGTTCTTCATCCCTCTTATGGTCAACGAGTTGGTTGGCAACGGCACCGCTAAGTTAAAGGTGCTGAGCACTACTGCTCAGTGGTTTGGTGTTACATATCAGGCAGACAAACCTCAGCTCGTTGCCAAGATTGAGGAGCTCATTGAGGCGGGTGTTTACCCACGTAATTTGTGGGAATAGATTGTCTCACATACCACATCTACACTACTCCTCGCCTCTGGCGGGGAGTATTTTGTATGTGTCCGACATAAAGAGATTATACTCCTCTCGCTCCACTCTACTAAGTTTGAGCGTATCACCCACCGACTCGGGTATAACGGCATAATCCCTCAGACGCACCCACACAGGCTCTACTGTGGCATCATATCGCAATTCGCCAGAAGAGAGCTTTGTGATATCTATGGTAGCGACAAGACCGCCATCGCAGTAGCGACGGTGCTGATTTGAGACAAAGTTACCCAACGAATAGAGCGTAACTCCCTCCACCGAATCGACCCAATAAGGTTGCACCACGTGCGGATGAGAGCCTATGATGACATCTACTCCATTCTCACGCAGAAGAGTCTCTATCTGCTCCTGCTGGCGATTCTGACGACGCTCATACTCGTTACCCCAATGTACGATAGCCACTATACAATCCACCCTCGTGCGGTCAACAGATTGCAGAACTTCGATTATATTATCCCTCTCGAGCATATCTACCACACACCCTTTGGGGACAGGTATGCCATTTGTACCATATGTGAAGTTGACAAAGGCGAGATTAATACCCTCGCACGAGATGTACTGCACCTTGTTCTGCCGATAATCCCACGCATCGCGATAAGCACCTATGCGTCGCAGCTGACGACGATCAAGAGCCTCCGTCGTTGAGTATATACCTCGTGCCAAACGGTCACAACAGTGATTGTTAGCCAACGCCACCAAATCTATTCCCATATCCACCATCACATCTGCCACCTCCACAGGCGAGCAGAAGCAGGGATAACCCGTATAAGGACCCTTCACCGAGAGTGTCGTCTCAAGATTGAGGATAGCTATATCCGCAGCACGAAAAGCAGGAGCCACATACTGCATTGATGTGGTATAATCGTAGCAACCGTTACTCTGTCGGGCACGCTCCACCTGCGGTGCGTGCTGCATAAAATCGCCTCCCACCACAATACGCAACTCTCCGACAACGTCTAATCCATCTCGTGACGCAACGCCCTGAGCTGCAAGCATTACCGAGCAGACTACGGCAAACAATGATAGGACTAAACAGCGAATCATAACGACATTGTTTTATAGAGTTTCACAACATCCACAGCCTCCCTCACGTCGTGAACACGCAGGATAGTCGCCCCTCGCTCCAATGCGAAGAGGTTAAGAGCCGATGTTGCCGGTAACGACTCCTCTGGTGTTATACCCAGCATCTTATAAATCATAGACTTACGTGACAAGCCAACAAGCACAGGCACACCCAATGCCACCACTCGTTCCACGCCCGCCAAGAGCTGATAATTCTGCTCCATAGTCTTGGCAAATCCAAATCCAGGGTCAAGTATGACACGCTCAACACCCTGCCCACCGAGCCACTCCAATCGCTGCTCAAGGTACTCTGTGACCTCGCATACTACGCCTCGCGGATAATCCGTCAGCGACTGCATATTCTGCGGTGTACCACGCATATGCATAGCTACATATGGTAAGCCGTTTGCAGCGACTACACCGACCATCTGCCCGTCAGCCTCTCCTGCCGAGATATCATTTATGATTACTTCGCCGAAACGCTCCGCAGCACGGGCAGCTATCTCGGCACGAAAAGTATCTATCGAAATAGGTAAGTTGGTTTGATTGCGAACAGCCGAAGCCCCCAGCTCCACCCTTCGCCACTCCTCCTCCAAAGACACACACTCAGCACCTGGGCGTGTGGAGTAACCACCAACATCAAAGATTGTAGCACCCTGCCTTAGAACCATTGCCACGTGCTCTTCGAGCGACTGCACAGAGTATTTACGGCTCGCCGCATAGAACGAGTCGGGCGTTACGTTGACTATAGCCATCACCTGTGGCTCGAGCAGATTGATGCCACTAACGACGTGCTTCATATAGAAGTGTTTTGTGTAGTTGTTCAGCATCGCTCTCTAAGTAGTCACGACGCAGATTGACTATTGTGCGGTCAGCTCGGCTGTGTAACTCATCATCGCTCATCTGGTGAGCAATGCGACGCAAAACATCCTCACGCGACACACCATCACGCTCCACTGTGCGACGCAGACGCTCCTCCAACGGGGCGAGAACGGCTATCGTGGTATCTACCTCACTATCGAAACCCGACTCAAATAGGATTGCACTCTCCAGGATGACATACTCGCTCCGCTGCTCGGCTGCCCAACGTCTAAAATCCGCCCTTACAGCGGGATGCACGATAGCATTCAAGCGTCGCAGTGCCTCTTCATCTCCAAAGACTTTAGAGGCTAAAAACGAGCGATTAAGCCCCTCATCATTATAACACTCTGCACCAAACTCATCACATAGTGCATCGTGCAGCTTCCCATCCTCTGCCATCAGCGACTTAGCACGAGAGTCTGAATCATATAACGACGCACCGAAGGCAGTCAAAAGTTGGCAGAGGGTACTCTTACCACTGCCTATGCCACCCGTAATACCTACCTTATACATATTTTATTTGGGGATTATTCCTGCACCGGAGCAGGCAATGGTGGAATTGTACCCACCGAAAGATCCTTAACAGCCTTGAAACGCACCGATATTGCACTACGCATAGAGTGAGGGCTGATAATATAGTATTTGTGGGTAACGCCATCCTCTGTGCGGTGCTCTACGGTATACTCCAAATCCTTCAGAGGGATATGAATGCTGCGACGTGTAAACTTTCTTACGTCGAGCAAATCTGTTCCGACAGCCTCAACACGACAAGGGACCTTTATGGTCTCACCCGCTATCTCCACCTTAATATCATACTCTGTGACATAGCTGTTACCTAGCTTGAGGATATACCACAGGATGAACGATGCACAAAAAAGCACAACGAAGGCGGGCGAGATATATTTTTTAAGCACACCCCTTATAAAATCTATTATCTGTCGTATTCTCCTCATAGCGGTAGCAAAGTTAAGAAAAAAGTTCGTCTCTTGTCCATATTATCGCAACTTTCTTACCATATAAACGACAAAAAAGGGCTGCAACAGCCATTGTTGCAACCCTTCACTTATCTATGCAGTTTGTTTAGTTCTACTTCTTACCGCCCTTAGTCAGGATGTCGTAAGCAACAGGAGTTGCTACGAATACTGATGAATAAGTACCGATGATAACACCGAGCAACAGAGCGAAGATGAAACCACGCAAGTTCTCACCACCGAAGATGAACATAGCCAACAGTGTAACGATTGTTGTACCCGAGGTGTTCATTGTACGAGAGAGTGTAGAACAGATAGCCTGGTTGATGTTAGTGCGGATATCACGCTTTGGATAGAGTGTGATATACTCACGGATACGGTCGAAGATAACCACTGTATCGTTGATTGAGTAACCAATGATAGTCAGGATAGCAGCGATAAACGCCTGGTTAACCTCCAGGTTGAATGGCATAAAGCTATACAACAGAGAGAAGATACCGATAACGATGAATGCGTTGTGAGCCAATGCCAGAGTAGCACCTGTTGCCCACTGCCAACGCTTGAATCGAACGGTGATGTAAAGACCGATAGCGAGGAGCGATGCGATAACTGCTAAGAATGCGTTCTGAACCATCTCCTTAGCGATAGCAGGACCAATCTTCTCTGATGATACGATACCGAATGGGTTATCCTGGGTGCTCACAAACTCATCGAGTGTAATAGGAGTCTTATAGTACTTGTTGAGTGTCTGCCACATCAAAGCATCAACCTCCTTAGTGGTCTGCTCGTCAGTGTTCTCATACTTATACTGAGTAGTAATACGAATCTGGTTATCTGAACCGAACTGCTTAACCTCAACTGAAGACTTAGCAGCATCGTCAGTCTTAAGAGCAGCCTCCAAATCAGCACGGATAGCATCGATAGATACCTCCTGGTCGAAACGAATCTGGTATGTACGACCACCTGTGAAGTCTACACCCTGGTTCAAGCCGAGGAAGCAGAGTGAGAGAACAGATACCAATACTACTGAACCTGACAAGATATAAGATGCCTTACGCTTACCGATGAAGTCAAACTTAACGTTTGCCAACCAGTTCTCAGACCAAGAACGTGAGAATGATACCTTACCCCACTTCTCTACAATCCACTCGAGCAAAATACGAGTGATGAAGATTGCACAGAACATTGATGTCAGGATACCGATAACGAGTGTAGTTGCAAAACCCTGTACAGGACCGTTACCAAATACGAAGAGAACGATACCGGTCAGGATTGTTGTAAGGTTACCGTCGATGATTGCTGAGTATGCGTTAGAGAAACCATCCTTGATAGCCATTGCAAGACCCTTACCACCACGAAGCTCCTCCTTGATACGCTCGTAGATGATTACGTTAGCATCCACAGCCATACCCATAGTAAGAACGATACCGGCGATACCTGGCAATGTCAACACAGCACCGAACGATACCAACACACCCATCAAAAGGAAGATGTTGAGCACCAAAGCGATATCAGCCATCCAACCTGCGGTCTTGTAGAACAAGCCCATATAGAGCA
>JAEIGA010008179.1_pt1 | contig 15851 bp, 10 predicted proteins | sample 9270691 | NCBI WGS metagenome assembly JAEIGA01 (sample SAMN17057246, study PRJNA624740) | gut metagenome | biome: biome; isolation source: fecal sample | host: Bos grunniens | place: China: Xizang | collected 2019
CAGAAAGGGGGTTTGGGGGATAGGTAACACGCAGTCTCTCCCCGCTACAAAAAAAAGGAGTGAATTTTCACTCCTTTTTTGTAGCGGGAGAGAGACTTGAACTCTCGACCTCATGATTATGAATCATGCGCTCTAACCAGCTGAGCTATCCCGCCATTGCTTATTTGCGAGTGCAAAGATAGGTAAATAATTTTGTTTTGCAAAGTTTTTGCAGAAAAAAATCATGTTTTCTAACATTTTCTCATATGGGTAGTTCAAAATCAACTCTGTACGCTATTGCCAACATATTTAACACTATCTCTTTAGCTGCGAGTGTTGTATTGCTTGTAGGGGTATCGTTTGAGGTTACGGGTGGAGTAAAGAGCGGTTTTTCAGATTGGTATAGGGCTTTGCAGCTCGTTGTTTGCTCAATTTTCTTTATGACGGCGGTATTTAGGTTGATGATTGCTCAGTATAGGCAGAGGCATTGGTTGCGTGATTTGGTTTTTGCCATGGCGTCTATACCTTATATGGATATACTTGAGTGGAGCGGAGCAAATGTGGAGCATAGCAGCGTGCGCCTACTTGCCTTTGCGCCAGTGCTGATCTCTATTATGGCGACAGTGGTAATACTTGAGTGGCTCGTAAAGGGTAAAAAGAGGCGCCTTATGGCAGCTTATGTGCTTACGGTGACCATGTTTACATATATCTCGGCACTGCTCTTCTATGACGCGGAAATGGGCATTAATAGCCACTTGAAAACTTTTGGCGATGCTCTGTGGTGGGCATGGATGAATGTGACGACAGTGGGTGCAGAGATTTTCCCTGTAACGACTGTAGGCAAAGTCGTCTGTGTGCTGTTGCCCGTCGTAGGAATGATGTTCTTTCCGATATTTACGGTCTATATTTCGGACTACTATGATAAAAAAGAGGGTGGCAAATAATTGCCACCCTCTGATATAGAGTTTAGTTTAATTACTGAGCAAGAACACAGTTGTAGATGTGCCAAGCTGCATCAAAGTAAGTGCAGTTTGGAGCGCCAAGAACTGCAGGGTCCATTACATTTGCTGCGGTAACAGCAGTTGTAGTATCACCAATCTGGAGTGAACCACCAATCTTAAGTGGCTGATCTGCAGAACCGAAGTAGATAGTCTTGGTCTTACCATTGAAGTGACCGCAAACCATACCTACACCGCAAGTACCCTCAGCAGCCTTAACGATACAGTTGATAGTGTTGTTTGCAATAACACCCTCACCGTGAGCAGCGTTACCGATGTTACCAGTCATACCACCAACACCACCTGCTGAAAGTGGAACATTACATACTACGTTACCAGTGTTAACTGAGTTCTGGAGCTTGAATGCACCTGAGTGGAAACCTGCAAGACCACCGACTACTGTATTATTAGCAGTTGAGTTTACAGTAATATCACCCTCGTTTACACAGTCAACGATAGCACCTGAACCACCCTGGATACCACCAAGACGTACGCGAGCCTCGCCTTCCAGTACGATGTCACCCTTGTTAACACAACCCTGAGTAACGTTTGTACAAGCAGACTCAGCACCTGGCCAACCGATGATACCACCAGCAGCGTTGGTAGAACCAGCAACAACCTTCATGGTAATGTTACCCTCGTTAGTACAGTTGTAAACTGAAGACTTACTCTGGCCCTTAGCATAGTAGTCAGAAGCTACGACACCACCAACATATGTGTAGCAGTTTGGAACTGTTGTAAGATAGCTTGACTCAAATACGATGTCACCATAGTTCTGGCAGTTTGTTACATTACCACATGGAGCACAGATAACACCTGCGAGCTGTGTACGACCTGAGGTACCTGAACCATCCATCTCTGTCCAGTAGTATGAGATATTACCATAGTTCTGGCAGTTGTCGATAGCGAATGGAGAACCTGAAGAGTTGTAACCCAAAGCTACGATACCAGCGAAGTTAGGAGCTGGAGATGAAGTAGAGTTTGTACCAGCGTCGATGCTACCGATGGTGTTACGACCCTCGAACTTCTTACCGTAAGCAGTGATGTTACCCTTGTTAGTACAGTTAGTGATAGAACCATTCTGGTAGCAAACGATACCACCGATACAAGTACCCTTAATGTTACCAGTGTTGTTGAACAGAATGTTACCCTCGTTGTGGCAATTATCAATCTTACCAGCAGAGTAAGATACTACACCACCCATTACAACAGCTGCACCAGAGTAAGGACAGTTCCAAGTGATGTCAGCAGTGTTCTTACAGTTAATAGTTACTGTATAAGAGTTTGCAGAACCAGATACACCACCGATATAGAAGTTCTTAGTAGTCTTCTCATCGAGGATGTTAACAGTAAGCTTACCGTGGTTCTCACAGTTGTAAAGACCTGCAGGGAGCTCAAGAAGAGCTGCGTCAGCAGATGAAGCAGCACGGCCGATAACTGTACCGAGGTAGCCGGTCTGAGCTGAGTGGTTGCCCAAGTCGAATGTTACAGGAGCGTTGTTGATACAACCCTTAACATAACCGCCGATAGCGTTGTAACCAACGATAGCTGCACGAGACTGAGCCAAAATGTCGTCAGGGTTAACGCAAGTAACCTCAGCGTTATTGATAATGTTCTCAACAGTACCGAAGTTTGTTGCAACAGCGAAACCGAAGCACATGTTAGAGCCAGCCTTACCGTCGATAGTGTAAGGGTGCTCAGTAGGGATTACAAGACCGCAAGACTGGTCGATTGTAAAGTTAGAAACTGAACCTGTAGATGCAACGTAGCCGAAAAGTGGCTGAGTAGTTGTCCAGTTCTTGATAGAGAAGCCACAACCGTCGAATTTACCGTCGAAGCCCATTGCGATACCTGTAGTCTCGTCAATGCGGCCAGTGATAGGTACCCACTCTGCGATTGTTGACATATCAATATCACCACCGAGGACAACCTTACCCTCCTCGTTTACATACTTCTTGTAGCGACCCATGTTTACGCACTTAGCGAAGTCAACAAGCTCCTCAGCAGTTACGATCTTCTCAATCTTAACCTCCTTGTACTCGTAAAGGTCTGCAGTAGCAGTCTCGCCACCACGAACAGTAAGACCTGTAGGGAAGATCTTGTGGTTCTCAAGAAGACCTACGCTTGAGTAGATGTTGAGTGAAAGACCATTGCGGATGTTACCCTTAGGAACTACGATATTTACAGTAGCAGTCTCCTCTGGAGCAATTGTGAACTCACCCTCAACAGGCTTAAGAACGAGAGCAGACTTACCAGCAACAGAGGTAAGAGCACCTGTTCTATAATTAATATGGTATTTACCTGCGAGTGGATCACCCTGTGCAGATGCAACCTCAATCTTCTCAATGATGATAGTCTCACCCTCATACTTGTTAGTTACAGGGATTGAGATAACACCGCAGAGGTTGTTAAGAGTTACCTCATTTGTAGAAGAGTAACCAGCCATAACCATAAGGTTGTGGTCAACGTCGTTCTTAACGATTGTCTGCTCCTCGTGGAAACGAACAGTACCGCTAGTGGTATAGTACTCAGCAGGGTAGAATACAGAGTAAGGATAAGCTACAGCGTCAAAGCTGAACTGTGCAGTCTGTGTGCCAGCCTCAGTAGCAGAAACAGTGTTTGTAGAGAGGGTGTTGTTACAAACTACAGCGTCACCCTCAACCCAGTTGATACCAGCCTCGCCAATCTTAACGGTAAGAGTAGCAGGAGCCTTCTCAACAACGGTAAAGATAGATGGAGTGAGCTCAACGTCAGCACCGCGCTCAACAGCGATATCCTCTGTAAGTGCAAGAACGAAGTTGTGATCCTCAGTGTCGGTAATAACAACCTCAAAGCCACCAGTGTAAAGACCTGCAGGAACTACAAGGCTGAAGTATGTAGGAGCAGAAGCGTTAATCTCAACGCCCTCACCGCAATCCAAAACGGTAGTAGCGGTATTCTGAACACCCTTAAGCTCGATGTCGTATGATACAACACCAGCCTCGTCAGTTACGCTCTTAGACTCAGCATTCCAAACACCATTCATAGCAGCGTTGCTATTAGCTGTGAAAGAGATGCTCTTTACAAGTACTGGATTTGATGCAGTAGCAGAGTCAAGGGTCAGCGGAAGGGTAACAAGACCAACAACCGGAGTAAGCTCTACATTAGCAACAAGCTTGTTAGGAGTCTCCTCGCTCTCTGGAGCAGCCTCAACAGCGATACCTGCCATTGCATAAACCTCGCGGTCAAAAGCGTCAGCCACATAGTTCTGCTTTGCAGGAAGAGTGAGCTCGTTAAGACCAGTGAGGACCTCGAATGGAGAAACCACGATAAGTGGAGCCTCAGTGTTTGATACTACGAATGGGTAGGTTACGCCACCTGCAGCATCCTCGGTTACAGCCTCTGACTCAAGACCGTTGATTGCAACTTTCTCGCCTGCAGCCCATGTAAGATTGCCTGGGAGAGTTGTGTTTACTGTAACTGTGACTTTCTTGTCATTGTTTGGCAGTGTTGGAGTCTGTTCCTCAGTGCCAGAATTGTTACAGCCTACAGCTAATGCGCTGAGCATCAAGCTGATAAATAAGTAGACTTTTTTCATTACGATATGTTTTAGGTTAAAAAATATTATTTCCGATTTCAAAGTTAAAAATAAATTTTTAATTACACACATATTTTCTATATTTTTTTTCAAAAAAATGAATTTTTGTTAAATCGGTGGCTGAATGTTTGGGAAAAATAAAAATAATGCAAAAAAAAGTAGAGCCTCAATTGAAGCTCTACTGTATTGAGACGGGGAGAGGTGTTACACCTCCTTTCGATACTCTCCAGGCGTTTTACCTGTGATGCGTTTGAAATATTGTCCCATAAATGAGGGATTCGGAAAGTTCAATTCATACGAGATTTGCTGAATTGACATATCTGAATATTTAAGCAGATTTTTAATCTCCAAAACCACATACTCATCAATCCACTGGTGTACACTCTTTCCTGAGTAGTTGCGTATCACTCGTGAGAGATGCTTAGGTGTGAGATTCATTTTGTCTGCGTAAAATTCAACACTGCGCTCTGTTTTGTAGTATTCATGTAGCAGGTTTGTTAGTAGCTTGAAATAGTCACTACTTCGGTCCTTTGGTGTCGGCTTGGTGTTGATAGAATTTGTGGTGGCAATAAACTCACAGACGCGGTATATCATGCCGGCATACATATGTCGGATAAACATCTCTCTAAATATGCCCAAGTTGTCATTGTCGCTTGCGGGCTGGGAGTACTCTTTGTAGAGCGCATCAAATGAGCGATGAATCTCATTAATCATCGTCGCCTTTTCAATCTTGTGAACGATATATTGTGAGTGTAATGACGATATAATCGGCATTATCATCTTAAGATCGATATTCATGTCGGCCGCAAAGTCGCTGTTAAATGCAGCGATGTACAGCTCGCAATTTTTGCAGTTTTTGAAGGTCAATACAGATGTCGGAGCCACAAGGAGGGTGTTATCTGTAAGGGTAATTTCGCTCATGTGCACAGAGAGTGTAACCTCACCACTAGCGCAAAACATGACAAAAAATCCATTCAGTTTTGCGGGGTGTTTCATCTCCTTGCTGATGTGCTCATCGAGCGAATGAATGTGTACAAAAGCTGCATTTTTGCAGGTGACAAAATCAATTCCATCGGTGGCTGTCAGATGGTCGATTTTGTATGGTAAAAGCTCATTATTTGCCATATCTATTAAATTTTACACAAATTTCTGTATAATTTGGGATATTTCCAAACTTTTGCGACAAAATGCGACATATAGAACATTTTGAGGTAGTTATTTTTTATTTCCCAAAGCTGCTGTTAATATTTGAGTTGCACTTTTTGAAAATTATAACTAAATTTGCAGGCTTAATATTGTATAAAGACACAAAAAAGATAAGTTTATGCGTAAAATTCTATTTTTTATCCTTGCCTTGGTGTCATTTACCGCTTTGGCGCAAGATGAGCAGGTTATTTGGCAGCAGGAGCTTAAGGATAACGGCAACGGTAACTATACCCTTGTCATTAAGGCAGAGATTGCCGATGGTTGGCACATTTATGACGGCACTCATCCGTTTACCCCAACAACAATTCAGTTCACTTTGCCGGATGGCGTAACTCTCGAGGGTGAGACCCGTGCGCTCTCTAAGGTTAAGCCTGTGCAGGATGAGTTTTTTGGCTCATATGGTGAGTATGAGGGTGAGGCTCTCTTTGAGCAGGATGTAAAGCTCGGTGGTGAGGGTGCAGTTGTTGATGCACTTGTTAGCTATCAAGCTTGCACCGAGGGTAATTGCACTGCTCCAACAGAGAAGCAGCTCTCATTTGAGATTGGTAAAAAGGTGGCTGCAGAGCCTGTAGCAGAGGTTAAGGCAGTTAAGGATGCTGCTGGTAGTGGCTCATTGTGGGCGATGATTCTTGAGGCTATTATCTGGGGTCTTGCAGCTCTTGTTACACCATGCGTGTTCCCGATGATTCCGATGACAGTTTCATTCTTTATGAAGGGTAGCGGTTCGCCTACTAAGGGTCGAATTAATGCGGCGCTTTACGGATTTTTCATTGTTCTACTCTATACACTGCCTATCGCTGCAATTATCGTGATTACCCGCCTTGTAGGTGGTGGAGCAGTTACTGCTGATATCTTCCAGTGGCTTGCAACACACTGGATTCCAAATATCATCTTCTTCCTCGTCTTCATGATTTTTGCGGCGTCATTCTTCGGTGCTTTTGAGATTACACTGCCATCTTGGTTGGTCAATAAGAGTGACGAGAATAGCGAGAAGGGTGGTATCGCAGGTATCTTCTTTATGGCGTTGACACTCGTGCTTGTGTCATTCTCATGTACAGGTCCGATTATCGGCTCGGTGCTTATTAAGTCTACAGCGGGTGAGTTCTGGAACCCTATCGTTACTATGCTCGCCTTCTCAATCACATTCGCATTGCCGTTTACTATCTTTGCATTCTTCCCTTCAGTGCTTAAGAAGTTGCCTAAGAGTGGTGGCTGGCTTAACTCAGTAAAGGTGGTTCTTGGATTTGTTGAGGTGGCATTGGGCTTCAAGTTCCTCAGCGTTGCAGACCAGGTTTACCACTGGGGTATCCTTGACCGCGAGGTCTATCTGGCAATCTGGATTGTAGTGTTTACACTGCTCGGTTTCTACCTTCTTGGCAAGATTCGCTTTGCTCACGATAGCGAGATGAAACACCTTAGCGTTGGTCGATTGGCGCTGGCTATTGGAGTCTTCTCGTTTGTTGTCTACCTTATCCCGGGTATGTGGGGTGCACCTCTTGAGAAGCTCTCTGGATACCTGCCGCCGCAGTCTACTCTTGACTTTGACCTTACTCGCAATAGGGGCGTTGTGGCTACTCAAAATACAACAACTCAGGATGTTAAGTATGCCGACGTGCTACACTTGCCTCATGGCCTTCAGGGCTTCTTTGACCTTGCGCAGGCTGAAGAGTATGCAGCAAAGGTTGATAAACCAGTATTTATCGACTTTACAGGTCACGGTTGTGTGAATTGCCGCGAGATGGAGGCACGTGTGTGGAGTGATCCTGCTGTGCTGGAGATACTCAGTAATGAGTATGTTATCTGCGCACTTTATACAGACGACAAGATGACCCTGCCTCAGAGCGAGTGGGTGACAACAGATAATGGCACAGTGCTTAAGAGCCTCGGTAAGGTTAATGCACACTATGCACTTACTCGTTTTGGTGTCAATGCCCAGCCTTACTACGTTATCCAGGGAAAGAATGAGCAGGTGCTTGTTGAGCCTCGTGGATATAATCTTGATGTGGCTCAGTTCGTTGAGTTCCTAAAGAGTGGAGTTGAGGCGTATCGTAACAAGTAAATTGTTGTAATAGAGCGAAAGAGGGGGCTGTTAGGCCTCCTCTTTTTCATTGTCGGTAGTTGCTCCAAAAAGAGCTAAGACCCAATCTATCCAGCCACGGATGATACGCGATACGGAGTAGATAACTCTCAACTCCTCGCCAATCTGGCGGAAGTAGCTCTTTAATGTCACTGAGTAGACTATAGCTGCAATCAACGCCATTATCACTCCCACTATTAGACACGGAATTTTCAACGAGCCAAATACCTCTGCCAGCCATGCTATAAAGGCAGAGATAAATAGCAATGCAGATAGTAGGGCGGCGACAACCATTATGGCAAGTGGTAGGAAGAAGGGTCTGTCTGCTCTCATTGCTCTTTACTTAATAGGTTCGCTAACTTCGGCGTGGTTGCACTCTTCGCCACATTTGCAGCGCATCTTTTCGAGCTCCTCGCCAATAAAGTCACGGATGTGGTCGCGCATCTGACGACCTGTTTTTGGGGTTACAAGCATTGCTATTGCTGCACCCATCAGTGCTCCACCTAGTAGAGTCACAATGCAAAGTCCAGTCTGTTTCATAACGTTTTTGAATTAAAAGGTTCACCCTTTTCATTGCAAACAACAGACCACGATGCAGCCGATATAGTAAAAATTTGTAATTATTACAAATTATTACTAACTTTACCCCGTTATGGCTACAACTCAGAACTATAAGGCGCGTATTCTTACGGCAAGTGCCGGCTCGGGTAAAACCTACTCGTTGGCGCGGGAGTATGTCTACAATACTCTACGCAATCAGCCAGGTGCTTCAGATGCTGAGTTTAATCCCAATGTCTATCGAACAATTCTGGCGGTAACCTTCACAAATAAGGCTACCGAGGAGATGAAGAGTCGCATCCTTAAACAAATCAATAACCTCGCAACGGGTGAGCAGTGTGAGTTTTTGGAGGATTTGATAGCAATGACATCCCTGCCAGAGAGGGTGCTTCGTGAGCGAGCTATGAGGGTGAGAAGTGCTATACTACACGACTATTCTCGCTTTGCAATTCTTACAAATGACACCTTCTTTCAGCGTATAGTTCGCGCATTTGCTAAGGAGCTAAATATTGACATGGATTACGCCATTGAGCTTGATACAGCACCTGTGGCGCAGAAGGGGGTTGATATGCTCATTGAGCAGGCTGAGGGCGATAAAGAGCTACAGCAGTGGCTTGTAGATTTTGCAGAGGAGAATATTGAAAGTGGTCGCCAGTGGGATATTAAGCGTGTAATTCTTAAACTCAAGAATGAACTATTCAGCGAGCAGACCAAGCACACTATAGGTCGTAAGATAGATAGAGCGCAACTGCGAGATGTGGTTATGGAGTTTATCTCTGAGGCTGAACAACAGGTGGCGGCTTTTCGTGAGGTCGGAAAGAGTGCCGTTAGATTGATTGAATCTTCGGGATATGACCACTCGCTATTCCCGTATAAGTTCACCTCATACTTTGACAAGGTTGCTAAGTTTAATGGTGATACAACTGCGCCATCAAAGACCTTTATGAGCCATAGTGATGATGAGGTTGAGAGGTGGTTTAAGAAGGGTAGCAAAGTAACTCAAGATAAGATAGAGTTGGTTATGCAACTCCAGAGCTTTGTGGCTCAGGTGGTTGAAGAGTATCCGAGGGTTAAGTATCTTTACAATAGTTGTCAGCTACTGCGTAAGAACTACCGTAGCTTTGCGCTGTTGCACGACCTCTATACCAAGGTGGCAGATATATGCCGCGAGCAGAATACTATGCTGTTGGCACAAACTAAGCACACTATCTCTCAGTTTGTGCGTGAGCCGAGCGACGCCCCATTTATCTATGAGAAGGTGGGTAATAGCTTTGAGCGATTTATGATTGACGAGTTTCAGGACACCTCGCTGATGGAGTGGCAGAACTTTTTGCCCCTTTTACGAAATGCTATTGCGCAGAGTGAGGATGTGGCAGTGCTTATCGTGGGCGATATTAAGCAGTCGATCTATCGCTGGAGGGGTAGTGATTGGAATATCTTGAGTAGTATCGCTCCTGCACAGCTCTCTGAGGGCAATACGCCTATTTCAGAGCAGAATCTGGAGGATAACTATCGTAGTCTGCCAAATGTAGTGCGCTTTAACAATGTGGTTATGCATCTGGCGACTCAAAGCCTAAATGTTACGCTTAATAACACGCTTACTCAAGCATATGCAGACTCGTTAATCTCAAAGTCGCTGTTTGACGAGTTGCATAATACTATCGGCGAGGCGTACCATTGGTCGCGCCTACGTCAGAACCCTAAGCGTAAGCCTCTGCGAAGTGGGTATGTTCGCGTTACGGCGCATACTGATGAGGAGCCTGATATTATCGGTTGTATTCGTACTTTGGTGCATGAGAAGCACTATAAGCCGTGTGATATAACCATTTTGGTGCGTAAGAATGACGAGGCAGAGCGTATAGCCTCACTGCTTCTTGATGCCGGCGCAGCTGATGAGAGTATGCGCTTCGGTATTATGACACAAGAGGCGCTTAAGCTCAATAGCTCTACAGTTGTGCAGTTTACCTTGGCGGTGATGAAGTACGCTGTTGACCGTACAGATGTTGTCAGCCTTGCTGTTTTTAACCGATATAACCACAACTTTGACCTCTATCATAACATTACAGAGGAGGAGATGGCGCTCTTTGATAGGGTTAAGACCAGCTCACCTGAGGAGGCCTTTGAGCTTATAATGATTCACTATCCGAAGATTTTCAAAGGTCAGCAGGTCTATACCGATGCCTTCCATGAGCAGATTGTTAAGTTCTGCGCCGGCAAGGTGGCGGACTTGTCACTCTTTATCAAGTGGTGGGGCGAGAGTGGTTATAACAAGTCGGTGACAATAGATAAGGATGTCAATGCAATAGAGATTATGACCATACATAAGGCTAAGGGCTTGGAGAATAATGTGGTCATAATCCCGTACTGCTCATGGCCATTTGTGCCTAAGGCTACTCGAGCATCAACAGTATGGACAACAGCAGCTGAAGGTAGCCGTCTTAATACAGATACGGCATTTCCTGTGGCGGCAACGGCTGAGGCTGCAAATTCAATCTTCTCGGAGGGCTACTACCGCGAACTGATATATAATTATGTAGATGCAATTAATCTTCTCTATGTGGCTCTTACACGACCGAAGGAGCAGCTGCATATCTTCTTTCCGGCGGTTAAGGAGGGCAAAGATGATAGTAAGGGCGCTTCAACGGTGGGCGAACTGCTCTATCAGGTGCTTGATATGGCAAGAATATCGACCGAAGAGAGTGATTCTGTGGTATATCAATATGGCGAGTTTAATGGCCCGATAAAGAGTACCGAGACAAAGCAGGGTACAGTAACCTTGGGAGATTGTGAGGTGAGCCCATATAGGATGAAGCTGAAGCTAAGCTCGCAACGATTTTTTGAGGCTCGTGAGGGTGCGGCACTCTCTCCGCAGCAGGAGGGAATTGTGCTACATGGGATTATGGAGCGTGCAACATCGCGTGAAGATATATATCGCTCTATTGAGCAACTTGTTATCGATGGCGTGCTGTCACCGATTGAGGCAGAGCAGCTGCAAGAGCAGATAGAGCAGACGCTGAGCCATAGCCTTGCAGCCGAGTGGTTTGATAAAGAGTGGGAGGAGGTGCATACCGAGGGAAGTATCATCTCCAAAGATGATGGTATTAAGCGACCCGATAGGGTGATGATTGACGGTAATCGCGCTGTGGTTGTAGATTATAAGTTTGGAGAATACTCTCAGAACCATGTAGCTCAGGTAAAAGAGTATATTTCACTACTTGCGAGGATGGGTTATAGTGTTGTTGAGGGTTTTGTATGGTATGTCCGTGAGGGCAAAATTGTTGAAGTCGTATGAAGTTAGGAGTGCTAAATATTATACCGCGAGCATTTCGGACAAGGGGCATTGCGGTCTGTTTGACAATCTTTATCCGAGCATTGCTCAATTTTATGGGTCTGGCTGCGCTGCTGCCGGTGCTGTATCTTATTCTTGATAGTGAAAATATACGCTCAAATGCGTGGTTGGCAGCTATTTATGACTATTTTGGTTTTAGCTCAGAGGTGTCGTTTATCGTTGCTGTTGCACTCTCTGTGGTGCTATTTGTAGTGGTAAAATGTCTGATAAATCTCTTCCTATATCGCTTTGAGAGGGATTATATCTACTCGCTCTATAGGTATCTGTCGCGTAATCTCTATATTGACTACTTTAATCGCGGTCTGTCGTTTATTAAGGCCTCTAATTCGGCAGTGCTTTCGCGAAATGTCAATGTCGTCTGCTACACCTTTGTCTCTGGGGTGCTGCGCCCTATGGCTGTACTGCTTAGTGAGGCGATACTGTTTCTGATGCTCTTTGTCTCAATTGCAGCTTATAGTCCCGTGGCAGCACTGCTTACAGTGGCAATATTTATACCTGCAGTATGGCTCTACTTTGCCCTTGTGCGTAATCGTGTAAATCGCTATGGAACAATAGAGAACGAGGCACATCGCCGTAAGTTCCGCGATACAGTTGAGACATATCGTGGCTATGCTGATATAGAGATAAATAACGCCTTTGGTAACATGCTTAAGCAGTTTGATGAGAATACCGACACGATGGTTGATATGGGTGCTAAGAATGCGACAATATCGACCTTGCCACAGCTCTTTACAGAGATTGGCATCGCTGCCGGCATGGCTATTATGGTGGCTCTGTGTGTGGGGCTTGATAGTGGGGATATGAAGATTCTGTTTGGAATTTTTGCCGTCGCTTCACTCAGACTTATGCCTTCAGTTCGTGCAATTATGGGTGCGTGGACATCGCTCAGATATAACCGCTATACAATTGAGATAATCGCCTCGGCAAATATAGATTCTCAGGCAAACATTGAGAACAACACCGCCGAGAGCCTTGACTTTAAGCGTAGCATTGAGGTAGATAATATCTCTTTCTGCTTTGAGGATAGTCAAAGCCCACTCTTTAGCTCGCTCAGCTTTACTATTGGCAAGGGCGAGAAGATTGGTATCAATGGTCGCTCAGGGGCAGGAAAGACTACGCTCTTTAACCTTCTGCTTGGTTTTTATAGTCCAACAGAGGGCCAGATACGTATTGATGGTCAGCTGCTTAATGCAGATAATCGTCGTAAGTGGCAGAATAGTATCGGCTATGTTTCGCAGAACGTCTTTTTGACCGATAGCACTATCATAGCCAACATTACACTTGGTAGTAAGGCTGAGGATGTAGATATGGAGCGTGTAGAGAGGGCTGTGGCAGCGGCATCGCTCGGTGAGTTTATTGCTGCGCTGCCAAATGGTCTTGATACTCGCATTGGCGAGTGCGGTGCACTACTTTCGGGCGGTCAGCGTCAGCGAATAGGCATTGCTCGCGCACTATATAAGGGTGCGCAGGTGCTCTTTTTTGATGAGGCGACATCTTCGCTTGATAACACAACAGAGCAGAGTATTAATGAGGCAATTGTAGAGCTTGCTCGTACGAATGAGGCGCTGACAATTGTAGTTATAGCCCATCGTGAGAGCTCTTTGGGCTATTGTGATAGAGTGATAACATTAAAGTAGAGAATATGGAGTATATTGTAGCACAATACAGAATTAGAACAATAGGAAGACATTCAGATATTGTAGCTTGTGGAGTTAGAGGCTTTGCACCCTTTGCAGTTGAGGCGGAGCCTGAGGCACAGGCGACTATGGAACTTTTGTCGGAGTGTAACGTAGAGAAGAGCGCCTTTGCAGAGCTTGCAGAGCTTAGTTCTTTTGGCTTTGAGGAGGATTTGGCGCAGTGCACGCTCTATCGTTATGGGGGTGGTTACCTCTTTGAGATGGTTAAGGATGAGGTTTCGTACCTATTTACAAAAGATGATGATAGCAATATTGTCAAGGCAAATTATGGAACATTTGAGAGTGTCGACATCTCTTTGCTCCGCTTCGGTCTTTGGCTGATGTTTGGACTCTGTATTGTGCCTCTGGGTGCTATTGCTATCCACTCCTCTGTTCTTGTCAAGGATGGTGGTGCGGTGCTATGCTTGGGTGAGTCCGGAACGGGTAAGAGTACACATACTCGTCTGTGGAGAGAGCATATTGAGGGTACAACACTGCTAAACGATGATAGTCCGATTATCCGCCTTGTGGATGGTGTTCCTACGGCATTTGGCTCGCCTTGGAGTGGTAAGACACCGTGCTATCGAAATCTAAACTTCCCAATTCGTGGTTTTATAAGACTTTCGCAAGCTCCATATAATAAGATTCACCGCCTCTCTGTGCTCAATGCTATTGGGGCGCTACTTCCATCTTGTCCGCCAGCCTTTGCCTATGATGATAGCTTGCAGGATAGTATTTGCGACACATTGTCGGATATGATTTCACACGTGCCGGTGTTCCACCTTGAGTGCTTGCCAGATGCGGCTGCAGCGGAGTTGTCATATAACACCATATTTAATAAGTAGTGCAATGGGTGAGAAAAGTGTGGCAAATGTAGCAACATTCTCTGTTGTTAGAGATATACTGCTTGAGGGTCAGAAGGTCAAGGTGACGGTAAAAGGGCAGAGTATGCTGCCATTTTTTGTCAGTGGCTCAACTGTGACTATACGACCTATTGAGAGTAGTGATTTTAAGCGATATAATGTCGTCTTTGCTGATGCAGGTAATCACTTTGTTATTCACCGAATTATTGATATTCAGGGCGATAACGTTACACTTCTTGGCGATGGAAATATTGTGGGTACGGAGACAATGCCACGTAGTAAAGTCTACGGTATTGTTGACTGCTCGGCTCTGCATATCTTCTTTGCCAAGATTTGGGTGGCTCTGCGCCCCGTGCGACGCTTTCCTCTGGCTGTTTTTCGCCGTGTAACACCGAAATAGGCCTAATACACATAATAATAATGGCGACCTGATTTAGGCCGCCATTGTTGTTTATAATGGTAGAGTCCTACTTGTTTATCTTTGCCCATGAGTCCTTGAGGGTCACGGTGCGGTTGAATACCAGATGTTCTGGGGTTGAGCTCTTGTCTACGTTGAAGTAACCGATGCGCTGGAACTGAAGATGGTCAAGTGGCTTGCTATCAGCAAGGAACTTCTCAACATAGCACTCTGTAAGAACGGTCAGCGAGTCTGGGTTAATCATCTGCTGCATCGCCTCAAGAGCATCGCAACCGGTCTGCTTGCGGATGGCAGCCATCTCGTCACGAGGGTTCTCAACCTTCCAAAGACGGTCATAGAGGCGAACCTCTGCCTTGATGCAGTGGTTGCAGCTTACCCAGTGGATTGTGCCCTTAACCTTGCGATTGCTACCTGGCATGCCGGTCTTGGTCTCTGGGTCGTACTCTGCGTATACGGTAGTTACAACACCATTCTCATCCTTCTCGCAGCCGGTGCACTTAACGATATATGCGTTCTTGAGTCGTACCTCGTTGCCTGGGGTCATGCGGAAGTACTTCTTTGGAGCATCCTCCATGAAGTCATCGCGCTCAATCCACAGCTCGCGGCTAAACTCAATGGTGTGTGTTGCTGAGTTCTCATCCTCAGGGTTGTTAATTGCCTCCATAGCCTCTACCTGACCCTCTGGGTAGTTGGTAATCACCAACTTTACTGGGTTAAGCACGGCGCTTACACGGGTAGCGCGCTTGTTGAGGTCCTCACGAACAGCACTCTCAAGAAGTGCAAAGTCGTTCAGGGCGTCGTATGTTGTATAGCCAATCTTATCTACAAAGTTGCGGATAGACTCTGGAGAGTAACCACGACGGCGGAAACCGCAGAGTGTCGGCATGCGAGGGTCATCCCATCCATCTACAAGACCCTCCTTAACAAGGATAAGCAGGTTGCGCTTACTCATAAGGGTATAGTTGAGGTTGAGCTTGTTAAACTCATACTGGCGAGGGCGGTTGTGCTCCAAATCCTTACCACCCTTTACCCAATCCACAAAGAGGTTGTATAGTGGACGGTGAGGCACAAACTCAAGGGTACAGAGAGAGTGTGTTACACCCTCAAAGTAGTCACTCTGACCATGCGCAAAGTCGTACATAGGATATAC
>JAEIGA010008180.1_pt1 | contig 15850 bp, 16 predicted proteins | sample 9270691 | NCBI WGS metagenome assembly JAEIGA01 (sample SAMN17057246, study PRJNA624740) | gut metagenome | biome: biome; isolation source: fecal sample | host: Bos grunniens | place: China: Xizang | collected 2019
TACCTTAAAACATATAAGATGAGTGGCGTATCGTTTGTTCAGCGTCAGATGATTGGCTTTGAGGATGAAATCGTACAGCATTGTATCGGTTCTATTCCTGAGGTGTTTGACGGTAACCCACCGTTCAAGGGACGTGGTGCTGTGGCATTTGCAATGAATGTTGCGGCAATCCTGAGAACAAGCCAGATACTAAAACAGTACGAATCTAAAATGGAGGGATAATAGATATGAAAGTATTAATGTTCGGTTGGGAGTTTCCCCCTCATATTTCGGGTGGACTCGGTACTGCAAGTTACGGACTTACCAAAGGCTTCGTTCAGCAGGGCGATGTTGAAATCAAGTTCTGTATCCCCAAACCATACGGTGACGAGGATAACAGTTTCCTCAGAATTGTGGCAATGAACTCTGTGCCTATCGTGTGGAAAGATGTGAATTATGACTATGTGAATTCGCGTGTGGGTAATGTGATGACTCCCGAGGAGTATTACCGTTACAGAGAGCACATATACAGCGACTTCAGCAATATGCATGTCAACGACCTCGGCTGTATGGAATTCGCGGGCGGTTATCCCGAGAATCTTCACGAAGAGATCAATAACTATTCGATAATTGCCGGTGTGGTTGCACGTACCGAAGAGTTCGACATCATCCACTCACACGACTGGCTTACATATCCTGCCGGAATACATGCAAAGCAGGTATCGGGCAAGAAGCTTGTAATCCACGTTCATGCAACAGATTTCGACCGTAGCCGTGGTAATGTGAACCCCACAGTGTATGCTATCGAAAAGAATGGTATGGATCATGCCGACCATATTTTCTGCGTGAGTGAACTTACACGACGCACTGTCATCGAGAAGTATCATCAGCATCCCGACAAGGTGTCTACATTGCATAATGCCGTAACACCTTTGGAGCAGGAGATTCTTGATATTGTTCCAAAGAAGATTCCAGGTGAAAAGGTGGTTACATTCCTTGGACGTATAACAATGCAGAAGGGTCCCGAGTATTTCGTTGAGGCTGCCGCACAGGTTCTCAAAAAGACCAAGAACATACGTTTCTGTATGGCAGGTAGCGGTGATATGATGAACGATATGATACGTCTTGTAGCACAGCGTGGTATTTCGGACCGTTTCCACTTCCCCGGTTTCATGCGTGGCCGTCAGGTTTACGAATGTCTTAAGGCAAGTGACGTGTACATCATGCCTTCGGTTAGTGAGCCGTTCGGTATCTCGCCTCTCGAGGCAATGCAGTGCGACGTGCCTACAATCATCTCAAAGCAGTCGGGTTGTGCCGAGATTCTCGACAAATGTATAAAGACCGACTATTGGGATATCAATGCCATGGCCGATGCGATATATTCAATCTGTAATAACGAATCTCTATATGAATACCTCAAGGTTGAGGGACGCAAGGAGGTTGACAGCATTACATGGGAAGACGTTGCACTCCGCTTGCGCAGAATGTATGAGAAAGTTTTGGGTTGGTAATAATAAAAGAATATAAGATATGAAAACAATTTGTTTCTATTTTGAACTACATCAAATCAGACAGTTGAAACGTTATCGTTTCTTCGATATCGGTACAGATCATTACTATTATGATGACTATGCCAACGAAAGCATGACATTCGAGTTGGCAGAGAAATCATACGTTCCCGCTTTGCAGACTCTCTTGGAGATGATTCGCGAGAGCAACGGTGCATTCAAGGTTGCTTTCTCGGTTTCAGGTGTAGGTCTCGAGATGTTGGAACTCTATGCACCTCAGGTAATTGAGTTGTTGCACGAAATCAACAAGACAGGTTGCTGTGAATTCCTTTGCGAGCCTTATTCACACGGTTTGTCATCATTGGCATCAAAAGAGGTGTTCATGGAGGAGGTTATGCGTCAGAACCGCAAAATCAAGGAGTTGTTCGGCAAGAAGCCAAAAGTGTTGCGTAACTCAGGTCTTATCTACTCTGATGAGATTGGTGAGATGGCTTCACAGATGGGTTTCAAGGGTATGCTTTCAGAAGGTGCAAAACACATCCTTGCATGGAAGAGCCCACACTTCGTTTACAACTGCGCTCTTGCTTCCAACTTGAAGCTCCTGTTGCGCGACTATAAGTTGTCAGACGATATCTCTTTGCGTTTCTCAAATCCCGACTGGAGCGAGTATCCTCTCTTTGCCGAGACATACATCGATTGGATTGCACAGTTCCCCGAGGATGAGAAGGTAATCAATATCTTCATGAACCTTTCTGCCATCGGTATGGCACAGCCTTTGTCATCTAATATCCTTGACTTCATGAAGGCGTTGCCTGCTTGTGCTGCGGCAAAAGGTATCACATTCTCTACGCCATCAGAGATTATCGACAACCACAAGTCAGTAGGTCCTCTTGAAGTTCCTTATCCTCTCTCTTGGATGGACGAAGAGCGCGATGCTAGCTCATGGTTGGGTAACACCTTACAGCGCGAGGCATTCAGCAAGTTGTATAGCGTGGCAGAGCGTATCATGCTTACCGATGACAAGAAGTTGAAACAGGATTTCGACTACTTGCAGGCGGCAGAGAATCTACGCTTCATGACAACAAAGCAGAACGGTATCATCACAGAGCGTTGTATCTATGAATCGCCATACGATGCCTTTACAAACTATATGAACATTCTTGGCGACTTCCTTGCTCGTGTACGTGCACAGTATCCCGATATGGATAATGAGGAACTCGGCTCATTGCAGCAGATGATTGACAACCAGGAGGTTGAAATCATTCAGCTCGAGGCAGAAGTTGAGCAACTTAAGGCAAAACTTGCTACAAAGGCAAAGAAATGCGCAAAGAAGGAAGAGGTTGCTGCTGAACCTGTTGCAGAACCCGTAGCAGAGGAGAAACCTAAGAAAAAGGCAACAAAGAAAGCTGCTAAGAAGGCTTGATAATAAAAAGAAATTCAGTTATGGTGGTTGAGTTTTCAACCACCATATTTTTTGCATTCAATATCAAAATATGTTGCATAAAAATCCCTGAAATGTGAATATTTTTGTATTTTTACAAGTTAAGAATACTTTAAGGATTTTATTTTAGCATGAAGAAAATAGCATTCATACACGAAAAATTCCCGGTAGGTGGCGCGGAGCGCGTAACGCTGGATATTTGCAAGTATCTGTCGGAAAACTATCCCGAATACAGATGCTATGTCTTTGCATCGGAATTTGTAGAGAATCTTATACCACAGGAAATACGTAAAAATACAGAAATGAGGGTAATCCCTTTGAAAGAGGGACGTAGCAAGGCTGTAGAACAGTTGGTTGTGGAGGAGGGGATAACTCTGCTTGTGCAGGTTGTCTACCAGTTGCCGGATATCAAGGATATTGCAGCGCGTACAGGTTGCAAGGTGGTTTTTGCCAACCACGGAGAACCATTCTGGCAACGTTATTCAATTATCAGGAAACGCAGAAAAAGATTGTTGAACAGGCTCTTCTGGCATTTGGGCGTAAAAAGAAAGTATGTAAAGAACGGACGTGCGCATGCCATAGCAGTGGAACGTACTCTGGAACATTATAATAATTGTGATGCCTATACCGTGTTGTGCGGTGGATATAAGAATGCAACATGTCGTGTTTTCGGAATAAATCCCAAGGAGTCAAAAATACACGTTATTGAAAATTCTGAGCGTGTGGTGGAGAATGTAACATACGAAAAGGAAAAAATCATAATGTACTGTGGACGCTTGGAAAATGTTTCTAAAAGGGTAGACCGCCTGTTGCGTATATGGGGCAAGGTGCAACACCGTTTGCCCGATTACAGGCTCGTGATTGTTGGAGATGGCGATTATCGTGGGGCTATGGAGAAACAGATAGTAAAAGAGGGCTTGCAACGCGTTGAGATGGTTGGATGGCAATCCGATGCGGAGCAGTTCTTTCGCAAAGCATCTGTGGTTTGTCTTACTTCTCAGACCGAGGGATGGCCGTTGTGTCTTACAGAAGCTCAGGCGCATGGATGTATTCCTGTAGCTTTCGGCTGTTCCGACGGTGTAAAGGATGTGTTGTCCCCTTCGGGTATCAACGGCTTTGTCGTAACGCCGTTTGATGAAAACGAGTATGCTGAGACACTGCTGAAAATAGCAGGCATGAGCGAGGAAGAACTTCTTGCCATCAGAAAGAGTGCCGTTGCCAAGCGTGCAGGATATGCTCCTGATATCATATTGGAGAAGTGGAAAAAGTTGTTTGATGAATTATTGGAAGATAGATAAATGGCTGAAGTCCATAAAAAAAAGAAATTATTGTACGAAGTGTCTATAATACGCCCAATAGTCATTTTGTTATTGGTGATAATGCACTCGTTCACGATGTATGCCGGTGGTTGGCCTTTTCCCGACGGAATAGAGCATGTGCAGTTATATAGTGCCGGTGTAAAGCTTATTACAGGATTCCGTATTGAAATGATAGCCCTTGTTTCCGGTTATGTTTTTGCCTATCAATCGGTAAAACTGAATAAGAAATATGATTTTTGGATTTTTTTGAAAAAGAAATTCAATCGTCTTGTAATTCCGGGATTGATATTCAGCCTTGTATATTATTTCTGTTTTCAATTCAATAAGCCGGCTTTGGGCAGTTTCAGATGGTTTGTTGAATTGTCTTCGGGCTTCGGGCATCTGTGGTTCCTGCCTATGCTTTTCTGGTGCTTTCTTGCAATATGGATTATAGACAGATACTCTTTCCCGTCAAAATGGCTGTTTCCGATATTGGCGATATTGTCTGTCGTGAAGTTCCCTGATTTGCCTTTGAGATTCTCTAAAGTATTCCATTTTGCATTCTACTGTTACCTGGGATATCTTATGCAGTTATACAAGAATGAATTGCTTGAAAGGTATGCGCATGTAAAATATATTGTGGTGTTGTGGATGTCGTATCTGTTGTTGGTGTGGTGCTCAGCTTGGCTTGCGGATTTTGAAGGATATACCATTCTCAAGAATATTCTGAGTCTGTTGGTTGCCTGCAATGGAATATTTGCAATGTATTTTCTCGTCTGCAAGTGTATTGACAAGGCTGATTTTGTTTTGAAGGATTGGGTTATAGGGGCAAGTTCCGTTTGTTATGGTGTGTACGTTTATCACCAATTCATCCTATGGTGTCTATATTATCACACTCCTGTTCCGCAAATGTTGGGCACATATATATTGCCGTGGTGCGGATTGGGCATAGCATTGCCTCTATCAATTCTTTTGACCAAATTGTCTTTGAGAACCAAAATCGGTCGTTTCCTTATAGGATAATGCTATAGATCTTATTGAAAAGTCCTTTTGAATCAGAGTTCAAAAGGACTTTTTTGTGGAAATGTCTTTTCAAGGAATGTACGGGCGCGTCTGCGACATTCGTCATTGGCATGTTCTCCGTCATTCAAGCAGAATAGGGTGGGATTGTATTTCTCCATTACTGCTTCTATACTCGGAGTTGTTATATGTATCAGACGCGAGTCGTAATTGTATCGGCTCTGGAGCATTCCTTTGATTTTATCGAAAAATGACATCGGACGGTTGAAACGGCTCATGCGTCTTAATATACCGTTGCCTGTAGCCAGACTGTAATATTGCACCACAGAACGGTGCAGGTCGTCATCGCTTCGGAAATGTCTGCGTATAGTCTGCGATACAACTCCGGAGAACATCTCCTTACATTTCCTTATATCACTTTTGCAGTATGCGTCAATGTTGTGGTGTGGTATATATTTGATGAATACACCAAAATGCTCCTGTATCAAATTCTGCGACCTTGATATCATCTTCAGGTATTGGTCGGGGTTGTTCCTGTTGCTCGTCCAACTTTTGAGTCTTACGATTGGTTTGCCCTCTGCTGTAAAGAAGAAGTCTGGTGTTATCTCTCTTGCTATGAAAGTGTCGTCATTGGCGAGAAGAAAATGTTCTGCCAGCCCGGGAATATTGTCTATACACCATTCTATTGAAGTTGAACTGAAGGTGGGCAATGCTTCCTTTGGCATTATTTCGGTGTGGTCTATTATGCTAATGCGTGGATTGCCGGTGTCGAGCCACGATGGCTTCTGATTGTCGGTAACAATGTATATATGTCTTATCCACGGAGCATTCATCTCTATGGAACGTAACGAGAATCGGAGTTCGTCGTTATTTGCAAATCGTGCTTCGTTAATGGCCTGTTCGTCAAGTTTGCTCTGTTCCTTTCCAAGGAAAGCGTCTTTCTTTGCACGCCATGCAGGGTCGTTTCCGTCAACCCACATATATACCAAGTCAATATCCATGATGAAAGTGTCGTTTTAAAATGTGTCTGATGTACTGTCAATTTTTATATCCTGTGCAGGAAACAGTATATTCTCCAATGATTCCTTATTATTCTGCCAATACGCGAGAATTTCTTGCGCAGATTGTATTCATACGGAATAGCAATAGCCCATTCACGGCATTTGTGGCAGATATCCTTTTCTTCTGCAGTCTTGGCAAGAGATACCATTTTACGGAAGTGACGGTAGAAACCCTCCATTGGTTTTGCTCCCAGTATTGCAATATCTTCTTTATTGTACTCGGTAGAGTAGTTTATATATTCCAGGCGTTCAATGTCGGCTATTACATGGTGATGGTGTATCTTGAAATTTGCCGTGTGTGCTATTGAACCGCTGTGTCGGTAATAGTGGTAGAACGGGCGTGCAATGTGTCCGGCCTTTTCTGCCTGCAGCAACAGTTTCCATGTGGTAGCTGTATCCTCGTAGTATTGTTTTACGGGGAAGGAAATCCCGTTGAACAGTTTTTTGCGTGCCAACAAGGTGCATGCCGACTGGGGAATCTTGTCCATGAAGTTCAGTCTTAGCAACTCCTTTGCCGTTGCAACGGTCTTTTTCCCGCTGTTATCGAAGACATAACGGTCTGAGCGGTAGTCGTATCTTTTTACAAAGTCGCAGAATACAATGTCGAGATTCTCTTTCACTGCCAATTCGAGCATCTCCTCGTACATCTCCGGTTCTATGGTATCATCGCTGTCTATAAAGCCGACAAATTCTCCGCTGGAGGCTTTGATACCTTCGTTTCTGGCATGCGACAGGTCGCCAAGCTCAAGATGAAGTACTTTGATTCTTTCATCTTCGCGGGCGATGGTATCACATAATGCAGGAGAGTTGTCGGTTGAGGCATTCTCAACCAATATGATTTCAGTATTCTTATATGTCTGTGCAAGTATCGAGTCGACGCACTTGCGGAGATATTTTTCGGTGTTATGTACCGGTACTATTATGCTTATTTTGGGCATATGGTGTCGGGGAATGTGTTTTCAATACAAATATAGTGCACGGGCAGTGAAATATGCAAGTATGCGTTATATTATTTTGCTCGTTTTTTGTATCTTTACACTCAAATAGACAAAATTAATATTATATCGTGATTTATCTTTCAATCTTATGTTTTGTAGCAGGCTTGGTGCTTGTTATTCTTGGTGCCGATTGGCTTACAAAAGGTGCTTCGGCATTGGCAAGACGTTTCAATATCAGTGAACTTGTCATTGGCTTGACTATTGTTGCGCTTGGCACATCGTTGCCTGAGTTGGTTATCAGTGTAGGCTCGGCAATCAGCGGTAATTCCGGTATCGCGCTTGGAAATGTCATTGGCAGCAACATCTTCAACGGAATGCTTATCCTTGGTGTTGCGGCTCTTATAACCCCCATCAAATTCAATCCGCGTATGCTGTCGCGTGAGATCCCTTTCAATCTGTTGGCATCGGTGGTGGTTCTTCTGCTTTCGGGCAGTATGCTTGTGGGTGGTGCACCCGGTGAGCAGATAACACGCTATGGCGGACTGTTGTTGCTCTGTTTTCTGGCTGTTTTCATCCGCTATACATTCTCGATTCCTGCCGGTGACGAGGCTGAGGAAGAGGGTGAGAGAATGTCTGTTGGAAAGATTATCCTGTTTATTATTGCTGGTTTGGCAGCACTTATTTTCGGTGGAAAGGTCTTTGTTGCCGGAGCAACTGACTTGGCGCGTATCCTGGGCTTGTCGGAGGCTGTAATCGGTATCACTGTGGTTTCTGCCGGCAGCTCTTTGCCCGAACTTGCGGTTTCGGTAAATGCTGCGCGCAAGGGAAATGTCGGTATTGCTCTGGGTAATGTGCTCGGAAGCAATATCCTGAATATTTTCTTTATTCTTGGATGCAGTGCAACAATTTCGCCTATTGCGCTAGACGGATTCAGTTCAATGGACTATTTTGTGCTGGTGGCATCGTCGTTGCTGATATATATAGTTTCGCGTTTTGGTGGCAAGGCGGTGATAAACCGTTTCGAAGGTGCATTGCTTGTGGCAGGATATGTGGCATATACAACATATCTTATAATGCGTGCCTGATAATAACTCTGCCAAAATGGCGTATTCTAACGAAAAAAGTGTGTCATATGGATTGTGGCACACTTTTCGTTATAGTAATTATGTGTGCAGTTGCAGCACCGTAAACGGAATCAATAATATAAAAACATTATAACTATGAACATTAGACCATTGGCTGACAGAGTTCTTATCCTGCCTCAGCCCGCAGAAGAGAAGACAATAGGCGGTATCATCATCCCTGATACTGCAAAGGAGAAACCATTGCAGGGAAAGGTTGTTGCAGTGGGTAACGGTACAAAGGACGAGGAGATGCTGATAGCTGTAGGCGATACAGTGCTCTATGGCAAATATGCAGGTACAGAAATTGAGCACGAGGGTGAAAAATATCTCATCATGCGTCAAAGCGACGTGCTTGCGATACTCGGATAATTTCAATTGTTGAACTAATTAAGAAATACAGATATGGCTAAAGAGATTCTATTCAATATGGATGCTCGCGACCAGCTCAAGAAGGGTGTCGATGAGCTTGCAAATGCAGTAAAGGTTACACTCGGTCCTAAAGGTCGTAATGTAATCATCGAGAAGAAGTTCGGTGCTCCACACATCACAAAGGATGGTGTGTCAGTAGCAAAGGAGATTGAGTTGGCTGATGCATACATGAACACCGGTGCGCAGTTGGTGAAGTCGGTTGCTTCAAAGACAAACGACGATGCCGGTGACGGTACAACAACAGCAACATTGCTTGCACAGGCAATCATCACAGAGGGCTTGCGTAACGTAACTGCAGGTGCAAACCCTATGGATCTGAAGCGTGGTATCGACAAGGCCGTAACAAAGGTTGTCGAGTCGATAAAGGCGCAGAGCGAAGAGGTAGGCAACGACTACGACAAGATTGAGCAGGTTGCTACTATCTCGGCAAACAACGATGCCGAAATTGGTAAGCTCATTGCCGATGCAATGCGTAAGGTTTCAAAGGATGGCGTCATCACCATCGAGGAGGCTAAGAGCCGCGACACCACAATCGGTGTGGTTGAGGGTATGCAGTTCGACCGCGGTTACCTTTCGGCTTACTTCATCACTGATACCGAGAAGATGGAGTGCCAGATGGATAATCCATTCGTTCTTATCTATGACAAGAAGATTACCAATCTCAAGGATATGCTTCCAATTCTGGAGGCTGCAGTGCAGACCGGTCGTCCTTTGCTTATCATTGCCGAGGATGTAGAGAGCGAGGCTCTTACAACACTCGTTGTAAACCGATTGCGTTCACAGCTTAAAATCTGTGCTGTAAAGGCTCCCGGCTTCGGCGACCGTCGCAAGGATATGCTCGAGGATATTGCAACACTCACAGGCGGTATTGTAATCAGCGAAGAGAAGGGTATCAAGCTTGAGCAGGCTACACTCGAGATGCTCGGTACATGTAGCAAAATTACTGTAAGCAAGGACAATACAACCATTGTTGACGGTAACGGCGACAAGGAGGCTATTGCACAGCGCGTTGCGCAGATCAAGGCTCAGATTGCTGCAACAAAGAGCGACTACGATAAGGAGAAGCTTCAGGAGCGTCTAGCAAAACTTGCAGGCGGTGTGGCAGTTCTCTATGTAGGTGCGGCTTCAGAGGTTGAGATGAAGGAGAAGAAAGACCGTGTTGACGATGCGCTTTGCGCAACACGTGCAGCAATTGAGGAGGGTATCGTTCCCGGTGGTGGCGTGGCATACATCCGCTCAATCGATTGTCTGGAGAACCTCGAGGCAGTGAATGCCGACGAAAAGACCGGTGTTGCCATTGTGAAACGTGCTATCGAAGAACCGCTCCGTCAGATTGTAGCCAATGCCGGCAAAGAGGGTGCTGTGGTAGTTCAGAAGGTTCGCGAAGGCGAGGGAGACTACGGTTACAATGCACGTACTGAAGTATATGAGAATCTCTTTGCGGCAGGTGTGGTTGACCCTGCTAAGGTAACACGTGTTGCTCTTGAGAATGCTGCATCAATTGCAGGAATGTTCCTCACAACAGAGTGCGTTATCGTTGAAAAGAAAGATGATAAACCCGAAATGCCGATGGGTGCTCCCGGCATGGGCGGCATGGGCGGTATGATGTAATGATTGTCAATAATATAAGGTTGAAGGAGTTGGGCTTGTTCCAACTCCTTTTGCTATATATAAAAATGAGAAGAACGGGCAGAGATTTCCGTTCTTCTCGTAACAAGCTATCAATTCCGAAATATTGAGAACCTGTTTAGTCTTGGATATTGATATCTTCGCTGTAGTATTTGAAGAAATCGTGTTTAAGTATTTCTGAAATTTTTGTCAGCAGCATTGTGTCAATACTTTCGCGCTTGAAGATGCTGTAGATATTTGTCCTGTCACAGCACAACTGCTTCGCAAGCCAGGATGCTGATAATCCCTGCTCGTCGAACTTTTTCTTAATGATATTTCCGATATGTATCATAATAATGTTGTGTTGATTTTGGAATCTGTTTCCTTATTTTCAGCAAATGTATAGCAATGTGAAATTTTTGCAAAGCATTTTGCGTTATAATAATTCTACAACATATTGGAAATAAGCATGATAAATACCATATAATTTTCTGTTGTGCTAATGCGTTATACGTATAAGGGATTTCGTTTCGGTGGCGTATTGAGTTACTTTTGCAAAAAAAAAACAGTAACATTATGGGAAAAATTAATTTGATTGTATTGTGTTTGGCTCTCTTCTTGTTTTCAAGAGCTTTGTCGTATCTAATCTTTTATCTTGATTTGTACAGATGGCGAGATAAGGAGTGTATTGAGCGTATTGTAAAACAGCAGAAAGCTGTAGATATGATGAACGGTTCATATCATCTGTTTGCTTTGATTGTGAATGTCCTGCTTGTTTTAAATGGCTTCCTCTTTTTGTTTAAGGTAGATTGTCTGCCTGTGGTTGCTTTGGTCTCGTTGCTTGTGATAACAGTTGCTTATACGCTGTTCATCCTGTTTAAGGTAAGAATGCAGGTAAAGTATAAATTACATAATTTCTATGTCGATATGATATGCTACCGTTCAGAGCAGGAGGTGGTAACTGCAGATAACGATTTTGAGGTGAGTTTTATAAGAGGATATCAAAGAAATATGAAACATAAACATTTTATGAATCTCTGGTATATAATCTCTTTTGTTTTACTTATATTTGTGTATTGGGGTAAGATTGGAATGTATATCTGATTTTCTTATCAAAAAAATAGATTGGATATGGCAAGTGTTTCTGTAAAAATGAGTGCTTTTTATGGCTATTCATGTATGGGAATGGCGCATGGCAGTGAAAAGTCTTTTTGTTTGGAGGTTACCGACAGGGAATTTGAAAGCCTGAAAAAATTGGGCAAGAAGTCTGTTGCTCGCAGCACTGTGGTAGATGCCATCGAAAATGGCGACGAATCGTTGTCGGCGATGCATGAACGTCTGGAAGAGGCGGGTTTGGATATGGTGGAGGAGTATTGGCTTTTTGAGGCTTACAACGAGTTTTTGGAAGAGAGTCTTTTAGATGCCATGCAAAAAGATATAGAAGAAGGTCTGTATGAAGTTCCTATCTTATTCGAGAGTTTTGTGGCAGATTTGAAGAGGGGCGATATTGATTTTTACGGGCTCAAATTCGGTTATTTTGATGATATTGATGATGGGTTTGATTACGACGATGACGAGGCTTTGGAAGGGAAATATGAATCGTACATTCTGAACGCATACTACGATTGGGTATGTGAGCATTCTCACTATTTTATTGCTGACAGGGTAGGAGTGTCACTCGAATCATGCTGGGAAGATGAGGTGGACTATGAGATAAAATTTAGCAAATAATTTACGGTTATGGGGAAAAAGGAGATTTTCTATCACGGAACATGTAGGTTGTTCGACAAATTCAGCCTTTCGCATCTTGGCGAGGGCGAGGGAAAATCAAAGTATGGTCGGGCAATATATTTGACTTCGAGCTATGCTACGGCGGCTCTTTATGCATCAAAGGCAGCCAAGGCAAATGGGGTTGACACCTGTTATGTATATACTGTTGAAGTTCCGGAATTGACCGAGGCTAATCATTTGTTCTCGTGCAAGCCTGTTGTACCGGTAGTTGTTGAGCGTGCTGAAGCTGCAATAAATGAGAATGTTCCCGATGAAGCCAAGGTTCTTGGAAAGTATTTCCGTAAATATCTTGGTAATCTGCTTACAGGACAACGTCGTACTGTAAAACAGATGATTGGTAAGGCTGATGCAGTGGCCGAAGATGCTGTGGCAGGATTCCTGAATAGTATAGGCGTGTTTTATCTTGCATGGCCACATGCTCAGACTAAACCCGACGGCGATACCAATCGCGCTCTACTCAACGAAGCGTATATCGACATTGTCAAGATAGAACAGGTTGATGTTGATGCGAAAAACAAACTTATTAACGGTTCACAAAGAGAAGTTCAATTATGAGTCAAAATAGTACAGCTGACATTATAAAGGAATATTATCCGCAGTATTATGGCAAACCTACTTATCCTGCCGACAGATGTGTAACCATTCATAAGGTTAAGGATGAGTGGGGCATTTTCTGTAATTTTGCACGGACTCCTCTTGTTGTAGATGGCGTTACGTTCAAGAGTAGCGAGGAGTTGTTCCAGTATATGAAATTCAAGGATGCAACCATTGTTGAACGTATAGCAAAGGGGGTAACCCGCAATAACAAGGTTTGCCATGAAATCAAGCGCACTGTAAAGAGTTATGAAAAGGAGCATCAACGCGACGACTGGAGTCGCATACGCTTTGAAGCAATGAAGTTCTGCCTGCAGACAAAGTATGAGCAGAGCGAGGAGTTCCGTTCTATGTTGCAGAAGAGCGTTGGTTTTTATATTGTGGAGGACCAGACAACATTTCGCAGTAAGAAAGCCGATACGTGGGGTGTAAAACTCGATGGCGATAATTTTGTGGGACCGAATATGCTTGGCAAGCTTCTTATGGAATTGCGCGATAACGGCAAACTGGAATACTCTCTGCCTGATGATGCCTTTGACTTTATACAGGTTTTAAAAAGTCTGTAACGAGACTTTAAAATAAATTGTGTCTGTAAAATTATTATTAATTCTTTACATGACACACTTTGTTTTATAGTCTATTTTCCGGACGGTGTCGGACATCGTCACAAAACCGTCGCAAAAATAGTCGTTTTTGGGAGTTTTTATAGTAAAAATAAGGGTAAATTAACTAATACCGTCACAAGAAAAATTGAGCCTTAATTGCAACTTTTGTTAGGGTAGAAGTGTTTGTGTTTACATTTTGCAGGCATTGAATATAGAAACAGAAAAGAGAGTCACCCTAAAAGGATAACTCTCCGTAAAGTATTCTAAATCAATAAGAATTACTTGCTCAATGCACCTGCGATATCCACTGCGATAGCAACAGTAGCACCAACCATTGGGTTGTTGCCTTTGGCGAGTAATGGCTGCATTCGTTGTGAATGTAAGTAAACTTACATTCACTCATTTGCACATTACTTGCCCGATACCGAGGAAGCCCATCATCTCAACGTGTGCTGAAACTGAAGAAGAACCTGCGAACTGAGCGTCTGAGTGCATACGGCCCATTGTATCGGTCAGTCTTTCAAAGCATTATGGTAGAAATTAATTGTTCTCCTGTAACTTTTTGTATTACAGACTATTTATGATTATTTGAAAGGACGCTGTGATGCAAAAGTACTAAAAATGTCCCCTTGAATCCTTATTTATGAAAATAGTAAACAATTACATAAATTATTCTTATTATGATAGACAATAAAGGAACAATAGAAGTTACTCCCGGAGTCCTTTTGTGTACAAAATACTTAAATAGGTTTTTGGTGGTCTTAAACGAACTCTTAATCACAAACACAGTTGTCCAAACAAACCAACAAAATAGAGAGCCGTTTCTTTGAACAACTCTCTATAAAGTATTTAAAACCGGTTCTGGATTTGTTACCTGAATATCTAAGCTACCGTTAAAAGGTATTTGTTGTTTATTTGATTTCCACCTCTATCATTGCCGGGAATGCGTAACTGCGGTCATTGCGCTTTGCGAGTGACTTATGCAACGTAGCAATGGTTCGCTTAACCTTTTTGTTAAAGAGTTTCTTACCTTTGTAAACAACCTTAACTTTTTTGTTAAGGTCGAGCATTCTGTCATTGATATATATGGTCAGTTTTGAATAGTCGCATTGCTCAATGTTTATGGTATTTCCGTCGATGCTTGCAACAACACATTTACCATGAGCAAGTTCATCGGCAGGAGTTTCGAGCCAGTAGAAATTTTCACGCAACACCACCTCTTGGCGCCAAACAACCTTTTTGGGGTAAGGATTACGGCGATACTGCGACATCCACTCAAGTGCAAGAGTATCTACCCTGTCCATCCAGTGTCCCTTGTCGGGTACGATATTAGACTGGTGAATATATTTTCCGGGATTTGTATTGCTCAAAGAGTCCATTACAATAGCTTTCTCCTTTGCAAGGATATTACGGTCGTAATAGTGATCGTGCTCACCCATCCATATCATATATGGGAGGTTCATAAGGTTCACCTGTGAAGCCTCACCCGGATGTCCTGCCATCATCGATGCAGCAGCCCACTTGTCGGCCATGCGCGGTGCAAGACGCCACACACCATCACCACCGGCTGAATAACCCATAAGATATACCTTATTGGGATTTACACCCTCATATACTACGCAAGCAGCAATCAAATCTTCAAGCAACTCGTCGAGTCCTTTACGATGCCATAAGTCCGATGTATTCCATGGTGCACGCGGTGCAATGTAAACACCCTCTTTAGGTTCGTAGAGGTATATTTGATTAACCCACTGTTCGTCATTGACCTCTTTGGGACAGTTTCCGCCACCATGCATTGAGATATAGAGGCTACGACCATCCTTAGGCATCATACCAAAAGTACGGACAGCACAAGAGAGTTTTATGGAATCGTGAGAAATAGTCATATTTTCCCATGTTCTGTAGAGACGTTTAGCAGTTTCTTTCATCCATAAAGAATCGACGATTTCTGCAGCACGCTCACACGCAACTTTGTCCAACGCTGCTACTGCAAATTTTTGTTCTATCAACTCACCCGAGGGGTTTTTCGCCCACTCCTCAAAAGCGGCGACCTGTGCTCCAGCCACCGAGGGCATCAAAAACATGAGCAACAATGCCCACAATGCATTTTTTTTGTTTTTCATAAATTAAATCATAATAAGGCTCAAAGCCATTGCAATAATCACAAAGAATGACATGAAACGCAAGGTCAACTGCTATGATGTTACCAAAAATAATCTCCCATAACTTTATCAGCTACAGGAGATTATATATGTAATTAGTTAAAATTACTTGCTCAATGCACCTGCGATATCCACTGCGATAGCAACAGTTGCACCAACCATTGGGTTGTTACCGATACCGAGGAAGCCCATCATCTCAACGTGTGCTGGAACTGAAGAAGAACCTGCAAACTGAGCGTCTGAGTGCATACGGCCCATTGTGTCGGTCATACCGTAAGATGCAGGACCTGCA
>JAEIGA010008181.1_pt1 | contig 15847 bp, 12 predicted proteins | sample 9270691 | NCBI WGS metagenome assembly JAEIGA01 (sample SAMN17057246, study PRJNA624740) | gut metagenome | biome: biome; isolation source: fecal sample | host: Bos grunniens | place: China: Xizang | collected 2019
AGCACCAGTAGCAATTACAGCATCACCACCCAAAACATTTTCTTGCATACCACCACAAGTTCCCACACGAATAAAAGTATGAGCCCCACATTTTGCAAGTTCATCAATAGCAATAGAAGCCGAAGGCCCACCAATTCCAGTAGAAGTAACACTAACCTTTTGCCCACACAAAGTTCCAGTGTAAGTAACATATTCGCGAACATCAGCCACCAAACGAGGATTTTCAAAATGTTCCGCAATTTTTGCACAACGCTTAGGATCCCCAGGCAAAATAACATACTTTCCAATGTCGCTAGGCCCAACCCCAGTGTGATATTGTTTTCCCGAACCTTCTGTGTAATCAACCATAATGAAACTCCGTGTTTTTTTTTATTTCTGGAGGCTCCTTTTCGCTCCAAAGTCGCTCAAAGTCGGGCGTTCCGCACTTCGCGGACTAACCGCCGCTCATCCTGCCGCAAGCGCCAGGACTTCGGTGCTCCATGCCCTAGCCCGAAACTTGTTTACATTATAACTATAACACGAGAAACAGCAATTTACAATTTTTAGTTTGAAAGTAATTTTATTCCACAGCTCCCGCAGAAAAGCCACCTTTTACAATTTGCCAACTTTCTGAATCAACTTTTACAGGATATTCAATTTGTTCACCATTTTTTAGTTTCTGTAAAATATCACTTGTGTTTAATCTTTGTAATGTATGTTTTGCGGACGCGGAAACAGGAGCAGAACCTCCTTTTGTATAATTTGCATTATCTATATCAGAAGAATCATAAATTCCAGCATCGTTTATAAAATCTGCAGCTAATTGCTTATTTTTTGACCAAGCTACAGTATCGGCTTTTCTAAACATAACTGCATCCATAATAAAATCGTTTACTTGGTCATACAAAATAATTATATCATCATTGTTTCCAATAACACTTTTTTCTGCACTTCCCCACAAATCACGGGCATTATCATTAGAATCTGTATGTTTACACAAAGTTATATCTTCAGAAAGTTCATCTGCAATATTTTCTCCAAGTCGTTCAGGATGATAAACAATTAAATCACCTTTTTTAACATCAATTGCAGGAAAACTATATTTTTTTGATTCTTCGCCACCAATTAAAACTTGAACACCAGCAAGATTTCCTTCTTCCAAAACTAAAAATTCAACATACTCTCTTAAATCATTTTTACTATCAGAAACACTTCTAACTTCTGTCATAATCATTTTTACAACTTTTGAATTAAACCCTATAAAAGGCACACAAAAAGTTAGAGAATTACCGGCTCTGTCTTCTACAACACCATAAATGTAATAATTTTTTCCAATTTTAGTACGATCATCAAATGTAAAACTTAAAATATGGTTATCATTTTCATACAAAAAATTTGCATTTAATCCTTCATTAAAATTTGTAACAGCTTGCAAAGCCACAGATAACTCTTCGGTAGTTGAATGCTCGCTTGAATCTGACACATTTTCAATATGTTCTGTAATTACATAACCATGCAATTTTACATATTCTGAAAAACTAACTTTTACATTTTTATCATCAATTACTTCTACAGTCTCCAAAATAGGTGGAGCAAAATCTCCAGATATTACATCAATTCCTGCTTCTGTTATTTTACAGGAAAAAGGACAAACTGCCAAACAAACCAATAACACAACAACTAAAGTTTGCACAATAACGCAAATAATTTCTTTAAATTTAATCATAAAAATCTCCATAGAATGAATTAACAGTTTTTTTTGACCAAAAAAAAAGGACGCAGTTCAAAAAACTGAACTTCGTCCTTCTAAGGAGTAATTTATAAAAAAACCGTCTATATTAATAATAGTAAAAAACTTTCATTTTTACGCAATTAATTTAAAAAAATATTAAAAAAACTTAAATTTTCTTAGAATTTTGTTGCTTCAACCATATACCTAACAGAAATTCCAGTATCATCTTCCATCATTTTTTCTATAACAAAAATTAAGTTTTGTTCCGCTTTATCACAGAAAATTCTTTCAATTTTATAATTGTAAACACCTTTTCGTACAATATCTGGTGATCCAATTTGTTTACTTACCAAAACATTTCCTTCAGAATCTTTCTTTTCCAAAGTGATATAGAAAGATGATTTTACATTTTTTCCGCTACCATTCACAGTTGGAATTAATTTAATATGATATGTATTTTGATTTTCAATATCTGAATTTCTAAAATCGGCAAACACAATTTCATCTGTACCAGTTTTATTAACATCATCCAAAATATATAAAACGTGATCAATATTTGCTTTTTCACATTTTAAATCTCTTAAATAATAAAAATTTTTTGATTCCAAAGATTCATAAACTTCAAGACCATTTTTATCAGATGTTACAGCACTTGGTTTAATCTTAAAAACACCACCATCAACATAATCATTTTTAGCAATATCAACTTGGTAAATATCCGCCCAGCCCTGAAACTTTTTATCAGTTTTTCCGTATTGACCAAATACATAATATTTTCCATCTGCAGAAAAACCACCATCAACAAAAGTTGCAACATCTCCTGCAAAAAGATGAACACATCCAATTAAAAATGCAAATGCAGTAAACACTATTTTTTTCATATTTTCCCCTAACTTCCCTAATGTTTTACTTAGAACTACAAAAATTACATTAGTTCCATATTTTTATTGTCGGATTTTTTTATTTGCACTTTACTATTATTTCTGTTCAATATATTATTTAAACATGACTCTTAAAAGTAGAAACCGAATAATAACCTATTTATTTTATATTACATTTGCCTTTTTTTTATTATTTTTAAGTTTGTTTATTTATTCATTAGTAACAGATAGATTAACTTTTCCAAAAATAGAAGATATTACAAACAAATCAACATTTATTCTTTTTAAGTATTCACCAATTTCTATTATTGTTTCATGTTTTATTGAAATTATTTTTTCTTGTTTTACATTAAGAATAATTTTAAGAGGATTTGAAAAAACACAATCTTCACATGTTTTATTTTTTTCTTTATTTTTAACAGCCCTTGCCCTAGATTCATTCAGAATTTTTATTCCTTTATTCAACATAAACGGCATTTTTTCTGAACAACTATTTTTTATTGGAAATATTTTGATTTTTTCAAAAATTCTTGCAATTCTTTCTTTAATGTTAACAAATTATATAAATCCTGACGAGCCAATTCAAAATAACGAACGTACTTGCATAATTATAATTGTAGCAGCTTTATTCTTTGCAATTTTTATTCCTGTAAACACAACAACAATTCTTCCAAATTTTGCTGTAAGCCACGGTTACCATAAATTATTAAAATCTCTTCAATTTGTAGTTGTAATATTAAATGCAATTTCACTTATATTTTACAATTCAGACAGAGAGTTTTCTCAAACAACTACAATTGCATTTACAATAATGTCTTTTGGATATTATTTTTTAATTTACAATACAACAATAATTGGATTAACTATTTCTACGCTTTTGTTATTCATTGGAGCTTACAAATATCTAAAAGAATTACACAATCAATATTTATTATATGATTAAAAACAAACTTCCAATTGCAATTGGAATTAATAAATTGTCAAAATCTTTTAATGGTAAAAGTTCAATAATCATTCCAAAAAGTGCAATTAAAAGACTTACAAAAGCATTTTTACACACACAAAAACAAGAAATGTAAACGCCTACAAAGCAAGCTAAACTTCCAGCAGCAGTTTTTCCGCCAGACCATGGGATTATAACACGACCAATTAATTTTCCAACCAAACTTGCAGTTCCATCTCCAAATGCTAAAGCGTAAATTCCAATTCTTGCAGCTTCATTTGGTAAAAAAATTGCTGCCAAAAGGATCCCAAAAACCAAAGTAACTGGGCCCAAAACAAATTTGTTTGAATCTCTTCTTCTGGCAGCTGTTTCTGTAATATTACTAACAAGCGGAATATGAAAACCTTTTAATCTTAAAATTTCACAAATACAAAACGCAATTAATGCAAAAAACAACAAACCGATTGTATGATAATAAGCAACCTTTAATAAACTGGGAACAAACGCACTACAAATATGAATTGTTTTTCTAAAGAGTTCTTTATAAAGACTTTGAGTTTTTTGTTTAAGTATTAGATTTAAATTCAAATTGTCAGACATTCGTACCTCAAAAACAAATATCGCAAAAAATCATTCTACATTACGCTATAATTTTAGCATGCTTTTAAAAACTTTCTTTATCATTCAACGTTTTTTTAATATCAATATAAATTGCAGGTTCAAAATCTGGAACTCTACTTGTAACATATTTCATATTTTGAGCTGCAAGATTACTTCCTTCCAAACGAACCAAAGTTTCTTGATTTCTTGTTAATGCGTCCCATGCCCTTATAGACTGACTAAATTGAACCATAGCTTGAGCATTTAATCCGCTATTACCAGTACGTTTTGCCAATCTGTACAAAGTTACACCATAGTTATTAGCAGCATATAAGTATGTATTTACAATTTCATATTCTTTTTCGCTTGCTTGTGGGAAAACAATTCCTCTGTCTGCAATTTCTACATCCAAATTATTAAGTAAATGTTCATAATACCCTTCTGCAGCATAATCATCACCACGCATAGAAAGTGTATTTGCCATAGCCAATAAAAGATTTCTTTCTTTTTGATTTCCTTCACCAGCTTTCATAAATGAGCCAAGAGCTTCCAAATAATTTTTATTTTTATATTGAATATACCCAATTTTGTATCTTATTCCAGGTGTATCATTTTCTAATTGAACAGCATTTTTAAAGTTAATTAAAGCTTCATCATAATCGCCAGCAACAAAATATTTAATATTTGCAAAATCTTCGTAAAGCTTACCAATTTGTTTATTTCCTTCAAAACCAGCATTATCGCGTTCTGTTGTATAAAGATGGATTCCTTCGGCAAACTGTTCCAAAGCTTGTAAATAATCTTGAGTATCAATGTAATATTCACCAAGCAATCTGTAAGAATCGATATATTTATAAATATCACGACGTTTAATTGAATCTAAAGCATTAAACTTTTCAATACAATCTTTAAGAGTATTTTCAATTAAATTTGTTTCATTTGTTTGAACAAAATATCTAGAAAGATTATACAAAGCAATTGGATTTTTTGGATTTGTTTTTGCAGCTCTGAACAACAAATTGCGCAAACCTTCAATTTGATATCTTAAATATTCATCAGAAGGTGCAATTGGCCCATAATATTTGTCCAATAAGTATCCACTTAATTCAGTCCAATCTTCCCAACCCAACGATTTTTCTCTTGGTTCAAAAGTTTGTTTTAATTTTAAAACTTCACGCAAATTATCTGTGCGAATAAAGTAACGCATCATTCTTGAAAGATACAAATCATTTGATTTATACAATTGAATTAAAGTTGCGTATTGTTCCCTTGCATTTTCTAATTTTGAAGGATCTTTTTCTGTACCCCATTCAAGGAAAACATCACCTAACAACAAAATACCATCTGCATCATTTATGTGATAATCTAAAACTTCGCGTCTAACAATTTCTTCGGCTTTTTCATAATTTGCCAAATCATTTAATTCCATTCCAGCATATTCAAGGCCAGCTTCTTTATCATGTCTAAAACAGTACAAAATATTTTTGTACATTTTTTCTGCACGTTTATATTGTTTGTGCTGTCTGTAGCCACGAGCATATTTATAGAACCATTTTTTATTTAATCTAATATCTGCAGCTTCTTCAAATTTCATTTCAGATTGAGGATATTCTGTAGCCTGCAATAAAGCATAACCTTGTTTGTACAAACTGTTTGCTTTTAATGGTCTGTAAATACAATTTTTTCCAAAATTAAATAAACCAATAGAAACTAATACCAAAGAAGCAAATAAAATAACTCCAGGTATAATTTTATTTCTTAATTGATATGAAATTGATTTTTTGTAAGCTTCATATTCTTCTGCTGTTCGGTGTTCAAAATCTCTTGGAACTGGAATTGAAATATCTAGCATTTTTTCCAAAGTACTTGCAACTTGTCTTGCAGGTGCTTTTTGCAAAATCTTTTCTATAATTTCAAATTCAGCATCATCTGTAAATTCATCTTGAACAATCAAATCTTCAAACGCAAGTCTAACATTCAAAGGATACTCAGATAAATTTTGTAAGAATTTTCTATATTGAGCATCCGATAATGTATTTGGTGGTAATTCTTCAGATTCAACCGCACCTTCAAAATCTGGCTCATCTAATTCAACTTTTTTAGTTTTCTTTGTTTTTGTTTTTCCTGTAACAAGTTTAGTAACAGTTTTTTCTTCTTTTGCTGTTTCTACGTCAGAGAATCCTGGAATTTCAAAAGAACCTTCCATTGGGAATTCATCAGAAGAACCTAAAGCAAAATCAGAACCTGCATTTTCTAATTGAGAATCTGTATCTGGAATGTCAAAATCAAGACCTTCCATTTCTGAAGTATCAAAATCTTCAATCGGTTCATTTTCTGAATTATCAGGATTATCTTCAAATGAATCATCATCAAAAGCTTCTAGATTTAATGAATCGCTTTCAAAGGCTGTAGTTTCATTTTCAAAAGTATCTGGAACTTCGTCAAAAACATTTGCATTGTTATCAAAACTAGGCAGGTCTACATCAGAAGCATTAAATAAATCTCCTGTTGCAATTGAACTTAGATTATCATCTGTAAAGTCTACATTTTCCGAAGTTTCAAAATTTTCAAGACCTTCATTTTCACTTGTTTCAGTATTTTCAAAACCTTCTGTTAAAGGTTCAGCATTATCCTGCAAAGAGGAATCTTGAATATCAAAAGAATCTGTATCTAAATCAGGTAAATCAAATGATTCACCTATATCAAAAGTGTCCCCACTGGCACTTTCAGTTTCAGGTTCAGTTTCAGTTTCAATAACTTCATCATTATCAAAAGAATCAGGAAGGTCAAAATCATTTCCCAAATCAAAAGAGTTTTCTTCTACAGACTCAACAGATTCATCAACGTCAAAATCATCTTCAGCAGCAACAGGAATATCTAAATCAAAATTATCTTCAGTGTTAATTTCAGCCGGTTCTGTAATTTCAAAATCACCTTCAGCAAAATCACTTGTTGCAAGTGTATCAATTTCAGAACTTTCACCAAGGTTTTCAATATTATCTAAATCGCCTAAATCCCCCAAGTCACCTAAATCACCTAGCGAATCCATTTCCCCCAATGTAGCATCAACATCTAAATCACCAAGCTCGCTAGATTCTGGCATTTCAAAAGGCTCAGAAAAATCACCACCTTCTGTTAATTCAGAAAATTCATTAAGTTCCCCAAAATTAGCATCTTCTGTAATTTCAAAATCAGACGGTTCTTCAGTTTCAGAAAGAACTTCGGCATCTCCAACATCAAGAACATCTTCAACCTCATCAACATTGCTAAGATCCCCTATATCATCAAGTTCTTCAACAGGAGCAAGTTCATCTTCAAAATTATCAGTAACAGGAGACAACGAAGGAAGACTGTCATAATCATCGTTAGAATCTAAATTATCAAGTTTAGGTCCATATTCAGCCATAAAATCGTCTGAATATTCGTCCTCTTCTTCTTCATATTCTTTTTCTTCAGGCTCATCAAAACCACTACTTGCCAAAAGTGCTTCAAGCCCCATATCTGCAATTGAAACTTCTTCAGGTTCCTGTTCAAATTCTTCCTCAGACTCTTCCTCTTCAGGTTCCATAAACATAGAAAGGTCTGGAATATCGTCTTCAGAAGTATTTTCATCAAAACCAATAGGATTAAGCAAATTTGACATATCTGGAGCTTCAAAAGAAGGCCCCACATTTTCAGCAGAAGAATCTTCAGTCGAACTATCAGACGATGAAATTCCCATAATATCAGACAAATCATCATCAATTTGAGTATCAACAACTTCTGCAACAATTTCTGGCATTCCTAATACAAAGTCTTCAGAATCATCTTTGTCTTCAATTGTGTTTGGAATTTCAAAACGAACAAGACGCTCTCCACGAGTTGCTCTAAGAGTAGATTCATCACCAAGAGAAAGTATATCTTCACTGAATTTTTTTAATTGACTAAAGCCAGGCATTGTACTTTTATTTTACCTTATAAACCAAGTTTTTACTATATTTTTTCTACTATTATCAACGGAAAATATAAAACATTACTTAAGAAAAAATTTTGTTCATTATTCTAATTTTTCCCTTAATTTATATTTTTAATTGTCGATAAACGGAGTATGAAAACAAGAAAATTTCTCGCATTATTAAGACTTTTAAGTTCACTAAATTTTGGTTTATTTTCTGCAGAAATATTGAACTATCAAAATTACGAATTGGATATGCTGTTGCACGAAATTAAAAAACCAACAGCGCCAATTGTTACAGAAGAATATATTATTTTCACAGCAGCACCAGAAAATCGCTTTGTAGGAATTGCTTTTGACTTTGAAAATTATCAGGTTATCCATCCTTTTCAGGTACTTTCAAAAACAGATGACGAAGGAAATTCAAAACGAAATCACCTTTTTTACTGTTACAAAAGACAGCACAAATATACAACTTTAAAATATCGCCTTGTTATTGACGGACTTTGGGCAACAGATCCTTTAAATCCAAACAAAGAATACGACGAAAACGTAAATTTATATTTTTCAACTGTAAATAACCTTGGCCAAATGTACATAAATACAGAAATAAAAAATAACAATACAGTTCATTTTGTTTACAAAGGCGAAACAGGACAAACAATTAACCTTTCAGGAAACTTTTGCAATTGGGACCCATGGCTTTACGAATTACAAGAAACTTCCCCAGGTCTTTACGAACTTGAACTTCCTCTTCCAAAAGGAAAATATTTGTACAGCTACTACATTGGCCTAACCCCAGTGTTAGACAACACAAATTCAAACAAAATGTACACAAAAGACGGCCGAGTTGCCAACGTTATTGAAGTAAATTAAAAAAAGGAGCTTCCCTTTTTCAAAACTTCGTTTTTCAAAAGGTCGGCGTTTTCGCGGTTCCCTAACGGTCAGCCGCTTCCCAGTTTTGCATTTGCAAAACTGGTCCAGTGGCTCGGGCTTCGCCCGCCCGCTCAAGTGCCTAAGCCAAAATTAAGCACAAACTTACAAACTCACAAAATCACCCTTCTTGATTAATTTCCTATAAAAACTATAATAATTTTCTATGAAATCTAATGGCTTTTATTCATCTTTAGTTGCAATTGCAATTCCAATTTCTTTACAGGCACTTTTGCAAAATTTTGTAAACATGCTGGACACAATTATGATTGGACAGCTTGGAAGCGTAGAAATTGCGGCAGTTGGACTTGGAAATCAAATATTTTTTATATTAAATATGATTCTTTTTGGAATAACTTCTGGCGGCGGCGTTTTTATTGCACAATTTTGGGGCAAAAAAGACCTTGCAGGAATTAGAAAATCGCTTGGCTTAATGACAATAATTGCAATTTTTACTGCAGCAGTTTTTACAATACTTGGGCTTTTTATTCCATACAAAATGATTAGTTTGTATTCACCAGATCAACAAGTAATACAAGTTGGTGGAACATATCTTCGTTACGTATGTTTAAGCTATGTTCCAACAGCAATCAGTTTTTCAATAACATTGGCATTACGAAGCACAGAACGCGTAAAATTACCCTTAGTTTGTACAGCAATTTCTCTTTCTGTAAATGTAATTGCAAATTACTTGCTCATTTTTGTTGCAGGACTTGGGGTAAAAGGAGCTGCAATTGCAACATTAATTGCTCGCCTTATAGAACTTTTTATTCTAATAATTTGGTCATATTCTCACAAATACGAAATTTGTGGCAAAATAAAAGAACTTTTAAGTTTTAACAAAAACTTTATATTCAAATATATAAAAATTGCATTCCCAGTAATTATAAACGAAACTTTCTGGGGAATTGGAACTTCTGTTTACAACGCAATTTTTGCACACGCAGGAACAAACGCATTTACAGCATACAGCATTACAGGAACAATAAGCCAACTTACATGGGTATTCTGCATGGGCTTTGGAAACGGAATAGGCGTTTTAATTGGAAAACGAATTGGCGAAAAGAAAATTGTAGAAGCAAAAACTTATGCAAAACGTTCAATGTGGTTCATGCCATTAATTGGAGCTGTTGTTGGAGTTTTCTTAGTTCCACTTTCAAAATTATTGCCAGTTTTCTTTAACGTAGACCAAGAAATTATAAAAGACGCAACTTCAATTTTAATGATTTTAATTTTTATGTATCCATTTAATTCATTCTGCATGAACTGGATTGTGGGAGTTTGTAGAGCTGGCGGAGATACAGTTTTTTCGGCAGTTGCAGAAATTGTAGTTTTGTGGTTTGTTTCAATTCCTTTAGGTTATTTAGCTGCCTTTATTTTACACCTTCCAGCCCCAATGATTTACCTTTTCTTCTGCAGCGAATCTATTGTAAAGGCAATAATTGGTGCAATTCGTGTTTTAAGTGGAAAATGGCTCCACGAAGTAACGTAAAAAAAATGTCGGTTTTACCCGACATTTTATAAAACTATCTAAATTTCTTTGCCAATTCGGCAAGTTTTTTCATATCCATGCCTTTTAACGAATTCATATCAAGGCCACCAAGTCCACCTGGCATTCCGCCCATACCACCCATTCCGCCAGCCAAAGCAGAAGGATCAATTCCCATTTGGCTCATCATTTTGCCTTGCATTCCTTTGTTTCGGCTAACTTTTTTCATCATCAATTTTGTTTTTTCAAACTGTTTTAATAATTTATTAACTTCGGCAACACTTGTTCCAGAACCTTTTGCAATTCTTTTTCTACGGCTAGGACCAATAATCAAGTGATTTGCTCTTTCTTTGTATGTCATACTTTGAATAATTGCTTCGTTCTTTTTCAAAGAAGAAAAATCCATTTGACTTGCATCCATGCCACTCATTCCAGGAATCATATCCATAATTGATTGCATGTTTCCCATTTTCTTTACAGACTGATATTGTTCAAGCATATCTTGTAAAGTAAATTCATTGCGAGCCATTTTCTTTTGAAGCTTCATTGCTTCTTCTGCATCAACAGTTTCCTGTGCTTTTTCTACCAAAGAAACAACGTCACCCATACCAAGAATGCGGCTAGCAATTCGTTCAGGATGGAAAACTTCAAAATCTTCAGTTTTTTCACCTGTACCAATGTACAAAATTGGTTTTCCAGTAATTGTTTTAAGAGATAATGCCGCACCACCACGAGCGTCAGAGTCAAATTTTGTTAAGATTACACCAGTAAGACCAAGTTGTTCATCAAAAGATTTTGCAATATCAACTGCATTTTGACCAGTCATTGAATCTGCTACCAAAAGAACTTCTACTGGAGAAGTTGCCTTTTTTACGCGAACAAGTTCGTCCATCATTTCTTCATCAATCTGAAGACGACCGGCAGTATCAATAATTACAGTGTCGTATCCGTTTTTGCGTGCAAAATCAATTGATTCTTTTGCATTTTTAACAGCATCTTTTGAATTTTCTTTATAAACAGGAACACCAATTTTTTCTCCAAGTTGAGAAAGTTGTTCCACAGCAGCAGGACGAACTAAGTCACAAGCAGCAAGTAAAGGTTTTCTTCCTTCTTTTAATAATTTTGCAGCAAGTTTATGTGCAGCAGTAGTTTTACCCGCACCTTGAAGACCAAGCATTAAAATTACAGATTGAGTATCAGGACCTTTTAAGTGCAAATCTTGTTTTGTGTCCCCAAGCATACTAACCATTTTGTCATAAATGATTTTTGTAAACTGTTGACCAGGATTTACCGCTTTTAATACTTTTTCACCTTTAGCTTCTTCAATAGTAGAATTTACAAAGCGACGAACTACTCTTAAGTTTACGTCTGCTTCCAAAAGCGCCATTTTAATTTCTTCAACGCTTTCTTCAATATTTTTTTCTGTAATTGTAGATTTTCCACTAAGTTTTTTTACAATTCCACTAAATGTTCCTGTAATTTTTTCTAACATTTTTTACACCCACTACAAATTATTCTTAAATCTTAGAAATTTATTTTTACAAACTCATAACTTCTTCTAAGGCTTGTTGAACAGAACATTCTTTATTCAAAATTCTGTACAAAACATAAGTCAAAGGAAGTCTTAAATCTTTTTTCTTTCCAATTTCGTAAACATATTTACAAGCTATTGCACCTTCTGGCAAATAACCAATTTTTCCAACGTTGGCAATTAAATCATCAATATCTTTAAACTTAGTAAGCATATCTGTTTTGATAATATCTTGACCAAAACGTCTGTTTCTGCCGTATTTACTTTTACAAGTAACATCCAAATCTCCTACTCCACTAATAGAAGTAAAAGTTTCGGCATGTGTAGCACCCATTGCAAATCCTAAAGTTTGAATTTCATTTAATCCGGCAGCCATAAGTAAAGATTCACAATTGTCACCAATTAGATTTGAAGTTTCAGAAATAGCGTCCATTGCACCGTAAACAACCGCAATAACATTTTTTGCAGCAGCACAAATTTGAACACCAACAATATCAAAAGAAGAATAAACCATTAAGCCAGGAACTTTTAACAATTCCCTAACTTTAATAGAATTTTTTGGATTTAAAGAAGCTGCCACAAGACCAGTAATTTTACCCATAGCAACTTCTTCTGCATGACTAGGACCAGCAACATAAACAGTACAATCTTTATAAATTTCAGGAAGAGCAGCTTCCATAGTTTCCAAAACAAGTTTTGGACCATTTTCAGAAGGAACAAAACCTTTTGTTAAAGAAGCAATAATAGTAGAACCATCTAAAATATTAGGAACATTAGCAATTTTCTTTATAGTACTTTCCAAGAAAATTGAAGGAGTTGCAATAATCAAAAATTCTTTACCAGTAGCAACTTCTATAATATCATTTGAACAAGTAATAGATTCACTTAATTTAAATCCTGGAAGAAATAATTTGTTTTCGTGTTCATTATTAATTGAATTGCAAACTTCTTCTTCAATTGCCCAAATTTGAACAGAATGACCACCACGAGCAATAGCTTGTGCTAAACCTGTTCCCCAGGCACCCCCACCAATAATTCCTACAGATTTACTATTCATAAGATTCCCCAAAAAAAAGATTATCGGGACAAGCCTATTCATCAGAACAAGCCATGTACCCCGACAACATGGACTAATTACTTAGTACCATTTTTCACAGCAACAATCGTCCCAATCAATAAGTTCGTCTTCTTTAAACCAAAGTGCAATTTCTCTTGCAGCACTTTCGTCACTATCAGAAGCGTGAATAATGTTGTGTGATGTATGTGTACAATAATCTCCACGGATTGTTCCTGGCATAGCTTCAGAAGGTTTTGTAGCTCCACACATTTTTCTCATCAAAGCTACACAATCATCTGCTTGCCAAACCATTGCAACAACAGGACCAGAAGTAATATAATCTACCAATTCACCAAAGAAAGGTTTTTCTTTATGTTCTGCATAGTGAGAACAAGCAAGTTCATTAGAAACCTGCATCATTTTTAAACCAACCAATTTAAAGCCTTTTTTTTCAAGGCGTTCAATAACTTCACCAACCAAGCGACGATTAACAACACCTGGTTTTAACATTGTAAAACATCTTGTCATAATATTATAATTATAGTAAAAGAAAAGACTAAATTCAATGGTGTGTAAGGCAACTGGTTACCGATGTTTGAAAGTCATTCTCGCACTTATTACTATGTCATTCTCGCACTTGATGCGAGAATCTTTCATAAAAGATTTCCGAGTCAAGCTCGGAAATGACAAAATGAATCAAACCGAAATTGACAAAATGAATCAAACCGAAATTGACAAAATGAATCAAACCGGAAATGACAAAACGAATCAAACTAAAAATGTCTTTGAAAAAATATGAATAAAACTTAGTTCTGAGAAGATTCTTTACTGCGATTATCAAAATATCCGCCATCTTCCAAATAACGGCGACGAGTTAAAATAAGATTAATTAATTCCTGGTACATATTAAAATCAACTTCAATTGCCATAGGCAAAAGAAAGAATTCTGTTTCGTCACAATAACGTTCAATAAATTTTGGATCTGTAACATACCCCAAAGAAATCATATTAGAAATGCGGTCAGCACATTTTAAAACTTTTGCTTTTTGACTACCAGTATTTAAAATGCGGAGCAAAAATTCTCTTTTATCTTCATTTTCACGGCGGGTAACTTCCAAAACCAAATCCAAAACCGCCTGCCCTTCTTTTGGGTCTGCCTGCAAAATTAAGTTTCTATCAAAATCTGGAATATCTTCTACAGTATCGTGAATTGTAGCAGCCTTTAACAAAACAGAATCAATATAACCATAATCAATCAAAATTGCCAAAGTATCCATTTGATGGCGAAACATATTTCCACCAGCATGCCTAGCTTTACCAATAAGATTTGTTGCAAGCTGCATATAAGGCGCAAGGTGCATATCGCTAAGCTGACTCATATCTTTGTCATCCATTGTAAGAGAACGTTCAACTTTCATTTCGTACTTTTGTTTAGCCATACACACCTTTCCATAAAAAATTTTTGGAGGCCTTTTTGGCAAAAAGCCAAAAACCGGGCTTTTCATGGTTTCGGGCAAAGCCCTTCAGCCGCTTCCTAAATGCAGTTTTTGCAAAAGCACAAACTGCATTTAGTCCAGTGGCCACCTTCGGTGCCATTACAATCCCTGGCCCACTAACGCAAAAATCAATTTCTATTACAAACTATCAATATAGCTTTGAAGTTTTTCAATTTTGCGATTAGCTTCTTCCAAAATTTGTTTTTCTTTTTCAACAAGTTCAGCAGGAGCATGTTGCGCAAAATTTCCATTCAATTTATTTTGACTCATTCTAGCATAACCTTGTTCTTTTTCAAGAGTTTTTTTGAATCTAGCCAAAAGTTGTTCTTTATTAATTGATTCATCAACAATAATAAAAGACTCAAAACCTTTACCAACAGTTCCAATAGAAGAAGCAGGTTTAGATTCAACAAAATCAACATTTTTAATACCAGCCAAAAGCGCAATCATTTCTACTTTTTCTTTACAAACTTCAGCTTCACTTCCTTTTGTAACAAGAATTGCAATATTAATTTTTTCTGCAGGATCAATTCCACATTCAACACGCAAAGCACGAGTTTTTGTAATCAATTCTTTAAGAGATTCAAATCTTGCGTCAATTGCGTCATTAGTACGTTCTGCCGAAACTTCTGGGTAAGGAGCGTTAATAAGCATTCCTGTATATTCAGACATAGAAACAATTTTGTTTGTACCTGCAGCATTACGAGCCTGAGCAATTTCTTTTAATGGAAGTTTTGCATAAATTTCTTCTGTAACAAATGGCAAATATGGGTGAAGAAGACGCAAACTTTCTTCCAAAATGTTCATTAAAACACTAGCTTGTCTGTCTTTTTCTTTATCATCACCATTTTTAAAGTTGATTTTTGTAGCTTCAACATACCAGTCACAGAATTCATTCCAGAAGAATTCCATCATTGCACTAGCAGCATCGTTGTAGCGGTAACTTTCCAAAGCTTCACGAGCAGTTTTTGTTGCAAAGTTCAAGCGACCGTAAATCCATTTGTCAAGTTCAGTTAAATCTTCATCTTTTACAGGAACAAGATTTCTTCCTTCCAAGTTTCCAAGTAAGTAGCGGCTTGCGTTCCAAACTTTATTACAGAAACGGCTTCCAAGTTTAAATGAATCTTTATCAATTAAAATGTCCTGACCTTGAGCACACATAAATCCCAAAGTAAATTTAAGAGCGTCGGCACCGTACATATCAATAATTTCAAGAGGATCCATTCCGTTTCCTAAAGATTTAGACATTTTGCGACCTTGTTTATCACGAAC
>JAEIGA010008182.1_pt1 | contig 15847 bp, 14 predicted proteins | sample 9270691 | NCBI WGS metagenome assembly JAEIGA01 (sample SAMN17057246, study PRJNA624740) | gut metagenome | biome: biome; isolation source: fecal sample | host: Bos grunniens | place: China: Xizang | collected 2019
ACCCAAAAACGGTAAGCGTATGGAAGTATCCAAATTCAAGGTGTTGCTCTACCTCAAAAAGAGCGGATTGGACAAGCAGGGCAAGGCTCCCATCATGGGACGCATCACCCTCAACGACACTATGAGCCAGTTCTCGTGCAAGTTGTCTTGCAAGCCGGAACTGTGGAATCCCCGTGAAAGCCGACTGAACGGCAAGAGCAAGGAAGCAGTAGAGACGAATGAGCGTATAGAAAAACTGCTCCTTGCCGTCAATACGGCTTTCGATTCTCTTGTAGCCCGTCAGGTGGATTTTACTGCAACCGACGTGAAGGAAATGTTTCAGGGCAGCGTGAAGACTCAGATGACGCTGATGGATGCCGTGAACAAGATGTGTGCGGACATGGAAGCCCGCGTCGGAGTTGACCGTAAGAAGGGGACACTCAGCAAGTATCATTACATGCGGCTTCGCCTGCAGGAGTTTATCCAAGCCAAGTATAAGACCAGCGACCTTGCTTTCGGGCAGTTGACAGAACAGTTCATCTATGACTTTCAGGACTATGTGACTGATGAAGTGGGAAACAGCATTGACACTGCCAAGCATTATCTGGCACACTTGAAGAAAGCCTGCCGCATGGCCTTCAAGGAAGGACATACCGACAAACAGTACTTTGCTCACTTCAAACTTCCCGTAAGGAAGTGCAATACTCCAAAAGCATTGAGCAAGGAACAGTTTGAGGCAGTCCGTGACATGGAGATTGAGGAGAAGCGTCCCCAGCATCGTTTCGCACGTGACTTGTTCCTGTTCGCCTGTTACACTGGAGTGCCATACGGTGATGCCGTGACCATCAGCCGTGAGAACCTGGTACGCGACAAGAACGGTGACCTCTGGCTGAAGTACAAGCGAGTGAAGAATCAGATGCAGGCAGCGGTAAAGTTGCTGCCGGAGGCTCTTGAACTGATAGCGAAGTATCATGATGACAATCGCGAGACGCTATTTCCTCATATTGAGACACATGCCTTGATGGCTCATATCAGGGGAATCGGAATAAGACTTGGTATAAAGGGTTTGCGATACCACATGGGGCGTCATTCTTTCTCGACCCTTATCACTTTGGAAGAAGGAGTACCCATTGAGACCATCAGCCGCATGTTGGGACATACCAACATTGAGACGACCCAGGTGTATGCCAAAGTGACCCCTCAGAAACTCTTCGACGACATGGACAAGTTCATCGAGGCAACCAAAGACATGAAACTTACATTGTATTGAAACCAAGAAAAAAGAAGAAAATCATGCGTAGCACATTCAACATTCTGTATTACATCGACCGTCGCCGGGTGAAGGCAGACGGAACGACAGCCGTTCTTTGCCGTATCAGTATCGATGCAAAGAACGCAGTAGTGAACACTGGTATCTGCTGCTTCCCCGAAACGTGGGATGCAAAGAAAGGAGAGACCAACAGCGCAAGAACCAACCGCCAACTGGCAGAGTTTAAGAAACAGGTAACTGAACTCTACGACGAACAGGTGAAGAATCAGGGCGTGGTGAGTGCCGAGATTCTGAAAAACCTCATTGACAAGAAAGTGGTGAAGCCTACCACCCTGCTGACGATGGGCGAATGGGAGCGTGAGCGGCTGTTAGTCCGTTCCGAAGTCATCAAGTCCCGTTCAAGCTATCGTGCCTCACGATACTATCAGGACTATCTCCGTGACTTTATTGTCTCGAAGGGCAAGGAGGACTGGCCTTTGGCAGACGTGACATCCGACTTTGGCATTGAGTACAAGATCTATCTGAGCAGGAAGAAGGCTTTAGGCCCGTCGCAGATGAACCATGCCCTGCGCTGGCTCAACCGCCTGACCTACCTCGGCGTAGATATGGAGGTCATCCGTTTCAACCCTTTGGAGGACGTGGAATACTTCAAGAAGCCAGAGCCTAAGCACAAATTCGTCACCCGTGAGGATGTGAAGAAGATTCTTGCATTGCAAGTCGATACTGAACGCGATGAACTGATTCGCCGCTGGTTTATCTTCTCGATGTTTACGGGACTGGCATACGCGGATGCGGCAGCATTGTACCCACATCATATAAGCAAAACAGCAGACGGTCGGAGGTATATCCGTATCAACCGAAAGAAGACCAAGGTGGAGGCATTCATTCCCCTTCATCCCATTGCCGAGCAGATTCTCGACCTCTACAACACTACGGATGATACTAAGCCCGTATTCCCTTTGCCCAGCCGTGACGAGGCATGGTTTCACGTCCATGAGATAGGCTTTGCCATCGGTCGTGAGGAAAATCTCTCGCCGCACCAGGCCCGGCATACTTTCGGTACGATGCTGGTTGGCGAAGGCATCTGTGTGGAGAGTATCGCGAAGATGATGGGTCACAGCAACATCCGCAGCACCCAGACATACGCCAAGATTACCGATGATAACATCGGCAAGGATATGGACAGGCTGATACAGCGCAGAAAGGAAAAAGGACTCTCCCATCTTGACAGAAACACTGCAATCCTGCTTGATACGAGCATACAGAAGCAATAACAATTAAAGCGCTACAACGACTATGGCAAACTTTTCAATGATTCCCAAGGATGTCTTTGAGCGAGGCATCATCAGAATGACAGAGGGCGGTATAGTGACCATGCCCGACAAGGACGTTTGGATGACGGTTGACGAGATTGCGGACATGCTTTTCGTTCCGTCAGCCGTCGTATTCCGCACGATACGCTCTATATATAAGAATAGTATCGCGCGTGAGGAAGATACTCACGGCACATTCAGGCTGTTCCCATACCGTCCGAACTGGAACATAGACGTGTATAACCTTGAAATGGTTATCCGTTTGGCTTACGCCATCGACAGCCACAACAGCCACAAGTTCCGCAAGTACATCATGAACCGACTGATGGGCAGACCGATGTACGAAAACGTCTGTCTGACGTTGGAACTTCCTTCGAAATAGAGAAAGAGCAAACATGAAAAACTTGAATCCGCATCACTCATTGCTGCTGCAATGGTGGTGCGGATTCTTCATTACTAACCTAAAACTAACACTGATGATAAACAAGAATTTCATTTTTCAGTCCATCTGGCAGGCTGGTAGTTCCTTTCAAGAAGTTCCTGCACGTCCTGTTCCTTATAGAGCACCTTGCCCTGGCAGTATGTAAAGGGAATCAGTCCCTTGTTGCGGTACTGCTGCAAGGTGTGTCGGCTCACTTTGAGCATTTCCGACAGTTCCTTGTCTGTCATGTATCGCACACCGTCCAGCAATGGGCGGTAATGCTGCGTAGCCTCTTCGTGCTGTTCCAATGCCTTTCGGATGCGTCCGTAAAGGTCGGTGAAATAATCCTTCGTGATAATGTCCTGTCCTAACATGATGATTCTATTTTGATGGATTGACTATTTCTGTTTCCTCACTCTTAGGGGACTTATCCGCCAGTCCGTCAGCAAGAGCTTTCACGTCCTTTGCCTTGTAGTACACCCTGTGCTGGAACTGCGAGAATGGCAGTTTGCCCTGTTCCCGTAGCGAATAGACTGTGCGACGGTCCAACTGAAGACCTGCGCACACGTCAGCCGTGTCGAGCCATTGCTCCGGCTGCTTGTCCTCCGTCCGTGCATCCATGCTTGTGATGCGCGATATAAAGTACTCCACCGTCTGGATGAAGTCCTCAAAAGCCTTTTTCTCAATAATCACTATCTCCATATCTGTCCGATTTTTGATTTCGGGTGCAAAGTAACAAAGGAAAAAGCCAAACCCAATCACGGCTATCCCATTTGGCTGAAAGTGGCGGTCAGATGGCTGAAAATGGCGGTCGGAAGCCGTCTGAAACGGCCTTCTCCAAGAAAATCATTCCTTAGTAAGCACTTATTAGTGAAACAGGTTGTCTTGATACCCCTAATTTTGCACCCGTAAACTTGAAAATCAGACCAAAATGGAGCAACTTTCAAAAGAATACTTCGAGCAGTGGATGACCCGTATCACTGAGCATCAGGAGCAGATGATGGGCGAACTTCGCCAACTCAAGGCACAGTCGCCGGACACCGACGGGGACGGCATGATTGACGATGCCGACTTCTGCCAGATACTGAACATCAGCGCACGCACCTCACAGCGATACCGCACGGAGGGACTGATTCCCTACTGCGTCCTTCGGCAGCGTGTCTATTACAAGGAAAGCGACGTGTGGGCATTCATCCGCAAGAACAGGAAGGACAAGGGCGGTCAACTCAGTGAGAAGATTGACCAGATGAAGCACCCTTCATGGAAATGACTATACAGCCGGCTAACAAGTATAGACTTAGAGATCATCAACATTAGTAACAATCAAATTCCAAGTAATCAATGAACAAGGAAAAAGAAAACGAGCAGGAGAAGTTGAAACCCGACAAGGACGTGCTGATTGTCACGGACAACAAGACAGGAGAGCGTGGTGTCGTCACAGGCATGAATAGCATCGGAAATCCCATCAAAATGCCCGTCAGGAAGGAATACTCACAGTCTTTCCTACAGTTCGACAAGAACGGCAATGCCCTTGACAACTTCTTCACGAACTTCGTCCGCCAGTGCAAGGAGCCTACACGATTCGGATTCAGCAAGACCACGACAGGCGTACTTGAACGACTGTTCGCCGGGTCGGAAGAGGCAAAGGCGGAAATCGAGGGCGAAAGCATCAATCCATCCAATTACATTAACAACAAAAACAAGAAGAAAATGGAACAGAATCCAAACAACAGCGAGAACGCTGCACAGCAGCAGGAGAACAAACACCAGTACCAACCCATCGACGAGACCAAGGTTAATTGGGCAGACATCCAGCAGAAGTGGGGTGTCACACGTGACCAACTCGAACAGTCGGGCGACCTCAACAGGATGCTGAACTACGGCAAGAGCAATCTCCTGACCGTTCATCCCACCTTCGGCGGCGAACAGTTGGAAACCGCTGCCCGTCTGTCTTTCAAGAAGAACGAGGACGGCAGCGTGAGCCTTGTGTCACACCTCATCCGTAAGGAAGCCAATCTGGAACAGGAGTACAAGGGACACACCTTTTCCGAGGCCGACAAGTCAGCCCTGAAGAACTACGGCAATATGGGACGTGTCGTTGACCTCCTGAACGAGCGCGGTGAACGTGTGCCAAGCATCATCAGCATCGACCGCCAGACCAACGAGATTACAGACCTGCCCGTGCGTCGTCTGCGTATCCCGGAGAAGATCGGCAACACGGAACTGACGAAACAGGAGCAGGACATGCTCCGTGCCGGACTGCCCTTGAAGAACAAGGAGATTGAACTTGCCAACGGTCGCAAGTTCACCACCACCCTGCAAGCCAATGTTGAGGAAAAGGGTGTGGAGTTCGTACCCCGTGGCAACCGCCAGCGCAACGGTCAGGAGCAGAAGCAGGACGCGGGCCAGCAGACAGAGGGCCAGGCACAGGATACAGACGGTGACGGCTCACAGAAACAGCGACGTCCCCAATGGACGGACGAGAACGGTAACATCAAGCCCATCGGCAAGTGGAAGGGCGTGGAGTTCTTGGACGAGCCAAGCGGCAGAGCCGAGCGCACCGACGAGCAGAAGCGTGACTATCTGGAGGGCAAGACCATCATACTTGATGGCGTACCCGACAAGCAGGGCGTACCTTCCACGATGTACCTGAAGTTCAGCCCGGAGAAAGGCTGTCCGTTGACCTATGCCAATAATCCCGACAAGGCAGTCACCCAGACACCTGCCTCAGAGAGTCAGACACAGGTAGCCGTGAACAGTGAGGGCAAGACCCGCTCGGCATCCCGAAGGGTGACGCTTGCAACAAGCAAGAACGAGCAGACCAAGGGTGTGAAGGAACCCCTGCAGCAAAGCCAGACCGCTCCGAAGGACACCAAGCAGAAGGAGCAACAGGACAATGCCGTGAAGCAGGACAAGCCTGAGAAGATTTGAGCATCCCCGCCTAACGGGGAAGCGGCGTAAGCCAAAGGGGCAAAAAAGCCGCCCACAAGTGGACGGCTAAAATAACGACGGCTTCGATGCACTCACGGATACATCGGCACCACCTTGTCTATATAGTGGTCGAAATGCTTCTCCATGAGCGGCACGAGCATCATGGTCTTGATCATCACCTCGACTTGCTCGTCCCGCGTGTCGTGGCCCTTCGGCATGTTGTGCGACCGCCAGATGCCGAAGAGCATCGTGCGGAAATCGTCCTTCAGCGACCCCGGCTCCGGCTCGGAAATGATGTACGTCTTGAAGATGAAGTTGCCCATCGGCGTGCGGCGGGCATAGAAACTGCCATTCTTCACCATGACGATTCCGGGCGTGTTGCCATCGCCGTCGGTGAAGGGCTGGAACACGCCCTTGCGAATCTTTCCCGCCTTGAAGAAGATGCCGCACTCGTGGCGGTCGAACACCGCCCAGTCCATGATTTGCTGCGTGCTCTTGTCGGCGAAAAACTGTTCGCGGTCAACGGTTATCCACCGCTCGCGGATTCGCTTGATGGCGTGCGGGATGACGTGTACGTAGTACTGCTTCGGCGTGTTCATGCCGCGCAGGTAGAAGTACGACTTCGTGCCGTGGTCGTTCTCCACCTCGCAGTAGCAGACGCTCCACCACGTCCGCGAGCCTTGCGGACAGTAGGCCGACACCCGCCACTGGTTGCCGTTTTTCGAGGTGTACAGGGTGCTGTTGCCTTCTACGCGGTCTTTGTCCAGTCCGATACGGCTTTTCGGCATCCTGGCCATGAGCGCCTCGCCCAGCTTCTTCGCCTTGCGCTTCACGCCCGGCCAGTCGTCCATCAGCTCCTGCAATATGCGCTCGTCGGTGTATGAGGGTACAATCATTCGTGCTGTCTGTTTCGGTTTGAAAATATGTCTGCAAAGTTACGTCTTTTCCCGCAAATCCCGACCAATTTTCTGCAAAAGAATAATAAAGTACGGGCAAAGTGAATGATTTTCGGAAATAATTGCTAACTTTGCAGCCATATTGAGATTTTTATGTACGTAGAAACAATAAACGAACTTTTAGTACCACGTATTACAGAACCTGTAAGGGTCATAGACCTATTTGCCGGATGCGGCGGACTGTCGCTTGGCTTCGAGGCAGCAGGCTATGAGACCATCGGCTACGAGATGGTGCCATCGGCTGTCGAGACCTACAATCGCAACATGCAGGGACACTGCCACGAATTAATGCTGACCGTCGGGCAGGAGTATCCTGAAGCCGACATCATTATTGGTGGTCCGCCATGCCAGCCATTTAGTGTTCGTGGAAAGCAGCAGGGCATGAAAGATGCGCGTGACGGATTCCCCATCTTCATTGATGCAGTGAAGAGATTGCAACCGAAAGTTTTCATGTTCGAAAATGTCCGCAATCTTGCCTTTTCACACAAATGGTATCTTGAAATTATCATCGAAGAGTTGCGCAAGCTCAACTACCTTGTGGAATATCGCTGCCTGAATGCTGTTAACTTTGGCGTACCGCAAAACCGTGAGCGCATCATCGTGGTTGGCCATCGTTCCAAGTTCCATTTCCCTTCAATGGAGGTAAATAAGGTGACCGTTGGCGAAGCTATCGGTGATACAATGAACGAGGTCATCGAAGGCTGTCATTTCCTTACACCTTCACAAGATAAATATATAGCAGAATACGAGAAGAAGTCCGACTGCATCAATCCGCGCGACCTTTATGCTGACCGCCCTGCTCGCACGATAACTTGCCGCAATCTTGCTGGAGCTACGAGCGATATGCAGCGCGTAAAACTGCCCGACGGTCGCCGCCGTCGCATCGTCCAGCGAGAGGCAGCCCGCCTACAGAGTTTCCCAGACTGGTTCGAGTTCTGTGGAAACGAGGTGCAGCAGTTTACGCAGATTGGTAATGCCGTGCCACCGCTATTGGCCTACAAACTTGCACTGAGTGTAAAGGAATGTTACGCCCTTGAAGAGCGACCATTGGAAGAAATCGTGGAAATGAACAGAATGTTACAACCTTTATTTGTAATCTGAATATGAAGGAAATCAAGATTAAGAACAAATCACCCAAAATGGAGAAACTTATCCGCTCAATGTTGAATGTCCTTGACGCTATTGGCATACCTCTTGAAATGGCTAAGTCCGACCAAACACGGATGCGAATAGCCGAAGCTACTTTAGCTGTGGCAGGCATTAAGACATCGTTTTCTGAAGCGATGTCATCTGATGACAATCATTTCCTTACAACAAGGCAAATCATTAATTATGAGAATGATTATCTTGAAGGACACTATAAGGAAGGTTCCTACGATGACATTCGTCGTGCCCACCTTATCATGCAGACTACATCCGGGTGTATTCTTAGTTCATCGGAATTTGAGGAGCAATCAACAAACACGCCAACTCGCGGTTACGCGTGTTCTCCGTTATTTGCCGAGCTTCTCCGCAGTTACGGTACAAAGAGATGGGAGAAATTGGCCATCAAGTTCAAGAAAGAGAACGAGTCACTAAGAGAAAAGCTTGCGCACAAGCGAGAATTGGAGCGTATCCCCATCAAATTTCCCAATGGTAAGGAAATCACGCTATCGGCTGGTCCACACAATAAATTGCAAGGAGCCATAATAAATGACTTCTTACCGCGATTTGGCTTTGGAGCAGAACTTCTGTATCTTGGAGATACGACAGACAAATATCTCATCCGCGAAGAAAAGAAGCTAAAGGAACTGCATTTCTTTGAACTTGAACACGAAGAACTTCCCGATGTAATAGCATATAGTCAGGAAAAGAATCTTCTCTTCCTGATTGAGGCTGTTCACAGTTATGGGCAAATGGGCGAAATCCGTGTCATGAAGATTAAGGAGAAACTGAAAGAATGTACCGCAGAGGTTGTGATTGTATCAGCCTTTGAAGACAAGAAGAAATTCAGAAAGTTCTCTGATGACATCGCTTGGGAATCCGAAGTATGGATAGTAGAAGACCCCGACCACATGATTCATTTCAATGGTATAAAGTTTTTGGATATTCACAAATCAGAGAAAGACGAGCAACAGAGATAAACAAAATATTGTCGAACTAAAAATTTTGAACGTTATGGCTACAATCCTTGAAATCCCCGAATGGACCGGCTCGCCGCTGACACTCGCATCATTCCTTGGCTACGCCACGTCGGTCGATGACAATGCCGCTGAGGTGGAAACCGAGAATATGACATTCCTGCAGTTGCAGAGCCAGCTGCACCAACTGGTAAAGCGTCTGCAGGACTTCATCAACCAGCAGCGCAGCTACGCGCAGACGCCAGAGATAACGAAGCAGGACCAGAAACGCGACTCGCTGTGGAAAGCCCTGTGGTATGCATGGTACTACATCGACCAGATTGACCCGACCGATTCGCTGGCCCAGCATACCGCAGTGCTCCGCCCCGTGATGACAGCCTACAAGGGCATGTGGAAGCACGAGATGACGAAGGAAACGGAGGAGATTCGCGGATTGCAGCGTGATCTGGCTCCGGAGAATATGCAGCAGGCTCTGACGGCTCTTGGCCTGAACGTCATCGCGCAGGGCATTTTTGTGGCCAACGCTACTCTGGCTCAGCAGGTGCAGCAGCGCGAACATGCCCGTGGTGAGCGCATTGCTGAGAAGGCTGGAGAGACTGGCGAGAGCATCCGCAAGCAGATTGCCCCCGTGCTTCTCGAACTGTTCAAGTATGCCAATGCCATGCAGCGCATCACTCCCTCAGACGCTATAGCCCAGTTCATACAGAACATCAATGGTGTCATCAACCACTATAAGCAGGTGGCCGCCAGCGGCGGATCGCGCAGCGGCGACGAGCCGGAGCCAACGCCCGTTGACCCCGATGTGACACCCGTAGAGCCGGAGCAGCCTACGGAGGGATAGTCTCAGATTCCAAGCAAATAGAGCAATGAGGGTGGCCGCTCTACTGGAGCGGCTATCTTTAGGCTCAATTAGATGACAATTCTGTCAGTAATGTCACTATTTTTGCATTATTCATGACAAATCCGTCAGGAATGTCGTATTATGATTAGAAATCAGGACAATCCCGACAGAAACGTCTCTATAAACTAATTATAAGTGACTTTTTCGACAGAAATGTCACTTCCAATGTGTTTAGGCAAAGGTTTCCAAGAAATGAGCAAAGAAAAACGATACAATACACTCGATGAAGTATATATCTCGCCATTTACAACCGCTCGCCATTACGACGAGAACGGGAAGGCTATCTATAAGCCTTTGGAGCGCAATCTACATCCCACTGGCCTCTATGCCGCCAACTATCTGCTGCAATCGCTTACGGCTGGAGAGAACCGTCTGAAATCCATAGCCAACCATCTTGGGTGCTCAGATCGTGACCTTAGCGGTTTCATCCGCTGTCTCACTGGCCAGCCCAGCCACGACTTCCTTGTGGCCTACCGTCTGCGCCTCATCGACGACCTCCTGCGCTTCACCTCTCTCACGCTGCCCGAAGTAGCGCAACGCAGCGGCCTCGGCACTGCCCGAAGCCTCCACCGCTTTGTCCTCCGCAATCGCGGCTGCACCCCCAGCGACCGCCGCCAGCAAATCCGCCAGCTGGGCGATGAAGGGCGGTTCGGACTGTAATACCTCTCTTACTCTTTCTTGGCAAACGCATAGATTGACGAGATACGAAACGGCTTCTCCGACTGGCAGGAAGAGCAGTCGCCACAGTTCTTTGCAAAGCAAAGCGACCAGAAGTCGAGCGGCAGCAGGAAATCCTACAGGCAGAATTTGATAGCGTGGAGGAAAACCTTGAAGTATTGCGGGCACAGGGTAAGGAGGTAAGCAAGAAGATGTTGCGCGGACTGGAGAAGCAGAAGTTCAACCTTGAAGCGAAGTTGGAGAGAATTGCCTATCAGATAGAGACACGCACGGATGACGTGTGCGACTTCAAGCAGATGGGCATCGACCATCTGTTTGTCGATGAAAGCCACCAGTTCAAGAACCTGATGTTTAATACAAGACATGACCGTGTGGCTGGACTCGGCAACTCTGAGGGTAGCCAAAGGGCATTGAATATGCTTTTTGCCATCCGTACCATACAGGAACGGACAGGCAGAGACTTGGGGGCGACCTTCCTTTCTGGTACAACCATCAGTAACTCACTGACAGAACTTTATTTGCTCTTCAAGTACCTGCGTCCCCGTGAACTGGAGAGACAAAATATCCGTTGCTTCGATGCGTGGGCGGCAATCTTCGCAAAGAAAACTACAGACTTCGAGTTTAACGTCACTAACAACATCGTACAGAAGGAGCGTTTTCGTTACTTCATCAAAGTGCCGGAACTGGCTGCATTTTATAACGAAATCACGGACTATCGCACGGCGGCAGACGTGGGTGTGGACAGACCGGAGAAGAACGAGATACTACATAACATTCCACCGACACCAGACCAGGAAGAGTTTATCAAACGCCTGATGGAGTTTGCCAAGTCGGGGGATGCAACCCTGCTCGGTCGTCCTCCACTCTCAGAGACGGAGGAAAAGGCAAAGATGCTTATTGCCACCGACTACGCCCGGAAGATGGCACTTGATATGCGTATGATTAGCCCGAACTACGAGGATCATCCCGACAACAAGGCTTCGCACTGTGCCAAGATGATTGCGGACTACTACCGTCGCTTCGACGCACAGAAGGGAACTCAATTTGTATTCTCTGATTTGGGAACGTGGCAAGGTAATGAGTGTTGGTCGGTGTATTCTGAAATCAAGCGCAAATTGGTGGAGGACTACGGCATCCCTGCTAATGAAATCCGTTTCATACAGGAGTGCAAGAACGAGAAGGCACGTAAGGCGGTCATCTCTGCCATGAACGAGGGCAGCGTCCGTGTGCTGTTCGGCTCCACGTCCATGCTCGGAACGGGCGTTAATGCCCAGAAACGGGCTGTGGCAATCCATCATCTTGACACACCCTGGCGCCCGTCCGACTTGGAACAGCGCAACGGTCGGGCGGTACGTGCAAGGAATGAAATAGCCAAGCATTTTGCCGACAACAAGGTGGACGTTATCATCTATGCAGTTGAAAAGTCGCTTGATAGTTACAAGTTCAATCTTCTTCACTGCAAACAGATGTTTATCTCGCAGTTGAAGAGTGGCGCACTCGGTGCCCGAACCATCGACGAAGGTGCAATGGACGAGAAATCGGGCATGAACTTTTCGGAGTACATGGCTATCCTTTCGGGCAACACCGACTTGCTTGACAAGGCAAAGTTGGAAAAGAAGATTGCCGCATTGGAGGGTGAACGCAAGTCGTTCAACAAAGCCCGTAACGAATCCGTGTGGAAACTGGAAAGCAGGCAGGAGGAAATAGAGCGTAACGACGGACTCATTGCCAAGTTGCAGGAGGATTTTGACAAGCACAAGGCTCAGCGCAAACTCGACGGCGAGGGCAATCTCCTTAATCCTATACGTCTTGACAACTTCAAACCTACGGACGAGGAAAGCATCGGCAAGCAACTCCAGAAGATTGCCAAGGAGATGGACACCAAGGGCGAATACCGACGTGTCGGTGAGATTCACGGCTTCACCATCCTGATGTGCAGCGAACCGCTTGACAAGGACGGGCTGGGCATGTTCCAAAACAAGTTCTGTGTGGAGGGCAACTTCAAATATAAGTACAACAACGGCTTCATTGCCCTGTCTGATCCTATAGCCGCTGCCCGAAACTTCATCAACTCACTGGAGCGAATACCGCAGACTATCGAGCAGTACAAGGAAAAGAACGCGGCTCTTGCCAAGGACATTCCGCTCTTGAAAGAGATTGCAAATAAACAGTGGAAGAAAGAAGATGAACTGAAAGGCTTGAAGTCCGAACTGGCAGCACTTGACCGAAAGATTCAACTGGAATTGGCAAAGGATAATGAACCACAGCAGCAAGCCGTGGTAAATGGTGATGAAGTTGTAGAGGTGTCACCACCAAAAGAGACGGTCAATAAGGGGCTGAAATTGTAATGAATAATGCGAGAGACAATGTTTCGTGCTCTCGCATTTTTTGTATGATACTGATAGATAAATCTCTATTGTACTCTCTATATGGTCAAAATAGTTTTGTACATTCTATCATTGTTTAACAATCAAATTATCGTAATTATGAAGAAGTTAATGACATTATTGTTTATGTGTTCATTAGTACTTGCGTCTCAGGCGCAAGAAGTGCTGCAACTCCCATCAGGTTTCTCTGGAGGCAAGACTGTTTGGATAGTCCGTGCCGGTGCAAGTTTCAGCGGCGTATCTGGTAAAGGCATTGATGCCCAAGAGGATGCCTGGGCAAAAAACAAGTGGAGCGGCAGCTTTGGCCGTGCCTTTGGTGGTAACTTGTCCATAGGCTTCAACAAGACCTTTGGCTCCAGCCCTGTCTATTGGGGTATGGATCTTGGTGTGGCAATGCGTGGCTACAAGACGGATGCCTCTTGGAGTTATGGAGCATCTTCATCTATTTCGGGCGGTTATGACTCACATACGAAGTCGGAGAAGACAACCCTAACAGCTTATAGTGCACAGTTATCCCCCATCAACATTGGCTACAAATACAAGATTAACGATAATATGGCCGTGGATATTCATGTCGGTGGTTTTGCAAGTTATGACTTTGCAGGCAGTCTTAAGTCTGAGTCGTATGATCACATCTATCTTACGGGCAAGTATGGTACAAACGACAAGACCACAGAGAATAGCAATTCTACTAAGATTGGCGACATCGACAGCTACAGGAAGTATGACTTCGGTGTTATTGGCGGTATAGGCTTCTGGTATGGTCATTTAAATGTTGATTTCTCCTATCAGAGAGGCTTTGTTTCCATCTATGATAGCGACAACACCTACTTCAATAACAAATTATTAGTACGTGTAGGATATGCGTTATAATCGACGTAGCCGAATTACTGAGGAAACACATGCAGAGCCGTGTGTTTTCTCAGTTACAGCATGATACGGCCCTATCCTTAACTTTTTTGAAAGAATTAGGGAGTTTATCCCAAAAGAAGTTGTAATTTTGCACAAAATATACGCTTAAAGTATGGGACAGATAAAATATGCATCATTCTCTGAACGTGGTGTACGCTCTAACAATGAGGACTACATACAGTCCATAACTGACCCCGTTGATGACCGTTATCTCTTTGTGGTATGCGATGGTATGGGTGGTCATGATAAGGGGGAAGTCGCCAGTCAAGTGGTTGGCTCTACCATCTGTGAATGTTGGGGGAATGTATCTTCCGACAACGACATCGTATATGTATTGCGTGAAGCATTCAGACAGGCATCTGAGGCTCTTAATGTAAAAGCAGACATGCTTAATCATGTAGAGATGGGGACAACAATGGTGCTTGCTGCGATAGATGGTAACAAACTTACTATTGCCCATGCAGGTGACAGTCGTGCATATTTCCTTCGTCATAATGACGGAATCGTATATCAGACAAAAGATCATCTTGCTCATAGCGTCTGGGGCGATTCTATTAACCGCAGTTTCTTCTCTTATCAGCGTGAAAAGGCTGATGTGGAAATACACCAGTTTGAGTTACAGACTGGTGATAGGATATTCCTCTGCACAGATGGAGTGCCAACTATAATCGTTCCCGACATCATTGCCCGTCGCTCTATGGCAGACAAATCTCCCGAAGATGTTGCAGACATCATCCAGTTCTTTTGTGAGAAATTCTCAAAAGACAACTACTCAGGCATACTTATATTTAACTGAAGTTTCCCACCCTTTGACGGGTGATAAATACATAGCGAATTAAATATGAAATAATCAGCAAAACAAAACAGAAATCGAGAAAAATTTCGTAAATTTGTAGTCGCTAAACAAAAAAATGCGAAACCCTTCAAGACTTCTGTTATGACTGCAAAATTAGAGAAAATCCACGAGATGTACAAGCTTTTGAACGAAAAAGAGCGTGTGAACCATGATATTTTATCGACCTTCGGTCGTTTTGGCCTGTCTCAGACCCTCCGTCGGCTCGGTTTGGAGAAGCAGCAGGGTGTGTCTGCCTTGCAGCTGATCATCTCGTTGTGCCTGTTCCGCTTCAACGGCGAGAGTGTCTTCGGTATGTACCGCAAGGACTTCCATGCCTTGGTCGAGACCGGCAAGAACTGCTACTACCGCATGCTTAACCGTGAGACGATGGACTGGCGCTGCCTGCTGCTTCGCATGTGTGTGCGCTTCTTCGCCATCCTGCGCAAGGAGCATGCTGAGGAGACGGAGCAGCCCCGCTGCTACATCATCGATGACACGACATTGGAAAAGACGGGCGTGTCGATTGAGGGAATCAGCCGCGTGTTCGACCATGTGAGACACAAGTGCGTGCTGGGCTTCAAGGAACTGATACTGGCCTACTTCGACGGGCGTACCACGATACCCGTTGACTTCTCCCTGCACCGCGAGAAGGGCAGGGAGGGCAACTACGGCCTGAGCGGGGATGAGCGTGAAGGGCAGTTCTCCAAGAAGCGTGATGAAAAGAACCCCGACCATGCAAGGCATAAGGAACTGGACATGAAGAAGACCGACTGCGCAGTACTCATGATGCAGCGTGCGTGGAAGGCTGGGCTCCGCGCCGCATACGCCATTTGCGACAGCTGGTTCACCTGTGAGGAATTCATACATGCCGTTCGTGCCATAGGCGACGGGAGCGTGCATTTCCTCGGCATGGGCAAGATGTCGGGCAGAAGATACTATGTGCGTGGATTCCATCAGAACGTATATGAGATGATCTCGCGCTATGAACGCACTGAGGCAAAGAAGATGCCCAAGTACAACAGCCGCTATTTCATCGTCAACGGCTTCATGGGTAAGGAGATTGTACGTATCTTCTTCATCAAGTACGGCCACAACCAGAACTGGAACATAATCGTCACCACCGACCTGACAATGGGAATCACCA
>JAEIGA010008183.1_pt1 | contig 15846 bp, 23 predicted proteins | sample 9270691 | NCBI WGS metagenome assembly JAEIGA01 (sample SAMN17057246, study PRJNA624740) | gut metagenome | biome: biome; isolation source: fecal sample | host: Bos grunniens | place: China: Xizang | collected 2019
AGTCTCATTGAAGTTGAATCTGTCGTAGAACACAGAGACAGTGGTAGCCATCGAGAACACAGTTACCATAGCCCACAGAAGCATAAAGATGAAAGCCATAAAGTTACGCTTCATATTGTGGAACATTACTGACACTTCAAAGGCTGAGCTGTTGTATGCTGTTACTGCTGTACTTAAAAGCCACGCTGAAATTAAATCAACATAGTCATACAAGTAGGTGGCAGTATGCAATGTAGACTCATACATTGAGCAGGCAGAAGCGAAAGCAAGAATCAGGATAATCAGAAATGAACTTCGAGACTTCCCTTTTGCTTCGGGTCTGTTAGCTCTACCACTGACCTGTCCGCTAAATGCACCCTCCCGTCCTCCTTCATTAGTTCGGGGAAGTTCAGTTTCAGGGATACTCCTTTGTATACTATTGTCTTCGCTCCGTTCGGTGTCTCTACCCTCATTATTACTTCGGGTTTCTTCAGTGGCTTTCTGTACACCTTCCTCATCGTGCGAAAGAATCTCTTGCTTCTTCGCATAGCCTCTCTTCTTTCTAAGCAATCCCGTATTCTTGCAATAAGAATAATCATAAAGCATGTCCTCCTTAGCTCTTCGTTCGTACTCAGCATTTAAGTCTGCAAACTCAAGGTATTCTTTATCTGCGAAAATAACTCCGTTATTACAGAGATAGTAAGTTTTACCTTTCCTCTCAAGCTCCACATAAGGAACTTTAAGTCTCTTTGAAATCTTCTCTTCTAACATATCTATTCCTCACAGACCTTCTTAAATGCTTCCTTGAATCTAGCCGTGTTCTTGGTATCACTCGTGCATACAGCAACAGTCCAATCCTTCTCTGTAATACGCTCACTACTCTTGTCAGTAAGCTCATCAGCCCACTGTTTACACAAGTTCTTAGGAGCAATAATCAGGACAGGCTTATCCTTTGCTTCAGCTATACGGCTTGCTGTAAGTGTCTTTCCTGTTCCTGTAGGGAAAAGGAGACCAAAGAACTTGCGGTCTTTGTATTTGTCGTAGCTATATTGCTGATGTTTCCAAAGTTGCTTACTCATCTTATTATCTCCTCAATCATTTCTTCAGCAAGAACATTTCCTTCCTTGTCCTTAGCTATACGTCTGTGTGACCGTTTTTCAGCTCTCGGAGCTATTTCTTTCTCGTGGAGCTTTTCAAGCTGTGTCATAATTTCTTTCTGTCTTCTGTCAGCGTTAACCTGAGCCTGATAGCTGTTATCCTCATATGAGGACAGGCAACACCCAACCACAAAGATTATAATGCCTAATGCCATGAACATATGCACCTCCTCTAATTACACTTAGTATATTATACTGAGTGTAAAATGTCAAGCGTTAATTCTCATCTTCCAACAGGAAAAGTGAAGAATCTGTTATACCTGAGTCTATCAGTTCCTTACCCTGACGTAAAGCGTCAGTAACACGCTTCTCTACTGTTCCTTCCATAGAGACATCAATGATAAACTTATTCTCTTTGTAAACCCCTCTACAACATCTATCTTCACTCTGCTGTCGTTTCTCTACGGAAGCGTCATTACAGAGATAGATTGCATTATTCGCTTTACGGAGTTTATCAAGCCCGTAGCCTGCGGAAGCCTGATTACAGAAAAGCACCTGAATCTTTTCCTCAAAGAAAGCCTCATAGTCTGCCTGTCGTGCTTTGTTTCCAACCTTACCGTCATAAATACCACACTTATATCCTTTGTCTCGAAGCCGAGTGCAAGCGTCATGCAAAAGGCGTGAACGTGCACACCATACAATACACTGTTCTTCTCCAAGAGACTCCATTACTTCCTCAAGCCAATCAAGTTTCGGATTCTCCTTGAGTGGAATAAGTGTAACTTTAGGTTTTCCGTTCTCATCAAGCTCGTCTGTTTCTACAGGCTCGTATCCGTTACATATATCCTGAAAGCGGATGTACAACATCAATCCGTTGTCTACGGTAATGTGGTCAGTACAGTGCTGATTCTGAAGCTGTAAGTAAAGTCTTTTCTGTTCCTTAGTCAGAGGGAGCTTGTAGCTCTTATAAATCTTATCAGGAACATCAAGGATGTCCTTTTTACTTGGATGTACACAAACGTCTCCGATTCTGTTCCAAAGCTCATCAATGTGCTTGAAAGGAGTGTACTCAGGATGAGCAAGGATATGTGCACAGTCTTCTCTGCTAATCCCGTAGAAAGAATGAATTGCGTCCATAGCTCCACATAAAGCTCCTGAGTCTCCCTTACAGCGATTAAGCCTTCTGTATATTGCTTCATAGTCTTTTGGGGATATTGTAATACGTGCTCCTCTGACATTCGGAAGTGGACGTCTGATTACATAGCGTTCTGCAAAAGCATACATACCCTCAGGGAAGAATCCATCCTTCAGATAGTTCATTTGGTCGTAAGCGTTGACAGGAGACTTAGACATAAATGTTCCTGTCAGGATACAGCGTTCTCCGATTTTATTAAGCCTCTCTACAGCCTGAGTACGTTTACTCTTCTTGCTTTCCTTGCAAGGCTCATTGGTCTTAATCTTAGAAGACTCGTCGAGAATCTGAAATACGTTCCCGTGATGAGCAAGAACATATTTTTTCACTTCTTCGGGGATTTCTCCACACTGAAAGCTTTCTAAACTAATTATCAGGGCTTGCATATTTCCTCCTTATTCTTTCCATATCCTTTTTATAGTGATTAAGACAGAACGCTTCTACCCTCTGACTTATTATCTCTTCTCTCACTTCAGGAGGAAGAGTTTCAGGTACAGAGTCAGGTATCTATCCATAAGCTATCAGTCTGTTATTTAAATAGTAGTCAACTATAGCTTTGTCTCTTTCTGCTTTCTCTTCCTTGCTACATTGTCTAACTGTCATAAATCTATATCCTTATAGCAGTGTTTACAGTGAATACTTTCCAACATATAGTCAGAGCAGTCCTTACAAGTGTGAAATCTTACTCTGATTCTCAGGGTCTTATCTCCGTCCCATACCCATTCCCCTTTAATCAGAGATTGATTTACTCTTCCATAATTGATACCATAAGCTTCAGCAATATCCTTTTTCCACATAAATGTTTTCTTGCTTCCACCATAATGCTCAACTACATACCTTGGTTTGATTCTCATACTCCGAGCTCCTTCTCTGCCCCTGTAAGCCCAATGCGTCCGTTGGTTGTGTAGTATGGAGAATCCTTGTTAAAGATTTCGTTCGTACTAAACAAATGCACTCTCTTGCTGTACTGATTGTAAGCAATTACCTTTATATTCAGCTCACTGTTCCGCCTGTAGAAAGCAGGCTGAGTAGGCTGAAACTTGATGTTTCCGTTATGGTCTGAGCATTTAAACTCATAGAAGAAAATCTGAGTACAGCTTCCTGCACTGATTGTAACAAGCTCAATTACGTCAGGAAATCCTGCACATGTCTCTTCTGTTTCAATACAGAAGACTTTCGAGTTAGACCTCGCCTTCTTCATTCTCAAGTTAATGTACTTCATCTTGAACGGCTGTTCTGTGTGACAGTCAGCAAAATCCTCACTTTTAGCGTCGATAGCATACATATTTATTCCTCCTTTAAGAACTCTTTAACTTCGGCTAATATACGCACAATAGCAAGCTCATTTTTACCAAGCTCTACAACATAAACTAGGTCTTTCAAATGCTTCCTTGCTTTGGCAAGTTGATAATGTTCTTTATTCCATTGTTCTTTTGTTTCCTTCATTGTCTTATTAAAGTTTTTACAATCTTTAATGTTCTGTTCTTTCAGTTCAGCATTTTCTTTACAGATAATTTCAAACCCCTGTTGTAAAGTCGGGTCTTTAAGTGCCATTGAGATTGCACCCATAACAGCCGAACGAGCTTCTTCTTTAGTCATGCAATTCCTCCTTTCACTTACTGAGTATACTACACTCAGTATAATATGTCAAGAGAAAAAAGAGAGCTTACAGATTTTTTCTGTAAGCTCTCAGGGAGAGGAATTATCTGACCGAAGGAAGAAATCGTTAAAGTTCCATCGGAGGATACCAAAATTATACCTTGCTTTTCTTCAACTTGCAAGGGTGTTTTTCGCAATATTTTATAGACTCTTCTATGTCAGAAAAGGCTTTCTGCCATTCAGCAAGTTCTGTCTCTGACATAGGACACCCGTGGTGTACCTTATCTGTCGTCGCCTGAGCCATGAATCACTCCTCTTGCTTTACGTGAAGCAAGCTTATCAAGATTAATCTGAGCAATAGAGCCCATATCAACATTCAGCACTGTACACAGTTCTGCTACAAACCAAAGAACGTCTCCAAGCTCTTTCTCAATCTGAAGCCTGCGTTCACCATCAAGTACTCCCTGATTGTCTCTCACAGCCTTGGCAAACTTGCCTGCTACCTCTCCTGCTTCTTCAGATAAGCCGAAAGCAGGGTAGATGTAATCTACAGCGTGACGGTCTTTTCCGATTGTTCCTGTAGGGTAGTCCGCTGTATCGTGTGCTTTCTTCTGATACTCATTAAAATCTAACATTTTATTTCTCCTTTTTTGTGTTATCAAAATACATTAAAAATAAACAGTTACATACAGCGTGAGCCAAGTGTGAAAGCTGTGACTCTTCATCTGTCTCGTCTCCACTGACATAGGATATAACATGTCTCATAAGAGCGTCTTTATAGCGTGTCACATCATCACACTTTTTCCAATTGTCAGGAGTATACTTCTTTGCTCCAAGCATTAAAACTCTCACAACATCCTTGAGCTCTTCAAACGGAAGTAAGCTCCACTGCAGTTTTCCTGAATCAGCTTTAACAAATCCTTTTTCTTTCAAAGCATACTCCATTACTTCCTGCAAGTGATTATGCTTATATTCGTCACTTAATTCTACTTTCAAAACAGGATTATCCGCAGGCTTTACATGAGAACCTGTATTGGGAAGTAAATGTTTAACAGGTTCAGACTGTATCCAATTTTCTCCGTTATAGCTTACCCAAAATCCATCAGGATTAATACATTCATAACGGGCTTTATCAAAGTCATATTTTATATCTAAGTCTTCAAGCCCATGCCGATTAAATAGTTTTCTGCCTTTATCAAGTTTCTCAGATACTTCCACCTTACAATCAGGACAGAGCTTACCAATTCCCTTAAACATTTTTCCACATTTTCTGCACTTATCCATTTTCTTTTTTCTCCTTATCTCTGTCTTCGCTTAATAATATAACTTGCAAGACAAAGCCTAGAGCTATATTATCTCTGCTACAGTCTATATGAACACCCGTATCTGCTTTGAGTGCCATACCGTTTTGAAGCAGACTCTCATTGAGAGCTTTAAGCTTGTCACCAACCTCTTCAAGTGGAATACCTATTGTGTTACAGATTAGCATTTTTCTCTTCCTTCTTATCATCTCTGTAAAGTCCTGCAAAATATTCAGAAAGCTTAGGCTTTCCGAGACAGCCGTTTATCTCAGGGCAAGCTCCAAGGTATTTACAGGGAGGAGTACAGCAGTAGCCTACAGCTTTCAGGAAAGGTTCTTTACTCTTTCTGAGAGTTGCTACCATTTCTAACATAAACTCTCTTGTTCTCTCCTCTGTGCATTTACACATACGCTGTCGTGCCATAGCTACAAAGCTCTCAGCTGTATGGTCTTGCATAAAAAGCTTTTCTTCATAAGGATTATTACTGCGTGGTTCGCCTGTCCAATCAGGTCTACTTGACTGTACTTCAGGCTGAGGATGTCCTTTGGTTGCTCTGATAATCTGCATAATTACAGATTTTGGTCTTGTGTCTACAAGACGGAAATGTATTGAGCGGATACAGGAATGGTTAGCTGTAATATGCTTTATCCAAAACTCTACCTCGTCCTTCGGCTTCCAATGCTTTACCTCCATTGCTAAGTCTCTTCCCTGTGTAACCTTGCAAGCTTCCCTGTAATCATACAAAGAGTCTTTGTTTAGTACTCTGAATCTCATTTTTCTTCTCCTTCCACAACGGGATTACTTTCATATAATCTTTCTTTACAGGGCTGTAAATCCAACAGTCTGTAAGATATGACTTGTTTATGCTCAGGTAGGGAACACAAAGCTCAGCTTTTATCTGTTGTTTCGTACGATACAACCATTTCTCAGGAGCATTAAGGAACACTACCCTGTAATCAAAACGTTTCTTTCTAGGCACTTACTTTACCTCCCACTAAGCAGATTGTACTCTGCCCTCCTTTATAAGTTTCTCACATATTGAAACAGCCTTCTTCAGTTCAGGAGAAGTCTTTGACCAAGCTTCTTTGTCTGTTTCTCTGATTTCTACCCAATCTTTAATCTCTTTTGTAGAAGCCCAATTGTCTCCAAGTTCAATTTCAGCCTCAAGAGGTACTCGCAGGTTAGGCATTGCTGTCCTCATAATCTCTGCCATACGATAGAGGTCAATCATCTGCTCTTCTGTAGGCTCAAGATAAGGGAAGTTCAGCTCATCATGTACTACGTTAGAAGTCTTCAGTCTTTCAAAAACTCCTTCCTGATAAGACTGTCTGATAGCACTCTTCATGCACTCAGCTCCTCCTTCCTGTGTGTAACGATTCAGGAAAGTGTATGTCTTTCTCTTGTCTTTACAGCGAGCTCTAGCACCATAAACAGTCTTGATGTATCCTCGTTCACTTGCTACATCGCCTACAAGAGCAAGAGTAGGAGCAACGAAAGGCATTTTAGAATGATAAGCCTCAGCAATCTCTTCTGCCTTTTCCATAGTCCAACCGAAGTTCTCAGCCATAGAAGGAAGCCCCATACCAAACGAAATACCGAAGCTCATATTCTTTGCATATTTGCGTGACAAGCCTGTAAGGTCTACAACGTATTGATGGAAGTCAAGGTGTGGATTCAAAGCATATTGTCTTCTTACCTCTTTTCCTGACTCTCCGCAAGCAATATTACAGATGAGACGGTACTCAATCTGTCCGTAGTCAATCTTTCCGAAAACACAGCCTTTGCTTGCACGGAAGAGAGCACGAGTAATTTTAGGGAAGCTTATCTCTACTTCCTCTCCATTCTCATTATGTATTTTAAGCCCATTTTTTGACGGTATTTGTTGGCAGTTAAAAACTCTAAATCCTTCACAAATAAAGCTGTGGTCTTCTGAAGCTACCTCAATGTCGTAAACTTCTTGAGCTTTCGTAACTGTCTGTGTAACTCTGCATGAGCTTGCTTCGTACATAGAGCCAAGTTGTCCAAGTTGTTGTTCAAGCGGTTTGTGTCTATATGATGTACAACCATATCCATTGGCAGTTGATGTACATCCAAGCCTAGAGCTTCTGCGAAAACTTTTCTGTTCAATCTTGCTCTGCTTGTTTCTTCGTCTAAAGCTGTAGTATAAACAGAAGCATATCCTTCTGAATCCACACAAGTACCTTTGTAATTTGCAGAGTGCTTTCCTGTCGCTCCATTCCGCACAAACCTTGCTTGAGCTACCCTCAAACTGTGTTGCTCCTTTCTTTGCTCTTCTGTCAGATACTTCTTCAAGTAGTTTCTTCCTTTGCTCAAAGACACTTTGTATTTTTGACAAAGGTCTTTGAAGTAAGGTCGCTCCGAAGATAAGTATTCGTTGACAAAGGCGAGCCCTTCTTTTGGATTGGTGTAAGCTTTCGCTGTCCTGATTCTGTGCTGTCGCTTCAGCTCCGTAACCTCTGAAGCTGTCAGTTTTCGCTTTAATACTTCGGTTACAGTGCTTCTGTTCACTTGTAATACGTCGGCTATCTGCTCTCTCGTAAGCATATACTTGTACAGCTTTATTACTTGTTCTTCTGTTAATAAGTCCAATTTGTTCACAGTCTTTTATCTCCTTTTCTTCTGTTCCACTCCATACTTTATGCTCAGGAGTTGTGATAATTCTATAACCATTAGCAGATATTGTCAATAGGCAGTTTTGAATACCTTTGTTCCATACATTCTTAACTGTGGTAATATCTCCATTTCCATTGTATATTTCTTCTCCTACAGTAAGCTTATCTATTCTCTTCCAACCGTTAGGTGTCATTACTCGCATACTTCCTGCTATACAGTTCGGCATATTCTCGCTCATACGATGTGTCTTAGTATCTGCTGTCTTTATCTGTGGCTTTACGCATACTTCTCCTTTATAGTTACGTGTATAGAAGCGATTGTACTTATCTCCAAGAATCTTGGAACAGATGTCGTTAGCTTTTTTCCAATCGTCAATCAAAGCAACTTCAGGATAACCTTCTCTCTTTGCTTCACGATATTTCTTATCGAGCTTTGGAGAGTTGTTACACATAAATCCTTCTTCTTCAAGAAGAGCAACAGTACGGTCAGCCATCTCTTTAGGTACATAAGCAACAGGCTTACCTTTAACTAAACGAAAAGAGGCTACAATCTGCTTTGCTTTTTTGTAAGCTTTGTCTGTCTCATCTCCGTTTGCAAATACTTTTCCGTTATATCCTTTAAGTGTAATGGCGTGATTATAAGGAATATTGTGTGAGTCTAAGAAAGACGCAACATCCCTAGAAGCTGTAACTCTGAAGCTCGGAAGATTGTATTTCGCAATAAACTCCTCACGGAACTGTTTGATTACTCCTGAAAGATAAGCATAATTCTTTGCCTTTGTTTCCTCATCAATAGGAAGCCCATACATTGTCATTTGCAAAGCAGGAAGAATACAATCAAACTCAAGTTTTACTCGCTTGCACAAATCCTGCTCTTTCAGTACAGTAAGCTGTTTTCTCCAAATCTTTACAGGGTTCTTAGCGTCTCCTCTGACATACTCATCTGTGAGCTCCCAAGGAGCTTCCTTAAGATACTTACGGAAATCTCCTCGTTTTGCTTTATTCTCTCGTACCCAAGTTTCTACTCTGTCTTTAGTCTTACCGTATCTGAGGTATTTCCAAGATGTGTTTTCAAGGTCAGGTGTTGAGTACTCATCAATAAATCTCTCAGCGATGAGAACATCTACAAGTGAGCATTTCACCTCATAAGTAGACATTCCAAGCTCATAGAGCCACCAACCAAGGTCGTAAGTAATATTAGCTCCAACTAACATAACGTCAGGGTTAGTCAATATCTTTCTGAGAATCTGATTCTGTTCTATTCTCTGTCGCTCTGTATAAGGACAGTTAGGATTATGCAATCCTGCTATGACATCAATTCTATCCTCAGCCTCATAGTACAAGGCTGTACACAAGACATAACCCTGATTGTATTTCCAAGAATAGCCCTGAGTTCTCAATAAAGGGTCGTATGTCTCACTATCTGCTCCAATTACTATCTTAGCCATATTTAATTCCTCTCATCAATTACTATACTACACTCAGTATTAAATGTCAAGCTATAATTACCACTCCAAATGATTATCTTCTTTAATTACACTCAGAATCTTGTCATATCCCTGCCCGTTCTTACTGTCAATCAAGAACAGATTTTGCTTCGTACGAGTCACACCTACATACAAGATTCTAAGTTCCTCATCTATATCGTTAAAGATGTTTCCTACAGTCCTTCTAGTTGTATCAAGCATTATAGCACAGTTCTCACATTCCCCACCTTTAACGTGATGTATCGTACTCACGAGAATCTGAGGATTCCACTTACACATTTCTTCGAGCTTTTCAAGCCCATACTCTTCAATGTAAGCATTGTAAATCCACTTCCTTCCTTCAGTGAAAAGGCAGGTGTCAGTGAACGGAGCTGAGAAATCCTCAATCCCGAAACGTCGCTGAAAGTCTTCTTTTTTCTTAGGATTTCCATATCCCTCAAGAGCATAGTTATGGTAGTCCTTGAGTCGCTTCATAATCTGACCACCCATAAAGAACCCTTCTGCTGTCCAATAAGGTATTAAGTTTTCCTCTAGGAGCTTCTTAGGCTCATCAAGGAAACAGTTGTTGCGAGAAAGGATGTACCAAGTTGTCTCACTCTTATTCTCAGCAAAATCTTCTTTTCTGATAAAGTGCTTGAGTCGGTCAAGTTCAGCAAGTTGTGTAATGCTTCCCTCAGGATTTTCTGTCTTAGGATTAAAGGGCTTACCTGTCTTGTCACTGATAAAGTCGGTAATTCCTTTAGCAAGTCTGTACACACTCTGAGGGATTCTATGAGAAACAGAGAGGTGCTCAACGGGGTATTTCTTTGCCAAAGCTATCAGAAAGTCAGGGCGAGCTCCTGAATACTGATAGATACTCTGATTCTCGTCGCCTGCGATGATAACCTTCTCTGCCCTAGAGAAAGCTTTGTCTATAACCCTCCACTGTAAAGCTGTAATATCCTGAGCTTCGTCAATCATTACAACCCTGACAGGAAGAGAATCGCCTTCCTGTACGTACTTTATGAGGCAGTCGAAAAAGTCAACTAGGTGCTCGTTGGCTTTAAATTCCTCATATTTCCGTACAAGTTGGCGGTAATAACTTTGTTCAATGTCGGCTTCAGCAAGCTGTCGGCTTGTTAAAGCCCCTGACCTTTCAAGGTCATAAAAGTCCAAATACTGAGAATCACGGGTAGGAGCTACTTTTCCTGTATCCACTTCACAACGGTTAACGTCATATCCGTATTCTTTGTTGAACTTTCTTTGGTCGAGTCTGCCAAACATATCAGTCGCTTTAAGTCCTAAAGCGTGAAATGTCAGGGAGTGAAGGGTACGGAAGTAAGGTAACTCTTCAGGTGTCAGCCTAAGCTTAGAGCATACACGGTGTAAACCTTCCTCTGCTCCCTTTCGAGTAAAGGTAACAAAAGCAAGCTCCTCAGGACGTCTTGTCTCAAGTTCCTTAGATACTTCTTCAATCAGTCTTCTTGTCTTACCTGACCCTGCCTGTGCAAGTAAAACCTTTACTTCTTTCCCCTCAAACATTCCCTACTCCTCTGACTTAGGTTCTGCAAACTCCGTTAACCAATCTTCAAATAGTTTTTTCTTTTCCTTCCGAACTTCAGCAATGCTGAACTTTTCAAAAAACTCTTCAGCTTTGTGGTAGTCGTGCCCGATATAAACATCATCGTTTTCAATGTCTCTGACCTTGTACAGATGTTTCATATCAGGATTGTATCGTACTAACAAAACACAGTCTTTCTTTTGCTCAAGAATCTTAAAGAGTTTTGCTCTCATCGGTAGCCTCCTTATTACTCTGTGCTAACTGAAAGAAAGCGTCAATATTCTTTTTCCAAAGGAAACTGTTAGCAAGTTTAAGTCTCTGCCAAAAACTCATTTTTCTTGCTTCATTCTCCATAATTGACAATACCTGAACGACTGTAGTAACTCTCTGTGCTACAATCTGTTGCTGTACTCTCTTACTTCTGCTACTCATTGTATCCTCCTATAAGCTGACCATATCGGTCTATATCTGCCAAAAAGTCCTTACCAAACTTCTTACGCATTGTACACAAAACCATACGCTTGCTGTTATCTTTATGTCCACATAAAAGCCATTCTGCAAGATAACGTTTCTGAGAATCAGCAAAATAAAGAGGTTTCCCTCTGTAGACAAATCTGTTTTTATCAAACTGAAAATCATAGTCTCCAAACTGAAAGTTCCATATCCTACAGTCCTTCAGAATCTCCTGCAAGCTCAAGCTACTTGAATGAACAGTTACAACTTCAGTTTTGAACAGAGAAGTAAACAACTCATATTTATTGTGATAGTCAAATATGAATCTTGTTATTCCCTTCTGCATATACGGATAAGGACTCTCGTCTGCCTTCAGAATCAGAACAACATTATTGTAGTAAGCCTCATTCAAAAACTCCAAATACTTAGAGCCAAGAATAACTACATCCTGAGCCACTCTATATCTTGTGTTCCAAGAAGACTCTATCGAAAGTTTTACCTCTGCTTCGTCTGCTACAGCCTTAAAGGTTAAAGCAAAAGACTGAACATCTGACAGAAGGAGGACACTCTTACATTTAACTAACATCAGAATAAATCCTCCCCTTCTTTTTTATCTTCGTCTGTATAAGGCTTGTCCTCATCTTTTGCTTCGTACTCATCAGTATTTGTAGCGTCTCCTACAGAAAGAGCCTGCTTGTCTCCCTGCTCTACTTCCATAGCTCCGTTGTAAGCGTCTTCTATGCTGTTGTCTTCAACCTTACTCCAACAAGGGAAATGCTTCTCTTCTCCGAAAGAATCATCATAAACCAATACATCTTCCTGAGCTCCAAACTGTTTAAGAGTTTCACGAAGCATACCAAAATCAAAATTAATCTTCTGATTCTTCAGGAACTCAGCGAACCCTATATGTGTGAAGTAATATTTTGTTACTCCATTTACTGTCTGTCTTACACAGAGGTTGACACGAATCTGACTAGGCATATCCCGTCTTGCCTGCTTGTTTGCAAGATACTTGATGAAAGCAAACCTTACCATAGACAGACCTGAAGTATCACTCTCCTGCTTAACTTCAACGTCTATTACATTAGGAAGAACAGAGTTGAGGATTGCATACCAATCGTTATTGCTGACCTGCATAGGAGCTTGATTAAGGTAGCGTACACACATCTTAGCAAAGTTCTTTTGGTCGAGAAGGTAGCCTTCATCCTTGAAGATTACATCTACCCATTTCTCCTGACCCTGCAATCTGAGTTGCCACACGTAGTATGGCTCTGCTGTCTTGTATCTGTAAAGCTTTCCGTAGTCTACTCCCGTGAAGTGTCCTTTATCTTTACCGAGTCCGAACTCTCTTTTTCGGCAGGCTGACTTATCACAGAAAGAGTTACAAGGAATGTCCTTACACTTATAAACATACTCGTGTTCTCTTACAGAGGTACAAGTCTGCTCTACTACTGAGTCCTCAAGAGGACACTCAAAATTATCATTTATTTCTTTTACATAATCTTCAAATCCGTTTCCATACTTCTTCTTTGCATATACAGCATAAGAGTAAAGAAAGTTATTTCTTCCTGTGTCTTCTCCGCCAACTTCTTCTGAGATAAGTATTCTCTGAATACAAGGAGGAGCGTCGTTGTAAGGAAGTTTATCAAGAGCTTCTTTTACAGCCTCAAGGCTTGTTATATGGTGTTGAATGTAGTCCAAAGCTTCCCTGAACGGAACAGGATTTCCTTCCAAGTCCAAGAGGTATGTATAAGGATGTTCTGCATTAAAGTAAGGAAGTGTTACAGAAGAGCCAAATCCTTCTGCTTTCTCCTGCTTTGGAAAAACCTCTACCTTTGCTTTACCGTAAAGCATATCGAGAGAAAAATAATATACAATCTGATTAAGTATCTCCCTCATACTCTTAGCTGAGACAGCCTTTGAAAGCATAAGATATACGTGAAGTCCACCACTCTTGCTTCTGAAAGGTAGGAGAGGGAGCTGATATTCTTTAATGAAATGAAGTATTCTCTTTATTTTTGGTTGATAATAGTCAATATCTAAAACTGAAAAGAAGCACTTTCCTTCAGCATTAACAGGACAAATCCCTACTCCAAAGTCACCATTGAGGTGTTTCATAAGCAGGCTTTTGTCTACAGTGCCTTCGTTGTTTGTAATCTTTGTTTTTATTTTCTGCCCTGCTTCGGGCTTTTCTTTCGGAAGTTCATTACGAACGTAAGTATTTGTCTTACCCTTAAACAAGAGGGTAAAACGCTGAACATCTACATTGTTAATCATTATCTGCACCTCTACCGATAAAAATACCCTGAGTGAGTGACTAGTTCACTCAGGGTACTAACCAACTATTTTATAATGGCTCTTTGTTTCGTACTACCCAATCGCCATTAAAATCCTGATTCTTCATCATCTGTAGAATCTTCTACTTCTGAAGCGTCCTCAATCTGAGCAACAGCTTTTGTAGCTGAAACAGGAGCGTGGTCTGCTACAAGTACGTGATTTTTGTAAGAATCACGGATAGCGTTTGACTTCTTAAGACACTTGAAAGCCATTGCTTTGTCTTCTTCAAGAAGGTTTCCTGAGAAAGCAAATCCAATGTCCGTCCAATCATTCTTATCATTCGAAACTTCCATTTCAGAGATTTCATAGATAAGTGTAGCTGAAGTCTGAGAACGAGGTTTAGCGTCGTCCTTCCACTTACGCCAAATACGACTTCCTGTGCTCTTATATGCAATGACAGCATTTTCAAGTTCGGGATGTCCGAGGACTTCAACCATAACCCAATTTACAGGCTGAAGGATGTGTCCGTTAGGGAGCTGACGGTCATAGTATGAGCCATCTACGAGCTCATAAGTTTCTGCCTGCTCTTTGTTCCAAATGCCAAAGAACTGAGCGTCCTTGTCAGCACTTGCCTTTTCCTGATACAGAGTAATGAAAGCAAGAGGTACGACACGAAGTTTGTCTCCGAGGACTTTCTTCTCTTTCTGCAAGAAGAAGTCTCCGATTTTGAGACCTTCAATGTACAAGTCTGCCTGTGATTTTTTGAGAGCCTTTGTACCTGACTTTGCAAGCAGGATGTGGTCTGCCTTTACTCCGTCACCTGCATTTTCAGCTTCCTGTAACTTCTTACCCTCTGTCATAAGGGCAATCAATTCCTCGTCGCTTACTTCAGCAACTTCCTTTCCTTCTACTTCTGATACAGCCTTCTGTTCTTCCATAGTATTCTCCTATCTGTGAGCAACTAACTCACGTTGTATTTATATTATCCTCATACGAGGACACTATCTAATATAGTATACTCAGTATAATTTGTCAAGCATTAATTTTCTTCTTCGTAACCATTTTGCAGGATATACAAATCTGTCTTCAGCAGACGGATTTCCTTTGCAAGCTCACGATTGTCTTCTTCGAGTTCCTTAATGCGTGAACGGTCTATGTTTGCTGTGCTTCTGATTCCCCTGCACTCATTGTCAAAGTATACACAAGCAAAGATAAGCCCAAGCATTACGAACAGTGTAAGTATAAGATTCTTTACTTCCATGTGTTACTTCTTTCTCCCAAAATTAGTTTCCAAGTCTCTCTTATCCTGAAAGTGTGTATAAACAAAGAAGAGAATAACTTCCAATATTCCACCTATTACAAGCCCCTTCCACAGAGGTTGACTAGGGTAGACAACCACTTTCAAGTGAATCAGTATCAGGTTCACAATACTACAAAGCATAATTCCTCCTATCTCAAAGGGATTTCTCCACCTATTCTGATATACCATTCTGTATAAGAACTGTCGAATGAACTTTCCTGAGTCTCCCAACAGTTTACAGGATGAGAGCACTCATGTTTTACTCCTGCTCTGAGTTCGAGCTGTTTTGAAAAGTCATGGCAATACTCAATTCCTACGTAATATGTCTGTTGATATGGACACCATCTGAAAATGTCTCCGTCTTGTGTCTGTTTTGTGTCTTCTCCCGTGTACACATGTACTGTATCTGCAATCTTAAGTCCGAGTTCGTAAGTTACGTGAGTAGGATTAGAGTGCTGTTCGTAATCTCCCTTAAATCCTACGTTGTCGTAAGGCATTGTAGCAAGGAAGAAACTGTATGTTAAAGCTAAAAACGTATTCATACTAATCTCCTTCTGTGGTTTACCACGATAAATAACGAGAGGGTTGCCTTACAGAGCGTACCACCGTTTTCTGTAAGGACTTCTCTCTGCCAATTCCTTCAGTTGTACTTCCTGAAAGCGTTCACTTGGTCGAAGCATAGGGCACTTTTTTGGTAAAGGACGCTACCCATAACCTTTGAGGTGGAGAGAGGATTTGAACCTCCATAAGCCATTGTCCTTTCGGAAGTACTCCACCAAGACCCCCGTTACGAGCAGATAAGTAACGGGGAATGTAATGTATGTGGACTTTATTAAATCCTACTTGTTTGTGGTATCTTTCTTCTGAAGAAGTTTACGGATACCTGCAATCAGAATACCGATGGCACTGAGCACACCGAGTATGAGCTTTGCCGTATCATTAAGCTCTCCGATAGTTACACCATCGAAGATGAGAACAGCTGTTGAGA
>JAEIGA010008184.1_pt1 | contig 15845 bp, 20 predicted proteins | sample 9270691 | NCBI WGS metagenome assembly JAEIGA01 (sample SAMN17057246, study PRJNA624740) | gut metagenome | biome: biome; isolation source: fecal sample | host: Bos grunniens | place: China: Xizang | collected 2019
AAAGGTTAAGGACCCTCAGCTTATAAAGCAAATGCTGGCTGAAACCGTTGCCGAAATGATTGATGGTGATAAAGAATTACACATTTCAACCAAGCCGTCGGTCATATTTGTTATCGGTGTTAACGGTGTCGGTAAAACAACTACTATCGGTAAAATTGCTTCTCAATTGAAATCCGGCGGTAAAAGTGTTATTTTAGGTGCTGCCGATACATTTCGTGCCGCCGCGATTGACCAATTAGCAGTTTGGGCCGACAGAGCAGGTGTAGATATGGTGAAAAGTGCTGAAGGTGCTGATCCTGCTTCGGTTGTTTTTGATACCATTGCCGCTGCAAAAGCAAGAGGCAGTGAGGTTATAATCTGTGATACTGCAGGCCGACTTCACAATAAGAAAAATCTTATGAACGAATTAGCTAAAATGTACCGAATTATAAAGCGAGAGCTACCTGAGGCAGATGTTGAAACACTATTGGTTTTGGATGCTACAACCGGACAAAATGCCGTAAATCAGGCACGCGACTTTAAAGAGGTTGCCGATATTACCGGTATTGTTTTAACTAAGCTGGACGGCACTGCTCGAGGCGGTGTGGTTTTGGCAATCATGGATGAACTGGAAATACCGGTAAAATATGTCGGTGTCGGTGAGCAGATTGACGATTTACAACCCTTTAATCCCACCGATTTTGCCAAGGCAATATTTACGGAGGAAGAATGATGCAGACATTTTTACTTGCCTCGCATAACGCAAAAAAGTTGGAAGAATTGTCACGTATTTTAGAACCGCTAGGCTTTAAGGTGATAAGTCCTAAGGAAATTAACGGTGGTATTACAGAGCCTGAGGAAAACGGATTATCCTTTGAAGAAAATGCATTGATTAAGGCACGTTGTGCAGCTAAGGAGACCGGAATGCCTGCAATTGCTGATGACTCGGGTCTTTGTGTTGATGCTTTGGACGGTGCTCCGGGTATTTATTCGGCACGTTATGCCGGCACGGGTAATGATGACGATAATAATGCTTTGCTTTTAAATAATCTTGTTAATGTACCCGATGAAGATAGGACGGCACGTTTTGTTTCGAGCATTGCCTGTGTTTTTCCTGATGGCAAAGAGTTTACGGTAAGAGGTACTGTTGAGGGAAAAATCGGCTTCGAGCTTCAAGGTAACGGTGGATTTGGCTATGATCCGTTGTTTATTACCGAATGGGGCTGCTTTGGACTTTTAAGTCCTGAGAAAAAGGATAAGGTCAGCCACCGTCATAATGCTATTATAAAATTTACAGAAGAACTTAAAAAATATATTAACGCGGAAGTTTAAGGTGAGGAATATGTTAAATTCAAGACAAAGAGCGCAGTTAAGAGGTATGGCGAATTCATACCAACCGATTTTTCAAATTGGAAAGGGCGGAGTAGGTGAGCAGTTGATCCGCCAGGTGTCAGAGGCATTGGAGGCACGTGAGCTGATTAAGGTCACAGTGCTTGAAACATCGCCTGTGAAGGCACGTGAATGTGCCGATACTGTAGCCGCAGCTACTAAAAGTGATGTTGTTCAAGTGATCGGCTCGAAGTTTATTCTTTATAAAGAAAGCAAAGGCAACAAGCAGATTGTTTTGGTAAAATAATGGGTAAAACGGTATTTTTCGGCGGTACATTTAATCCGCCGCATATTGCCCATCGCAAAATGCTTGAGGCGGTATGTGAATTAAATGAGGTTGAAAGGGTGTTGGTTGCACCGACTAATCTGCCTCCTCATAAACAGGTTCCCGAAATGTTTGCTGATTTTCAGCAACGTTTAAAAATGGCTGAGCTTTTGTGCGAGGGTTTACCAAAAGTTACGGCTTCTGATATAGAGCTTAAACGAGAGGGTAAAAGCTATAGCTTTTATACATTGACAGACTTGAAGAAAAGCTATTCTGATTTAAGCTTGCTAATCGGCGGTGATATGGTAACCTCATTCAACACTTGGTTTGAATATAAATCTATTTTAAATTTAGCAGAGCTGATTGTTGTAAGACGAAAGGGAATTAATAATTCGGATTTTGACAGCGCTGTAGAGAATTTACGGCTTAATGGTGGTAAAATAACAGTTGTTGAGGTTAACTTACCTGAAGTTTCCTCAACAGAAATAAGAAGACGACTGTTAGAGGACAAGCCGTTAAATGTACTTGTTCCCGAAAATATTTGCGAATATATTGAAAAAAATCATATTTTCAGGTGAAGCTATGACAGTAGATGAATTTAAGATTATTTTACGTCAAAATTTGAGTGAAAAACGTTATTTTCACTCGCTTTGCGTTGCCGCCGAGGCTAAGAAGCTAGCCGAAAAATACGGCGGTGACCCGGAAAAAATGTATGTTGCGGGACTGCTTCATGATATAACAAAAAATAAAACTGATGCGGAACAGTTGCAATTGTGCGAGAAGTTTGGTATAATGCTAACCGCTACCGAAAAGGAGTCGCCTTTGATTTGGCATCAGATTACGGGAGCTGAGGTTGTAAAGCAGGAACTGGGCATTGATGACGAAGATATAATTTCCTCTATCAGATTTCATACAACTGGCAAACCCGATATGACGCTTTCACAGAAAATTATTTTTACTGCTGACTTGATTTCTGCTGACCGAAATTATCCCGATATTAAAGAGATTCGTGCCGCGGCAGACCGTTCCTTAGAGGAATGTATAATTAAGGTTTTGCAGTTCACGATTGCAGATATTGTGACAAAGGGTAATCCTTTGCATCCCGATACATTAAATGCATACAATTATCTTTTGTTAGAGAAAAGAGGACTTTTAGATGGAAACGTTTGAAATACTGACATTAGCCGCAAATACGCTAAACGATAAGAAAGCTATGGAATTAGTTGCAGTTAAAATTAATGACATTTCGGATATTGCCGACTATTTTCTGATTTGTACCGCAACCTCTAATACACATATTAAAGCTTTGGCTGATGAGGTAGAAGAAAAGCTTAAAGAAAAGAATGTTACACCGCATCATATTGAGGGTAGAAGCTCTGATTGGCTGCTATTGGACTACGGTACTGTGGTTGTGCATATTTTCGGTCGAAAGTCACGTGAGTTTTATTCATTAGACCATATGTGGCAGGATGGCGAACAGGTTGATTTATCGCAGATTTTAACATCTGCTTTGGAGGAATAAAAGTTGAAGTACGATTTTAAACGAATAGAAGAAAAATGGCAAAAAAGATGGGAAGATGAAAAGGCTTTCGTCGCATCTGAGGATTATTCAAAGCCAAAGTTCTACGGACTTGTTGAATTTCCGTATCCGAGCGGTGCAGGTATGCACGTCGGTCACATTAAGGCTTATTCGGGTCTTGAGGTTGTATCCCGTAAGCGCAGAATGCAGGGGTATAACGTCTTGTTCCCAATGGGCTTTGATGCTTACGGTTTACCTACCGAAAACTATGCCGTTAAAACCGGTATTCACCCCAGAAAGGTTACCGATATGAATATTGCACGCTTTACATCTCAGTTAAAGCGTGTCGGTTTCTCTTTTGATTGGACTAAGGTTATAGATACCACCGAGGAAGGCTATTATAAGTGGACTCAGTGGATTTTCCTGAAACTGTTCGAGCACGGACTTGTTTTCCGCGACCAGGCATTGGTCAACTACTGTCCGAGCTGTAAGGTTGTTTTGTCAAATGAGGACTCGCAGGGTGGCAAGTGTGACATTTGCAAGAGTGATATTATCCAAAAGTCCAAGGATGTTTGGTATTTAAGAATTACTGAGTATGCAGATAAGCTTTTACAGGGTCTTAATAATGTTGAATATCCTGAAAATATCAAAATGCAGCAGGTAAACTGGATTGGAAAATCCACCGGTGCTTTTGTTGATTTTTCCTTTAAGGAAGTTGAGGATAAGTTAAGAGTTTACACTACCCGATGCGACACATTGTTCGGTGTAACCTTTATGGTTATTGCGCCTGAGCATCCGATTATTGAAAAATATCGTGACAAAATCAGCAATATTTCCGAGCTTGATGCTTATAAAGATGAGTGTGCAAAGAAGACTGAGTTTGAGCGTACACAGCTGCAAAAGGATAAAACCGGTGTTAGGATTGAAGGTCTTACCGGAATAAACCCTGTAAACGGCAAGGAAATTCCTATTTACATATCAGATTATGTAATGATGGGTTACGGTACAGGCGCTATTATGGCGGTGCCTGCACACGACCAGCGTGATTATGACTTTGCAAAGAAGTTCGGTATAGATATTATCGAGGTAATCAAGGGCGGAGATATAAGTGTTGAGGCTTATACCGGTGACGGTGAAATGGTTAACTCCGATTTCCTTAACGGTATTGATAAAAAGTCTAACGCTATTGAGAAAATGCTAAGCTTCCTGGGTGAACGCGGTATCGGTGAAAAGGGCGTTCAGTATAAAATGAAGGACTGGGCATTCAACCGCCAGAGATATTGGGGTGAGCCGATTCCGATTGTTCACTGTGTTAAGTGCGGTATGGTTCCCGTGCCGTATAGCGAGCTTCCTTTAAGGCTGCCTGATGTTGAAAACTTTGCACCCGGTGAGGGCGGTGAAAGTCCCTTGGCTAAGATTGAGTCATTTGTCAACTGCAAGTGTCCTAAGTGTCAGGGTGACGCTAAGCGTGAAACCGATACAATGCCTCAGTGGGCAGGTTCCTCGTGGTATTTCCTCCGTTATATCGACCCGAAGAATACCGAAGTGTTTGCCGATAAGGATAAGTTGAATTATTGGTTGCCGGTAGATTGGTACAACGGCGGTATGGAGCATGTTACCCGTCACTTGATTTATTCGAGATTCTGGCATAAATTCCTTTATGATATCGGCGAGGTGCCGACTGCAGAGCCTTATGCTAAGCGTTCTGCTCAAGGTCTTATCTTGGGCGAGGACGGAGAGAAGATGAGTAAATCTAAGGGTAATGTAGTTGACCCTAATGACGTTGTTGATGCTTTCGGTGCCGATGTACTTCGTGTATATATCCTGTTTATGGGTGACTACGGTATGGCAGCACCTTGGAGTGACAGCAGTGTTAAGGGCTGTAAGCGTTTCTTGGAGCGTGTTGCTGATTTAGGTGCAATTGCAAAGGGTGAAGGTGTAACACCTGAGCTTGAGGTTCTTTTCCATAAAACACTTAAAAAGGTCACCTTGGATATTGAGGATATGAAGTTCAATACCGCAATTGCCGCTATGATGACCTTGATTAATGAGGTTATTAACCACGGCAGCCTGACTGTTGATGAGCTTAAAATGTTCCTTAAAATGCTTTGCCCGTTTGCACCGCACCTCTCAGAGGAAATGTGGGAAGCAACCGGTGAAAGCGGTCTTTGCTCATTAACCTCTTGGCCGGAATATGATGAGTCTAAGACGGTTGATTCCACCGTTGAAATTGTTGTACAGATTAACGGTAAATTAAAATCAAGACTTAATGTAGCTGCTGACATTTCTGCTGCAGATGCTATCGCTGCTGCTAAGGCTGACGAAAAAATTTCAGCTGAGATTAGCGGAAAGCAGATTATTAAAGAAATATACGTACCTAAAAAGCTTGTAAATATTGTTGCGAAATAATTTTTTGTTAAAAAAACACAATATATTGAAAAAGTTATTAAAATTTGTCTTGACATAAACGGTAGGGTAGTGTATAATTATCAAAAATATGTAAGTATACCCCTGCTACATTGCGGAGGGAGGGAATATAATGAGTCAGGTTCGTGTAAAAGAAAATGAATCGCTTGAAAACGCACTCAGACGCTTCAAGAGACAAACCCAGAAGGACGGAGTCATTCAGGAAGTTCGTAAGAGAGAGCATTATGAGAAGCCTTCTGTAAAGCGTAAGAAGAAATCGGAAGCTGCACGTAAGCGCAAGTTCCGCTAAATCTCACAAAATGAAAAGCAATCGGAAGGTAATTCCGGTTGCTTTTTGTGTTTGAAAGGATATTGTATGTCGATTTTAAAATCTACCGGTATTTTCAAAAGAATTACCGATATTAATATAGAATACTTAAGAGATAATAATATAAATACCTTGCTTTTGGATGTAGATAATACCTTGTCAACACATCACGGTACAGTTCTTGTTGACGGACTTCGTGAATGGCTTGACGGTATGTTGGGCAGCGGTATTGGTTTGGTTATTGTCTCAAATTCAAAGCGCTTTAGAATTAAGCCCTTTGCCGAACGTTTGGAATTGCCGTTTGTAAGCCTTGCTTTAAAGCCGTTGCCGTTTGGCTACAGTAAAGCGTGCAAGTTACTAAATGCCGATAAAAATAGAACTGCAATTGTCGGTGACCAAATTTTCACTGATGTTTTGGGTGCAAATATATTCGGAATCAAGTCAATTTTAGTCCGTCCGATAAAATTAGAGGACGGCTGGAGCTTCAAGGTCAGACGTTATTTTGAACGAAAGATTTTAAAGGAAGATTTTTAAGAAGGTGAAGTTTTATGCCTGCTGTTTTCGGACCTGCCGGATGCGGTAATTCGTTTTATGAAATGAAATATAAGGGTTCTTTAGATGTTCCCAAGTATATCAGCGAGTTTGGACTTGATGCTTTTGAGTATCAGTGCGGCCGGGGTGTTAATGTCGGTGAAGAAAAGGCACGTGAATTTGGACGCCTTTCGACTGAAAAAAACATAAAAATTTCACTGCATGCTCCTTACTACATTTCAATGTCAAGTCTTGAAGAAGAAAAACGCCGTAATTCGGTGAATTACATTTTGCAAAGTGCAAGAGCGGTTGATTTTATGGGAGGAAATCGTATCGTAGTTCATACCGGCTCCTGCGGAAAATTGGATAGACTAAAGGCCCTAAGTCTGGCAAAGGAAACTATGGTTTGGTCTTTAAAAGCGCTTGATGAAAACGGTTTAGGCCATATTCACATTTGTCCTGAAACAATGGGGAAAATCAATCAGCTTGGAACTTTAGAAGAAGTGATTGCTCTTTGTGAGCTTGATGAAAGGCTGATACCTTGTATTGACTTCGGTCATTTGAATGCGAGAACTTTGGGTCAGGTTAATTCCAAGGAAGCTTTTCTGTACACAATAAATGAAATCGGCAATCGCTTGGGAGAGTACCGTAAAAAGCATTTTCATTCTCATTTTTCAAAGATTGAGTATACTAAGGGAGGCGAGAAAAAGCACCTGACCTTTGAGGATACAATTTTTGGTCCGGAGCCTTTGCCTTTAATTGAACTGCTTTGTGAATTAAACCTTGAGCCTACAATTATTTGTGAATCTGACGGTACACAGTCAGAGGATGCGCTTCATATGAAAAAATTATATCTTGAAAGGAAGTCTTTATAATGGCAATGAAGAAGGTTTTAGTAATTAACGGACCTAATCTTAATATGCTTTCTATTCGAGAGCCGGGTATCTACGGCAATCAGACATTAGATGAAATCAATACCAATATCACAAGCTACGCTAAGGGGTTGGATATTGCCTGCGATTTCTTTCAGTCTAATTGTGAGGGTGAAATTATTAATGCAATTCATTCTGTCTTAAAGCAGTATGACGGTTGTATAATAAATGCAGGAGCATATACGCATTATAGCTATGCAATTTTGGATGCAATTAAGGCAGTTGGTAAGCCTTTTATCGAGGTGCATCTTTCCAATGTTCACGCACGTGAGGAATTTCGCAAGACTTCGGTTATAGCACCTGCTTGTGTTGGCAGTATTGCCGGCTTCGGTAAAAACAGTTACTTTTTAGCTGTCAGTGCAATGAAGGATTTGCTTAAATGATTAGAATTGCAAAGACCTTACCCGAAAATACCGCGGCTTTGGTATATTCACCGATTAACCGTCGTTACTTGACCGGCTTTGAGTCCTCGGTAGGCTTTTTGATGATAGCAAAAAATGATTGCTGCTTGTATTTGGACGGAAGGTATATTTTAGCCGCTAAAAACACTGTCAAGGCGTGCAGGGTAGAGATTTTTTCAAAAATATCGGATAGTTTTAATGAATTCGTTGCAAAAAACAATATAAAAACACTTTTTTGTGAGGATAGCTTAACTGTTGCTGAATTAAGGCGTTTTAGTGATATGCTGCCGGATACAGAGGTTACTGCAGATTGTGACTTAAGGAAGAATATTGATGCTTTAAGAGAAACGAAAACCGATTATGAGGTAGAATGTATTGTTAAGGCTCAGCGTATTGCTGAAAAAGCCTTTGAGGAAACCTTAAACTTTATTAAAGTAGGCGTATCAGAGCGTGAAATTGCGGCAGAGCTTGAGTATAGAATGAAAATGTACGGTTCTCAAATGCCGTCGTTTGATACTATTGCAGTGTCTGGTGAAAAGAGTGCAATGCCTCACGGTGTGCCTGATGGTAAGCTGATAAATAGCGGACAATTTTTAACAATTGACTTTGGTGCAGTCTATCAAGGTTATCACAGTGATATGACCCGTACTGTAGCGGTAGGTTACGCTACTGATAAAATGCAAGAGGTATATAACACTGTTTTAAAAGCTCAAATCGAGGCTGAAAAGACAGTTAAGGCGAAAGTTCAATGCTCTGCAGTTGATAAAGCCGCCAGGGAAGTAATAGCAGCTGCCGGTTACGGTAAATATTTTACACATTCAACCGGTCACGGAATTGGACTTGAAATTCACGAAGCTCCTACGGTATCGCACTTATCAGAAGCAACACTTCAGGTCGGTAATATAATTTCCAATGAACCGGGCATTTATATTGACGGTGAATTTGGTGTCAGGATTGAGGATATGCTGCTTGTTTGCGAAAAGGGCTGTAAAAACCTTACTAATTGCGAAAAATCTTTGATAATTCTGTAAAATTATTAAAAATAAGGCTTGAAATTAAAGCTGAAATAAGATATTATAATATCGTTGAATTATAAAATGATTTATAATCATTATATGGAGGTACAAAACTATGGTAACTGCCGGCGATTTTAGAAACGGTGTAACCTTTGAAATGGATGGAAAGGTATATCAGATTATTGAATTCCAGCACGTAAAGCCCGGTAAAGGCGCAGCCTTTGTCAGAACAAAAATCAGAAATGTAATTGAAGGTTCGGTTGTTGAAAGAACCTTTAACCCGACTGAAAAGTTCCCGACCGCTTTCGTTGAAAGAAAGGATATGGAGTATTCTTACTCTGACGGTGACCTTTATTACTTTATGGACTCGGAAACCTATGAGTTGGTTCCCGTAAGTGCTAACGAGCTTGGAGATAACTTCAAGTTTGTTAAAGAAAATATGGTATGTAAGGTATTGTCTTATAAGGGTAAGGTTTTCGGCGTTGAGCCCCCGACATTTGTCGAGCTTGAGGTTACTCAGACTGACCCCGGCTTTGCAGGTAACACCGCAACAAATGCTACTAAGCCTGCTACCTTGGAGACCGGCTGTGAAATCCGTGTTCCCTTGTTCATTAACGAGGGTGATATGATTCGTATTGATACCAGAACCGGTGAATATATGGAGCGCGCATAAGATTTTTTAAATCTTAATTATTCATTTATCCTGAAAAAAGAAAAAGAGGAGAAAACTATGACAGTTTCCGAAAAAGTTGCTTACATCAAGGGTCTTGCTGAAAACGCAGGTTTTACCGACGATGCAAAGGATAAGGTCTTAAAGGCTATTATCGATGTTTTAGAGGATATTGCCGATTCTATCGGTGAAATCAACGAACAGTTGGATGCCGTTGATGAGGACCTCGCTACTTTAGAAGAGGATTTCTATGAGGACGACGAGGATTATGATGATTATGACGAGGATGACGATGATTTCTGCTATGAGGTTGAGTGTCCTGCTTGTCATGATGTTATCTACCTTGATGACGAGATGATTGATGAGGGCGGAATTAAGTGTCCGAACTGTGGTCAGGAGCTTGAGTTTGATATCAGCTGCGATGAGTGCGGTGGATGCTCAGGCTGTGACGAGGAAGAGTAATTTTATTGATTTCGGGCATCCTTCGGGTGCCCGTTTTTGATTTTGAGGCGGTGAGAATAATGCTTACCTTGGAAACGGTGCTTAAATATACAACTGTTAATGAAAGCAAAAAAGACAAAATATCGGTTATAGTTGTTTGCGGCGGAAGCTCGCAAAGAATGAAGGGTATAGACAAAATGCTGGCCGAAATTAATGGTATTCCGGTATGTGTAAGGTCGATTCTTGCATTTCAAAACTGTAATAGTGTTACAGATATTGTTGTTGTCACTAAGGAAGAAAATGTTTTAAAATTGCAGCAACTGTGCGGTCAGTTTAAACTGACAAAGGTTACGGATATTGTTGTTGGGGGCAGTTGCCGTCAGCAGTCGGTTTATAACGGACTGATACAGCTGTCCGACGATACTGATGTTGTGTTGATTCATGACGGCGCGAGACCTTTTGTTACTGCAGAGTGTATTGAAAGGGTAATTAACGGTGCTAAGGAAAATTCTGCTGTTACCTGTGCAGTATCCCCAAAGGATACAATTAAGGTAAAGATGGAGGATGGTTTAGTTGTTTCTACACCCGACCGTAATACATTGTCAGCGGTTCAAACTCCTCAAGGCTTTAAATATAGCCTATATCTTTCTGCAGTAGAGCAAAGTATTGATAAACTTGATGGTTTTACCGATGATTGTTCGATTGTAGAGAGTGCGGGTTATCCGGTTTATATTGTTGAGGGCGATTATAAAAATATTAAAATAACAACGGCTGAGGATTTGGAAATTGCCGAAATATTTGCGAAGGAGCTTTAAATGGATATTAGAATCGGTCACGGATATGATGTTCATAAATTAGTTGAGGGCAGAAGACTTGTTTTAGGCGGTGTTGATGTTCCGTTTGAATTTGGACTTCTCGGCCATTCTGATGCCGATGTACTGCTTCACGCAGTCAGCGATGCCTTGCTTGGTGCGGCAGGCTTGGGTGATATCGGCCGTCATTTTCCCGATACATCAGGTGAATTTAAGGATATCGACAGCCGAATTTTACTCCGCCGTGTTGTTGAGCTGATTAAGTTGAGCGGATATACTGTATCGAATGTAGATGCAACCATAATTATGCAAAGACCTAAATTGGCTGCATTTATACCGAAAATGACCGAGAATATTGCGGCTGACTGTAATATTCCGGTTGATAGGGTTAACGTTAAGGCAACCACAGAGGAACATTTGGGCTTTACCGGTGAGGGCTTGGGCGTATCTGCACATTCGGTTTGTATTATTAAGAAATAATTATTTGATTCTAAGCATATTATCTTGTGGTGATGATATGCTTTTTGTGAATCTTAAAATTACTAAGCGACGTGCTGTATTTTTTTCACTTGTATTAATGCTTTGTGTGGGCTTTGCGTGTTGTGTGGGTTTTATGAACGAGAATAAACCGCAAAATGATTCCGAAAAAATCACTGATAAATCGGATATTGTGAGGTATTTGGAAAGCTTTGGTATAGAGGCAGGGGAAATTACGGTTGATAAAATAACCGTACCGCATATGTTTGGAGAGGTATATTACTCATATAATAAAATTCAAGAATCCCAAGGTTTTGATTTGTCTGATTTTAAAGGAAAAATTTTGACCCGCTATACTGCTGAGGTTTTGAATTATCCCGATTACAGTGACGGTGTATTTGCAGAGGTTTTGGTACACAATAAAGAGATAGTCGGTGCCGATATTTATTCGGTAAGCGCTGACGGTTTTATAATGGCTTTGAAATAATTTTGATGAGGTGAAGTATTGGAGCGTCTTGATAAAATTGTTGCTGTTGCAACCGGTGAATCGCGTAAAATTGCACGTGGTATGATTTTAAGAGGTAGGATAACGGTTGACGGAGTGAGAATTGTTGATATCGGGTTTAAGGCAGATGCCGGCAGCTCTGTGATAGCATTAGACGGTAATAATATTACATATAAAAAGTATATTTATGTAATGATAAATAAACCGGAGGGTGTACTGTCTGCTTCTGAAGATAAATCCAGAGAAACAGTTGTAGATTTGGTAAAGCGGCATTTTAACCGAGATGGATTGTTTCCTGTCGGACGATTGGATAAAAATACAACGGGACTTTTGATTGTTACCGATGATGGTGATTTTGGCCATAAGGTCATTTCACCGAAAAGCTATATCGAAAAGGAATATATTGTTGGTTTGGACAAGCCGATTTCTAATGAAGACATTTTAAAGCTTGAAGCCGGTGTAACATTGGTAGACGGTACAGTATTAAGACCTGCACAGGTTAATGTTTTAGAAAACAGACAAAACATTTCTGTTGTTATTACAGAAGGCAAGTATCACGAAATTAAAAGAATGCTGGGTACGGTAGGCATAGGCGTTGAAACTCTAAAAAGAGTCAGAATCGGAAAGCTTATGCTAGATCCGTCACTTTTAACAGGTGAATGCAGGGAAATGTCGGACGAGGAATTATCACTTGTTGTTAAATGACTAAAAGAATTAACAAATTCACATCTGTTTTATGTATTTTTTTACAAATATACAATTAAATTTGTCATTTCATATAAAATAACTGTATCAAGTTTGGATATTTAGGGTATAGAAATTCCATAAACAATCTGCTATAATCTAAGTAAATTAAAAAACCCACTTCTTTAGGAGGAAAAATAATGGCAAGTCTTTCACTGCGCAACATTTGTAAAAAGTATCCTGGCGGCGTTCTCGCTGTTCAGAATGTCAACCTTGAAATCAAGGACAAAGAGTTTATTATTCTCGTTGGTCCTTCAGGTTGCGGTAAATCTACAACTCTTCGTATGATTGCCGGTCTTGAAGAAATCAGCGGCGGTGAACTCTACATAGGCGACCGTCTTGTTAATGACGTTGCACCTAAGGATAGAGATATCGCAATGGTTTTCCAGAACTATGCTCTTTATCCTCATATGACTGTTTATGATAATATGGCATTCGGTCTTAAGCTCCGTAAGACTCCGAAGGAGGAAATCAAGCGCAGAGTTGAAGAAGCTGCACGTATCCTCGATATCGAGCATCTTTTACAGCGTAAGCCGGCTGCTCTTTCCGGTGGTCAGCGTCAGCGTGTTGCTTTGGGCCGTGCTATCGTTCGTGAGCCTAAGGTATTCTTACTTGACGAGCCGCTTTCTAACTTGGATGCTAAGCTCCGTGCACAGATGCGTACTGAGATTTCTAAGCTCCACTTAAGACTCGGCACAACCTTTATTTACGTTACTCACGACCAGACTGAAGCTATGACAATGGGTACCAGAATCGTAGTTATGAAGGATGGTATTGTTCAGCAGGTTGATACACCTCAGCATCTTTATGATATGCCTTGCAACTCTTTCGTTGCAGGATTTATCGGTTCTCCGCAGATGAACTTCCTCGATGCTAAGGTTTTGGAAGAGGATGGAACCTATTTCGTAGAGTTCGGCTCTGAGGATACTAAGACTCGTTCCGGTGTTAAGTATAAGATTAAGCTTCCTGCAGAGAAGAATAAGAAAGATTGCTTAAAGCCTTATATTGACCAGGAGGTTATCATCGGTATCCGTCCTGAGCATGTTCATGATGAGGAAGAACTCCTTGAGAAGTTCCCCGATGGTATTGTTGAGGCTAATGTTGAAGTTACTGAGCTTATGGGTGCTGAGAAATATCTCTACACTGTTTGCGAGGGCCAGAACATCAACGGACGTGTTGCTCCTACCTCTACTGCTCATCCCGGCGATACTATTAAGATTGCCCTTGAGCCCGGAAAGATTCATATCTTTGATAAGGCAACACAGAAGACCGTTACTAACTGATTTTAATTTTACCGCCGCAGTTTTACTGCGGCGGTTTTTTTTATATCGTTAGTTTAGATAACTGGTTTTGTAATCAATTTGTAACTTTTTTTATATATTTTGTATTTTCCTCTTGCAATATGACTACAAATTGTGTAAAATAATAGTGTGTAGAATGCACTATTATTGGAAGTTAATGAGGTGGACTTACAATGTCAAATAGATTGTTTCAAGGCGTTATACATCAGATAAAGGATGCTATCGACCGTACTGTTGGTGTTATTGATGAAAACTATACCGTTATCGCCTGTAGTGATTTGGGTAAAATACGTGAAACTCACGAGGTTATGTTTGCAGGCGGGTCGGGTATCAATGAATCTTTTGTAAGGGGTCAGTATACATATAAAATGTTCGGTACACCGCAAAGAGCGGAGTATATTTTATTTGTTGAAGGAAATGACCCTCAGGCTACAAAATATGCTACGATTTTGTCTATTTCTCTTTCTAATATTAAGTTCTATTATGATGAGAAGTATGATAGAGGCAACTTTATTAAGAATGTTATCTTAGAGAATATTCTTTCTAACGATATTAATTTGAAGGCACGTGAATTAAGGTTTAATAATGATGTTGCACGTACCGTTTTCCTTATTCGTGTTACCTCTAATAATGATATTTCGGTGTTTGATATTATTCAAAATCTTTTCCCAGATAAGAATAAGGATTTTATTATTAATATCAGCGAAACAGATATTGCCTTGGTTAAGGAAACCAAGCCGGGTATTGAGTCTTGTGACCTTGAGAATTTAGCCGGTTCTATTGTTGATACTTTGGCGAGTGAATTTTACTATACACATGCCGTTGTTGGTATCGGCTCTACAGTCGAGAGCTTAAAGGAGCTTGCACGTTCCTTCAAAGAGGCTCAGGTTGCACTGGAGGTTGGTAAGGTTTTTGATACTGAGAAGGCAATTGTCAGCTATGATAATTTGGGTATTGCCCGTCTTATTTACCATTTGCCGACAACTCTTTGTGAGTCTTTTTTAAGAGAGGTATTTAAAAGAGGAACCATTGAGAGCCTTGACCAGGAAACCTTGTTTACAATTCAAAAGTTTTTTGAGAATAATCTTAATGTTTCTGAAACCTCGAGAAAACTTTTTGTTCACAGAAACACTCTTGTTTACAGATTAGAGAAGATTAAGAAAATCACCGGGCTTGATTTGCGTGAGTTTGACCATGCCATTATCTTTAAAATTGCTCTTATGGTAAAGAAGTACCTAAGGGCTAATCCCGTCAAGTATTAATAACGGTTTAATTTTAAGAAAGAGTGATTAATATAGAAAAGGATTTTTCAATCGGTCAGCGTAAGCCGTCGCTTCAGCCTTTGATTGAGTTTAAGGGCGTGTCGAAAAACTATGCTAACGGAACTCATGCGCTTGACGACATTAATATAAGAATCAATAAAGGTGAATTTGTCTTTTTCGTCGGTCCCTCCGGTGCCGGTAAAAGTACCTTTATGAAGTTAATAATGCGTGAGGAAAAGCCGAATACGGGTGAAATTACCGTTAACGGTTTTAAGCTCACTAAAATGAGAAGAAAACAGGTACCGTTTTTCCGCAGAACTATGGGTATTGTTTTCCAGGATTTTCGTCTTATTCCCAATATGAATGTATTTGAAAACGTTGCATTTGCTATGCATGTTGTCGGTGCTTCACGTCAGGAAATAAGAAAGAATGTATCGCGCGCACTTAATATGGTAGGCTTAGCAGAGAAGGCAAGGTGTAAACCCGCTGAGCTTTCAGGCGGTGAACAGCAGCGTGTAGGTCTTGCACGCGCACTTGTAAATAAGCCTAACCTTATCATTGCAGACGAGCCTACAGGTAACGTTGACCCGAATATGTCTTATGAAATAGTTGAGCTTTTGACTGAGATTAATCGAAGAGGCACTACGATTTTGATGGTTACACACGAGCATCAGCTTGTGCGCGATTTCGGTCAGCGTGTAATTATGATTGAAAACGGACGTATTGTTGCTGATAATGCGAACGGAGGTTTGTTATGAAACTGACGAGCGTAAGATATTTAATCGGTAACGGTTTTAAGAATATATGGCTAAATAAACTGATGTCAATTGCTTCAATCGGTGTGCTTGTAGCGTGTATGTCGGTTAT
>JAEIGA010008185.1_pt1 | contig 15845 bp, 10 predicted proteins | sample 9270691 | NCBI WGS metagenome assembly JAEIGA01 (sample SAMN17057246, study PRJNA624740) | gut metagenome | biome: biome; isolation source: fecal sample | host: Bos grunniens | place: China: Xizang | collected 2019
GGCGTGTGTTCTCATCCATATCTAAAGTCCTCCTTGTAGACCAGTATTCCTTACTGGACATTTTTCAGCAGCATGTAGGTGATCGCGTTGGTCTGGTTCTTTTCCTTCTCCTCATCAGTGAGAGGGCGGATGATCCTGGCGGGGGAACCGAAGGCCAGCATTCCGTCCGGAATCTCCATCCCCTGGGGGACCAGGGTCCCCGCCCCGATGATACAGTCCTCACCGATCCTGGCACCATTCATGATGATGGCACCCATCCCCACCAGGGAATTGCTCCCGATGGTACATCCATGGATCAGGGCTCCGTGTCCGACAGACACGCTGTTGCCGATATGGCAGGGGTATTCAGGACTTGCATGCACAACGCATCCATCCTGGATGTTGGTTCCGGCGCCGATGACCACCTCGGCCAGGTCACCACGGACCACTGCATGGTACCATACCGAACTCTCGTCTCCAATGGTGACATTACCCACGATATCCGCATCATGGGCTGCCCAGGCATTTCCTTTTAACGTCGCATTCCTGATATAAGCCATATGCTGATCATCCTCCATTTTCATCTTCTACCATCATACCACTTTCCGGGCCAGACATCAATCAGAATTAAGGAAGTCAAAAGTGAGCTGGTCCGTCTCGGGAAGATCTTTCAGGATCCCCAGCTCGACCATCTTCTCCACATTACTCTTGGTCACCTTGGTCTGGGTCCTGAAATTCTCCAGGGAAGTAAATATTCCCCTGGCCGCGGCCTCCTCGATCTGGTCGCAGGCTTTCTCACCCAGTCCCTCTATACTGGATAAAGGCGGCATGATCTGGTCCCCGATGATCAGGGATTCCCTCGCTTTGGCCTTGTAGATGTCGATGGGCAGGAATGAATAGCCCCGGGCATACATCTCCTGGGCGATCCTACCATCCCTGATGGTATCCTGATCCTTCTTTGTCTGGACATCCTTGGGGAGGGCTTTCAGCTGCTCCAGCACCTCCTTGAGGATCTCAGGTCCCCGGCACATGATCTCATAGGAGAAGGCCGAGGCTCGGATGGAAAAATAGGCGGCATAATAGGCCAGGGGCCGGTGTACCTTAAACCAGGCCACCCGCCAGCCCATCATGACATAGGCCGCTGCATGGGCTTTCGGGAACATGTATTTGATCTTTTTGCAGGAATCGATATACCAGTCCGGAATGCCTTTGCCCAGCATCTCCTTCTCCCACTCTGGCTTCAGTCCTTTTCCTTTTCTCACCGACTCCATGATGGTGAAGGACAACTCTTTCTCCAGCCCCATATGGATCAGATAGGTCATGATATCGTCACGGCAGCAGATGCAGGTGGAGATCTCCGCCTTCTCCTGCCGGATCAGTTCCTGGGCGTTGCCCAGCCACACATCCGTCCCGTGGGACAGGCCGGATATCCTGACCAGGTCGGAGAAGGATTTCGGTTTGGTGTCCTTGAGCATCTGGATGACGAAATCCGTGCCGAACTCCGGAACACCCAGAGACCCTGTCTCGACTCCCCCGATCTCCTCCGGCCGGATCCCCAGGATCTCGGTCCCGTGGAAGATCTTCATCACGTCCGGGTCGTCCAGAGGAATGTCCCGGGCATTTACCCCCGTCAGATCCTCCAGCCGGCGGATCATGGTGGGATCATCATGGCCGAGGATATCAAGCTTCAGAAGGTTATGGTCGATGGAATGATACTCAAAATGGGTCGTTACGATATCGGTGTTGGGATCATTTGCAGGGTGCTGTATCGCGGTAAAATCATAGATGTCATATTCGTGGGGTACGACGATGATCCCTCCGGGATGCTGGCCTGTCGTCCTCTTCACTCCGGTGCAGCCTTTTGCCAGACGGGAGATCTCGCAGGACCGTTTTATGATTCCACGGTCCTCAAAATAGCCTTTCACATAGCCGTAGGCCGTTTTATCCGCGATGGTCCCTATGGTCCCGGCACGGTAGGCCTTGCCTTCCCCGAAGATGACCTCCACGTATTTGTGGGCCTTGGCCTGGTATTCCCCGGAGAAGTTCAGGTCGATATCCGGTTCCTTGTTCCCCTTGAACCCCAGGAAGGTCTCGAAGGGAATATCATGTCCTTCTTTGATCAGCCGGGTGCCGCAATGGGGGCAGTCCCGGTCGGGCATATCGCATCCGGACATACTTTTATCACTGTAGGGTTTCACATATTCCGAATCAAAATCCACAAAATGGCAGGAAGGGCAAATATAATGTGCCGGCAGGGGGTTGACCTCCGTGATCCCCGACATGGTCGCCACGAAGGAGGATCCGACGGATCCCCTTGAACCCACCAGATAGCCATGTTCATTGGAATCCCACACCAGTTTCTGGGCAATGATGTACATGACGGCAAAGTGGTTGCTGATGATGGAATCCAGCTCACGGTCCAGCCGTTTTTTCACCACATCGGGGAGAACGTCCCCGTATATCTTCTTTGCCTTGTCGTAGCAGATGCTGGTCAGGATCTCATCGGAATTGGGGATGACGGGAGGACATTTGTCCGGGTGGATGGGGGAGATCTTTTCGATCATGTCCGCCACCTTGTTGGTGTTGGTCACCACCACCTCATAGGCCTTCTTTTCCCCCAGATAGGAGAATTCTTCCAGCATCTCCTCGGTGGTCCGGAAATAGAGGGGCGCCTGACGGTCCGCGTCCGCATACCCCTTTCCTGCCTGCAGGATGCGGCGGTAGATCTCATCTTCAGGGTTGAGGAAATGGACATCTCCGGTGGCCACCACCGGTTTATGGTATTTCTCCCCGAGTTCCACGATCCGCCGGTTATATTCCTTCAGGTCTTCCTCGGATACGGCATCATAACGGTCGCTCTCCAGCATAAAGGCATTGTTGCCCAGAGGCTGGATCTCAAGGAAATCATAGAAATTCACCAGTCTGGCGATCTCCTCCTCACTCCGGTTGCGGATCACGGCCTGGAACAGCTCTCCTGCCTCACAGGCCGAACCCAGGATCAGTCCCTCCCGGTATTTCTCGATGAGGCTTTTGGGCATCCTTGGCCGGCGGCTGTAATATCTGAGGTGGGATTCGGAAACCAGACGGTTCAGGTTCACCCTGCCTTTGTCGTTTTTGATGAGGATGATCCCATGGGTCGTATTGGCTTTGCGGATCAGTTCATCCGAGACTCTCCCCATCTCATTCAGAGCATCTGTATCATGGACTCCTTCTTCCTCAAGCATAGAGAGGAAGCGCAGGAAGATCTCCGCCGTGACTCTGGCATCATCCACAGCCCGGTGGTGGTGTTCCTGTTTGATCCCGAGATGCTTACAGATGGTATTCAGCTTAAACCGGTGAAGATCCTTCAGGAGCAGCCTGGCCATCTGCAGGGTATCCAGGACGGTGAAATCCACAGGGATCCCCAGTTTTTCCGCCTTCTCCTCCAGGAAGCCCACGTCAAACTCCGCATTGTGGGCAACCAGACAGCTTCCCTGACAGAAGCGCAGGAAGTCCGGCAGAACCGTCTCAAGAGACGGGGAACCTGCCACCATATCGTCCGTGATCCCGGTAAGCTCCGTGATCCTCGGGGGGATGGGCCTGCCGGGATGGAGGAAGGTACTGTAATGGTCCTTCACCTCCCCGCCTTCGACCCTGACTGCTCCGATCTCTATGATCTCGTCGGAGACGGCACTGAAACCGGTGGTCTCTATATCAAAGACCACATAGGAATCCCTGAAGCTCTGTCCCCTGCTGTTGGTGACCAGGGATTTCAGGTCGTCGACAAAATATCCTTCACATCCGTAGATGACTTTAAACTCATCGTTCTTTGACAGACAGTGGGCCGCGATGGGAAATGCCTGGAGCACACCGTGGTCCGTGATCGCCATGGCTTTGTGGCCCCAGCTTTTCGCGGTACTGATCGCTTTCTCAATATCCAGAACGGAATCGAGATCGCTCATCATGGTATGGAGATGAAGCTCCACCCTCTTTTCGCTGCTCCGGTCCATCCTTCTGTCACGGAAATCAGGAACAGGCTTGATCCCCCTGATCCCGGAGAGCATCAGCTCATGGGACTGGAAATCGATGGTGGGCGTCGCTTTTACCTTATAGAAATTCCCCTTCCTGAAATGTTCCCTGAAATCTTCCGTCTGTCCGGGATTGAGGAAGATCTTCCCGCTGATGGAATCGGTAAAATCGGTCAGGGTGAAGATGATCAGGGTCTTGTCTCCCTTGACGGTTTTCTCCTCCAGGCTGATGACCTGGCCGTGGACCACGATCATGCCGATCTCCTCGGTGATCTCCCGGATGGCGGTCACTTCACCGTCACAGTTTCTTCCATAGATAACGTCGGGGTCTTTGGCATTGGGATGGCGGTAGCCAAGTTCCTTCCGCCTGGCTCTTTCTTCATAGAAATCACTTCGATAAGCTTTTTTGGCCTTCCTGCCTTTCTTCTCCTCCCGGCCTTCCTCTTCCGGATCACTTCGTTCCTGCAGCTGGCGGGTCTGGTCCATGACCATCTCCACCTCCTGGCGCAGCCTGTTGTCTCTGGCTTCATAGAAAGCCTTCTTGGCTGCGTCGGAGAAATCAAAACCCACCTTCACCTCCATGGAGAATCTGTCCCGGAAAAGCTCCTCAAAATACGCCTTCAGGACCGGCACCTTGCTTTTGGCCAGGAAAGAATCCTCCAGGAGGATCGTCATGATCTCCCCGTCGAATCCCCAGTCACAGTTGGAGATCAGGCTGTATTCGATCTGTCCCATCTGCTTCATGTCGTCAAGGATGGTCTCCCAGTATTCCCGGGTGATCTGTTCCGGTGTGTAGGCGGAAGAAAGTCTGTATCTGTCCTCGATCACCACAAACATGTAGTCTTTGGAGAAAAGCCTGGACTTAAGTTCAACAGCGATCTTCTTCAGCATTTTCCTGGAAAATAAATGTTCACTCAGGATATGGATGACCAGCTGCCTGCTCTTCTGTTTTAATACGACCTTCTCCACCACTGTCCGGGACAGAATATAGCGGAAATCTTCCGGGATATCGTAATCCGGAAATACGTCGGTAAATTTATTGCCTTCCAGCATCCTGCACTCCCCCTGTCCTCTATAAACGAAAAGGAAGACCGTAGGGCCTTCCTGTACATTCTGATCTATCTTATCATTCCAAAAAGTCTTTGAGCTTCCTGCTCCGGCTGGGATGTCTCAACTTCCTCAAGGCCTTGGCCTCGATCTGCCGGATACGCTCTCTGGTTACATTGAATTCCTTGCCCACTTCCTCAAGGGTACGGGTCTTCCCGTCATCAAGGCCGAACCGGAGCTTTATCACATTGCGCTCCCTCTCGGTCAGGGATGCCATGGCAACTTCCAGCTCTTCCTTAAGCATGGAGAAGGAAGCGGAATCCACGGGGGACAGAAGGGATTCATCCTCGATGAAATCTCCCAGCTGACTGTCCTCCTCCTCACCGATGGGTGTATCCAGGGATACAGGATCACGGGAGGTCTTAAGGATCTCGTCGATCTTGGCAACCGGCATGTCCATCTTCTTGGCGATCTCATCATTGGTGGGTTCCCTGCCCAGTTCCTGGAGCAGCATCCGGGATGTCCGGAGGGTTTTATTGATGGTCTCCACCATATGGACCGGGACACGGATGGTCTTTGCCGTATCGGCGATACCGCGGGTGATGGCCTGGCGGATCCACCAGGTGGAATAGGTACTGAACTTATTCCCCTTTTTGTAATCAAACTTCTCCACGGCCTTCATCAGACCCATGTTCCCCTCCTGGATAAGATCCAGGAAAGACATGCCTCTTCCCACATATTTCTTGGCAATGCTGACTACCAGGCGCAGGTTGGCCTCGATCAGCTGTTTTCTTGCCAGATCATCGCCCTTTTCAATACGCTGGGCAAGAAATACTTCCTCCTCAGCAGTCAGGAGAGGGATATTGCCAATTTCCTTCAGGTACATACGGACAGGGTCTTCCAGGCTGACGCCCTCGAGAAAGTCCTTGTCATCCATGATCTCCACTTCCTCGGCGTCATCGATGAACTCCTCATCTTCTCCGGCCTCGTCGCTTGTATTCAAAACATCAACGCCCTGCTTCTCGAAATAATCCAGAATCCACTCAAACCTCTCGGGCGTAAGATCAACATCCTTGAAGGAATCATTGATGTCCTTGTATTCCAGGACACTTTTGTTGTCTTTTGCCTGCTTGAGGAGGTTCTCCATGGTATTGGCGAAAACTAATCTGTTGTCATCCATTAATTCTTACTCCTGTTTTCCTGAGAGCTTTCTCGGAAAGTACTTCTTCATCTCTGCTTTTCTCCTGCATCTTTTGCACAAAGGAAAAAAACAGATGCAGTGATATATTATTATACTACAAAGATAAAGAATGTCAATATTACAATCCAAGGATTCTTCTGACTTCCCGGCACATATCTTCCGTCTCGCAGACCGTGTCATGGAGTACAGGGGCGCTGCGGATCTCCTCGATGGCTCTGGGGACGCTCACACCGGATATCTCTGTCAGTTCATCCACCAGTTCAAAATCGGACTTGCCGTCATTGGCCGGGTCAATGGCATTCATCACGCTTCTGGTAAACTTAAAGGGGCTGGCTGTGGAGGCGATCAGGGCCGGTTTCCGGTCCCCGGTATCCTTCAGGTACTTTTTGTACACCGCGGAAGCTACCGCCGTGTGGGTATCAAGCACATAGCCGCAGGTCCGGTACATGGATCTGATGGCTTCTGCCGTCTCCTCCTCGGAAGCATAGTTGCCGTAAAAATCTTCCAGCTGTGCTCTCATCTCCTCCGTGATGGTGTAGGTTCCGCCGGAGGACAGCTGATTCATAAAAATCTTGTTCTTCTCCGCATCCTTCCCGGTGATCTGGTAGATCAGTCTCTCCAGGTTGCTGGAGATCAGGATGTCCATGGACGGGGAAGAAGTCAGGATAAACTGACGGTTCTTGTCATAGGTCCCGGTTCCGAAGAAATCAAAGAGGACCTTGTTCTCATTGGAAGCACAGATCAGCCTGTCCACCGGAAGGCCCATCTGTTTTGCATAATATGCAGCCAGAATGTTGCCGAAGTTGCCTGTGGGAACCACGATATTTATCTTTTCTCCCTCACTGATCCGGCCGCGGGCCAGGAGGTTGGCATAGCTGTAGACATAGTAGGCGATCTGGGGAACCAGACGGCCGATATTGATGGAATTGGCGGAGGAGAACTGGAAGCCTGCGGCATCCATCTCAGCGGCCAGGTCCGGATCGGAGAACATCTTCTTCACACCGGTCTGGGCATCATCAAAATTCCCCTCGATACCGATCACAAAAGTATTGTCCCCCTTCTGGGTAACCATCTGTTTCTCCTGGATCGGACTCACGCCGTGTTTGGGATAGAACACGATGATCTTTGTGCCCGGGACATCCGCAAAACCTGCCAGGGCCGCCTTGCCGGTATCTCCGGAGGTGGCAGTGAGGATCACGATCTCGTTCTTCACCTGATTCTTCCGGGCACTGGTGGTCAGAAGGTAGGGCAGGATAGAGAGGGCCATATCCTTGAAAGCGATGGTGGCTCCGTGGAAGAGCTCCAGGTAATATGCGCCGTCTTTCTCCACGATCTCAACGATGGATGATGTGTCAAACTTGTCATCATAGGCGTGATCGATACAGTATTTAAGCTCCTCCGGAGTAAAATCCGTGAGGAATCGGCTCATGACTTCATAGGCAACCTGGCGGTAATCCATGGAAGCCAGACTGGTCAGAGGCAGGTCAAGAGGCGGGATACGGTCGGGAACAAAGAGTCCCCCTCCGGTAGCCAGTCCTTTTAAAATAGCCTGGGAAGCCGTCGCTGTCTCACTGTTGTCACGTGTACTTCTGTATATCAGATCCATCTGGTCTCCTCCTGTAATTTCTTCAACTGCCTGGCACTTTTCAGGTGCAAATCGTTTCCAATTATACCACAGGGAACGCCCCCGCACAAGACTGAGGGGGGAAATCCTTTATTCATTCTCTTTAATATTAATTTATAATTAATTTAACACCTGTATAACTTAATCGTAACAAGGGGTCAGTATAATAAAATCGTAAGATTTCGTTTCACTAATCTATTCATCTGTGACGATATATTGGGGTATCTTTCAGCAGACAGCACTGGCTGGGCTTTTGATTAAGAATGAATTTGGTGAACGATAAAGGCTGATGTTTTAAGCATCAGCCTTTTTTTCTGTCTTTTTTTCTTTTTTTCTTCTTTTTTCTTTTTTCCGGTCGTTCCCGGTCCTGCCGCAGTTACTTCTGCCGGTCCGAGGAATAGAAGCGGACGGCGAGCCAGAGAAAACCGATCCCCACCAGGATGCAGATCAGGGTGGCCGCCTTGAAATAGAAATAGGAGAAAGTCGTGGTGGTGACGTCTATCCCGAAGTTGCCGAAATATGACGTGACCGCCGGTACATTTCCTGAGAAATTCTCATAATATCCCACAAAGACCGTCATAGGATTAAAGAGGTTTGCCGCCAGGCACAGCGTGGTCACTGCGGATGAGATCTCCCCGGTCCTGCTCATGGAAAGGCTGGCGTTCCTCACCACCTCCAGAAAGAGGAGGATTCCCACCGACATCATAAAATAGGTAAAGATCGTCTCTGCAAAGGCGACGACTGACCGCTTGTTCATACTGAAGAAAAACAGGGCGATGCTTCCTCCCCAGAAAGAGAATACGGCCACAGTCCACAGCAGCCTGACGATCCCCAGCAGTTTGATCCCGCTGTATATGCAGGACAGGGCTATGATGGGCAGGCTGGACAGCAGGATCAGCAGGTTGGTACAGACCAGGGTACTGATCCTGGCAATGATGTGGTACCTGATCACATCCGGGATCACCATGAACTGCCCGGCTACGGCCCGGTCCGAATCCTCCATGGCAGATACCGAAAAGGGGATGAGGACAAACACCGCCAGGATCTGCAGGGAAGTCAGGATGAGAAACTGGGCCAGGAAGGAGGACCTTCCTGAAAGAAAGCCGATCTGCTTGGATTCATTATGAAAGAAGACAAAGAGGATCGTGACAAAGGCAAGGATGGAGTTGTAAAAGATCAGAAGGATCGGAAGCCGTATGTTGCGTCCTTCTTTCAACATCTCAAGTTTAAGCATGGAATTCTGCATAATTACCTCCACATCAGCTGATCCAGATCAATAGGGTCTCTCATATACCGGCACACGGAGACGCCGGCCTCCACCAGCTGGGACAAAAGTATGGCTTCTTCCTTCTCTCCGCCGGAGAAGAGGAGGATCACATCCTCACCGTTTACGGTGACCCGCTCCACCAGATCATTTTCCCGGAGGATGCGGACCGCCTCGTCCATCCCTTCAAGGACACACATACGGATAGGACTCTCCTTCAGTGCTTTCTCATAACAGGAATCCACGGTACCGCTGATGACGACACGGCCTCCTTCCATCACTGCCATATCCGAGAGGAATGAGGGCAGTTCAGGGTACATCTGGCTGTTGATCACCAGGGATTTTCCCTGTTCCCACAACATCCAGAGATAGTCCAGCATCCGTTTCCGGTAGGAGGGGGCCATACCGGCGAAGGGCTCGTCAAAAAACAGCCAGGAAGGGTCGTGGAGAATGGTCTTGCCCAGGCAGAGGAAAGGCCTGAGCTCTTTCGGCACATCGCTGATAAAGCTGCCCCTGTACTCCTCCATCTCAAGGAAATTCAGAACTTCATCCACCCGTCTCCCCCGGTATCTCCCGTTCACTTTATAGAGAGCCAGAAATACCTCATAGTACTCCTCAACGGTCAGCTGTTCATAAAAACCGTAGTCTTTTGCCATATATCCGGTCTTCAGATAAACGGACCCCGGGGAAGTGACAGGTTCCCCGTCCAGGACGATCTCTCCGAAACTTGGTTTCACCCTTCCCACCGAAGCCTGGAGCAGCGTAGAACCGGCATCCCGGTCGGAACCCAGAAACCCGAAGATTACACCGTCCGGCAGGGACAGGGAAATGTTTTCCACGATCTTTCTTTTTTTTCTGTGAATCGTAGTATTCTGATATTCCAGCATAAATACGTCCCTCTACTCTTTTCGGACCGTCCTCTTCAGCCATACGGACAAGATGGGAAGATCGTAGTTTTCCGCCTTGTCGGACTGCTTATAGGTAATCCTCATCACGTTCATCTCGGAAAGGTAGGGCTCTAGATCCTCAAGCTTCATCACCTGTCCGGGTTTACGGAAGATTTCATCTTTTTCTTTGGTCTGATAATTGTAAGCATAGATCTTTCCGAGGAAATCATCCTGAGCCCGGGCCATGGTCCAGACCAGCCTGTTGGGATCAAATCTGTATTCGACCTCGGCCTTCTCTTCCTCGGAGACCTGCGTAAGCAGATCATCATAGGTGATATCGTTCTCCAGGAACTCCCGGTTGATATCCACCTGACAGTCCATCTTCTCGGGAAGCTCCAGATTCATATGGTTGGCATAGACCGATACCTGATTGCCCACGGAGGCATCCCTGGTACGGAATAGCTGATAGTCATCATCCAGGGTCACCCCGATGACGATAAGGTCGCCAAGATCATTATTGTTCTTCATATAACGATAAAGAACATAACTGAGAACATCCTGGGTGACACTGTCATCCTCATCCTGGGTGAGCACATATTCATCGTCGGCCGGGGACCAGGTCCTGATCTCTTTTTTGCTGATGGTCAGGCCGCTGCCTCCCTTCATGGCGGATGAAGTCCAGTACTGATTGCCCCGGATGACCACAACCTTGTCAAAGTCTTTCCGGGAGAGGTTGGTGATCTCCCCGGAGAAAGCAGTATGGTCGCCTTGTATATCCGCGGAGAAGACCCGGGTCTTCTCCCCATAATTCATCGATTTGTTTTCCGTCATCCTCAGCATCCGGACAGTACCTGGCGTGGCTTCGGAGAAGGAGATGTCGTACCCCTTGATTGTGTTGCTGATCCTGTACTCCTCCTGGATCATGGCCAGCTGGGCGTAATCCGTCGCCTCCTGGGCATAATCAAAATCGATGGGGACCACCTGGTCCACGGTGGAGATGAAATTCATGTCCATCCTCTCACCTTCAGCATTCTGGTAGAGGAAATAGATATCATTCTTCAGGTTGGCATCATCGACGATACGGATGGAAGAAAATGAACTCTGTGCCTGGGAGGGGGTCCCCCTGGACCGGAAGATGATACAGAGGGTAAACAGCACAGCAACAACAGGGACAACTCCCCAGATGTATTCCCTCTTCTTCAGACGGCTCAGCACAAAATAAGCCAGGAAGGTCAGGGTGAGCAGATAGATCAGGAAGAAAAGGCCGTAATAGAAGGCATTGGGGGCCTGGGAATGGTTGAAGCTGTTGAGGGCCAGCTCCATGCTCCACAGCCCGCTCTCCGCGTCGGCATTTCCCTCGATCATCGTCGCGAATACATGTTTATACAGAGACCGGGTCATCTCCTCCAGACGGTTCCACTGGAGGATGGACTCATCGGTAAAACTGAAACGCAGGGCATAGACCGTGCCCTTGCCGTAGCTTCTTTCATACAGGGACGCCGGTTCCGACCAGTCGGTCATCTTCCAGCCTGCATTGTTGTTGAAAGTCAGGGAATTGAGATAAAGGCCCAGCTCACCGGTGAACCCTGAATCCGGATTGAAGTAGATCCTTTCGGTCTCTACCTGTCCGGGAAACAGACCCAGTTCCTTCTCCAGTCCGGCAAGATTTTTCTCCCCGTACTCCCCTGTGGCGACAACCAGTCTTCCCCCGTTTTTCAGCCAGCTTTTCAGGGCGTTCAGGCTTGCGGTATCCAGAGTCTTTATGGAGAAATCGTCCACCAGGATGCCTGAAAGCATCCTGAGGGAATCTTTGCCGCCGGGAAAACCGGAGGACTCCAGGTTGATCATCCGGATCTTTACCGTGTCGGAATCCGTTTCGATCAGCGTCTCGTTCAGGGAAGACAGACTGTCATGCTGGTCAGACAGAAGGCCCATGCAGATCTGCGTGCCGGCCTGGGATTCCGGATCGATCCACTCGGAGTATGCAGGAATCTCCATCTTGGACAGGAGGGTGGTCCCGTACTGGTCCAGGATCTCAAAACAGAAATAGGAGGCATTTCCCAGCTGGGGGATCAGCAGTTCCACGGAGGATTCCTCCCCTTTCAGGCACTGGATCGCAGACTGGTAGGCTATGCCTCCACCATTGCTGCCGGGCACAATGATCTTCACCAGACCGGAGAAATCTCCCGCGGCGCTGGTCATATGTACATTTACCGGTATGTCCTGATCCTTGACCGTGTATCCTTTCACACCGTATACCACCGTTCCCGACAGATCGTCGATCCGGTAGGAATAGCCGTAGCCTCCCTGTTCGAAAGGCGTCTTCTCCCAGGATACTGTACCGGCTTCCCCCGGCTGTTTTCGATGGCAGCCGAAGAACCAGAAGACGATGGCACAGATCAGGATCAGGGCAGCAAAGATTATTTTTTTGTAGGTACGGAATAGTTCGTTGAGCATACCTTATCCTTTTGTTTACGGCAGGGGATCCACCAGCGGGATCTCCATCTGGAACCTGGTCCCATTCTCCCCGCTCATGGCCCATATATTGCCGTCGTGGAGAGTAACGATGTTTTTGGCGATGGTCAGGCCCAGCCCGGTACCGCCGGTCTTCAATGACCTGGAAGACTCCACACGGTAAAATTTATCAAAGATCTTCTCCAGATCCTCCGAAGGGATCACCCTTCCGTAATTGACGATGGCAACAAATGCATAGTCGGACAGTCGTCCGGTATAGACCTCCAGAAGTTTTCCGTCAGCCCCGTACTTGATGGCATTGGACATCAGGTTGCCGATCGCCCTGGCCAGCAGTTCTCCGTTTCCTTCAATATTCAGGGGACCTTCTGAAAAATGTGTCACACAGTTCAGATGGTTTTCCATAAAACTGGGATAGAATTCATCCACCAGCTGGGGCATGAAAAGGTTGAGGTCAAGAATCTCCTTCTTGATCTGAACCTTGTCCTTATCATAACGTGTATAATCAAAGAGGTCCTTGATCAGCGTTTCCAGCTGTCTGGCTTTGGAGGAAACGATCCCAAGGTATTTCTGTTTCTGTTCTTCCGTCAGGGAATCATTCTGGATCAGAAGATCCAGATAGCCCAGGATGGAAGTCAGAGGAGTCCGCAGATCGTGGGCCACGTTGGTCACAAGCTCGTCCTTCGTCTGTTCGATCATCTTCTGCTGTTCCAGAGTCTCTCCCAGATTCTTCCGCATCTCATTGATGGAATCCGCGATCTCCGAGAACTCATCATTTCCCCTGACAGGGATCTCCTCCGTAAAATTCCCGCTTTTCATCTTCTCTATTCCCTGGATGATCTCTCTGACATAGACCACAAACCGGTGGGAGAAGAGGACGAAGTAAAGGACAAGGAGGAGCACTGAGAAAAATAGCAGGACAATAAGGTCAAAACCGTTCAGGCTGTTCAGGGAGAACACGGAGGAAGCAACATTTCCGTTTCCCGTCACGCCCCAGATCTCACGGTATCTTCCGGAGTTCATCTGACTTTCGTAGAGATAGATCCCGTAAAAGAGTACCACCTCTGTCAGAATGGTGGCGAGGACGCTCATGAACATGTAGAAGACGATCTTGAACCGAAAACTCCTAAACCGATTCGCTTTCAATTTTGTATCCTACCCCCCAAACCGTCTTCAGGATCTTCGGGCTGCGTGAATTGTCTTCGATCTTTTCACGAAGCCTCCGGATATGTACCATTACCGTATTGTTTACTTCATAGACTTTCTCGTTCCACACCCTCTCGAAGATCTCATCTGTACTGAAGACCCTGTCCCTGTTGGAGGCAAGAAGGTAAAGGATGTCGAATTCGATGGGTGTGAGGGCGATCTCCCGGCCGTCTTTTTTCACCACGTGGGCGGCTTTGTTGATCACCAGGTTCTGCACCTTGATCTCATCGTTTTTCGTTTCCGTGGTTTCATTGCCCATGGGGAGAGTGGTGTATCTCTTCATCTGGGATTTGACCCGGGCAAGAAGCTCCAGGGGATGGAAAGGCTTGGTCAGATAATCGTCCGCCCCTGTTCCGAAGCCCACGATCTTATCCATGTCTTCCGCTTTGGCGGAGAGCATGAGGATGGGAATATTGCTGGTCTTCCTTATGCGTCGGCACACTTCGAGACCGTCGATCCCCGGCATCATGATATCCAGGATAAGCATACGTACTTCCGGATGTTCCGCAAGGATATCCAGGCACTGGGTGCCGTCGGAAGCCTTGATCACTTTATAACCGTCATTCACCAGATAGATCTCCACCAGATCCGCGATCTCTCTGTCATCGTCCACGACTAAGATAGTTGCATTTTTTTCCATGTTTCATCCTTTCCGCCGATACCAGGTACCGGATCTCTTCATTATAATTTATATACTATACTTTATATACTTTATATACTGCAATTTATATAGTTCAATTTTACATAGTTTTTCCTATATGATATCTTACCATAGTTCATTGACAAATCCACAGGTTCTTTGTTAGAATGGGGAGGATTCAGAGTCGGATAAATGGTCGCTTATTCTCCTCGGGAGAACGAGAGGAAAGTCCGGGCTTCACAGGGCAGGATGCCGGATAACGTCCGGTGGAGGTGACTCCAAGGATAGTGCAACAGAGATATACCGCCGGCCCAGGCCGGTAAGGGTGGAAAGGCGAGGTAAGAGCTCACCGATCTCCTGGTAACAGGGGATGCCATGTAAACCCCATCCGAAGCAAGACCAAGCGTAAGACGAAAACCTTGCCCGGGTTGTCTTCAGGTAGGTCGCTTAAGTCTGCCGGCGACGGCAGACTCAGACAGATGATCATTCACGACATAACCCGGCTTATCGTCCGGCTCTGATCCAGTTTTTCGTCGATCTGACGGATCTCATATTCCAGTTCCTCTACTCTCCTCTCCTGAAGGGGAGTTTTTTTTCGTGAACCGGACCCGATCCTTCGTATGATCTCCTCTCTCTTCTTCCTTTCTCTTTCCAGGTATTCCTCCAGGACAGGCCGGCACTCTTCCTCCACCGCCTGCCCGTAAAGGTATTCGGACTCCAGGGAAAAGCTCTGCATTCCCGGAACCGATTTGATCACTACATAATATTTTCCTTCCTCCTGGATAAACCATTCCATGACAATGGAATAGCCCAGGTCATGAAGGGTATGTCTCACCTTGAACCATTCGGACTGAGGCTGCAGGATCAGTTCGATCCCGGCCTCCATAAGGTCTGCCCGTTCCCTGAGGATCCGGCAGATCAGATCCCCGCCCATGCCGGAAAGGATGACGGTGTCCACCTCGCCCTGTCTGAGTCTTCGCATACCGTCACTCAGCCTCAGGGATATCTTCTCCTCAAGACCGCTCTCCTGTATGTGGGCGGCAGCCCTTTCCAGGGGCCCCGGGTTTACATCCATGGCAATGGCATAGGGACAACGCCCGCTCTCCACCAGATAGATGGGGACAAAGGCATGGTCCGTACCGATATCCGCTGCTCTTTTTCCGGGAGTCACCGCGTGGGCGATGGTTCGCATCCTTTTAGACAAAAGCATCTTATCTATTCCCTTCCCTCAATGTCTCTTCAGGTGCAGTTCCAGTTTCTGAATCCTGTTTTTCTGGGCGATCAGTTCCTGCCACCTCAGGATGTCACCCGTCCGGGTCATCTCATCCTCAATACTGGCAAGTTTTACCTTGCGGACCACGTCCGTCAGGGCTTTATCATTCTTCTCTTCCTCCGGCTCGATCTCCAGCCTTGCATTAAAGAGGGCTGCCACTTCTCTCTTTTCCTCCGGGTCGGTAAACTTCACCAGGATTCCCGCGGGAAAGATCTCCTCGCCTCTGTCAAGCTGTTCAAATACCA
>JAEIGA010008186.1_pt1 | contig 15844 bp, 12 predicted proteins | sample 9270691 | NCBI WGS metagenome assembly JAEIGA01 (sample SAMN17057246, study PRJNA624740) | gut metagenome | biome: biome; isolation source: fecal sample | host: Bos grunniens | place: China: Xizang | collected 2019
AAAAGTGATCGGGAAACATCAGCTGATATGTTCTGGCAGCAGAACTTCGGCAGTATTATCAGCCTTAATAACAATACCGCATCGGCGGAGATTAAAGAGTTCGCCAAGGTCACGGGCTGCCTGTGTAAGTATCTTTATATTAATATTGTAGCGGTCTGTCTCTGTCGTGGATGATTGTGACGGTGACTGAAGGGTGAATCGATATACTGCATACGGGGTGTTTTGCTCTGCTGGCTTAATGTCGCCAACACGACATCCTGATAGCTTCGCCATGGTGCGCACAGCGATAGCATGCAGTGTTTTAGGCGGTAGAAGCATCTGACTTCCTGACTGCGCATAGGCTGACAGAGTGCCATAAACCTCAGCGTAATAGCGTGCTACATTATCTACCTGTACGTAATCAGCATCGTTCATCAACTGGTGTATGCGTGACGGATAGTACATGGTTTCATGCTTGACGGTTGAGAGCGAATTGGCGATGATATTATTGGCTATATGCAGACGGTTATGTTCGTAGGTCAGCTGGTCAAGCCGGGCTACAAGTTCGGCTTTGCTTTGCTGACGCTCAGCTATATTCTGCTGTATGCGGCGCAGCATAGCAAGGATATCGCTTATGACGTATCTGTAATATGAGAAATAATATATCGGGAGCATGGTAAGCACCAACAGGATGAGTATGCCTACGGCTACGTTGCTGTCGGTTTCGGCACGCTCCATACAGCGGCAATAATCTGCAAGGGTCTTGTCAGCAGAATACTCTCTAAACAGCTGTGAATAGGCTGAGTTGTTATATTCGTACAGCAAACGGTCGTTCAACGCGAGAGCGGCAACAGCTATTTCGTTTCGAAGGGAAAGGAGCACGGGGTATGGGGCTGATATGGAGTCACGTATCCAGCGTGTTTCTGCCGCCTCGCTAACGAGTGTGTCAACCATCATGAGTGTATCAGCCGAACTTGGGCTAATGCTGCGGTAGTTCTTGTTTATCTCTGAAAGGCAGCGGCGGGCGTAAATCAAGGCATCTGAATGGCGACCCTGAATATTGCACTGATAGACACTGTCGGCATAGCTGTCATATATGGTGTTGGCTGCAACAGCGGGTGTACTGCCTATGGCTAGAAGCGCAACAAGAACAGTGACTACCTTGCGGAGTCCGGCTGGCAGACGGAAATAGAAACGTGAGCCCTGCCCTACCTTACTCTCAACGCCTATCTCGCAATTAGCATACAGCGAGTTGGTCTTTTTATACTTCTCGATAATGCCTCTGCAGTTTGCTAATCCGAAGCCATGGCTGTGATGCCCAGCATCAGACATGCCTGATGATAGTTTCTCATCGGTAATAGGCTTGATGTCGAAAATTGTAGCTGCATGCTCTTCGGTTATTCCTTCACCAGTATCTTCGACGCTTATCTCAACCATATCGTTTTCTGCCAACGACGCACAGACACTCACAGAGCCTCCGGCATTGGTGTGCTTGCGGGCATTGTCACAAAGGGTGTTAAGCATGAAGAGCGTGAGTGTCTTGTCGGCCTTAACGGAGAGTGGCGTATCTAATAAATAGAATGTTATGCCTTGACGCTGGAATAGTGTTGTATTCTTTGACAGTATGCTGAAAACATCCTGCAATGGGAAGGTCTCGATGCGCAGTGAGACTTCGCCGCGTTTTATCTGAATCCAGCGTGTCAGCATATCGTTCTCCTGATTGATGCGGAGAAGCAATTCCTGAACATATTCCTTGCGTTCTGTGCGTATTTCTGTGGTTTCATCAGCATCGGCAAGATGTGATGTCTCAAGCAGCATGCGTTCAAGCAATGGCTTAAGGCTATTTATATGGTGTATGCGTGCTCGCTGCTCAATATACAGGTCTTCCTGCTTGCCTAACTGGAAGGACATCATGTCACACTGCTCTTGCAACTCTTCGACATCTGACTCTATACGATTAAGATGGGCCTGGGAGTCTTCCTTGATTTTCTTAAATGAATTGACGGTAGTATCTTTGCCTGTGCGAAGACGAAGACGACGCTTGACAACAAGCCATAGCAAAAGCAAAAGCAGGATTGCAAGGAAAGATATAATGGCATAAATAAGAATATTGAGCCTGTATATCTTTTTATCAAGAAGTTCAGCGCGTGCTTCTAACTGCCTGTCCTGGCGTGTGTTATCATAAAGGTCGAGATAGAGGTTGCGATAGTAGTCACTCTCTTGTTTCTTGCCTACAGCGGAATATTCGATAGAGAGGCGTTCGTATATGGATGCCATAAGTGCGGGGGCGTTATGCAGGGTTGTGTCTGACTCTAAGGCATTGTGGAGCGAATAGAGTGCGCCGTCATAATCGCCCAGCTGGTCATAGCATTGTGACAATGTTCGCCATGCTGCTGCTATCTGATAAACGTCGCCATACTCTTTGAAAAGTCTGAGTGAACGTTCGGCAATATTGCCTGCAAGTATGCTGTCAGGGACGGACTCGGTATTTACATACTGCATAATAGACGGATTCTCTCTGAAATATTCTCCGCCATCGGCTATGATATGCTCTGCTATGGCCTGCATGGCATTGGCCTGCCAATAGGTGTATGAATGTTCTGATGCTATTACATAGCAGCGCATAAGATGGTCGTATTCGGTCTGCCGGATATAATCGCGTGTGCCCTGGGTGATTATTCCGCCTGAACCTATATTATATAGGTATGCGAGGGTCTGCGCTGTGTCCTTGCGGGCATAGCCAAGACTGTCGAGCTCCTGAAGCGTGCGTATGGCGTCGTCCGTTCGGCGTACATAATATTCGTATGCTGAAGAGACAAAACGAAATTCGGATTCTGCGTAGGCGATTCGTCGTTGCTGGTGAGGTGTGAACTGCTTCTCTTCGTGTATTCGGCGGAAATGTGTCAGAGCCTGCTGACGATGCTCATAATATGCCTTGTTTTCTGACTGGCGCTGGCATAAGCGCATGCGATATATGCTTGCTATGCAGAGCTCTATACGGTTGTTCGTTACTTCTGAGACAGTTAGAAGCAACGAATCGGCAAGATCGTAACGCATCTTGCCAACATAATAAAAGGCAAGATGATTTAATGCCTCTGCATAGGCATTTTCTGACGAAGAATAATGATTAACGACGCTGTCAGCATAGACCTTTACACTGTCTAAAGAACGGTAATGATATGCAAAGGCCTTGTCATTCAGCCGCTCTGCCGCTCGCTCTGAAGAGACAGTGCATGCCGAACAAAGAAAAAAAAGACTCCATAGGCATAATGACACTATGGAGCCTTTATATATTATATGTTTACTTGCGAGCCTCTGCACAATAACCAAGAGCCTCTTTACACTTATCTGTGATATACTGCCAGTCGCCAGCCTTAACCTTGTCGCTTGGGAAGAGCTTTGAGCCCATACCTACGCAGAATACGCCAGCTTTGAACCATGTTGCAAGGTTCTCTTTCTCTGGAGCAACACCACCTGTAACCATAATCTTTGACCATGGCATTGGAGCCATAAGACCCTTAATGAGATTTGGACCTACTACGTCACCAGGGAATACCTTTGTGAAGTCGCAGCCTACTTCCTGTGCCTTGCCAATCTCTGATGGTGTGAGACAGCCTGGGCAGTATGTTACGCAACGACGGTTACATACTACTGCGATATCAGGATTGAACAAAGGACCAACAATGAAGTTTGCGCCTAACTGCAGATACATAGCTGCTGTAGGAGCATCAACGATACTGCCAATACCGAGAGCGAGCTCTGGACACTCTACCTCAACGAACTTTGACAACTCAGCAAATACTTCCTGAGCGAAATCGCCACGGTTTGTGAATTCAAATGCACGTACACCGCCATCATAGCATGCCTTTACTACTTTCTTAGCAACTTCTGCATCCTTATGATAGAATACTGGTACCATTGGAGCCGCAGCAATCTTCTGCATTACGGCCATCTTATCAAATCTTGCCATTATACTTTATTTATTAGATTTTTACTCTTAAAACGAGTATGGTTTCTGATGTAATATGTAAAAACCAATACCATACTTCTGATGCAAGACTCGCACTTAGGCTACTTTATCAAAAATATAGTATCGGTTTTTATATTAATATAATTGAATATTAACGCTGTACACGACCATTAGCATTGCCGCCTGCAAGAGCTTCTACCTCAGCTACGCTTACAAGGTTGTAGTCACCATTGATTGTGTGCTTGAGAGCTGAAGCAGCAACTGCGAATTCGAGTGCCTCACCCTGTGTTGGCTTTGTGAGAAGACCGTGGATAAGACCGCCTGAGAATGAGTCACCACCACCTACGCGGTCGATGATTGGGTTAATCTCATAACGCTTTGACTGATAGAACTCGTTGCCGTCGTAGATAAGTGCCTTCCAGCCATTGAATGTAGCAGAGTAAGACTCACGGAGTGTTGAAACAACATACTTAAATCCGAACTGCTCCTTCATCTGCTTGAAGATGCCCTCATAACCTGCTGCATTTGTCTCACCGCCTTCAACGTCTGCGTCTGGCTTGAAACCGAGGCAAAGCTCAGCGTCTTCCTCATTGCCGATACATACGTCAACATACTCCATGAGAGGACGCATGATAGAGATAGCCTTCTCTGATGTCCAAAGCTTCTTACGGAAGTTCAAGTCAACAGATACTGTAACACCATGACGCTTTGCAGCCTCACAAGCAAGCTTTGTAAGCTCTGCAGCCTTGTCAGAAATAGCTGGTGTAATGCCTGACCAGTGGAACCAGTCAGCACCTTCCATTATTGCATCGAAATCGAAATCTTCAGGATTAGCCTCTGCGATAGCAGAATTTGCACGGTCATAGATAACCTTTGAAGGACGCATAGAAGCACCTGTCTCGCAATAATAAAGACCTACACGCTCACCACCACGTGCAATAAACTGTGTATTCACACCGTAACGACGCAGAGAGTTAACTGCAATCTGACCAATCTCGTGTGAAGGGAGTTTTGTTACAAGGTATGCATCATGACCGTAATTTGCACAGCTGATAGCCACATTTGCCTCACCACCGCCAGGGATGATGCGGAAGATGTCTGTCTGTATAAAACGATCATTGCCATTTGGGCTCAGACGAAGCATGATTTCGCCTAATGTTACTACTTTTGCCATAGTTTCTTGATTTAAGTTATGTTATATGATATTTAATATTGTCTGAGATATTCAGATCTTTCAAGCACCAAAATTACACATTATTTTGCAAACTTGGAAGAAAATGACGAAAAAATCACGTTTTTTAATAAATAAATCTTATTCAATTAGCATAATTCGACTTTTATTGCTATTTTTGCAGAAAAATAAATACATAGAATTCTCGGCATGAGCAGAAAAATCACCATAAAAGATATAGCTAAGCGAGCAGGAGTTTCGGTAGGAACAGTTGACAGAGTTCTGCATAAAAGACCAAATGTATCTGAGTCTGCACTTGAGAAAGTGAACAAGGTGTTAGAAGAAATCAACTATAAGCCTAACATGTATGCTTCTGCCTTAGCAGCAAACAGATACTGCACGTTTTATATCATTATGCCTAAACACGAGTCAGAGGCATACTGGAATGAGGTGGAGGAAGGCATAGAACATGCCATGGAACAGCGTCGGGACTTTAATGTCACAACAAAGATTGTGCACTACAACCGATTAAAGAACGAAACATTCCAATCGGCTTGTGAACAGTGCATTAACGCACAGCCCGATGGGGTTGTTCTTGTGCCGTCAACAATTGACGTGACACGAGATTTCGCTCACAAAATGCACGAAAAAAATATACCCTTCATTCTGCTTGACTCGTACATACCTGAATTAAAACCATTGTCTTTCTACGGACAGGACTCGTTCCAGTCTGGATATTTTGCAGCTCGCATGCTGATGCTTATTGCATCTAAGGAAAATGACATCATGCTGATGAAGCAAACAAGGCAAGGACGTGTGGTTTCAAAGCAGCAAGACAATAGAGAGACTGGCTTCAGACACTATATGCATGACCACTTCCCTAATATAAACATCATCGAAGTGGACCTGCCTTTAGAGGAGGAAAAAGAGGACTATAATAATAGGCTTGAGAATTTTTTCTCAAAAAACAGCAAGATTCATCATTGCATAACATTCACATCTAAGGCACATATCGTGGGAGAATTCCTACAGAGGACTAACCGACGAAATATCCAAATCATGGGATATGACATGGTAAAAAAGAATGCTGAATGCATGAGACGTGGAAGCATCTCATTCCTTATAGCACAGCATGGATATATGCAAGGCTACAACTGTGTTGAGGCTTTATTCAGGGCTATAGTCCTAAAAGAGGAAATCAATCCGGTAAATTACATGCCAATCGAATTCCTTACCAGAGAAAATGTCGACTTCTATCAGCGTACGCAGATATAGTCGTAAAATTTATAATAGAAAGAATGAAAATACACACAAAAGTTGCCGTGTGTTTCATATTTATTTTGTAACTTTGCAAGCAATCTCTAAAAATAATATAACAAACTAAATAAATCTAAGCATTATGAAACAGACATCATTCTTAAAGATTAATCCGGCAGACTCTGTTGTTGTCTGCCTGCAAGCTATTTCTGCAGGAACAACTATTGAGGTTGACGGAAAGACAGTTACATTACTTCAGGATACTCCTGCTGGACATAAAGTGGCAATCAACGACATGAAAGAGGGTGAAGACGTCATTAAATACGGATATCCTATCGGACATGCAACAAAAGACCTGAAGGCTGGAGAATGGATTAATGAGGATAATCTGAAGACAAACCTTTCTGGCAAACTGGAATATACATATGCTCCTGTAGACGAAGCTCTTACTATACCTGTTGAAAATCGCACTTTCAAGGGATATGTTCGCAAAAATGGCGAAGTGGGTGTTAGAAACGAGGTATGGATTGTTCCTACTGTAGGATGTGTAAACGGTATTGCAGAGCGTCTGGCAAAACAGCTGCAAGAAGAAACTAAACTTGAAGGTATTGATGCAATATATGCATGGCACCATAACTATGGCTGTTCACAGCTTTCTGACGACCACGAAAATACAAGAAAAGTTCTTCGCGACTTAGTGCTGCATCCAAATGCTGGTGCTGTGCTGGTTCTTTCACTGGGATGTGAGAACAATCAGCCTAAGGACTTCATGGAGATGCTTGGCGATTACGATAAGGATCGTATCAAATTGCTGGTTACCCAGGAAGTGGATGGCGACGAAGTTGAGGCAGGAATGGCTGTTCTACGCGAGCTGTATGCTATAGCAAAAGAAGACAAGCGTGAGGACGTACCTGTAAGCAAGCTGCGCATCGGACTGAAATGCGGCGGTTCTGACGGATTCTCTGGAATCACAGCAAATCCTCTCGTAGGTGAGTTCTCTGACTGGCTCGTAGCACAAGGCGGTACATCTATCCTTACTGAGGTGCCTGAAATGTTCGGCGCAGAGACTATCCTTATGAATCGTTGTGAAACACCTGAACTCTTTGACAAAACAGTTAAGCTGGTTAATGACTTTAAGGAGTATTTCCTCTCACACGGAGAGCCTGTAGGAGAAAATCCATCACCAGGAAACAAGAAAGGCGGTATCTCAACTCTTGAGGACAAGGCTCTCGGATGTACACAGAAGTGCGGACGTGCACCAGTTAGCGGTGTATTGGGATATGGCGACCGGCTTGAAGTAAATGGTCTGAATCTGCTTTCTGCTCCAGGAAATGACCTCGTTGCGTCAACGGCTCTGGCAGCAGCAGGATGCCATATCGTACTCTTCACAACAGGACGCGGCACACCATTCGGCACATTTGTTCCAACAATGAAGGTGGCTACAAATCCTACACTTGCACAGCGCAAGGCAACATGGATTGACTTTAACGCTGGCCAGCTAATTGAGGGCAAGGATATGCTTACCGTAAGAAACGAATTTATTGACAAGGTTCTTTCTGTTGCAAGCGGAGAACCTGCTCAGAACGAGAAAAACGGTTACAGAGAAATATCTATATTCAAAAACGGTGTAACACTTTAATACATCATATCAAACAGAAGAATCCCTGACAATTTGCCAGGGATTCTTTTTAATCTTTCGTCAACATTAGTAAATAGGCAAGTAAATATCCAGGAAAAGGTACCGCAGAATTCACGCTCTGTTACTTGTCCCTTAAACAACAGAAGTTTACGTATAAGTAAAAATGGAAGCAAACTCGCTTGCGAGTGGAAATTACATGAAAAGACTGCGTCCAAAGCTATCGCCCATCATGCATGCTGGCTTAACTCCCTGCGCGAGAGCATAACTTTCTATTTAATTCCAATTCATAACTTCATATTTAGCTTCATTGTATAACTCCCGAAACTCAAATTACATATCACTCTGTTAAACTTGAAGCATTAGTAATATTTAATAGAGGAAGAGTAATTTCTGATTCATATTCCTATAATATCTGCATCTTATGGCTTTACTTCCATTATTGGTCTTTATTGTTCTATATCTCGTTGTGTCATTAATACTCAACGACTTTTATAAAGTACCTATAATAATAGCCTTTCTTGTTTCAAGCATCGTCGGAATAATCACTTTGCAAGGAAGGCCATTAAAAGAAAGAATAAAAATATTTTCACGAGGTGCCAGCTCGGAAAATATGATGCTGATGATATGGATCTTCATTCTTGCTGGCGCATTCGCTTCGACAGCAAAAGATATGGGCAGCATTGACAACACGGTCAATATGACACTCGCACTATTACCACCACAAATGCTGATGGCAAGCATATTTTTTGCTTCATGTTTCATATCTCTCTCAATCGGTACCAGTGTGGGTACGGTGGTTGCATTAACTCCTATTGCAACGGGACTGGCAGAACCGACTGGCATAAATACAGCAATGATGTGTGGTATTGTGGTCGGTGGCGCTTTTTTCGGAGACAACTTATCATTTATATCTGACACTACGGTAGCTGCGACACAAACACAGGGCTGCAAAATGGTAGACAAATTCAGAGCGAATTTCAAACTTGTCGCTCCTGCCGCAATAATAATATTTATTCTATATATAATATTAGGATTGGGAAAGTCTACTGCTCCAACTGCTACTGATGTTGAATATGTAAAAGTCTTACCCTATCTGGTGGTGCTGATTACCGCAATATTTGGACTAAATGTCATGATTGTTCTTTTAATAGGAATAATTATGGCGGGCACTATTGGAATCATTGAAGGGGCATACGACATTTTCGGTTTCATTCACTCAATGAATAAAGGCATACTCGGCATGAGCGAACTTATTATCATCACTATGCTCGCAGGTGGCATGCTGGAGGTTGTCAAACAGAACAATGGCATAGAACTAATTATAAAATATATCACTAAACATATTAATAGCAGAAAAGGCGGAGAGTTTGCTATTGCTGGGCTTGTAACTATAGTTAATATATGTACAGCGAATAATACTGTGGCAATTATAACTGTTGGACCAATTGCAAGACAAATAGCAGAAAAATTCAAAATATCACCGCAAAGGTCAGCTTCATTACTTGATACCTTTTCATGCTTCTCACAAGGCATAATACCATATGGGGCACAATTATTAATGGCTGCGGGGCTAACGGCAATATCGCCTATGGAGATTGTGCCTTATTTATACTATCCATATTTAATTGGAATCATATCTTTATTAGCTATAATTACTGGGCTGCCTAAGAAATACACTAAACAATTCTGACCAGATGACACCGACAAAAGAAATCATATTCCAGAATATCCTTATAAAAATTCGCAACAGCAATTTTAATTCAAAAGAAGATTCTCTACCTATGTCGCCATGGAAATGGAGATATATGGATGATCTGTTACTAAAAATTGATGGAATGACGCAATATAACAATAAAGAAATATATCAATTCGTCAGTAAAATACAAGAAAAGAGAAGGGTATCAATATATGAAAATGAACGTCACTCTATAGACACATCTATAGAGACATTGCATCTGTTAAATCTAATTGTCTTTAATATTAGACAGGTTGAAACAAACGAAATTTCTATTCCTGGCATTATAGCCCTTGGCAAATATCTACGAGAAAAAGGACAGCACGTTGATTTTGTCAAGCTGGAGGATTGGATTAGAATATTAAACATTAAAAAACTAACATCACTACTTGCATCATTCTTAGTACAGGCATTTAATTTCGAGAAAAATGAAGTGCCATTTCTGTATTCAGAACATAAGAACGCAAACGAATTACTTTTTAATACACTATTTATAGTAGACAAAAAAGGGGGTACGAGTCATCCGATGCGACTGTTTAGATATTCAAAATACGGTTATTTGGCATACTTGCGTACAAAAACAAAAACACTACTGGAAAGTATAGAAGAATAATACTAAAACATCAAAATATAATACTCCGTCTAAAATCCTTAAGCATTTAACATTATTTCACTTTTTGTATATCGCTAACAATCAACACTTTACAAAAAAGTTACAATATACAAAGAAAAAAAAAACAAAAAATGCTTTGCAGGTATTAAAAAAGTGTGTAACTTTGCATCGTTTTAGTAACAATTGATTGTTTTACAGATTAAAAGCTTAAGAAAAATGAAGAAATTAGTATTTATGTTCGTTGCAGTTGCTGCTATCTCTTTCGCATCTTGTGGTAACAAGGCTGAGCAGGCTCCTGCTACTGACACAGTTGATACAGTTGCTGTTGATACAGTTGCTGTTGACACAGTTGCTGCTGACACAGTTGCTTAATAGTTCAACTTACGAACAGTACAACAGAACAAACCGCTGACTTTTAGTTAGCGGTTTTTTTTATTTTCATATTACAGCTTTTTCATATATAAAATTTGGTTATTTAAAAGAATTGTTGTATTTTTGTAGAATGAATACCAAACTCTTGAAACCCATGAAATTAATAAAACAATATCCAACCTGCTTACTTATTATTCTAATTGCTACACTTTTCTGTCAAAACACAATGGCTCAAAAGAATAGAAACAAGAAAAAAGCCAAACAAGAAGTTGTACAAGAAGAAGAGGAGAATCTAGACATATGGACAGAAACACCAATTTGCAAAGTTATGATTGTCGATAGTATTGTTGTTGACAAGAAAGAACTTGTGCAGCAAATACCATTGCCTGGACATCTCGGTAAAATATTTATCGACACAGAAACAGGTAATTATATATACGAGAATGATTTCGCTGACATGCGATATATTACGCAAACAGACACAAGCGGATATCATAATATTTATAGACAAATATTGCTTGCTGAAAAATGGGGAGCTCCCGAATTGATTCAAATTAACGGAGACAAATACGACTATATCAATCCATATGTAATGCCTGACGGACAAACATTGTTCTTTGCTGCACGAAGCCGTGACGATAATGAAGGTAAAACATACTCTATATACACAACAACATTTGATCCGGAAACAAATACATTCCTGGAACCCCAACGCCTTCCCTACCCTTTCAATTCTGACGGCAATAACATAATATACATTGAGGACGAAGTAAATTCAATTGGATGGTTTGCAAGCACACGCAGACAAGACGAAGAAAAGGTATGCATATACACAATCGCAACAAAACAGCCATGGGAGTATTATGATAATGAGAACTATGAACCGGAAAAATTAAAATCATTGGCTCTTATAGAAAGAATTTCTGACACATGGCCATCACAAAAACAACGTGATATAGTATTAGAGAAAATTAACCAACTGAATAACGATAATAAAAACACGGAAGAAATAAATAAAAATATAAACTTCGTAATAAACAATAATACTATTTACGATTCTTTCTCTGATTTCAAAAATGAAGAAAGCAAAAATCTGTATATAAAATTATTAGACCAAAAAGCGAAACAAATAGCATACAAACGTCAACTTAACGAATATAGAAAGTTATATCATAATTCAACAGAGGAAGGTCGAAAAAGAATTACAGATGTTATTACAGCGACTGAGAATGAACTTAAAAATTCATATAATACAGTTCGTTCTTTGACGAAAAAAATAAGAAACTTAGAGCAATAATCATCTAAATTACCATGAATACCATGAAAAAGAATATAATCCCAGAATCTGAACTTATTATCAATTCAGACAATAGCATATTCCATTTGCACATCAAACCAGAACAGCTTGCTGACAAAGTCATTTTGGTGGGTGACCCTGGACGTGTCAGAACCGTTGCAAAATATTTTGACGCTGTTGAGTGTGAAATCTCCAGCAGAGAATTCTGTACAGTAACTGGAACATACGGGGATAAAAGAATAACTGTGCTGTCAACAGGAATCGGATGTGACAATATAGATATTGTTGTAAACGAATTAGATGCCCTTGCTAATATAGACTTCAAAACACGAACTATAAAAGAACAGCACAGAACACTCACCTTAGTCAGAATTGGCACTTGCGGTGGCTTGCAACCTGAAACACCAATCGGAACTTTTGTTGCAAGCGTGAAAAGTATCGGCTTTGACGGACTATTAAATTATTACGCAGAACGTAATAATGTATGCGATTTAGAATTAGAAGAAGCGTTTAAAGCCCATATGTCGTGGTCACCATTAAAAGGTGCTCCCTATGTGGCTAATGCTGACCCATCACTGATTGAACAAATTGCAGAAAATGACATGGTACGTGGCATAACAATAGCATGCGGAGGATTCTATGGTCCACAAGGCAGACAAATAAGATTAAAAACGCAAGATCCTGACCAGAACGTGAAAATAGAAAAATTCAGATATAATGGTCTTAAGGTATGTAATTTTGAAATGGAAAGTTCTGCATTGGCTGGTTTAGCAAGCATCTTGGGACATAGAGCTATGACATGCTGCATGGTTATTGCAAACCGTCATACTACTGAAATGAATACTGAATATAAAAATTCAATAGACACATTAATCGAAAAGGTGTTAAACCGTATATAAGTTATTAATGTAAGACTATTATTATTAATTCAATAATATAGCGAAGGTATAGTCTACAAGTTTTATAAAAGAATAAAAACACCATGATATCATTTGAAAGCGACTATAACAATGGAGCGCATCCAAAGGTACTTCAACACATTATAGATACAAACAATACGAACAGTAAGTCGTATGGATATGATGACTGGAGTGAAAATGCAAAGAAAAAAATCAAACAGGCATGCAATTGTCCTGAAGCTGATATATATTTTCTTCCTGGAGGAACTCAAACTAATGCCACTGTCATAGACGCTATACTAGCTTCATATGAAGGGGTTATTGCCGCAGAAACTGCCCACATAAACGTACATGAGTCTGGAGCTATAGAGGCATATGGGCATAAAATATTGACATTACCCTCTCATGACGGAAAAATATTAGCAGAAGAATTAGAATCTTTCCTGAAGGTTTTCCATGCAGATCCGACTTGTGAGCATATGGTTTATCCAGGAATGGTTTATATTACGTTTCCTAGCGAACTGGGAACGTTATATACTAAAAAGGAGATTGGAGACATTTACACCATATGTCAAAACTATAATATTCCTCTTTATATTGACGGAGCAAGACTGGGTTATGGCTTGATGGCAAACGGGTGTGACATAACACTAGAATGGTTATGCAAGCACTGTGATGTTTTCTATATAGGAGGAACAAAAGTTGGTGCATTATGTGGAGAAGCTGTTGTATTTACACATAAAAATACTCCAAGACATTTTTTCACAATAATAAAACGTCATGGAGCACTGCTCGCAAAAAGCAGATTAGCAGGTGTGCAATTTGAAGCATTATTTACAGACAACCTGTATCTAAACATTTCAAAGCATGCAATAGAAATGGCTATGCTATTACGAGATATATTTATTAATGCTGGATTCATAGTTTCAGATTCACCAACAAATCAGCAGTTTGTCGTACTAAAAAACACTCAAATAGAAAAGTTACAAGATTTGATAGCATTTGAAACATGGGAACAAATTGACCAAGAAAACACCCTTTGCCGTTTTGTAACAAGTTGGGCAACAACTCATGAAGATCTTCACGCATTAAGCAATGCTATAAATACGATAACTGAATAAAAATGCCTCAAACTCTCATGACAAGAGAAAATACAATATGTGCTTTAGCAACTGCTGCTGGAGGAGCTATAGGAATTATACGTATTTCAGGAAGTAATACTTTTCAGATAATAAATAAAATATTCACCAAAGATCTTACAGATGCAAAGGCTAATACCATAAACTACGGACATATCATTAATGCTCATAATGATATTATAGACGAAGTACTTATTTCCGTGTTTCGGGCACCGCATTCATATACAGGAGAAGATTCTGCAGAAATATCATGTCATGCATCACAATATATTCTTAATACTGTATTGGAATTATTAATTAGCAACGGAGCAACTCTTGCATCACCAGGTGAGTTTACACAAAGAGCATATCTTAATGGAAAGATAGACTTGTCTCAAGCTGAAGCTGTTGCTGATCTCATCTCATCAACAACAAAAGCGACTCATGATATAGCAATTTCACAATTAAAAGGTCACTTCAGTACAGAATTACATACTTTACGCGACCAATTGCTACACCTCACTACCCTGCTTGAATTAGAGCTTGATTTCTCTGACCATGAAGAATTGGAGTTTGCAGATAGGAATGAATTGCTTGAACTTGCAGAAAAAACAGATAAGCGCATCACATCATTAGCACAATCATTTGAAACAGGTAAAGCTCTGAAAGCTGGCATTCCCGTTGCATTAATAGGCAACACGAATGTTGGCAAATCTACCTTGCTTAACAAGCTGTTAAAAGAAGAAAGGGCAATAGTTTCTGATATACATGGCACAACACGTGATACTGTCGAAGATGTAATTACAATAAATGGAATACAGTTTCGCTTCATTGATACTGCAGGCATAAGGCAAACAGATGATACGATTGAACAGATTGGTATAGAACGTACATACCAATCCATAGAACGAGCTAAAATTATAATTTGGCTAATAGATGATATACCTTCGCCTACTATCATAAGCGATATACAAAACAGGCTGAATAATAAAAAACTAATTATTGCATTCAACAAAGTTGATCTTCCTGACATAAAGAAAAAACTTAAAGTATTTCAATCAACTACAAGTAGTGCATTAGCACATCCATATACAAGTATTGAAATTTCGGCTAAAGGTGATTATAATATTGAGAAATTAGAACAAGTCATATACGAGGCCGCAAATATTCCAGAAATAAAGGAAAACGACATAATTATCACATCTGCAAGGCATTACGAAGCTTTAAATCATGCTCACAGAAATATTTCACGCGTAATAGAAGGATTAGCAAATGGACTTAGCGGAGATTTAATTTCAGAAGACCTACGTCTTGCCCTAAACGACCTGTCAGAAATAACTGGGGGAGCAATAACTCCGCAGGAAACATTAAACAACATCTTCGCCCATTTTTGCATCGGAAAATAGTAATTAGCTAATGCATTGATAATCAATATATTATCAAATTTAATACAAATCGATGATTTTAAGTTCAAACCACCTATTAACTCGTTGAATAACAATTATATAGGTTAGTTTTACAATTAGAGTAAGTAAAGTGCAAAAAATCAATTTTGTCCCTCGTTTGTGCCCCAGACACTCGAGGGACGTATTTTTTTGTCCCTTTTTTGTCCCTCTGGCACTTCGGGGGACAAAAATGCCTATTTTTGAGGTTAAAAGTGATGAAATACAAACATCTGCAAATTGAATTAGCAAAAAAAAAACTCGCTCAAAACACAATATATTTGTATTTAGTATGGTTTTATTTGTAAAATCTTTGTCCCCCGACAATATATTCGAAATTTTCCTATATAAT
>JAEIGA010008187.1_pt1 | contig 15843 bp, 10 predicted proteins | sample 9270691 | NCBI WGS metagenome assembly JAEIGA01 (sample SAMN17057246, study PRJNA624740) | gut metagenome | biome: biome; isolation source: fecal sample | host: Bos grunniens | place: China: Xizang | collected 2019
TGAAGAAACTCCGGCTGTTGAAGAAACTCCGGCTGTTGAAGAAACTCCGGCTGTTGAAGAAACTCCGGCTGTTGAAGAAACTCCGGCTGCTGAAGAAACTCCGGCTGCTGAAGAAACTCCGGCTGTTGAAGAAACTCCGGCTGTTGAAGAAACTCCGGCTGTTGAAGAAACTCCGGCTGTTGAAGAAACTCCGGCTGTTGAAGAAACTCCGGCTGCTGAAGAAACTCCGGCTGTTGAAGAAACTCCAGCTGTTGAAGAAACTCCAGCTGTTGAAGAAACTCAAGTAAATCTTGATGCAATGAAAAAAGATGAGCTTTTAGCTTTTGCGGCAGAAAAGAATATTGAAATTCCTGAAAATGCAAAAGTTGCTCAAATTAAAGAAATCATCTCGGAAGCGCTTAATAAATAAGATATAAGGAGGTTGGATAAATATGTATATAAAAAAAGACCAGCCTTATATTTGTACTATTTGTGTTCAAGATAAAACGGGTGCTAAAATCTCAAATGATACACCATATATCATTATATTTGATACACAGGCAAAAAAATACTACAATGGTTTATTTTTTGAAGACACTGAAACAAAACTTCAAATGAGATATTCTCAAAACGGCACATATATTTATGAGTTTGTGCCTGAAACAATATCAAGTTTTGAGGTTAAATGTGTGTCAGAAAAATATGAAACATCTAACATTTTAATGCTTGATGTGTACGATCTTGAGTCTACTCCAAGTTACGAATGGAAAACAGGAAATACCTTTGTTATTTCTCAGCCAAATGTAACAGGCGGAGACTTTACATGCTCTATTCAGCGAAGCATTGATAATTATTATTGGTCTGGAGCAAAATGGAAAAACACAAAAACAGAGCTTTCGATGTATCGTTCTCAAAATAATGCATTGTGGATTTTGGAATTTACCCCGTACGATGTAGATCAATATACAATAACTGTAACTTCTAAAGAGGAAAGCTATGTATATGTTCTTGATGTTACAAATACATTAAAAGAACAGGGAATGCCTGTTATGGTAAATTCAAGCAGTCTGCGATTTTCAGATGGCACAGATAGCGTTGTTATTACAAAAAGAGGGGAACCTATTGCCGGAGCATCTGTTTCTGCGTACGATAAAAATACAAAGAAGCTTATAAGAAAAACTATCACCACTCGCGACGGCAAATGGAATATGATGATTCCTCATGGAGACTATATACTTATGTTTTCAAAAGACGGATTTTCTACAATATCTCTTGAAAGGAGTGTTTAAAAATGCCTGTTGTATTAAGTAAAATTTATAATATAGACGGAAACTATACTCCAGAAGAAAAAGAGATGTACGAGGATATTATTGACGCAGTAAGACTCAGAGTTTCTGACGATGAGCCATTTAAAAACATCTTAAATAAACGCCAAGAAAAAATCACAGATGGTGAGATTATTCGTTTAGCCAACGAAGCTGTAAGAGATATAAACTCAGGAAACCCACGAACAAAATACAGTGTATCATTTATTTATAAAAAAGATAGTGAGCTTATTGTACTCGGCATCATGATATTTTGGTTTATAAGAGAAGGACTTTTACATACTGCAAATCAAACAGACTTCAATGATAGTGGTCTTTCAATTCAGATGTTTAATAAGACTCCTCTTTATCAATCTTGGTATAATATTTTATTACAACCTTATTTGCAAAAGAAACAAGACTTTAAAGACTCTGTAATTCCTTCTTCCGTAAATTCAGGATTCTATGGCATAAACTCAGAGTTTGGAAGATATTGGTACTAAGAAGGTGTCTAGTTATGTTGAATATCAGCGAAATAACAGTATCTAACTCTTTTGGGGTAGATAGACTCATTATATTTTTCAAAATAAGTGATACAGATGAAAATCTTGAAAACTACACTTTTAATGTGTATCGCTCTGACACAGGGCTTGATGACTATGAGTGCATAGCTCAAAACGTTGGATTTTATTATTATGAAGATTATGCGGTAAATCTTTACAATAATAATATAAAATATTTCTACAAAATTGAAGCCATTAATCAAGAAACGGGCGAGCATCAGATTTCTGATACGTTTGGTTTTTTAGAAATTGAAGAGCCTGATATGTGGGGGGCAGCAATTGAGGAAATGGAAAGAGATTATCTTCATTATGTGGTGCAAAATGAAAAAATGTATCTTTTAAAGAAGAAGCGTTTTGGTCAAATTTGTAGATGTTATGATGATATAAGAGAGCAAATGGACCCCAAATGTCCAAGTTGTTTTGGAGTGAGGTATGTAGGCGGGTATGAAAATGCAGTTCCTATTGAGGTAAATTATCAAAACCCAGTTCAAAGAACGCAAATGTTTGATTTGTTTAACAGCGAAGGGGAGGACCGCTCACCTATTCAATTATGGACTCCAAATTTTCCAATCATACAGGCAGAAGATATTTTGGTTGATAGTAAAAATAACAGATATAGAGTGGTGTCTGTTACTCCAACTACCAAAAATTATTTTATTCTTCGTCAAATAATCTCTATTCAGCGTATAAATAATACTAATATTATTTATAAAATCCCTATAAATAAGGAGATGCATCAGAATGAATGAGCGAAATTACAAAATCACTGATGAAGACATTGAAAGATATATAGAGCGTCAGTTGGTGATAACACTAAGAACATTGTTTACTCTTGACGAAAAGTACAACTATTCAAAAGATGACACGTGTTCTGAGTTCACCATAACCGGTGATTTTCCTTTAAGAGATGCCCCTGGAAAAGAAACAGGAATTGTTGTTACGGGAATATCATATACTCTTAATCTTCAAAATACTCTTAATCAAAACTTTTCTGAAGAAGTTTTTGCAAAAAATAACAAAGGCGAACCTGTCTTAGTTGGTGAAGTACACAGAGCCCCAATTCCATTTAACTGTACCGTAATGTGCGAAGGCGAAATGAATTATGTTAAAGACTTATCCAATAAAGTTGCAAACATATTAGCTTTTACAGGAAAAAAAGTTATTGAAAAATTGGGACTAACACTATATAATATTAGTAAGGGTAGTTGTCAACCCAAAATCCAACATCCATCTAAAATTTTTCAAGTACCTGTATCTGTATCCGGATACATTACTTGGATGGGTACATATAAATATATGGATCCGGATAAAATAGACAATCTTCTTAAGGAAGTTAAAATTACTTTTGAAGTAGAACAAAACAAACTGTCACAAACAACCGGAAGCCCCGGTGTTTATGTAAATCAAAAATAAAACGGAGGTGCGAAAGCAATGTCTATGAATTATGTTGAACCAGGCGTTTATGTTTCAACTGAAACTGAAAAAGAAAAAGTGCCTGCAAACAATTCTGTTCAAATGTATCCTTTGCTTATGGGTAGAATTCCAAAGTTTGTTCCCAAAACGCTAACAATAATGAGAACAGATGGAGCAGAAATAACAATTGACGAGAATGTTATTAAATATGACGCAATTGACTCGGGATATGGAGAAATTCAGTCAGTTGTATCAATTAGAAACGTCTACAATTCTTCAAAGTTATTTTCTGCGGCAAGTCATTGTTTGGAAATTGTAAGAGATAAGGCAACTGGTGTCGCTTTAGGATTTAAGTGGTATCCTTATTCTGCAAAAGTAGAATACAGAAGTTACCCGGGATATGAACTCATGACCACTAAGCCGAATAATTGGGATACAGATTATACAAGTTATTATACAAGAACAGGTGATGCAGTTACAACAAAGTATGAGTATGTTGCGGTTGCTGGTGATAATATCCCTGCATGGACTGCTGATACGTATTACAAGATAAATAGTGACTATTATTATCCTGTAGACGAAACAAAAATCACATACCTTGGTCAAGAAGAGTATAGTCAAGGTGGTGCTGGCAAAATTATTCAGGAAGCCAAGAATAGTATGGACGGCGTAAAAATTCAAGAATACATCTATCCATCTATCTCTAATGTAGATGAAGGGTTAGTTCCCGGTATTGGCACCGCTTATAAAATCACATTTAATTTTAAGCCAAAACAGGATAGTGAATATTACTCTATTCAAATGCACAAAGGAGCAAAAAGCGTTAGAGACTTTTATGGCGACGAGACTTATGCGGTAGACTACGATCAGAATGGCGTTGGCTATAACCCTCTTCCTGTTGGTGCAGCTATACTTGAAGAAGGTGGCTCACAAGTATTCTTTACAGTGGGAATTTCTGAACCAGAAATAAACTATCTCAAGGATGCAACCGGCAAATATCTTGGTGAAGATGGAAACGTGCTCGAAAATCAAAATGATGAATCATTAAGATACATTTGTGTTGACGATATACAAACATCATCAAAATATACATATGTAACGACTACAACTAATGGAAAAAATGCATATGTTACGGTAGATGGTGAAATAGTGACCCCAATACTAATTAGTGGCGCAAATTGTATTCCAGCGTCAAAAAATTATAAAATTGATATTGATGCAAGTCTTGTTGATTATTACGAGGAAGCTTTAAACGACAAGTGCACAGATATAGAAGCAGAAGCATTATACAGAATTGTACCTCTTAATCAGGGTAGAAAAATCGCCAATGCACTCAATAAACACGTTGTTGAATTTTCTTCAGATGAAGAAAGAATGGAGTGTTCGGGCTTCACATCTATACCATACACCTCTGATTATATCTCATTCGACAATTACATTGAAGATGTTATGAGTTTTGCTAAGTCTCAGGATAGTGCAAGAATTATAACATCATATGGAAGCGCAACAAGAGAATTGTCAAATGGCACAGAAGTAGAACTGTCTACTCAGTTTATGCTTGTGTACTTAGCTGCGCTTGAGCAGATTAAAAAAGACGGCACAGGCTTAACGAATTCTACAATTCCACTTACAACATTCAAAAACCTCAATGTTCCAAAAATGAGAAGGACAAGAAAGAATGAAATCGCTTCTGCCGGTGTTTTAATTTTTGAACAGAGACCATCTACTACTGAAATCAAGGTGAGACATGCATTAACTACAAAAACTTCTGACACATATGGCAAAGAAATGTCAGTTCAGTACAATATTGATTACTCAAGAAAGTACCTAAGAAGTATTTGTAGCCCATATATTGGACGTAGAAACGTAAATGCAGAAACGTTAGAGCTTGTTGATGAAACCATCAGAGACGGCTTAGAAAACCTTGTAAAAGCAAGCAGACTAACATATGGTACAATAGAAAAAATAGGTGTAGCAGAAGATGCAGCCGATACAATCGTAGTAACACTAAAAGTTAAGGTTGCATATCCTCTCAACTATATCTATATTACTCTTGTACTTGATAACTAATTTGGAGGTGAAAATTTATGGCAGATAACAGCGGATTCGCTTCAACATGGGATTTTTCTAATACCCATGTTGACACAAATATAAACCCCGCAACTGACTTAGTATCAGCTGCAAGATGTATTATTTATGCAAGACCCAGCTCTTTTGGGACAGATGAAATAAATAGTGCTTCAAAGTTTATGAGATGTGGACTTATTCAGGGGTTTAGCTATGGAGAACAGAGAGACATTCAAAGAATTTTTGAAATTGGCTCAGATGTTCCATATCTTGTACCCGGAAGAAACTATATAAATCTAAACTTGTCCAGAATTCTTCTTTTTGGCGCTGACCTTGTAAATGCTCTTTATTATTCAGCTCAAAACGAAGGAATCACTTCTGATGAATTGTATCAAAGCAATATTGAAGCTATTTCAGGTAATGCTAATTCTGAAAACATCATAAGAAGTATTGGTGACATTAAAAAGCCTGTCGATCTTTTGTTCACTTATTATAAAAACACAAGTGACGCAAAATCAGGTGAGGCGAGTTCTTCTCGATACACAAGAATATTTAGAGAGTGTCATATCACTTCAAGATCTGAATCTGTGGACGCAGGAAACATTATTGTTGCTGAGCAAGTTGCTATTGTAGCTGCTAAGATGGGAGCAGTAAAAATACTATAACAAAAAATAAAGGGGAATTACCCCTTTATTTTTTTTGCTTCGTATGATATAATGAAACTAATTTAGATGGAGGGAGAAAAAAAACATGGAAAACAAAGAAATCAATGAGCAGCAAAAAAAGATAAACGATGAGCTATATAACTTCTTTAACAACTTTATTACTAAGGGTAAAGTTTACAAAGAAAAAGAGGTTGCCCCAGGCTTTTTCGTAAAGTTAAGGGCACTAACAACAGAAGAGATAATTGAAGCAGAAAGCGTTATAATGCACGCGACAGATAATTTAATAGTCTCAGATATAAGCGTCAGAATTCGTTCCTGTTCAATTTTATCTTTTGCCATAGAAGTATTAGGCGACAAAGAAATATACACAGCAGAGGAACTTACAGGGGCTACAGAAGAAGATAAAAATAAAGCAAACTATAAACGTGCAGCTATGTATAACAATCTTCTAAAACTTCCGCCTCAGCTTTTGTCAAAAATGTATGATTTGTATTTAGAGGCTGTAAAAGAACAAAATTCTTTATATCGAGATCCAAGTCAAATAGAGGAACAGAGTGAAAATTTTTCAAATCTCCCTTCGGACAAATAGTTCATACTGTATTATCTGAAAAGAATGCACTAATTTCCGAAGAGAGAGTAAAAAAATTAACTGATGCACAATGGATTTTTCATTATGCAGAAATATGTTATAAAAATAAAAAGTCCAGTAAAGAGCGCGCCGATATCATAAATATTATTCTTGACAGAATTGAAATGATGATATGTAATGGAGCAGTATTCTCAAGAACTGATTTAAAATATGACAAAGTAAAAGAAGTTATTGATAAGATAAGAGACCAACATAACAACAACAGAGCTAAGAGATTAGGTGACAAGAGTCACGAACAAACAGTAAGAGAATCAATGATGGAAGCATACAACGAAGTCAAAGATATTGCTCCTGTTGTACTTGATGTTGAGGATATAGATGAAGAAGCTGCAATGCTTCCAAAAATGAAAGCTCCAAAGAAAGGAAGAAGGAGAAATGGAAAACGTTAACTATTCTTTAGACCAAATAACGGGCATATTAACACAACAATTACAGTTGTTAAGAAATATGAAGGAGTCAAACGACACATACAGTCAATCTGTGCCGTTTTTCAGCACGTCTTTTAATCCATTTTCTTCAGCTCAAAATACAGCAAATCCTTTTAGGACAGGGCTTGCAAACGCAACAGGAGCTACGAGCGGTCAACATGTTATGAATGCCTTTGGACTTCCTACTGCAGCTCAGCTTGGAATTGGTCTCGGTGTCAATATGTTTCAAAGAAAAGTTATGGGCACTGATGTTTCAACAATAGGCACAGTACCAGCAACAAGTGGATTTGGATTCTTTCAAAATGCATCAAAAATCAACTATGAAGAAAGAATGATGGCTGCAGCGCACATGGGAGATAAATTGTCAACAGGAGCACTTAATCTTGCGGGTACAGCGTTGAGTGTTTTTGGTGGCTGGCCAGGAATGATTGCGGGTGCAGGAGTCACATTAGCAGCAGACCAAGTTAAACAGCAAAATGCATACAATAAGTATCTTCTTCAAAACTCATACCGATTTATAAATTATGGCGAAAGCACAAATACAAGGGGTATGGGTGGTTTCGGTTTAAATGAAAGAATGGATGCTGCAAACTTCTTAAGGCGATTTGGCACAGAGAATTTGATTTCTGATGCAGACACACAAAGACTCTTAAAATCTTTTACAGAAGGAGATTTGTTAAGAAATACTAAAGACTTAAAAAGCTTTAAGGAAAATATGACTAAGCTTACAAAGGCTGTTAAAGAAGGTGCTCTTGCGCTTGGTGAAACATACGAAAGTATGGTTGGAATGATGAGCGAAATGAAAAAGCTTGGAATAGATCCAACAAGAGTAAATTCGTATGCAGCTGGTGCAAAAGCTGTACAAGGTATGACAGGACTTGATGGTTCTAATGTTATGTCAAATTTAATGGGTTTTGTGGGCTCCATGGCACAAGGAACAGGTATGACTGCATCTAATTTGTATGCAAATGCTCAAGGGGCTCTTATCTACACAAACTCAATGTATGATAGTTTATATGAAAAGGCAATGGCGGGTGATCAATCTGCACAAAGAAATTTAAACCTAATAAGTAACTTAGGCGGTGTTGAAGGAGCATACCAATCAATACTTGGAGCAGAACAACAAGTATTGCAGAGCGGAGTAGCAAACTCGCAATTTATAGGTGTCTTATATCATGACTGGAACGAAAATACGCATACATGGGAATTTAATCAAAGTAAGTTTGACGATATGATTAAAAATGCTGGCAGCAAAAACCTAACTGTCGAGGCTCAAAAGGCGATGCTTGGATATGATAATATTGCAAAGAGTTCTTGGCTTGAACAGGGTGCAGAGCTTACTATGGGTAACCTTGATTCTTACGAAATGATTCAGTATCTGAGTACAACTTTAAATAGTATTAAACAGAATAATTCTGTTTATAGAAATAAAAACATGAGTACAAAAGACATGCTTAGAATGTTTTTCGGGATGTCAAGCTCGCAAGCTGAACTTTTGGGTGAATATATTGACAACGGTATTGCTGATGGTGGAGCAACGCTGAGACAACACGAAAGTTTAACAAACGCACAGGAGACTATTGATATAGCGAACGCCAATGCAAAGGGACTAGGATACAGTATATCAAATTGGTGGAGTGGTGTAAAAGATACTACAGGGGATATTTTTTCGCCTTTTGCAGAATTTGGTAGCAAGATCGGTATGGGTTGGCAAGATATTTGGAATGGATATCAGTATAGACTACCTGATATACAATCAAAACACGGAGCAACAAGCGTTGAAGAATCGGCAAAAATCGTGGACAACGCATTAGAATCACTCAGTAAATCCCTTGCAAAATTTGGAGACAAAACTGGAGAAGAAAAGAAAAAAATAGATGCACTAAGGACATCTATACAATCCACAAGAGACTCAGATACATTTGTATCTTCTTCAAACTTATATACCGATAGAATGTATGAAGTTGCAAAAAAGAGCTGGGGCATTTTGGGGCACGTATCTAACAAAGAGCGTCAAACCTATAATGATATTCTAAGACAATATCTTGGAGCCGATAACAGTGTGAGTGATACGAGACTCGTAATTGATGCAGCACAAAAAGTTGACAGTCTTGTTGCCAAGGGGGTAAATAACTTATCAAGTGAAGAGAAACAATTTATTGCTTCATTTGGAATGGCATATCAGGGCCATGCTACAGAACGTAGTTCAGCAGTGGTTACCGCTCTTGCAAATAATTTTGATAATGATACCAAAGTAAAAAATCAAAGTAATTTTGATAGTGCTCGTGATATGCGACTAAAAGCGGCAGCAATGAAGTCATCTTGGAATTTTGGCTATAAGAACAACTTTAGTCCATACGAAGTAATTACTGCATACGATGGTAAAACTGTTGCAGATTATGACAAGCTAATCAAAAAAGCAATTAGCAGTGGAAATTTTGAAGAGGCGACAAAATTAGAAGGAGAGAGAGCTGAACTTGAAGCGCAAATTCGTAACTATGAAATAGCTGCAGATGAGACAGAAACCTCTATTAATCAGCACAATCTTTTCCTTGATACTTTTGGAAAATCACTCGGATGGAGCGACGACAGAATTAAGGCGAATAAATTAGGAGCTCCGGAATGGCATATTTTTAGCAAACAAGCAGATGAATTTGATCCAGTTGAAGCTGAAGAACAACGTAAAAAAATAGCAGGAGAACTTTTGATTGATGCTAAAGCTTATATTGACCGCGGAAGTTTTGAATCAAGCTCACTCGCCAAGGAAATGGCTGCAGCTGGCATTGATATTAGTGATTTTGAAAAAGGCATAGGCGACCAAGAGCGTTCACTGCAAATGATTGACCAACTTATATCAGCCAAAATTAATGGCATATCTACGACAGCCACAGATGACCTCGGAGAAACATCAAAAGATTTTAGCAAAAACATGGATAAACTTAATGATATTATGCCAAAATTTGCTGACAGCATGAATGATGCTGCTATAGCGGCTGAGAATTTCTCAACATACGCAAATAAAAATATGAAATAGCTTTTGTTAAGGTGGTGAAAACATATGGGTAAACACTTAAAAATAATATCAGACCTTGATAAAAACTCTCAAGGTCTGATCACACACATCAAAGAAGAAGCAAATACGGCCAACTTTATTTCAAATAAAGTTGCATATGCTAAAGATACATCTGCAATGTATAGCTCTATAAAATCCTGTTATAATAAGCTTTCAATGGCAATAGAAAATTCAGCTCAGATGAAGCGCACACTTCTTTCTTTTGAAAGAAAAGACTATGATGAATTATATGATGCTCCACTGTTATATCAGAGTGTCGAAGGCTCGATAAATGCAGAAATACATAATAAAATCGTCTCAGGAAATCTTCACCTATATAATCGTAATGGCTACACATCTTGGAATAGACAACAAATGGGCGTAGAAGCCAACATCATCTTTTCAAATGAAGAAAAAACATACACAAGAAAGAAGACATTAACTTCGCAAGCAATGTGTCTTAGTTTAGAGCTTAAAACTACATTTGAGCTTGAATTTAACTTTAACATAGGTAAAGTTGCAGAAGAAATGGGGCTTGAAGAATATGAGGCGGTAATTATTCTTACTCCATTCATAGAATATGCCGAAGGAACTATGTATTTTACTGAAATTGAAAAGACACTTTCATATATACAACATAATAGTGCGGTATATGACAATAGTAATAATTTTAAAATAATAACACAATCAAATGATGGGGTACAAATTACTGATTATGCAAATTCATCAGTATCTGAACTTACAATCCCAAATATTATAACAAGGGAGGAATAAGAATGAGTATTGATTTAAAAGTTTCTCAGGCTTTTGGTGAAGACGAACAAAATATTCTACAAGAAAACTTTAACAATGTATTAAAAATACTAAATGTTTCAGAAGGAGTAGAAGTTGGTGACTATACATGCTTTAATTGTTTGGCACTTGAAACTGTTAATATGCCAAAAAGCATGGAGAAAATAGGCAAAAAAGCTTTTTCAGGATGCAAGAATCTTACAAACATAACACTGCCATCTGATTTAAAAAGAATAGGAGATTATGCTTTTGAGGGGTGTGAGTCTGTTCTGTCGCTTAATTTATCAAAGACGATTACTTTTATAGGCGACAATGCTTTTTCGTCTTGTAGCCCAAATTTAAAGCTTTCAGTGGAAGCTGGAAGTTATGCACATGCATACGTAGTAAACAAGGGATTGAATTATATAATTACATCTAAGCAAAAATATAATGTTAAGTTTTGTGACTATGATGGCACACCATTACAGACAAGCACAGTTGAGTATGGTGACAATGCCATATATAATAGCGAGGATCCTGTTCGTAAGCAAGAAAATAATATAGTATATACTTTTATTGGATGGGATAAAAGTCTTGAAAATATAACAGAAGATACTACATTTGTAGCCCAGTATGATGAACAAGTCTTTTATAGAGTTCAATTTGTGAATTACAACACAAATATAGTTTTGTGGTCTTCTCTGGTTGAAGAGGGCAAAACAGCTATTTATAAAGGCAATGAGCTTGATGATACTTTTATTGGGTGGGATAAAAGCCTTGAAAATATAACAAAAGACACTATATTTTATGCATTATATAAGACACCGGAAAATATCCATATCTATAATGTTGTATTTAGAAATTACGATGGGGCACTTTTGGCAATAGAACAAGTAAACAAAGGAGAAAGTGTTATCTACAAAGGAGAAACACCTAAAAGACCATCTACTTCTGAATACCTATATGAGTTTTTTGGTTGGGATAAATCACTTGGAGCTGTTACGGAAGATTTAACAGTGTATGCACAATACAGTGCCACAAAACTGTACTCTGTTAGGTTTGTTGACACGTATGCAAATATAGTTTTGTGGTCTTCTCTGGTTAAAGAAGGTGACACAGCGATTTATCAAGGTGACGAACTTACTTCTGATTTTATTGGATGGGATAAAAGTCTTGAAAATATAACAAAAGACACTATATTTTATGCTACCTATTCTTCAGTTATAAATATTCAACTTGGAGACAATGTAAGCGGAGAATTTATTTATAGCACCAATACATTAAAAATTGCCGGCAAAGGACCTATGTATGATTACTCTGCAAATCAACAAATAAATCCAATTAACGAATTTGCAAGATACGTAGAAACAATTATTGTTTCAGATAGTATTACAGAGTTCTCAAAAGGTGTTTTTTCTCCTTGTAAAAATATTACATCTTTAACAATTCCTTTTGTTGGCAAATCAAGAGATGTTGCTATTGAAGATACAGGAAATTCAGAGTCCACTATTGGTTATTTGTTTGGTACAAGTGATACAGAAAAAAATGGCTATATTTGGCAGCAGTGTAATGTTAGAGGAAATGGTGTATACTCTAAGCTCCCAAACAAGCTTGAATATATTGAACTTACTGACGCCAAAATTATACCATTTGGCGCATTTTGGGGGCTATCATCACTCAAAAGTATAACTGTTAGTGATACGTGCAAAGAAATTTATGGTAAATGTTTTTATGGCTGCGACAACTTGGAAGAAATGACAGTTCCATTTGTAGGAAGAAGACAAGCAATAACTCCACTTGACTATTATTATGATACAAATATTGGATATTGGTTTGATTTTCAGCGTATGCAAATTGTTTATGATCCAAATTGGACTAGTGCAAATCTTACGTGGAAAAACGAAGGAAAGTACACGGAAGAGTATACAACGCCAAAAACTATAGGAAAATTCAGAAGATATCCATCAGCTTGTTATCTTGCTAATTGTCTATATTTCGTTCCTGCAACATTAAAAAAAGTCACTATAACAAGCAACACCCTTATTCCTTCGTATGCTTTTAGTGGAAATGATACCATAAAAGAAGTCTATGCTCCTTTTGCAAAAGAAATAGGAGAGGGCGCTTTTTCAAAAACAAAGCTATCTACATATGATTTTGAAAATGTTGAAACTATAGGACAAAAAGCTTTCGCAGAAAGCGCTATAAATAAATTTAATTTTCCAAATTTAAAAATAATAGATAGAGAAGCTTTTGTAAAATGTAGCTCTTTAAAAGAGGTTACATTATCAAAACACCTTGCGCTTGAAATGCGATATAGTTATGATTATTCCGGATATTATTACAACAGTGGAACTAGCAGAGCAGAGGCGTTTGATGATTGTAATTTTGATAAAATCAATATATATACGCAAAATATAACAGATGGAGATCTTAGGTGCTCAGCAAAAAATGTCTTTATAGATGAAGAATTAGAATATTCTTACGGGGCCGCAAAAGAAATCGGGACACTTATGGGTGAAAGTGGCAAATTTTATAAGGATGGAATATTGATTATAAATAATATTGTATGCAACCTAAATTCAAATGCACCACTTCAAAAACTTGTAATTCCGAGTGGCATAACAAAAATAGTCGAAGGTGCTCTTCAAAATAAAAGCATTAATAAACTTGTATTGCCTGCGGAAATCAAGAGTATAGAGCGACAACATAATGCAACTTTTAATGAGGTAGAAATTGAAAATAACGACATAACAACTGTATTTTCTGGATTATATGGGTTTCATTATAAAGATGCCTTTGTAAGCATCGTCCAAGAAATATATCCCGAATTTTATCAAAATGGAATGATTATCAAGGGAGACATTTTATATTATTGTAATCAAGATGTGTCTGGCGATATATCATTATCAGATAATATAAAATATATTGCTCCTTACGCTTTCTATGGTTGTAGCAAAATTATAAGTATCAAATTGCCATCTCAACTGGAATCAATAGGAGTTGGCGCGTTTGATGGATGCAGTGGATTGGATGGAAGTACGATTTTAATACCAAAGTCGCTACAAACACAGCTACATGATAATGATCCCCTTGGGCGCTTAGCAGACCGCTGTGATATTGTGTATGAGGATGGCACAAAAAAAATAAACATGTGCTCGTCAGGAAAAGATCGAACCTTTACAATTCCAGAGTCTGCCGAACTAGTTACAAGTAATCAATTTGGTTATGCTCCTACTTACCCAACAACTGTTATTTTAATGAACTCGAAATTTGATAAATTTAATATGTCTTTTAAAAATCTTGAATTTGTTGACAGGAATGGAAGTTTAATTTCCCCAATACAACAAATTCTTAATGCAAGCGAATGTATGTTAAAAGGTGGCAGCTTATGTTATAATTATAAAAAAATATCCAGTATAAAATTAGTAGGATTCGACATATTACCAAATAATTATGCAAATTGCACTAGTTCCGACACAACTCTAACTTCTGCAAACATAGAAAACTGTAAAGTTATTGGAGCAAGTGCATTTAATTATCGTACGTCGCTAAAAGAAATCCAAAATATAGATGATGTGGTATGCTATGACTATGCCTGTTTTCAGTATTGCACTTCATTAGAAACGCAACTCGGGTTAAACGCAAGGCGAATAGGATACTTCTCGTTTAATCATACCGGCAGCAAGGCAACATATAAATCATTTCTTATTCCAGAATACTTTACGAATGCAGGAGGGGGCGCTGGAGCAAGTAGATACCCTAATTATGGAGTGCACCTATTCTATGATTGCGGTAATGCAAGATATTTTAAAGAGTTTGTCGTTCACCCAAAAAATCAAGACTTTAAAGCTGTTGATGGTGTACTCTATACAATAGATGGCAAAAGACTTGTTGCTGCTCCAAGAGGAATAGTTGCTACAAAAGACAACCCACTATACATTTTAGAAGGTGTGGAAAGAATAGATGAGCTTGGACTTGGTGCAAAAGGATACCTTGGAGCTATTGTACTTCCAGACTCTTATGAAATAATAGAATTTATGCCACCAGACTCTCCTAATCTATGGGCAAACACATTAACAGGCGCATTGTATTTTGACTCACCTATCACTCATATTCTTGTAAAAGAAACAAATCCAAGATATGCTTCTGTCGATGGCATGATTTATTCAAAGGATATGCGAGAACTTTGGGCAACATCTTATTATCAAAAAGGTGAACTTATATTGCAAAATGGGTTGACGCATATAAGACATGGAGCATTTACATATGAGGCAAAAGCTTATGCTATCGGTGCTCCCACAGGAAGAAACAATAAGTTTACAAAAATATCTATACCTGCCACTTGCTACGATATTGATGATTTTACAGGTGGGACAAGTGAGCTTACTAAATTAGGATGGCTAACTGAGTCTCAATATTGTACTATTGAAATTGATGAGCGCAATAGGTGGTATTCAGTAGGCGCATCTGCATTGATTAAAAAATCATTGAGCGAATCTGCTTTTTCATATGCCGATGATGTATTTAATATAACCGCACTCGATTTTGCAGGAATATTTAAAACAGCACTATGTTTTTCAAGATTTATAACTAAAGACTTTGACATTGTAAATTTTGAAGGAATCTATGAAAACGAATATATTCAAAGTGAGATTAGCAAAAATCACAACAATATATCTGCATTGCTCGAAAGACTTAAATATTTTGCATCTAAAAATGCAAGGCCTGTTATTCTTATGATAGACGACAGAGCGAGACTTGTTACAAGCTACACAGATACAGGCAACGTTATTACCCTTTCTTGTTATACAGGCGAAGCAAATGAAGCAATCAGTGTTGAAATTAGTTACTCAGGAACCAGCCCTACAAGTGTAACAGAATATTATTACAACAAAGACGCAGTGGTATCTGATGTAAGCAATGTCAAGATTTCATTTATCGACTCTGAGGAA
>JAEIGA010008188.1_pt1 | contig 15842 bp, 12 predicted proteins | sample 9270691 | NCBI WGS metagenome assembly JAEIGA01 (sample SAMN17057246, study PRJNA624740) | gut metagenome | biome: biome; isolation source: fecal sample | host: Bos grunniens | place: China: Xizang | collected 2019
CAGAATCAGATGAGCCACGCGCACCTGTGAACTTTCTTCTTTCCCTTTGAGCTGCAAAAGCAGACATTCGCGCAAATCTCTGGCGCCGACGCCCGCAGGCTCAAACTCCTGCACAACTTTCAGCATTCGCTCCACTTCCTCATCCTCCACCTGCATTCCGGCACGAAGCGCCATATCATCGGCAACGCTCATAATACTGCGGCGCAAATATCCATCGGCGTCTATGCTACCGATAATAAAGGCGGCAATCTGCCTTTCGCGATCCGTCAAGTCGCGAAAACCGAGTTGCTCCATCAACGACTCCGTAATCCCCTCCTTGACCGACAAAGTATCACGCTGGGGGCGTTCATCACGGCCATAATTATTGACAAACAATTTATAAAAAGGAATAGAATCGTCTTTATAGGCATCAATAGAGACGTCCTTGGCATGAGGCTCCGAATTTTCAGCATCCTCTCCACCACCATCCTGACGAGGCGGCAACTCCTCCAACACAGGATTCTCCTCCAAAGCCTTACGCACATAGTCTTCCAACTCCTTTTGGGGCAGATGAAGCATCTGAATCATCTGCATCTGCAAAGGAGACAGACGCTGTAAAATCTTTTGTTCAAGTGATAATCCTTGAGCCATAAGCGCAATTGACTAAATTATAATTCTGTTGTAGTACTATTCGCCAACTCTTCCACAATGACTTCTTTCGGCTTTACAACCTTCAAAGTATCAACCACATAAGCGTTCGTCTTATCCACCACAGGGTAACTTATCATTTCCTTCACCACAAAGGCCGTCGGATATTCTCCGATGAATTTTTCCAACAACTGCATCGCCTCGGATTTATTGCGAAAATCGCCGACCGTCACCTTGAAATAAGGATTGGCATAACTTCGATAAGCGGGAACACCGGGATATTTGGCAATGAATTTCTTCATTACTTCTTCCGACTCGGTACGGGCGGATTCTTTGAAGAATATACGGATTCGGTAACCCTCAATCTGGCGATTCTGGTTATTCGCCACACGCAGCGCCATGGCTTTTGCTACATTCTCACTTTGTTTTACGCTCACTTTCGAGCGGCCATCCGAGCCATCGGGCAGCATGGAAAACACATCTACCCCCACCAGCGAAGTATCAATTCGGGACACCGGTACATAAATCACGGAATCCATCACCTCATACTGGGTTGAGTCCAAGGAGGGCGTCTGTGCATAAAATGTAAGAGAAGAAGCACAAAACAAAATGGCAAGCAATATGTATTTTTTCATCGTACGATTCTTTTATTTCGCGGGCAATAACTTGTCCAAAGCTTGATTCTTAAAACTATATTTCGCCCCTTTTGCAGTCGGACTACCCGACATTCTAAATTGAATATCAAATACACAATCTCCAAAAGAGTGATTTTTCAAAAGGCTTATAATTTTCATAAACGACATTTCCGGAGAGGGGGTCAAGGCAATCTGCACCGGATATTCTTTACGGGCTTTTTTATCAATGGCAAAATCGCCCAAAGTAAAACTCATCAAATGCTCCGACGTTTCCCGTGCATAAATCACACCTGAAATATCGTTCAGACGCAAATAGGAGCCAGGATTATCAACGCCCAACAACAAGGTCGCATTGAGGGTGCGACTGCTGAAAGACGGCATCTGAACTCCGGCCAGGCGGCAGGATTCCACCTTAAGATTTTTAACGGTATTGAGCCCCACGCACGACGACACAAGTGACAGGGTTATCAACGCCGCCAGCAAGATCAAAACAGGTGAAAAACGTGCTCTCATTTTATATAGTCAATATGCAAAGATAAGTAAAAACGCGAAATTATATCTATATTTGCGACTCTATTTTAAGTCATCATGAATTTGCTCAAACCTCTCACAGCTACCCCCAGCGATAAAAAGGTCTATATCGAGACCTACGGCTGCCAAATGAATGTCAATGACAGCGAGGTGGTCTTGTCCATCCTTCAAGATTGTGGCTACCGCTACACCGAACAGATTGAACAGGCCGACCTTATTTTGGCTAACACCTGCTCCATACGCGACAACGCCGAACAGCGAATCTGGGGACGCATCGACCAATTCCATCTGCAAAGAAAGAAACGCCCTGTCATTGTGGGTATTTTGGGTTGTATGGCGGAAAGGTTGAAAGAGAAGTTAATCGAAAATGGCAAGGTCGATATCGTTGTCGGCCCTGACAGTTACCGCAAGCTCCCCGAACTGCTCAAAGCGGCGCAGGAGGGGCAAAAGGGCGTGGAAACCACCCTTTCCCGTGAAGAAACCTATGCCGAACTGACTCCCACCCGCTTGGATAAAAACGGAGTCAGCGCCTTTATTTCCATTATGCGCGGATGCAACAATGTCTGCTCCTATTGCGTAGTTCCCTACACCCGAGGTGCTGAACGAAGCCGCGAGCCGGGAAGCATTGTACGAGAAGCCTGCCAACTTTTTGAAAATGGTTATCGCGAGGTCACTCTGTTGGGCCAAAATGTGGATTCCTACCATTGGAAAAGTGAGGGGCAAGACGTTGATTTTGCCGATTTGCTGGAAAAGGTCGCCCAAATCAATCCCCTGCTCCGCGTCCGTTTCTCCACCTCCTACCCCTCCGACATCAGCGACAAGCTGTTGAAGGTCATGGCAAGTTATGACAATATCTGCCGCCATATCCATCTGCCTGTTCAGTCCGGCAGCAACCCCATGTTGGAGAAAATGCGCCGCAAATACACCCGAGAGTGGTATTTGGAACGCGTGGCAGCCATCCGAAGAGAAGTGCCGGGATGCAGCCTGACAACCGACATCATCGCCGGATTCTGTGGTGAGACCGAACAAGACCACCAAGACACTTTGAGTCTGATGGAAGAAGTCGGATACGATTTCGCCTTCATGTTCCAATACTCCGAAAGGCCGGGCACTCTGGCAGCCCGCAAATATGAAGACGACGTTCCGGCAAAAGTCAAGACACAACGTTTGGAGGAAATCATCGCGCTTCAAATGAAAAAAAGTGAAGAGCGTTATGCCTCTATGGTCGGCACAGAACAACTGGTTCTTGTGGAAGGACCCTCTAAAAAAGGTGAGGGACAGCTTTGTGGACGTGCATCCAATTATATGATGTGCGTATTTCCCGACAAGCAGCATACAGCCGGAGACTATGTCAAGGTCAAAGTCGTAGGCGCTACACCCGCCACCCTACTGTGCGAACTCGTTTAAGGCCCGCACATCCCGCTCACACGATCCGAACTCTCGCCTCAAGGCCCGAGTTCCATGCCATCCACATAGCCATTGAATGAGTATTGGCTGATTTTTCCATCTGCGTAAAAAGCCGCCTTTCCATCCATAATCAAGGATAGGTAAATTTTTCCCTCAAATACCCAAAAGCAGTTTTTGGAATAGGGGCGCGCTCCCTGAGGCAGTAAAATCTCAGCGTCCGGGGTAATGATTTTATATTGCGTTCCCTCAGCATCTTTCGCAAGGACATACCAGTTTGCGCCACTCCCATTCCTCTCCCCATGCCCGACCGAATTATCCTGGCTGGAGGCAGGGGCCCATCCGACCGCCAAGGCAATAGGAATCTCATCCAAAACGATCTGCTCATAAAAAAACGCATTCATCCAACTAAATAATGAAAGCACGGCACCCCCGGAAGGTAATTGAGATAGTAAAACCAGATAATCCGGACTACCTTTCAAATCTACCCACTTCTCATCTACAGGAAACGAATAACGCTGTTGCATGGCCAGATTGATAATCACATTTTCATAAGCCTCCCTATAGGCAATCCAGGGAAAAGCGTTCACCAAGCCCGCGGCATACAACGTGGGATTCTCTTCAATATAATAGGTTGTAGGCTCCGTCAGATTTTCGTAGAGCGAAAACGAACAGTCCCCTTGGGTAGAAAACACAAAAGTGGCCGCATTTTGAGGCGCAGAGAGAGAGCCTCCAATCTCATTGCTACGATAATACAGATTCCCCAAAATCTCGCCTGTTCCTTTTTTCAATTCCACCCCGTCATTCCTCAACACCCACTCCCCACTACGATTTCGTGGCTGGCACAAAGTCAAAATTCCTTGTCCGAGAGGCAATACACCCCGGATATATTCGCGCCCTTGAACACGATACAATTCCTCATTTTCGCAACGCATCACGGTCTCTGAATCCGTTGCGTAATCCATATAGAGACGTCCTTGAAGAATCCTGTGCATATCGGCGTCTGTCGAAGGCCCGTGCTGTATCCCTGTGGGACATTCATAAATAAGTTCTCCGTCTTTTAATAGGAACAGGCTGGCCGGCACACTGCCTTTCTGTTCATCTTTCACCCAATCATAACCATCCGGATAGCGCACGCCACATAGATACAGACTTTTGGAGGATATTTGGGCCGAATCTTGACCCGACGGCAGATAATCCGGACGAAAGGGACCGGACTCACCTCGATGACCATTCCCTTGGTTGGGGGATCCAAAAGGAGGATATTCACGCGTACAGGCACTCAGAAGACATAAGACGAAACACACGCGCAGCAGACGGGCGAACCACAGACGCAGCAGACGGGCGAACCACAGACGGGTGCGCGACAAAGTACCATATTTGATAAAATCCATCATATACAAAAAGCGCTCACTCATTTGAGCAAGCGCAAAATAGAATATCTGTAGCGGAAAAGGTAAAAAGTAAAGAAAAATTCACAAAGTTTTTCCGTTTTTATACCAAAACGCCAACATAGTCTCGCGTTTATTGAGGAAGGGTTTCCGTGAAAGTCGCGGTCAACTTGATGCGGTCATCGCTCTTAAGCTGCACGTCGTAACCGCACATTGTAACACCCGGATTCGCAGCGTCATACTCTTTATCTCCTTTCGCCTCCCAGGTCTTGAGCGTCAAAGACGGAGCCGCATCCGTACCATTTCCCGGTATAAAATCCTTGATTTTGATGGAAACATACAGAGTTTTACCCGCCTGTACAAGTTTGAAATACTGCACACCGGATTTATTGACAGCTGTCGCGGTCGCTGGCGTAGCAAACTGCCAACGGATAAGCGGTGACTTGCCTGTATTGGCCGTAAGGTCATCGGAAATCGCCATATCTTTATTCTGGTTGATGAACTCCGCGTAGCGTATGGCGCCCTTGGTCGCAATGTCTTGATTCTCCGCTGTTCCTTCCCAATTGATGCCGTAGTAGGTGTACTTGCAACCCAACTTGCCAGGATTGCGGTCAAAGAAAGTTGCATCCATAAAGGCTTTTCCGTTGCTGTTATAAAGTCCGCCGTGTCCATTATTGACAACGTGAGGAATATTGTGTCCCAGATTACCCAAACGATATACCGTCCAGCGCAAACTGTTCTTGCCGACATCCCACAATTCGCTACCGATATAGGCTTCTGTATCCGAGTACGCCTGTCGGCCCAAGTCCATCGCCCATCTTTGTCCAAGAGCATCATACACGAAACTTGCTCCGTCCATGTGTCCGTGGCTTACATTCGGCCTTCCTCCGATGAGTCCGAGGAACTTATCGGTCTCTGACATGGTCCAGTCTGTATGCATCAAGACACACGCTCTTCCCAATTCGCTGTCACCATCGGTCGAATACCACAGATTCTTCGACGGTTTGGGTGTGGAGGCTTTTAGATGTTGCATATCCATAAATCCGAAAATCAGAGGCAGCAGACGACGCTCTCCAAAGCCCCAGTCGTCCCGTTTGGCGAGTCGGATTTCATGCACAAGAAGAGAGGGATCGTTGAGTTTGTTTGCAAACCACCACATCGGGAGCATACCGTCTTCGTCGTCATCGCAATCGCTGAAATTGAAAGGCTTGTATGACGGCCCGACCATGTGCAGCATCCACTCCGCCGAGGCTGCAAAACTGGGATTCGCTTCATATAGACCACCACTATTGCCAAATATCTTTTCAAGCGCCGCTATGCTGATAACCTGATAAGTCGTGCCATATCCCCAATACATATAGCCTTCAAGATAGCAACCACCCGTATGGGATTCATTGGAAAGTCCATATTGTTGGAATCCGTATGTCTTGTTGCTCGTAATAGCAGATTCCAGCATTTCAACCGCATTCTTCTTGTCCTTTTCGTAAGAAGCAATGGCTGAAACAATGATCGCAGCGTTGCAAATCTGATTCTTATTGTGAGAAAGATGCGCCCAAGCATTGTATTTCGAGTCTTTTGACGTCACGAACAAATAATCGTTCAGGGCTTTGCGGGCCAAATCGCGCGTCTCGGGCTTCAATTCATCATACAACCAGTCGAGTCCGAATGCCACAGCCGTTGCCATTTCTCCCACATCGAGATAGTGATCCGGATTCCAGTCCGGGAAACCGCAAACCGTCACAATATCGCGCTCTGCAGAAGTCAAATACTTCAGCTCACCGGTCATACGGAAGGCATACGCACAAAACATAATGCGGGTAATGGCATTTCTGCACACGTTCATGATGGTTTTTCCACTCTTGACGTATTTCAAATTGCTATATCCGCAGGCAGAATTCGCTGTTGTGATGATAAAATCGTGGAATTTCTTGGTAATCGCATTGCTGTTTACAGTTGACTTCAACGCTTCAAAATCGGCCTTGGTCAGAATCAGCCTCGGATGTGGAGCCGACTCTATCTTCTTATAATCCAAGCCCACACTACTTGAAGGAGTAGCAGAGAGATCATCAGCCGTCTCGGTAGGCCCCATCAGTTTGGCATTCTTCGGAACAAAAATACCAAAGCCATCGCTAAGGGAGCGACAAAGGGTCTCGCTAGCATCGGCACCGGCTGCCAAATCCGTCCTGTCTTCGTAAGCCAGATTGAAGCCACGATATTGGAACGATCCCCACCAGTCATTATCGATTTTGACAACAGAGGCCGTCACATTGGCCGGTCGGGTGATGCCGGAACCGCTGCTTCCATTCGGGATATTCAAATCCGTCCAGCCTTCCGCACGATACATATTTCCGGATTTCTGCACGATGAGTGTACCTGCAGGCAAATCAGCACGGGTGTAAATCGGCGTCGCCACAAAATCCTTGATGGTATTGTTCCAACCATCCATCGCCACCGTACGCAGGGTTGAAACATAATCTGTCTGATCGGACTGGTAATAAGCAAAATTAGTAAAGGGCACATCCAACTGCACATAATCATCCGGATTGTAACCCGCTGATTTAATGAGCGTTGTAAGGGCAGAAGCGCTCTTCTTTTTCGGAACATAAATACCAAAAGCAGCACGCACCTGCGGGCAGAGCGTCTGGGTAGCCGTTGCGCTAGTGGCCAAAGGAGTGCGATCCGCGAACGCAAGGTTAAATGCCCTATATTTGAAAGTACCCCACCACGCATCGTTCACTTCAACGAGCGAAGTCGTCACATTGTCAGGTCTCAAAACACCGCTGGTACCATTTTTACCATTGGTCGAATCCAATGATACCCAACCCTCGGGACGATACATATAGCCCGCACGCTGAACCAGAAGAGTTCCATTGGGAAGATTGGATTTGGTATAAATCGGCGTCGCGACAAAGTCATCGATGGTGCTTCCCCAACCGGAATTTTCCACTGTATAAAGAGTAGAGTTATTCTGCGAATTGTAATAGGCAAAATCTGTATAAGAAATACTCAACTTCTTGTAATTCTGCGGATTATATCCTTCTGCCACAAGAATTTCCTCCAAAGACGCACTTGCATAGTCCGCTTTGGGAACCATGATGGCAAAACTGCTGCGTACCCCCTCCAAAACGCTGGCGTCAGCATTGAGCGCCACATTGGGAGATGCGGAAAGATTGAAGCCGCGAAGCGTAAAATCACCCCACCACTCATCATTCACCTGTGTAATGGAAACGGAGGTATTGGTCGGGCGGCTGAGGTTGCTGCCCGAAGCGTTGTTCAGGGTATTGGCATTCACCCAGGCTTCCGGACGATATTGATAGCCATCCAACACAAGAATCAACGAGCCATTGGGTATCTCCTTTTTGGAGAAGACCTGCGTCGCAACAAAATTTTTGCTGTTCGTAGCCGTGGTATTCTTGACACTGGGAAGATTTTTCGATGAATCGTAATAGCCAAAATTGCTCAAATTGAGCTCCAACGGACGGTAATTATCGGCATTGTAACCATTGATGCGCAGAATGGTAGAAAAGTCTATTTTTGTACGCTGCGCATTAGCCAAATCCAGATTGAGCGGGCGTACCTTGGAGCGATTGAAGGCAATCGCTGTATCTACATAATAGTAATAACGGGCTTTGTCCGTACAAAGCTCCACAACACCTTTGTGCGTACCGGGTGCGACCACCATATACAGCTTGGCTGCAGAAGCCTTGGTTTTGCCAACAGCAATGGCCTGCCCCAAAACCGTCTTCACGGTCGTTTGGGAAAGTGTAGGAAGGGAGAGACTTGATTCATCTTTTACGGTACTCAGGTTGAATTTGAAGGTGCCGGCAAGGGCGGATTCAGCCACAAAACTGACCGACTCTATTTTCTCTGAAGTAAAAGAAGCACCAAAGACGTTAAATTCAATCACGGCACCCAGATTGGCCATATAAATCTGTCCCACGGGCTCTTTTGTCTTGATGGGCAGATTTTTGGCGACAACAAAAGGCAACGAAACCATGGGCATGGCATCGGCGTCAAAAGTTTTGGAACGTTGCGTCTGTGTGGTGGGAATTTCCAAATTGACAGCACTGACTTTCGCAGTTGCATTGTCCACAGAATAAGGATAATAGGCATAGAGTTTATTGCCCGCGGTAAGTGCCGAAGTAGCGGTGACCGTCACAGTCACAGGATTCGCCGTTATATTCACGCCGGAAGGAGCATTGACAAGTCCTGCTCCAAAAACGCCCAAGCCGTCCGCAGCCTCGTATTCTATGGAATCATCACCCAGCAGGGCCTTCACATCATCCTCTTGCGCAAGAGAAAACTCATACACATAACGACCGAGCGCCTCCTCTTTGGTCTCAAAAATTTCTTGTTTTGCGCAAGATTGGATTGCAATCAGCACGACGGCAAAAAACAAGATGGATTTCATTATCTTCTTCATACTCTCGCACATTAAAGATCTACGGAATTATCCCATTCAATATATTCTGTATGGTGTTTCTCGTCGAAATTCGACACCAACAACATGATTTTCTCCTCTATATTGAGTTCCGAAATCTGAATCAAAGGCCTTATGTATTCCATAGCGATTCTTTATTATAGACACAATTAAGCAAAGATAATCATTATTTGGAGAACCCACAGACCAAATACAAAAAAAAGACAACGCCGTTAAAAGCGTTGTCCTTTTCTATGGTGTAATTAAAAATTACTCGCTAAGGGTGAATCTCTTGAATACAACCACTTTGGCTTCAGCATCGATGCCTTTCAAGTACTCCTTGACAGACTGTTTGCCATCGCCCATCTGGTAAGCCTGCTCCTCCAAAGTATTCTCTTTGTAGAATTTCTGGATACGACCATTGGCAATGTTCTGAATCATCTGCTCAGGAAGATTGGCAGCTTTCTGCTCAGCAACGGTCTTCTTGATTTCGCGAGCCTGCTGTGCCTGCTCGGGAGTCAACCAACCTTTTGCCGTGTTGGACTCGATGTGATCCTCGCTATCCACGTGAGCAGGGTTGATACCAGCCTTTTTGAGGGCAGCGTCAACGGCTTTCTGAATCTGCTCTTCTTTGGTCTTCTCGATAGCCATCTGGTACTCTTTCTCTACAACATCCTTGGGACAATCCTCGGCTGCGATAGAAACGGGAGCCATAGAAGCCACCTGCATAGCCAAACCTTTAGCAGCATCGGCAGGGATTTCTTTGTTGAAACCAACAACAGCACCCAACTTACCGGTGATTTTGTGGATATAAACAGCGATATAAGGAGCCTCGATAAGAGCATAGAAAGCCAAGGCGTGTTTCTCACCGGTTTTACCGGTCTGAGCGGTGATAGCCTCTTCTACAGTCTGGCCATCCTCCATCTTGCAAGCTTTCAATGCTTCCATATCTGCAGGTTTTGCAGCGATGGCAGCATCAGCGATTTTAGCTGCAAGCGCCTGGAACTCTTCGTTACGAGACACGAAGTCGGTCTCACAACCCAAGCTCAACAAAATGGCTTTGTCGCCGTCAACTCTTGCAACAACAGCACCTTCCGTGGTCTCACGGTCAGTTCTCTTGGCGGCAACCATTTTACCTTTTTCGCGGATAATCTCTTGTGCGCGGTTGTAATCGCCTTCAGCCTCTACAAGGGCTTTCTTGCAATCCATCATACCGGCACCTGTCATTTGACGCAATTTCATTACGTCTGCGGCTTTGATTTCCATGTTTTCGCTAATTGTTAAGTTAATTACTCAGCTTTTTCTGCTGCGGGAGCCTCAGCGGCAACTTCCTCTTTGGCGGCAGCCAATTTGGTAGCAGCATTTTTACGAGAACGGAGTTTTACACCTGCAGGTGCAGCGCTCTTGGCCTCATCTACGTTGACTTCTTTGTCCTTCTCGAGTTTTCTCTCCTCAAGTCCTTCACTGATGGCAGCGCAGCATACATCCATGATGTAAGCAATGCTCTTCGTAGCGTCATCGTTTGCCGGAATCACATAATCAATAGGGGTAGGATCGCAACAAGTATCAACCATGGCGATTACCGGGATATTCAAACGTACGGCCTCTTTCACTGCGTTGGCCTCTTTCTGAACATCGATTACGAAAAGGGCAGAAGGCAGACGGTTCATATCCTTGATAGAACCGAGGTTCTTCTCAAGTTTAGCCCTCTGACGATCAACTTGGAGACGTTCTCTTTTAGCGAGTGTGTCATAGGTACCATCTTCTTTCATTTTGTCGATGGTGTTCATTTTCTTGACAGCTTTGCGGATAGTAGGGAAGTTGGTCAACATACCACCAGCCCAACGCTCTGTCACATAAGGCATACCAACGGCTGCAGCTTTCTCTGCAACAACGTCTTTAGCCTGTTTTTTGGTAGCAACAAAAAGAATCTTACGACCGCTGCGAGCGAGTTGCTTGAGTACATTTGCTGCCTCGTCGATTTTTACGACGCTCTTATGGAGATCAATGATATGGATACCATTTTTCTCGATAAAGATATACGGTGCCATTTTAGGGTTCCACTTGCGAGCAAGGTGACCGAAATGACATCCATTGTCGAGCAATTCCTGGAAATTTGTTCTTGGCATTGTTTTAAAAATTTTTCTTTGTTTTTACTTTCCGGATAAGATTTTGCCTTTTTATTCTTTCCGGCTCTTTTCATCAATCAGACAGGTAGCTTAAAAGGTCCTGCTGATTTTCCGCAATCTACGACAATCTTCCACTTTCAAAGGTAGCCGCTTACGAGACTCCGAGCCCCCTGGCGGGTCCTGAAGATTTCTTTTCTATCGTGATTGTGCAAATAACGTATAACAGCGTATTAACGTTTGCTGAACTGGAAGCGACGACGTGCACCCGGCTGACCAGGTTTCTTTCTCTCGACCTCACGGGCATCACGAGTAAGGAAGCCGGCAGATTTGAGAGCAGCACGATAGGCCTCTTTGTCAACTTCGCAAAGTGCGCGTGCAATACCGAGTCTGAGGGCCTCTGCCTGACCTTTGATACCACCACCGTCGATGTTGGCTTTCACGTCAAACTGACCTTCGGTAGCAGTCACCTCAAAAGGCTGGTTTACGATGTAGCGGAGTGAATCCAATGTGAAATACTCGCTAAGATCGCGGCCATTGATAGTGATGTTACCTTTACCAGATACGATGTAAACACGGGCAACAGCTGATTTACGTCTTCCAAGGGCGTTTACTTGTTTCATGCTCAATGTTTAAATTTCGTTTAACTTGATAACTTTAGGGTTCTGTGCCTGGTGGGGATGCTCATTGCCTTGATAAAGGTAAAGGTTCTTAATGAGCTTGTCACCAAGACGAGTTTTGGGAAGCATGCCTTTTACAGCCATTCTTACCAATGCAGTAGGCTTCTTTGCCAAGATATCCTTCGGCGTAGCAAATCTCTGTCCGCCCGGATAACCGGTGTAACGAACATAGACTTTCTCATCCATCTTGTTGCCAGTCATTTTCACTTTGTCAGCATTGAGAACGATAACGTTATCGCCACAATCCTGGTTAGGAGTGAAATAGGGTTTGTCTTTTCCGCGGAGGATAAGAGCAATCCTGGAAGCAAGACGTCCAAGTACCACGTCGGTGGCATCAATGACAACCCAGCCTTTTGTCACAGTTTGCGGATTCGCAAACACTGTTTTGTAGCTCTGTGTGTTCACTGTCTTGAGTCTTTAATGGTTAATACTTAAATAATTGCGATCCCTTGATACACAAGGGGCGGCAAAGGTAGTAATTTTTTCTTTTTTTACCAAATTCCGCTGATTTTCTACGGATAATATCGTATATTTGCCTTTGGATAATGCCATGAACAGCGATAAAATCATACTTGCACCCTATTATTGGGCCCTGCGTTTGCGCCATTTCTTATATAATAAAGGTATCAAGAAGAGCCATCGTGCGCCTGTTCCGACCATTTGTGTTGGAAATCTGGCTGTCGGTGGTACCGGTAAAACGCCTTTTACAGAAATGTTGCTGCGACTGTTGAGTTCGTCGGCCGAAACAGCGGCGTCCGGATTCACCAACGAAGCAGCGGTGCCGGGATCGCGAGCATGCAAAGTGGGCGTACTATCCAAAGGATACGGGCGTAAAAGCAAAGGATTTCTCTATGTTGAGCCCGACGAAAAAATGACGGGCTTGGGCGCGTCTGCGAAGAAAAGACTGAGCGCCGCAGAGAAATATGGCGATGAACCCTTGCAAATCAAACGCAAATTCCCCTCTGTTCCCGTTGCGGTCTGTTCCTCCCGCATCGAGGGCTGCCGGCAAATGGCCCAGGACGGATGTGAACGCATCATTTTGGACGACGCTTTCCAACACAGGGCCCTGCAAGCCGACCTCAACATCGTGCTGATAGAATACAATCGCCCGCTCGCCAAAGACCATTTGCTCCCGCTCGGACGGCTCCGCGACATTCCCGAGCGCATCCATGCCGCCGACATCATCATTGCGAGCAAATGCCCCGAATACCTCAGCGAAGAAGAAAAGGCCGCCTGGATTCAAAGCCTTCGCTTGAATACCCGACAGAAAGACAAACGCCACGATACCCGACAGGCCGCCCAGCCCATCTTTTTCACCCACCTGGCCTACGCAACTCCATGCCCTGTTTTTGATGAAGGCGACAAACACTACCTCTATGCTCAAAAAATGATAGTTGTCAGCGGCATTGCCAACGACCGCCCCATGGTGGGTTATTTGAGCGGGCAATACCAGATGAGCGCACATTTGCGTTTCCCCGACCACCACGCGTTTACGGCATCCGACCTCAAGAGTATGGAAAAAGCGGCCGCCAAGACGCCCAACGCCATCATCCTTACCACCGAAAAGGACAGCCAGCGCCTGCGTCCCTTGGGCGACAAACTCCGCTCCAACGTGCGCCAGCGTCTCTTCTACCTCCCCATTGAAACCAAATTTCTCACCCCGGAGGACGAGGAAAAATTTATCCACCAACTACTATTTTAATATGCGTCATTTGATTATCCTGTTGTTAGCCTTTGCCTTGTTTATTCCGGCCGGGGCGCAGTCTCCTATGCTTTACGAAGATGGACTGCTGGATGATATAAACCCCAAAGGCTGGCTCAAAACTTTTCTGGATGCCCAAAAAGACGGCATGACAGGAAAGCCGGAGAGCATGTCCTATCCCTACGACAGCAATCTTTGGGACGGAGAGATTGTAAGAAATACAGAATCATACGGTTCGGACTGGTGGAGATATGAACAGACAGCCTACTACACCGATGGATTGCTAAGGTTGGCATATCTGCTGGATAACCCCGCCCTGATACAAAAGGCAGAAGCCGGGATAAAATACACGATTTCCCATCCCGATTCGACAGGACGTCTGCCCCACGCCACCTTCAAGAAAGCCTCTATGTGGCCGATGGCGGTATTCTGGCGAGCGATAAAGGCTTATTACGACAAGACCCGCGACGAAGAAATCCCGAAGATACTCGAAAGACACTACCTCAGTTATCCCGTTAAGGAAATCGAAAAGTGGAGAAATATTGTGAGTCTGGAAGGGATGCTTTGGACTTATAGCAAAACCGGCAACAAGGAACTGCTGGATCGCGCCCGTACGGCTTGGGACCGAGGAAAATTCGGAGACCTCACATTGGAGGCCTGTATGGCAGATATGCTTCCGTTCATGCATGGCGTAACCTATTGCGAAGAACTCAAATTGCCTCTGCTACTCTATGCTTATACCGGCGAAAAAACATACTTGGATGCCGCGCTGAACGCATACAGGGTGCTAGAAAGGGATCACATGCTGCCGGATGGCGTTCATTCATCCGCAGAAGCGCTGTTGGGCAACGGCAATATCATCAACAGCCATGAAACCTGTGATGTATCCGACCTGACGTGGACGCTGGGATATTTTATGCAGATTACCGGAGAAGCCGAATGGGCAGACCGAATTGAAAAAGCCGTATTCAACGCCGGTATGGGTTCGGTCACCAACGATTTCAAGGCCCTGCAGTATTTCTCCTCTGTAAATCAGTTCCGCCTAACTGGCGATTCCAATCACAACGGATTCTTCCACGGAAGCACCTGGATGGCTTATCGCCCCACCCATCAGACGGAGTGCTGTGCAGGCAACGTGCATCGCTTCATGCCGAATTATGTAGGCCGCATGTGGCTGCGCAACGAGGATGGAGGCATTGTGGCAGCCATGTATGGTCCCTCCGAACTGAACTTCAAAACCCAAGAAGGAGCGACTATCAGCCTATCCGAGGAAACCGAATATCCATACGAAGGAAAGGTCGTATTCCGAATATCTGCCGACAAGCCTGTTACTTTTGATTTTTCATACCGCATCCCCGGCTGGGCTGATGGAGCATCCGTAAAACTTGGGAAAAAGAAATTGAACGACAGCTTTGCAACAAAAGGAAAATTCCATAAGATTCAGATAAAAGCCGGAAGAAAGCCTGTCATATTGGAACTGAATTTTCCCATGAAGCCCCGACTAAAGACCCTCGGTGTGGGATGTTTCGCTTACGACAAAGTCGCGGAAAAATATTTCAAGAGGGGTGGCGGTGTTGAACCTACTTCAGTCAAAAATTCATCCGTAGATTCCTCGGAAGGGCTTACGGAAAACGTACAGTCCGTGTATGTACAACGTGGTCCCCTCCTGTATTCTTACGCGATTCCGCAAAATAAGACAGAGGACAGCAAGGTATATGAGAATATGAACGGGAAAGTCCCGGGAGATTCTTCGTTCAAATGCTGGTCGATAGAGCCGGCCGGTGCGTGGAATTATGCCGTTGATATCAGCAAGGAGGTAAAACTCATGTTCGTTGACGGCAAAGTGAAACTTCCCGTCAAGAAAATCGAGTGGGAATTGGAAGAAAACCGATATACGCCGAGAGTCCCCTCTCCCAAAGACGTAAAAGTGCTTTCAGACCAGGTCGAATATCTCGACCTCATTCCATACGGCCACACCGAACTCCGCCTGACCGTCTTCCCCGTGATCAATCAGTGAGTTAGACATAATTGTTTTCAAATTCTTCAATCCATTCCTTCAATCTTGATTGGAGTTCGTTCTTGTCAGGAAGATAAAGAGCATATTCAGTAGCGTAGATGTTTGCATTCTCAGGAAGGGTAAGTTTGATGAGTGCATCTTTCTTTTCCTTGCAGAGGAGGATTCCGATGGTTGGTTTCTCCCATTCACACCTTACATGTCTGTCGTAGTAGTTCACATACATCTGCATCTGGCCAAGATCCTGATGAGTGAGTTTGTCAATCTTGAGATCTATGAGGACGTAGCACTGAAGAAGACGGTTATAGAATA